>Ga0302326_10001925_pt1 | contig 51791 bp, 48 predicted proteins | sample Palsa_T0_3_FD_202264 | JGI IMG/M metagenome (GOLD analysis project Ga0302326, IMG submission 202264) | Peat permafrost microbial communities from Stordalen Mire near Abisko, Sweden - Palsa_T0_3 | ecosystem: Environmental > Terrestrial > Soil > Palsa > Peat permafrost | place: Sweden: Abisko...
CGGTTAACGGAGGCCCGAGGGACCACCGCTCGCGCAACGTGCGAATCATCGACGTGTGCCGGTACTCTTCGTTGACTACCGTGCGTGCAGGAATCCAGGGTGAGATCGCAATCGCCGCCACGCGTTGCCCCGAGCGATTGAATGTGAAGCCCATCTGGCCAGGGGGAGCCGACGGATCGGGCGGCCGCGCCGGCGGCGGGGCAACGTGGTCGTACGTGCCGCCCGCTTCGTCGAACGCAACCAGCAGGAGCGTGTTCAGATAGTTCGATCCCGTAGACGACGATGAAGATCTGATCGCGTCGTAGACCTTGGCGAGCAATGCTTCGCCGCCGAGGAGCGAAGACGGCGGATCGAACGGTATGCCATGCAATAGCGCCGAAATCGGCGGATGCATGTCGTTGTGGCCGTGCCACATGTTCGGCTCGATAAACGCATAGGTCGGCAAGGTCCCGTTTTTGGCGTCCTCGAGGAAATCGTCAACGGTCAAGAAGTTCGTCGCAAAGCGGTTGTGCAGTCGGGAAGCATGGATGATTCCCGTGAACGACGCAGGACTCGGTGCATCGCAGTACACGCGCCACGTGAGCGCCTTGGCCTCCAGCCGCTCAAAAATGGTCTCCGCCGTGTTGTGCACGGGGAAGGCATCCGCGGGTGGGTAGTTGATCACGTAGCCCGAGGCGGTCGCCGCATGGAAGAACGAGCGGTTTGTAAACGTCTGCGACGGGACCTCGCAGAACCAATGATCGAACGTCGCAAAGCCGCGGGCCAAGGTTGAGGTTACCGGCAGTTGGTCGGGAGTGTAACCCGTCATGATCTGAGCGTACTCATCGTACGTCGGCTGCCGGCCTTTCTCGGCGGTAAACGCACTGATATAGTCGGCGATGAACCCGTCCATCGTAGGCTGCTGCGTCGGGCTCGGAGCATTGTAAGGAGCAACCATCTTTTTAAGCGGCATCAATCGGTTCTTGGGATCCATAACGCCGAACAGGTCAGTGTTGATGTGCGGATACTCTTCGCCCGGGTCCGGGCGAGGGGTATTCATATTCGACGCTATCGCGTAGGAGATGAACTTGCGGTTCGCTCCATGCTCGGCCCATTCCGGGATGGGGTTCTGCAGGTCTTTACCGATAACGCCTTCGAACGACGCCACCTCACCGGGCTGGTAGAGCCGGCCCAGCACGTTATCGAACGAACGGTTCTCGAACATGATCACGACAACGTGATCGAGCGCGTTCTTCCGATCGCCGGTCGCCTTCAGGCCTTGCGCTACAGCAAAGCTGGGAATGGCCGCCGCGCCGACGGCTGCCGCACCAACGCTTTCGGAGAATTCGCGGCGAGTGACGCACTTGGGAACCGGCCTCTGATCCTCCATAATTCCCCCCTGCTAAGCTAAGATTCGAACGGGAAGATGCGCTTCCAATCGTTCTTCATACTGATGACGATCCAGCCCTTTGCTTTCGCCTCGTCTGCGAGCGCCTGCGTAAATGCGCCGAACTTTGTGTCGGCTTGGGCCGTTCCCGGACCGTAAGAGTACTCGCGTTGCGCATCGTCGTGCAACACGAGGCTCATCAAACGTGCTCCGCCCCCGGCCTGCGTGTATTCGAGCATTTGCTTGTCTCCCGTGCTGTTTCCGAACGCCGCCCGGGGCGGATGCCCAAGAAACAGATAGATATCTTGAGGCTTGCCGGAAGAATCGTCGTAAAGCAGCAGCTTTGGCGGTCTCATGAGGACCGCGTTTCCGTCACCGTCGTACTCCAGCTGCGCGGCGAGCGACGAGCCGATGACGTTCTCCGCCGGCGTACCATAGACGCGGTCTGCATACGTCCGCACGAACGCTTGGCCGCCGCCCGTAACGATATGCACCCTGTATCCGTTGGCACGCAGATACTGCATGACTTCCAGCATCGGTTGATATACGAGTTCGGTGTATAAGCGATTCCAGCGCGGATGCTTCGCTGAGGCGATCCAGTCGGAAACGATCGTGTGGAACGCTCCCGTCGTCATACCCGCATGCGTCACAGCGACCAGCTTCTCTAGATCGTCCATGGTGAAGTTTGCAAACGCCGCGAGGTCGCCGGCGAGCGCAGATTTGAACGGCTCGGTACTCTTCCATTCCGGATGCTGCGGTGCCAGCTCGGCGAGCCGCTGTAGAGCGAACGCAACCTGCGTATAAACGGGGTGCTCGACCCAGAGCGTCCCGTCTTGATCGAAGGCCGCGATGCGATCCTTCTCGGGAACGAAGTCGGTGCTCGTCGCGTCGGTCGTACTGCGAACGAAATCCACGATAGACGACTTTGCCGGCCCCTCGTTCCAGGAAGGCAGTGGATCGACAGCATTCATGGCTTCAACTCCAGCAGTTTGAGTGCTTTGCGGGCCGTCCCGTAGTTGCCGAGTTGATAGACGGACGCACCTGCCGGCGAGAACGTGAAATCATCGAAGGATTCTGCCAGCATTTTGTTTAGGTAGTCCAGAGTGCCGACGCCGATCGTGACGTGCGGATTGAAATGCGCGCCGGTCGCCTCTGGGACGAACGCCGCGATGTAATCGATCGTCGGCTGGTTGATCTCCGGTTCCTCGGGCGTCGTAAAGAACGCGGCGGCGGTCCCTTCCTTGACGGTAAACGGCCCAACTGCGTCGATGAGGGCTTGCTGTAACGCGAGCAGCTCCGGCGTCGATCGAACCACGATGCCCGCCAAACCGATCGGACCGCCGGGAAGATAGTAGTACTTAAACGCTGTCAGCTTCCAGGGGAGCGGGTTCGCCGCAGCCATCACCTTGCCCGCGACATCGTAGATTTGCTCGAGGTCTTCGGTCGACACGTACCGCTGCAGCACTGAGACGTGCGGGTGATGCGTAGCGTCCAGAGAGAAGCCCTTCGGAAATTCCTTGAGCAGGCGCGCGTTATCGGCCCGTACGCGGGAAAGCATTGTCGCGTCGGGCTCTAACGCGATGTCGATCGCAATAGTCGAATTCATTTGTACTTCCTTTTAAGAGGCGCCTGACGCTCCTCTGCGGAGAACAATGGGGAGAAAGCGGCGCAACAGGCGGAAAACCCTAATATGGCAAGCCTTTGCTGAACCGGATTTGTTGCTTCGCATGTAAGGGGTCCGGCGTTCGAGTCCCCGCATCTCCACCATCGAGAACGTCCGATTCCTTAAGGGGCTTCGGCGGTTTTGTTTTCGTGCGCTGCGAAGCGGCGCGCCGCGGAGGCTTGCCTCCCCGATAGGCAACCGGCTGCTTGCGGCGAAGGGCGCGACGAGATGCACGCATCGCAAGTTTCATCGCTTTTTCTTGCGGCGGTGCTTTTGGTGGGCGCCGCGCCGGTTGCGTCGGAGCCCTCGGGGCCGAGACCGTCCGTGCCCCGGTCGACTCCATCTCCTTCGCCGTCCGGTCCGACCTCCGGTCTCACGGTCTTCGGCCAAGTCGCAAGCGAGTACGCAGCCAACACGATCGGCGGCTATCAGTTGGGCGATGCCTTGGCCAACGCGTTTCTGCTCGGCGCCAACTATACGTTCGCCCACGCACGGCCCGACGACGTGGGGACCCTGCACTTCATGTTCACCGAGGGCTTCGGCAGCAGCCTTTCGCAAAACGCGCTCGGGAACATCGCGGAGGTCCAAAGCGCCTACGGTGGCGGCGAAACGCCGCGTCTGACCGCGCTCAACTACGAGCAGCAAACCGGCAAGTTCGACGTGCAGGCCGGGCGCCTCGTCATGCAAAGCGATTTCGCTGGATCCTTCAACTACTGGGGCTGCAACCTCTTGTGTTTCTATCAGAACGGCGCAATCTTCGACGCCACCCCCACCAACAGTGGCTTCTCATACTTTCCGTTGTCCACGTGGGGCGCGTCCGTAAAAATCTCGCCGTCGCAATCCTTGTACGCCTCGACGGGCGTCTTTCAAACGACCCCTGCCGCGCAAGCCGGCCGTGGCCAAGGATTCAACTTGAGCCTCAAGGGAACGACCGGCGTCGACGTTCCGCTCGAGTTTGGGTTTCTCAGCCACGATCGTAACGGGAACTACAACGGCAGCGTGCGTGTCGGCGGATACTACGACACTTCGGTCGCCGCCGGCACACAAAGCAACTTGAGCAACTTCGTCCCACCTAACAGTCCCGCGCTTAGCACGGCGGTCCCTACCTATCGCGGGCAGAGCGGGGAATGGCTGCTCGTCGATCGCCTCGTCAGCGGTTCGTCGGCACCGAACGCGCGCGGTGTGGCGATCTTTGGCACATATGCGTACGGCGATTCGCAAACCGCCCTCATCAGTAACTTCGCTTACGCCGGCGTCGTCGTGCACGGCACGTTTGCGAACCGCCCCAACGACACCGTCGCATTCGGCTGGTCGTACTTCGACGTCAACCCGCGTTTGCGCGAGTTCGAGTACCAGTTGCAAAGCGGAGGATACACGGTTCCCACCAACGGAATCGAACAAGATCTCGAACTGAACTACGGTATTGACATCGCGCCGTGGGCCTTCTTTCGGCCGGCCATACAATACGTCATCAACCCAGCCGGTGAGATGGGCGGTTACGTCTATCCGGGCGGCGCCGTGGGTTTACGCAACGCCCTCGTCCTTGGCTTCAATGCTACGTACCTCTACTAAAAGCGCAGTCGCCCGGTCCGCAGCAAGGAGTGAGCGAATGAATCGATGCCTTCGTACGTTGGCCGGGCTCGGCGCCATCGTGCTTACGTTCTTTGGTTACGGGTATGCGGGCGGACGCGCTCACGCGCAACCGGCATGCGGCGTCGCCGGCGGCGCGCCGTGCGGAAGGTTTACGGAATATCCCGTTCCATATGCGTCCCCGCACGGCATCGTCTACGATAACGCGGGGCCGCTGAAGGGCATTTGGTTTACCAACGCGACCCTGGATGCAACGTCGGGCGCCGTTGAGTTTTCGTACCAGACCGGAAAGACCACCTTGCACGCTACTCCTACGGCGGCCGCCATGCCCGGCTCGATCAATTTCGTCCCCGGCGGCAGCTCGTTATGGTTCACGGAGACCGGCGCCGATAAGATTGCGAGAATCGACCCGTCGCGAAAGATCACGGAGTACGCAATCCCGACCGCCGGGAGCAAGCCGTTCGATATCCAGCACGGGCCGGACGGCGCGATGTGGTTCACGGAATCGGGGGCGGGCAAGATCGGGCGAATCGATCCGAGCGGTACGATTACGGAGTATCGCGTCGGAGCGGCGAACGACGCACCGACGGCGCTTATCACGCAAGACGGAGCGCTTTGGTTCACCGAAGTCGGCAGCGGCCGCATCGGACGTTTGACGGCCTCCGGGAGCGTCAGCCACTTCGCTACCGGTTCCGGACGGCTCACCGGCGACATCACCGACACCAGCGACGGCTCGTTGTGGGCCCCGAAGACCACGTCGGTCGTGCGAGTGAAGACCGATGGCACCCGAACCGAATTTCCTCTTCCGGCGGGCGTCGTCAACACGGGCCAGATTTTCGGGCACGACGACGGCGTCTTTATGGGAGCCATCAAAACGAACGGGCAAGGAGCGATCCTCTCGGTCAGCGCGACGGGCGGGGCGCACGAATACGACCTTCCCCGCAAATATCTGCTCCCGATCGAAATGGCCGCCGATCCCGACGGCGGCTTCTTCGTGACGGTAAGAAGTTACCCGGCCGGATACTCCGTTTCGATGATCTGGAGGTTGCAATGACCGCGGTCTCTCCGCCGAATCGAGTTCTTCATGCGTCGGCTGCGCTTAGCGCCATCGCGCTCGTGGCCGCCGGCTTGTGGTTTGCGAGCGGACGCGCTCATGCAAGTGCAGGATACGATCCATCCGTGCGGCCCGCATTCGGCGAACCCGTCGTGCTCTCAAGTAAGGACGGCGTGCTCGAAGTAACGCTGACCTTGCGTCAGAGTAGCGCCCGCCTCAATACGGTGGCTCAACTGGTAAAGAATATGCTGCTCTTCGATTACACCGTCGAGCGCGGCACCGCGTCCGATGGTCAGATGTCGGGCACGCATCAGTATCCCGGGCCGACGCTGCACGTCGAACCTGGCGAGAGACTCATCGTTCACATCAACAACGAGCTGCGCGACCTCACGATTCGCGACTATTACGATCCGGCGTTTACGCCCAAGGGGCAAGAGGTACCACTGTACCCGGCGATGATGACGTCGTCGCCGTTCAACTTGCACGTGCACGGTGCGCACGTCAGCCCGCGCGGCAACGCCGATAACGTGCTCCTGCACATCGAACCGGGCATGTCCAACACGTACGTGTACGATTTCCCCAAGGATATGACGCCAGGAACGTATTGGTATCACAGCCATCTCCACATGCTGACGGCCCCGCAGACGTATTACGGGTTGGCCGGCGTGTTGCTCATCGGCCGCGCCGACAGCGAGATCCCGCTGGTGACGAAGAACCACATACCGATCCGCACGATGCGGTTACAATACAACGATGTTTTCGATCGCTCGGGCGGATTGGCGCAGATCGTCAACCCGAACTGGTCGCAGTACGTGAGCACGCTCGCGCCGCCCAAGGGCAACGCGCTCGCGACCGGAACGTATCGCCCGCTGCTGACGCCGGTAGACTTCTTCGACTCGAAGCAGGGCACGCAGTGGGCCACCGTCTGGTATTCCGGGCCGCTGTCGATCAATAACCAGCGCGGCCGTTTTCAGTTCATTCCCTCGAACCTGCAGCGCTTCACGCCGGCCGCCGGCTCCGGCGGCTCGGTGGTCAAGGCCAACTCTTCCCTTCCGGATTACAACCGCGACGTGCAGTTCACCGTCAACGGATTGTTCGAACCCGTCCTGAAGGTCAAGCCGGGTCAAACCGAGATCTGGGTGCTCGCCAACGTGAGCGACTTCGCCTACATGAACGTCGAGCTGACCGAGACGGCGACCGGATACCATCCGAAGATCGCCGTCGTCGGACAAGACGGCATCGCGTACGGCAGAGTCGAGTACCCGTACGAGCAACATGGAACGCAGCTGCTCATCCCACCGGCGACCCGCTATGCAATCGCGGTGACGATGCCCGCCACGGGATCGCTGCGGCTCGAGATGCCGGGTCTGGGTTCGGGGGCGCACACGCTCTCCTCGCCGGGCATTCTCTACACCAACAACGGAACGAAGAACCCTCCGGCGCGCTTGGGAACCCTCAGCGTGGTGCCTTCGTCGATCAGCTATCTCGACGGATTTTTCGTCTTTCCCTCGCAAACGCTGCTCGATGCCGTTCCAGATGAAGGCCAAGGCATCACGACGGCGTTTCGGCCCGGTCAGGAACTCGGTGCGCCGACGCCCTTCCACGATCTATCGAAGCTCAAGCCCGACGTCAGCCGCACGCTGGTGATCGACGGCGGCTTTCTCAACACGCATGCCAGCAATGAAGATCCCAAGGCGTTCGTCTACGCCTTTAGCGGAAACACGTTTCCGAACGTACCGTTGATCCAGGCGCGCCTCGGTTCGGTCGAGGAGTGGAACTTCATCAACCGCAACAACGATTCCCACCCGATTCACGTCCACGTCAACGACTTCCAAGTGACGAAGTATAACGACCCGACGACCGGAACGAAACTCGGTCCCATGATGCACGGACAGGACAACGCCAACGTTCCCTCGCCTACCGGCGGCGAGGTGGCGGTGATTCAACCGGGCAAGCTAACGATGCGTACGAAGTTCAACGACTATTTGGGCTTGTACGTGCTGCACTGCCACCGGCTCAATCACGAAGACAACGGCTTGATGATGCTGGTGAACGTCATTCCGGCGATCTCCGACTATGCGGTTGCCGTTTCGGGCTCGCCAGGTCATCCCGCCACGGTGAAGGTCTTCGACGGCAGCGGCGATCGGCTCGTTGCGACCGTTACGCCCTTCCCGGACTTCTTCGGAACCCCAAGCCTGACGATGGGCGACGTCGACGGCGACGGAAGGTACGATCTCATCGTCGGCGCGGGCAAGGGACATTCGCCCGACGTCGTCGCGTACTCGGGTGAGGCGAGTGGCGGCAAGCCGCCGTTCTCGACCGAGATCGCACGGTTTCAGGCGTTCGACGCAGGGCAGACGGGCGGCGTGAGCGTCGCTTCAACGCAGATCGACGGACGAGCGCCGGACAATATCATCGTCGGCTCCGGCGCCGGCATGACGGATACCGTGCGCATTTTCAGCAGCGAGCTTCCGGCGTTGGGCACGGCTCCGGCGAGGTTCGCGTCGTTCCAGCCGTACGGCAACGACACGTCGGGCGTAGCGCTTGCGGCGGGCTTCGTCGATTTCTTGACGGGTCGCAATAGCATTGTGACCGCACCCGAAGCCGGAGGCGAGATCGAAGTCTTTTCGTACTCGCTCATGACGCCGATCGGCGCTCCGCCCGCATGGCCGAACAACCCTGGCATTCCGCATATGGACGCGTCGTTCGCACCGTTCGGTACGAGCTATGGCGGTCCGATTTCGATCGCAACCGGGTGGCTGACCGGCCCGTATGGCGGCGCCGAAGCAATCGCGGCCTCTCAGCTTTCGGGCGCCGGAACGGTCAAGGTCTTCTCCGTCGGGACCGCACTACAGGGAAACCCGACGATGTATGTACACAGCGCGATGATGCACGAGTCGACCGCAAGCTTCAGCGAGGTCGCATCATTCGCCCCCTTCGCCGGAGCCGCGCGCGTGGCGACGACGTCCACGACAACTGGAGCCGACTTGCTCGTCAGCGGCGGTTCGAGCGGCACTCTACGCATCGAGAAATATCGCCTGACGCGTACCACCCCACAAGCGCACGCGCTGACGCCCACGCCCGTACACGCGGTCTGGTCGACCGCCGGAACGGCGCCGCTCGTGCTCGGCGGAAATTAGCGACGCCAACGCCCTAGCGATCGCGACAGACGGCGCGTTAGGGCATCTACAGTCAGCCCTGCTCGAAACGCGCTCCGCGCAACCACGTGGCGCGCACGGGAATCTGCGCGATCGTTGAAGGCTCGACGGCAAGCGGATCCTCGCCCAGCTCGACGAGATCGGCCTCTTTGCCGAGCTCGATCGACCCGATGCGATCCTCGAGTTGGCACGCGATCGCGCCGTTGATCGTCATCGCTTCGAGCGCGCGCTGCACGGACACGCGCAAATCCGGACCGAGCGGACTCTGCATGCCGAGCGGCAGGCGCATCACCGCCGTTTGGATGTAGCGCAGCGGTTGGATGTCGGTGGTCGCAAAGTCCGAGTGCATCGACCATACCATATTGCGATCGATCGCCTCCTTCGCGTTATCGATGCCCGTCGCTCGTTGCGCCCCGAGGATGCGGGAGTAGAACGGCTTGCCCCAATCGTAGACGTGTCCCTCGGTGAAGGAGACCGCCAGGTTCATGCGTTGCAGCGTATCCCATTGCTCCGGCCGCGTGACGGTGCAATGTTCCAGGCGGTTGCGGAAACCGGGCGCGGCAGCGGCACCGTAGGCGCTCGCGAAAGCGCCGAGCGCAAGATCGATCCCGGCATCGCCGTTTGCGTGGATGGCGGTGCTCCAACCGTTTTTCTTCGCAAGCGCGACCAGCGCGTTCAGCGCTTGCGGCTGCCAATCGAGCTCGCCGCGGTCGTTCGGCCGGCCGAGATACGGCTGGGTGAGCGCACCCGTGTAGCCCTGCAGCGAACCGTCGGCCCAGAACTTCACGCACGGAACCGAGAACTTGCCGTCGGCGAGGAAGATCGGCTTGCCCGGCGAGCGCGTGATGCCGGCGACGAAGTCGTCGAAGGTCGCGTGTTCCTGAAAATCGGGCATCGCGCTGATGCGCACCGGGTTATCTGCGCGGTTCACCAGCGACGTGAAGATCGCCCAATCGTCCTGAACGTTGCCGGTGGGGCCGATGCCTGCATCGTGAACGGTCGTCACGCCGGCCTTCGCCATTACTGCGAGCAGATCGCCGTACCATCCCGTGATCTTCGGCGCGGTCACTTTGAGCGACGCCAGGATCACCTTGAGGAACGGCGCCAAGGCGGGAGGCTCGTAGATGACGCCGTCGAGCGCGCCGCTCGCATCCTTGCCGTAGCGGCCGCCGCCGGGAACGTCCGGGGATTGCGCCGTGACCCCAACGAGGGCGAAGGCTTTGCTGTTGGCGTAGCCGATGTGCCCGGATGGGTTGATCACGAAAATCGGTATCTCGGTCGAGACGCCATCCAAATCCGCAATCGAGAGCTGGCGGTACGGTGCCATCACCGAGTTGTCGAAACCGAAGGCTCCGTACCACGACCCTGGCGGTACCTTGGAGAGCCCGCCCTTCAGCGCGGAAACGAACGCGTCGAGCGATGCGCACTGCGGATACCGTGCCGAGAGCACGTTCGCCAGCCAAATCTGGTAGATGAAGTGCATGTGCGGCTCGACGAAACCAGGCAGAACCGTCGCGCCCTTGACGTCGACAACCGCCGTCTTGGGTCCGCGAAACGTCATGACGTGGCTCTTGGAGCCGATCGCTACGAAACGGCCTGCGGCGATCGCGACCGCCGCTGCGGTTCGCTGCTTCGCCGACATCGTGCGGAATCGGCCGTTGATGAGGATCGTGTCGGCCGGGCCGGTCACCGCGGCGCTTGCCGGCAGCGCCGATGCCGCGACCAGTCCCCCAACCATCGCGACGAACTCTCCGCGCAGCATGCCCGTCGCACCGCGCAGCGCTTCCAAGTACGGGGGCCGACAATGACAATCCACGAGCAACCTCTTTCGTTAAGCGTCGAGAAGTGAGGGACGCCCTTTAGCAACGGGAACTTCGATGACGCTCGTTCCTTCAAACTCCAAAGCAGCCGTGAAGGCCCGCTTGACCTCATCGGCCGTCTTCGCGCGCGTTGCGCGCGCGCCATATCCTTTGCCCAACGACACGATATCGAGGCCCGGTAGATCTAGTCCGGGCACGTTCGGAGTTTGCTCGAGCTGAGCAAATTGCTTCAGAACGGCGTATTCCCCGTTACACAAGGTCAGAAATACGACGTGAGCATGTTCCTGGACCGCCGTGTAAATGCTTTGCACTGAATATTGGAATGAGCCGTCACCCATGACGACGATCACCGGCCGCCCTCTGCCCGATTTCTTCTCCGCCAGAGCCAATCCCACGCCCGCAGGCATATTCCACCCTAATGCGCCGGATGCGAAGGTGTAGAAACAATTGGGTCGATCGATCTTAAAGCATTGCGTAAACTCGATGAAGTTCGAGGGCGATTCCTCCAGCAGAACGAATTCCTTCGGAAACAATGGCTTGAGCATCTTGAAAACTGCGCCCGCCGATAGCGGTTCGCCATCGGTAATCGGCGACGGCGGCGCACCGGGCGCTTTAGCTACGGTTGTGCCGGCCCGGCGCGCGTTCACCAACGAAGTAATCGCCTCGAGAAACAACAGGCTATCGGAGACCAAGCTATCGCCGACGGCAGCCTTGGAAGATGCATTCGGATCGTCCGTGACTTGCAGCAGTCGCGCTCCATCGGGCAAATAGGGACCGGGCACGTACGGATAATACCGAAATACTGGAGCTCCGATGACAACGATCAGATCGTGGCCTCGCAAGGAATTCGCAAGCGGCGCAATGGCCGGCGGCAAAGCCCCAGCGTACAAAGGGTGCGTTTCCGGGAACGGGGTGCGCTCGGCGAGCGGTGCGGCGTAGACGTTGGCTCGCAGTCTTTCCGCAAATTGAATTCCTGCATCCCAGGCATTGCTCCGGGCGATGTCCGAACCATAAACCAGCGCCGGGTTCTTGCTATCGTTAATTCTTTGCGCGAATTCTTTGACCCTAACGGGATCGGGACCGAAGCGGCTGCTAACCGTCCGAAATACGTCGACCTCATCCATTTCGCGATCCCAATCGTCCATGGGAATCGAAAGAAATACCGGGCCGGACGGCGGTTGAACGGCTGTGGCGTAGGCTCGCATCAGCGCGGCCGGCACGTCTTGCGCTCGAGCCGGCTCGTAGCTCCACTTCACGTAGGGGCGGGGCACGTTGTTCGCCTCGATATTTGTCAGCAACGGCTCGTTCAAGATCATCGCACGCGCCTGCTGTCCCGCTGTGATAATCAGCGGCGTCTTAGCTTGGAAAGCGGTCGAAATCGAACCCATGGCGTTAGCTAGTCCGGCGCCGGTATGTACGTTCACGAGGACCGGCCTTTGCATACCTTGGCTCAGACCATCCGCGATGCTGACGACGCTGGCTTCTTGCAGCCCGAGAACGTAATGGAAATCAGTCGGAAAGTTCTTTAAAAAGCTCTCCTCTGTCGACCCGGGGTTACCGACGATAGTGGTGAGATCGAGCTTGCGTAGCAAATCGTACGTAACATCTCTAACGCTGCGCTTCATTAAACAATCTGCTTTCGGCGGCGCATTATCGGACTCCGGCGTCAGAGCAACGGAAGCCCGCCACGCGAAGGCGAAACACCGATGCGGAGCGAAATAACTCGAACGGTTACGCTAAAGTTGGCTCCGATCGCCGTAGCGATCGCGCTCGTTGCCTGCGGCAGGCCTTCGGCATCGGCGCCGGCCGGCGAAACGCCGACGATTCCGCCGGGCCGTGAAGGCAAGATCATTCGGCGTGGCCAGGACCTGGTAAAAAACACCAAACAGCTATTGCCTGGTAACGTGACCGCAGAGCTCAACTGTGCGTCGTGTCACCTCCTCGGCGACCGGCCGAGGCGGCCGCTCTCCTTCGCCGGAATCTACGGCCAGTATCCCGAGTTTAGCCAGCGCACGAAGCATTTCGTCGGGCTGCGCGATCGCGTCGCGGAGTGCTTTTTCTTCAGCATGAACGGCGAGCCGCCGTCGTATTACGGGCCCGACCTCATCGCGATCGAAGCCTACATCGCGTTTCTGTCGCGCGGATCGCCCGTTGGCCCGGCTCCCCCGATGGTTCCGTCGTACGCCGCGCCCAAGAGCAAAGACCTAAAAGCCGGCGCAGCGATCTATGGCGCCCAATGTGCCGTCTGCCACGGCGCCAACGGTGCCGGAAGCGCGACCGCCGGCTTTCCTCCACTTTGGGGACCGGCTTCATTCAACGATCGCGCCGGGATGGATCGCATGATGCCTGGCTTCGTGCAAGCAAACATGCCGCTCGGGCGGGGCGGAACGCTAACGGATCAGCAGGTGGCCGACGTTTCCGCCTACATTCTCTCCAAGCCGCGACCGCATTTCAACACGTCGAAACTCACGAACATCTCGCCGCTAGAACTGAAGTTCCTCGAGTAATTCAATATGAGCATCACTGTAATGAGTCACCGCGAGTTTTTGCGCTCGGCTGCCGGCGCGGCCCCAGCCGGCGGCGCGGGTCTGTCCGTCCTGTCGACGTTTGGCTGCAGCAGTCTGAGCGTTACGCCGCCGCGGCTGCCGGGCTTGCCGCGGGAAGAACTCGAACGCAGCCTCACGCCGACCTGCTATGGGGACGATTCTTGAGGCAGTCTTCGTGGGGAGTCAAATGGGGAGAAAGCGGCATAACGGCCTGAAAACCCTGATATAGCAAGCTTTTGCTGAACCGGACTTGTTGCTTCGCATGTAAGGGGTCCGGGGTTCGAGTCCCCGCATCTCCACCAAAAAACTCGCCGATTCCTCGACGTATTACCGCGTTTTTGTTTTGCTGCAAGACAAAGCAGCGCTCGTTTTCGGAAGTTAGTCTTGCCGGGATACGTAAGGGGTCGCGGTCCGAGTCGGTCCTGCAGCATCGATTCTCTGCGAGCCGACTCTGCGAGAGCAACGCGTCGCTCGGCTGGCGACCGTCGGACTGTCGAATCGCGAGATCGGCGAAAGACTCTCGATCTCGCCGCGGACGGTCGAGCGTCATATGACCTCGATCTTACGCCGAATCGGCCTACGATCTCGTCACCAACTGCTCGAATCGGTACGTCGGTAGAGGCACTAGGGGTTTCCACGATTGTGGCATGTCCCTGGGACTGCTAAAATTGCAGGAGTAGAATCTCCTTGGACGCGACCCTCAAGACTTTTGTTTCTTCTGCTGATGCCTCGTTTTCGACCCTCGTAGACCTTATCGTCGCCGCGGCGACGACATCATTGCAGGCGCGATCGTGCGAATGCCTCACCAGTTGGATGATCGATACTTTCCTGGGAGCAGCCCAAAGGGAGTAGAAATGGTAGTCCGACTTTATGCCTATTTTTCGTACAATCCGTGCCGCGCTCGGCGCGTCGGCTACGCTGGCGATGCTAGCGGGCTGCTCCGGCGGTAGTTCGCCGGCAGCGTTCTCTCCGGGTGGACCCGGCCAATCCGCGCGGCAAATAGCCTCCGCCGGTCGCATCGACAACAGCCTGCTCGCCCCGACCATCGCGCGAATCTCGCACGCGCCGGTCACGACGGCAAGCTTTATGGATCCCACTGCCGCAGGCAAGTCGCTGATCTTCGTATCTGACGCGGCCGATGGGGTCATCGACATATATCCTCAGTCCGGCAAGAACCAGAAGATGGTCGGCCAAATCACGGGGCTGACGCAGCCGCAGGGCATCACGACCGACAAAAAGGGCGACCTGTACGTCGCGAACACCAACAGCTCGAATGTGCTCGTGTACGCACCTCCCTACACCGGGGCGCCGAAAATGACGATTAGCGACGCCCACGAGTTTCCGGCCGACGTCGCTGTCTCCAGTGCCGGTGTCGTCGCGATCACGAACGTCTGCAACGCCCCGAAGTGCCGCCTCAACACCGGTAACGTCGTGTTGTACGCGAAGGGCAGTACGAAGAGCTGCGCCTCCGTTTCCGATTCAGCGTTCAACTTCACGCGCGTCATGTTTGCCGAATTCGACAGTAAGGGCGTGCTTTACATCGACGGCCTAAACGGCGGCTACCAAACGTCGTTCGGGCTCGTCACTGGCGGTTGCGACGCTACCGGCATCACGAACCTCGATTACGTCTATACGGTTAGCTTCCCGGGCGGCATTCAGATCGACAAAGCGGGCCGAATCGCCTTCTGCGACCCGATCCGCCTACAGGTCGCGACGTTCGACCCGCCGGTCGACGGTGCTTTCGGAGAGCCGGTGTCGACGACGCCGTTGACGGGATCGATCTCCCCGTTGGGAATCGCAATACTTGCTTCGGGTACGAATCTCTATGCTGCCGACTCCGGCGGATCCGGACTTGCGGAGGAGTACGAATACACGGCCGGCGGCACGGCCGAAAACACCATCGCTGTCGGCGGCCAGCCGATCGGCATCGCGGTGACCCCACCGCTCTCGAAGGAGAACTAAGTGCGCCATTCAGTGTTGGTTCCGAACGCTTTAGGCGTTGCCGCGCTCGTAATATTTCTCGCGGGCTGCTCGGGCGGCGGCTCGCAAACGCCGGCGTTATCCGGTTCTGAAAACTCGCTTGGCCAGGTGTTTGCCCGGCAAGGTACGAGTCTTCGACCGTTCGTGCCGAACACAAGCCACGGTTTCATGCAGGCGATCGACGCTCGGACGCAGCTCGTGTACATGTCCAGTTGGGGCACTGCCTCCGTCGTCGATGTCTTAGCGATGAACGGGCAGCAGGTCGGCCAGATCACGAATGGCTTGGTGGAGCCTGCGGGCCTTTTCGTCGACACGAAAGGGAGCCTCTGGGTCGCAAACGTGAGCAACGTCGTGGTGTATCCACGCGGCAGTCTATCTCCGAGCAAGACGCTCACGGATTTGGTTGGTTTTCCGATCGACGTAACGGTCTGTCCGGACGGCACGGCCTATGTGGCGGACCTTTATGACAACAGTAGCAGCAACGACGCCAGCGTCCAAGTCTACGCGCATGGCAGTACCACGCCGACTGGCAACCTAGACTATGCGAACGACTTCCGAAACCCGTTCCTGACGTGCGATGCCGCCGGCAACGTCTTTGTCGCGCTCTTGACCGGCGAATACTCCGGCGATGGCCGCGTCGTCGAGTTTCCACACGGCAAGCAGAAGGGCGCGAAGGATCTCGGTATCGTCCTGCAATCTCCCGGCGGCATCAAGCCGGACAACGCCGGCAACTTATTGGTCACCGACCTCATTGGCCACACGATCACCGAGTACGCCGAAAACGGTTCGCCGACAGGTCAGTCGATCGCGACCGGCACCGCGACGGAAGGCATCGCGGTTACTAGGGAGGGCCGGATCGTCCTGGGTGCGACGGACACCACGCAAGATGGACCCGTTGGCATTTCCTGGTCCTGGCCCGGCGGCAAGCAACTGCGAGTGTACACGTGCTGCTCGCGCATCGGACCGCCCCTCCAAAACAACTATGACGTCGCGTTCTACCCCGGCCAAAAGGGCATCTGATAACAGCCCGGTTACCATAGCGTCCCCGCCGGCGAGCGTCTATTGCGGCGCTCGCCGGCGCCGAAGGCGGTGGCTTTCCGATCTCCTAGTTACTTACAACCGCACCCGTCGGTGAAGCGAGGCCGGTAATGACCTGGATCGGTGAGCCTCCCGCCGGATATGGATATGTCTCAATATAGCCATCCAGAATAGCCATCCAGAGAAAGGTTGCCTCGACCGTCGTAGCCTACGAAGTACACTTCATCGAAATCCGGCGAAGTGATAATCGTCAGGCTGCCCATGGCGTTCGCGTAGAGCGCAAGCCCGCCGCGGTCCTTGCGGCGAGTTGCGATGTTGCAGCCCACAGGGTACTGGCCGCGATCGGCCAGCGCCGCAATCGGAGTAGTTCCGCCGCGCGCATACTCACGAAGGTTCGACGCCAGCGAGTTTGCGATCCAAACGTTTCCCGCTTTGTCGACGCACTCGCCTTGCGGCTCGTCGAAGCCCGTCAACACGCCCGCCTCCGTGCCCGACTGATAACGGTAAACGACGACGTCATTCGTTCCGGCGTCGGAGATGTAGAGGAGGCGGCCTTTCTTGGCATCGGGATCCATCCACGACGCACCAAGGCCCGAGTGCACGGCCGAAAGATGCATGCTCGCCGCGAAGGTTTGCTGCACCGACGCGATGGGCACCAACTGCGCGCTGTTGACGCAGCCGGCCAACGTCGCGATAAATGCCGTCACGCCTAACGCATATTTCATCTCACGGATTGACCTGAAAAATGGTACCGCAGCCCTTAATCTTCGTGAAGAGGCAGTCTCCGGTACCGCCATACGGCGTGGTTCCGTAGAGGAGGCCGCCCGCGCCGAAAACCAAGTTAGTCGACGAATATATAGCGCCATGCTTACCACTGACGAACGTGTACAACGTCGCGTCGGTCCACGCGGCGCCGGACGTTGCCGGCGGTATGAGTTTGAAAACATCGCCCTTAAAAGTGGCGCCGCCATCTTGGCTGGTTGCATAGAGATTGCCCGCGCCGTCCGAAATGAAGCCCGCAGAAGAGTTCGCGGCATCGCCCCGATACGCGGGGAACCGGTAGAGCACCGTTTCCGCCCACAATCGGTGACGTCGGCCGGGCGTCAACTCGAACGCGGTGCCGCCTCCGGTGCCCTGGCTAATGAACGTCGTGCCGTACAGATTGCCCGCGCGGTCGAGCAGCAGCGGGTCGCTCGGCAAAGCACCGTCCCCGGGAACGCCGCCGACAAACTCATGGATCACCGCATAGTTCCATGGATTGCTCGGGCTCGACGGCGGCGATACCTCGAAAACGGTACCGCATCCGTCTTGACAATACGAGGAAAAGTATCCGCCATAGTCCGTGGTGCCGTACAGACGACCGGCGCGGTCGATGGTAAGGCCGGCGAGCGGGGTGCCGCCGTCCTCCCCGCCGCTGAAACTATATAGGACGCTCTCCGCTTTACTGGAGAGCGACAACTCGTAAATCGTGCCCCAATCATACTTACCGCCATTGGCGGTCGTGCCGTACAAGTTTCCCCGGCCGTCGACCACGAGTCCGCCGTGAGGATTTCGGCCGTCGCTGGCACGCCCAAAGTCGTGCATCACTTCTTCGATCCAATGGCCCTTCGCAGGCCTCAGTTGGAAGAGCACGCCACCGCCGAATTTTCCGTACTTCCCGCCAACGTTCGCGGTGCCATACAGGCTGCCGTCCGGGCCGAACATCAGGCTTCCCTCCGGCAATCCTCCGTCTTTGCCGCCTGTAAAATCATAGAGAATCGTAAAGTTCCAGCGGCCGTGCTTCGATGCCGGCGGCGAAAGCTCGAAGATGCTGCCGCAATGCACGGTACACGATGTAACGCCCCCGGCGTTCGTTGCCGTGCCGTACAGATTGCCGGTCTTGTCCGAAATCAAGCTCGTCGCAGGCACGGCGCCGTCGCCGCCGTCTTGAAAACTGTAGAGAACGCGAAATCCGGTCTGTCCATCGCCCCCCGAGACAAGATTCTCGCGTACGGCAGCGCCCGTGTCTGCGCCAGTCGGCGTCGCCGTCAACTGACCGGCGCCAGAACAACCGCCGAACCCCAACACTAAGCAGCCCGCGCAGAGCGCACTAGCTCTGACCTTCACGCTGCACGCATGCCATACGCATCTCATTTTGGTGGGCTCTTCATCTTGGTGGGCTCTCATGAGCCCGCAGGGGCCGACGCCCTTCTACCAAGCTCTAGCTCGCGCCTGTAGCTCCGATATTTCGCATGTAAGGGGTCGGGGGTTCGAGTCCCCCATCTCCGGTTACGGTTCGAGCACGACCTTTATGTAGCCGTCACTCCGAGCATCAAATTTTGTGAACGCATCGGCGGCGTCACGAAGCGGGAGCCGATGCGAAACGATGGCACTGGGCTTGAGCCGCCCGCTTACGATCGCGTCGCGTAGGTGATCGTTGTAGCGCTTATCATGGTCGCGACCCATCCCCACGCTGACGCCCTTCTTGAAGAGCGTGCCCCACGGAATCAGATAGTCGCCACGCTTTGCGGGCTCGGTCGGAGCTTTCGGGTCGCTGTCGAGGAAGACGCCGATGATCGCCAGCCGCCCATTGGGCGCAATGATGGTCGCAAGATCGTCGATAACTTTCGCCGGCTTCTCAACCGAGTAATCTAGGGGATCCCGTGCTTGAAACCCGACCGCGTCGATGCAGACCGTCGCGCCGAGGTTTACCTCCTCGCCGCGCCACGCAACGCCGGTTCGCTCTCGGGCAATCTGTTCGAGGATGCGGTCGACCGCATGACCATCGCGCATATCGATCGGATGTGCACCGAGTTCTCCGGCCCTATCTAAGCGTTCGGGGATCGCATCGACGACGTAGACTTTGAGTGCACCGCGCATGAACGCGCACATCGCCGTCAAAAGCCCGATCGCTCCCGCACCGTAGATCACGACGGTGTCGCCGGGCACAATTCGCGCGAGTTCCGTGGCGTGATAGGCCGTAGGCAGGGCGTCGGAGAGCAGTACGAAGTCATTCTCCCAGCGATCGCCGGGCTCGCCGGGTAGGCGCAAGCAGTTGGCGTCGCCGAAGGGAACCCGCAGCAATTCCGTCTGCGCGCCCGTGTAGCCGCCCATTCCCGGGTAACCATACGCAGCGCCCCACTTCCCGGGGTTGTTCGTAAGGCACGCTCCCGAGAAACCGTGCACGCAGTTGGGGCAGAAGCCGCAACAAATATGCGTCGGTACCGTAACGCGATCGCCGATACGCACGCTCGTGACGGCTGCGCCGACTTGCTCGACGACGCCGAGCGGTTCGTGCCCGATGACCATCCGCGCACCGTCGCCAAGTCGTCCCTCGTAGATATGCAAATCTGTGCCGCAAATCGCGGTCGAGGTTAGGCGAAGCAGCACGTCCGTCGGAGCGCTGAGTTTCGGATCGTCGACCGCTTCGATGCTGATCTGTCGCGGCGCGTTAAGAACGACTGCGTCCATGATTCTTCCTTTCTTTAGCTAATCGCCCCGCCATGCAGCATACGCCGGCGCGAGTACGAGAGGTACGATGACAGGACGAACGTTCGAATCTGGGAAAGGCCGCTGCAATGCCACCGAGAGCAGGCTCTCCATGGGCGCCATTCCAGTACCGAATCTTCACGATCGTCTGGATCGCAACCGTGCTTTCAAATACCGGCACCTGGATGTACAACGCCGCCGCCGGCTGGCTGATGACGAATCTCACGAGCGATGCCTTCGTCGTTTCCCTCGTTCAAGTTGCGAACGCTCTGCCGATGTTCATGTTTGCACTCCTCGCGGGGGTCCTTTCAGATATCCTCGATAAGCGGCGTTTTCTCATTGCTGGCGAGGTCAGCATAGCGATCCTATCCGCGATATTCGCGGCGATGGTTTGGTTCGGCCGCACGTCCCCCGCTTCGCTGCTGTGGTTTACGTTTCTCATTGGCGTCGCCAGCGCTCTCACGTCTCCCGCCTGGCAATCCGTCGTCCCAGAGCTCGTTCCATGGAAAGCTCTCCCCGCCGCCGTTGCGGCGAACAGCGCGGGCGTCAACGTCAGTCGCGCGATCGGCCCGGCGCTTGCCGGCGCAATAATCGCTCCGCTTGGGATAGCCGCGCCTTTCGTCGTTAACGCGGTGAGCAATTTTGGTTCCATCGGAGCCTTGATATCGTGGCGTGAGCCGAAAAGAACGACAAGCGCGTTGCCGGTAGAACCCTTCGGCAGCGCGATCCGGATCGGCTTCAGGTACGCGGCCAACAGCCCGAGCTTGCGAGGAACGCTGATACGAACGCTCGCCTTTTTTCTTTTCGCCAGCACGTACTGGGCGCTGCTTCCGCTTATCGCGCGAAGCCGCATCAGCGGCGGCCCGGAGATATACGGCATTCTGTTAGGGGCGATCGGCCTCGGCGCCGTTGCGGGCGCATTCGGCATGCCCTCTTGGAAGATGAAACTAGGGCCCGACCGGCTCGTCGCGGCCGCAAGCATCGGCACCGCGATCGCGCTAGTGCTCTTTGGGCTCGCACGCGAGCCAGTCACGGCGTTGCTGGCGAGCCTCATTGCCGGCATTTCCTGGATCGCAGCAGTCGCCACCATCAACGTATCCGCACAAGTTTCTTTGCCCGATTGGGTGCGCGGACGCGGACTGGCAATTTACATGACGGTTCTTTTCGGATCGATGACCGTCGGCAGCGCGGTTTGGGGAAAAGTCGCCAGCCTGACGGGTCTGCCAATGACGCATTTTCTTGCCGCTGCGGGCGCGCTGCTTGCGGTCCCGCTGACGTGGCGCTGGAAGCTCCAGACCGCCGGGAACCTCGACCTCACGCCCTCGATGCAGTGGCCGGTGCCGCTCGCATCGCACGAGGTCAAGGGCGATCGCGGGCCGGTCCTCGTTACGATTGAATATCGAATCGCGAACGACAAAAATCGCGCGGCTTTTCTTGCGGCCTTGGATCGGCTGCGACGCGAACGGCTACGCGACGGAGCCTACACTTGGCGCATATTCGAAGATGCGGCCGAACGCGGGAGATTCTTGGAAACGTTCTTAGTAGAATCCTGGCTCGAGCATCTACGCCAGCACGAGCGCGTAACCAACACCGACTCCGTACTGCAGCAGTCCATATACGGGCTTCTTAAAGCTGAGCCAACCGTGACGCATTTCATCGCTCCTAGCCCGTGACCACGTCCAACGCCCCACATCCATCCACCAATGGCCCATGTGCCGAGGCGGATGAGAGGGACGGATATCCGTGTTTTAGATCTATGCAAGTTCCTACGTGCTGCTCACATTTAGTACCGGTCTTGCCGTCGGCGTCGTTTTTAGCCTTGTGAAGTTGCCCTCGCCGGCGCCGCCATTCCTTGGCCTTATCGGACTGGTGGGGATGTTTACAGGTCAACGGCTTTGGCCGTTTCTTGCATCCCGGTTCCTTCACCATTAATCTTTCGCCAGCGGGCGAGTGAAGGTTCGGGAGGCCGGCCCCGGGCATTCACCGTACTCGATGATCAAAGGACGGCGGCAAAGCGATAGGGAGAAGGGACATGCGTAGCAACGTACTGGACGAGAGCAATGGCCAGAAAATCTTCGCCGTGATCCTGCAGCCTGGAGATGAAGTCAAGGACGCGTTGATCCGCTTCGCCAAGACGGAGCACATCACCGCGGCGAGCTTCACCGCGATCGGCGCATTCGAAAGAGCTACCGTAGGCTGGTTCGACACTCAGCGTAAGAAATATCGGCCTATCTCAATAGACGAGCAGGTAGAGTTGCTTTCTTGCATCGGCGATTTTTCAGTTGCGCCGGAGGGGGAGCCGCAACTTCACGCACACGTTGTTGTTGGTCGTTCCGATGGAACGACGCGCGGGGGGCATTTGCTCGAAGCGCACGTTCGCCCAACATTCGAAGCGATCGTTTCCGAATCTCCCGCCTATTTGCGTCGCAGCTTTGACCCATCGAGCGGATTGTCGCTTATCGACCCTTCGCTTTGACCCCGGTCGAGGCCGTGCCCGAACCGCTTCTACGCTATGGATCCGGCGCGGCGCGCCTGCCTTCGCCCCATTAATTTTCCGCCGGTACGGTGGCGTCGTTTTCGATCAAACCTTCAGATCGAAGATCCGCCCAGAACGCATGCGGAATTCTCGTCTTGAGCGACGTGTAGTCCGCGAGCACCTGCTGCGGATTCGCGCAGCCGACTACCAATGCGGCCGCGACGTCCGGCGCAATCGCAAACTTCAGTGCGGCCGTGCGAAGGTCGACACCATGGCTCGCCGCAACGTTACGCAGCCGAGCGCGCTTCTCTATGGCTTCAGGTGGAATCTTATAATTCTCCTTGCCGTAATTGAACCGGGCGCTGCCGCTGATGAAGCCGGCATTGAGCGATGAGCCGACGACAAAGGCCATTCCGCGCTCGCGCGCCTTAGGAAAGACCTGGTGCAGTGCGTTCTCATGGTCGATCAACGAATATTGACGCGCCAGAAGACAGATATTCGCATCGGCGACCTCCATCAACTTGAGAATCGGTTCGGGTGAGTTCACGCCAAGCCCCCAGCCTTTGATCACGCCTTCGTCGCGCATCCTGCCCAGAGCCGGGAACGCGCCCTTGCGTGCGATATCAAATTGCTCTTCCCACGGGCCCGGCAGCCACGGATTATCCGGTGACAAGTCGTGAACGAAGACGACGTCGAGTGCGTCGACACCTAACCGCTGCAGGCTGTCTTCGATCGAGCGCTTGACGCCGTCTGCTGTGTAATCGTAACGGAGATTGTTCGGCGAAGGGGTGAACGGAAAATACTCTTTCGCATTGTTGTCGCGCGACGCCGTAAGTAGTTTACCGACTTTCGAAGATATGATGTACTCGCTGCGCGTTTGTTTGTGCAAAAAGGTGCCCAGTCGCCGCTCCGCGAGTCCCAAACCGTACCATGGAGAAGTGTCGTAGTAGCGTACCCCGGCGTTCCATGCGGCTTCGATTGTATCGTACGCGACCTCATCGGTGACGTACGCGAACTCGTTGCCGAACGGCACGCCGCCGAGGCCAAAGGGCTTTGCCCGGAAGATCTCAAGAGCGTTCATGCGCAGGCTTATCCCCCGCATGGCCCGTTGCGTAACGCCCGGGCTGCCGCCGGTGGCATCTGATAGTTCGACTGCTCGACTTGTACTTCGTCCATTGATCCCTCCAGTTTCAATCCGGGCTTACTCACGGGATGAGCAGCACCTTACCGATACCGCCCTTCGTGAATGCGGCCTGCGCGGAGCCCGCGTTCTTAAGCTCTTCGCGCAGGCCGATCGGGATCGTCATCTTGCCAGAGTTTACCGCATCGGCCATGAAGGCGATGACCGCTCGGTCTTGCTTTGAGACGAACGGGACGACGCGCACCTTCGCGTAGGACTTTGTGCCGTCGGGCTCTCCCGTTACCGATGCAAATGTCCCGCCGTCCTTGACCTTTGCGAGCAGATCAGTCGCCGCTTTCCCGCGAAGCGTGTTCGCGACGATGTCGACTTGCGGAATCGGCGCAAGGGCGACCGGATCGTCGAGAGCGACCGTTTCATCCGCACCGATGCTCTCCGCCTGGTCGAGCTGAAAACGCCGCACGCCTGCGATCACGTGCGCGCCCAATGCCTTCGCCATGTAGACGGCACAACGACCGACAGCGCCTGCCGCGCCTGAAACCAGGACCGTCTGGCCGGACTGCAACCCGCTTGCGACGGAGATCAGTTGGCTCCCCGTGACGCCCACGAGCGGAATCGCGGCCGCCTCGACGAGGTCCATCGTCTCCGGCACCTTGGCAAAGAGAGCCGCTTTATCGGCGACCAGTTCAGCGTACGTGTGGTACGACCACCCGCAGACACGCTCCCCAACCTTGAGGTCGGTGACGCCGTCGCCCGTCGCGACCACCGTTCCCGACACGTCCAGGCCGATGATTGCCGGAAAGTGCAACTGCCACCGATCCTTCAGGTCGCCGTTGCGCTCGAGCATGTCTTCCGGGTTGATGCCGATGCCGGCCACCTTGACGAGGACGTCGCCCGCGCCCAACTCGGGATCCGGCATGTCCTGATATTTCATCACGTCCGGACCGCCGTACGCGCTCACCACCGATGCTTTCACGTGTCGTTTACACGAAAGGGGCGGCGCGCGAAACATCTCTTCGCCATGCTAACCCTCGCTTCAGTTGCGTTCTTGCTCTTAATACTCTGGCCTGAAACGTGACGCCTGTTACGCTTCCGCCGTATTCTGCGTCTTTGCACGGGCAAGCAATCGTTCTATTGCGTGACGACAATTTTACGACATTTCGCGCGGAAGCTAGTAGGGGTGCGCCTACGGCGCACCTCGCCACGAAGAGAAGGAGAAATCGAGTTCGGCGGCCACCACCTTCCTCAGGGTGGCATACTCTTGACGAGAGAAGGAACGAAAAAATGCTGAAGGTCGGCGATCGCGTTCGCATCGATGGGAGCGCGGAAGAGGGCACCGTACGAGAGGTTCACCCGCACGAGATCCTCGTGCGCGTGAAAGTCTCCGGGGGGCATGAAGATCGCAAATATGCCCACGAAGATCTCAAGCTCGATCCCACGTTAAGCGAAGTCTCCAACTTTGTAGATCACTGACACCCTTGATCGCCCGCCGAGCTTTGCGGAACTTCGCACGTCGGCGGCGGACAAAGCTCCCGGCCCGGATCTTAGCAGCGCTCCTCGCGGCTGCCGTTTCGGGATGTAACGGCACCCAGGCACCCGTTCTCTCGACGAGCGGCCGGTGCTCTAATTCGAGCCAATACATTTCTGTCGGCGGTACTGCCGGTTTCAACACGCTCGCCAATCGCGACTTCACCACCGCGTTGCTCGCAACCGGGCGCACGCGACTCTACGAGCATGCAGACGCGATCGCGTCGGCGATTGCGGATAGTCCGGCTTCGAATCCGTATGCGATTCTCCACGCTATCGAGAACGTGTTTAGCGAAACCGGACCGGGCGAAGCCGAGCTGGGTTATGTCGGTGCGAACTATTTTACACTCCCAGCGAAAGACTATCCGGCCTACTATCAGTATCAATACGTCGCTAGCGGGCTTAATCCAAACGCCGCCAACGTAGACGTTCCGTATCGACCGCCTCGGGCCCTAAGATTCGATCGAAGGAACGTTCGGGCGTGGAAGTTCTGGGTGCAGGCCGGCCGCTCCGTGGGCATTGCGTCGATGGCACCGATCGTCGCTCCCAATGCAGCTTGGAAACCGCACAGCCGCATCTTTCCGCCCACGCGCCGCGAGTACTACGATCTGAACAGTTCGTTCTATGATTTGGCGCGATTCGAAGCCGCGTACGGCGGTGGAATCGCCCTCGATACGCCGCCGAATTTCTTCCTGACGGGCGGAAGCGGCAAAGGCTACCAGAGCTTTATCGAGCAAGCAATCCGCTGGGGGAATGCCCACGGAATTCGCACGACGGTATTGGTTTCGCCGTATCCTAACCGGCGCGCGTTCTCGCGCGACACCAAAGAGTTCGTGAGTGCTTTAGCGGCGCGCGGCGCAATTCCCAGCGAATGGGCGGTCGACGATTACGAAAACACGAACCCGAACGCCGCGCGAGCGATGGGGCCCGATACGCGCGCAAACACGTCGACGAACGTCGGCCTTTGGCTGGCCGTGCATGCACCCGTCTCCGGCTGTAGCGCGGCCTCGAAGGCCGCCGCTAGGTAGCGCGGTTTCCTAGTTCGAATTGTACCGCTGGGCCACCACACGGACGACCGCCGGCGATGCCATTGTTGCAGGATCGAGCGCGCGAAGTCGGTTCAGCATCGCCAGCGTCGGAAGTTTGACGCTGCGAACGATGCCAACGAGCTGTAACGCGCGGATCGTCAACCAGGTGAGGTCGAATTCGAACCAGCGCATGCCGTGCCGGGCCGAGAATGGGAAGGCATGATGGTTGTTATGCCAGCCCTCACCCCAAGCGAGGAGTGCCACCCACCAATTATTGGTCGAACGGTCGCCCGTGCGAAACGTGCGGTAGCCCGCCCAGTGAGCCGCGCTGTTCACGAACCACGTGATGTGATACGTGACGACGAGCCGAACGAAGATGCCCCAAACGACCCACGACCAGCCGCCGAGTGCGAACAGCAACGCGCCCAGGGCAAGCTGCCAAAGCAGCGCCGTTCTCTCCATGAACCGGTAAAACGGATCCGCCGCAAGGTCGGCCGCGAGGCGCCTTTGCTCTTCGATCGTCGGGCGTCCCGGGTTCGGCAAGACAAGCCAACCTACGTGGGCCCACCAGAAACCTCGATCCATGCCGTGCGGATCTCCCGGTCGATCGGAGTTTGCGTGATGACGACGATGCGTTGCAACCCAGTCAATCGGTCCACCTTGAAGGGCGAGAACCCCGAGCACGGTCAGTACATACTCGATGCCTTTTGGCATCTGCAGGCTACGATGGGTGAGCAACCGGTGGAAGCCGAGCGTCACGCCGAGGCCGCCCGTCAGATAAACCAAAACCGCCGCAACGCCGACGGCGCTCCAGGAAGATAGCCCCGGAACGAATGCCGCCAAGGCGCACAGATGGATGAGCGCAAGCCCCAAACCAGTAAGCGCATTACTACGACCGCGCGATTTTACGCTTCCGTTTACCGAATCATTCACAACCATATATTATACTACCCGAACCGGTCGACCGGAGTTTCTAGAAAGGTCGATTCCTGTCAGGAAGAGCTGCTACATTTAGCGCATTTGCGAACGTACAATGAGTGCAGCGTCGCCGAATTAAGAAGGGGAGTTCCTAATACGGAAAGTCACTCTTCGTCAAGCCGACGTTGGTCTCTAGATCGCTTACCGATTCGTCGAGCACGACCTGCGATCCCGAGTACATGATCTGTCGGATCGGCCAATGCATCGACTTCGAAAGATACACGATCTGCTCGGTGATGTCGTGATTCGCCAACGGATCGGCGACCCTAAGGTCTAAGCGGTCGGTCTCGATGCCTCCGAGCCTACCCCCATCGCTCTGCGTGAGGGTCCCGGGAATCGTCCCATAATCGTCGATGATACCCGGCAGAATGCCATCCGGAATCGTGACGCCGTGCAGCGAGAGGGCGCGTGGATCGTGCAAGCTGATTTTTACATGGATGCCGGAAAAAAGACCGCCCAGATGGCCGCTCACTTGATCGCCACCCGTCCACACACCGCCCGACCCTTTGTTGTCGCCGCTAAGAATCAGCGTTTTGAGGTAGTGCGGCTTCATGAACGAATATTCATAGACTCGGTCCTGTGTCTTCGCCCCGTTGACTTCGTGAGAATGCAGGACGCACGTGTAGTCGCTCACACCGGCAAACGTCCGGTCGAACGCCGCAATCGCGGGCTCCTCGTTCGTCGCGCTTGCCGCGACGCAACTCATTCCGACGAAGGCTGCGAATAGCGCCAGCAGACGTTTCAACTGCGCTGGTCTCCTCCCTCAAGGCATGCTTGCTCGCGCGACGGATCGGAAGCTGGGTGCCTTATCCCTTATAAAGTATACAGCACTTTCCTTCGACCCCGATGAGAACATCGCTCGCCCTGGCGGCAATCTCGGATGGCGGCCGAGCGATGCATCGCTTGTTCTTTACCACGGCTCGTGCTTAAAGCACGAGCCTTTTCGGCCATGCGCGCTCTTCGTAATCGCGCCCGGCCCACCGGTCGGTTGCGATCCGCCAGGCACTGCGCTTCGGCGTCGATATCAAAAGGCGATCTATAGGCGCTCGGACACGGCGCACGTATCTCTGCACCAGGCCGTTATCTGCGTGCAAATCTCGTCGCGGATAACGCGAGTCTTCGCCAGGCGCTCTTCCCGGGATCCCCGCAAGCCCGCTGGATCGGTAAAGCTCCAATGCAGGCGTCTCGCATGGCCCGGAAATATCGGGCATCGCTGCGCACTTGTCTCATCGCAAACCGTAATGACATATGAGTACGGGCCGCCGGTCTTGAAAAAATCGGAGGCGCTCTTCGTCAGATTTTTAGATATGTCAATGCCGACTTCGCGCATGGCGGCGACGGCGAGAGGGTCCAGGTGACCCGGCTCGAGACCGGCGCTTTCCGCCGCAAAATCATCCGGGCAGATCCTATTGAGAAATGCCTCGGCCATCTGGCTGCGCGCGGCATTGTGCACACAGACGAACAACACCTTGCGTATCATGTTTCCACCGCGCGCAGCTTACGCAACGGCATCTGGCTCTGCGCCGTCGCGAAACAACACCGGATTACCGCGCGTATCGTTCGGCAGCAACCAGCGCGCAATCAACGTGGCACACGTCGCGCCAAGAAACTGCGCCAGAATGAATTCCGGCGCATCCTGCGGACGAATGCCGGCGAATGTATCGGACAGGGAACGCGCAACGGTTACGGCGGGATTCGCAAACGACGTAGACGACGTGAACCAGTAGGCCGACACAATATATGCGGCTACTGCAAAAGGGACGAATGCCGAACGAGCTCGCACGCATCCCCAAATCACGAGCAGCAGGCCGAAGGTCGCGACGAATTCTGCCAGCCACTGAGCCCGCCCGCTGCGTACATGATGCGAGGCGAAAAAGAGTGGGAGGCCAAACATCGCATTAGCCGCGGCTACGCCGGCTGTTGCGCCAAGAATTTGTGCCAGGAAATACGGGGGAACTTCGCGCCATGGTAAACCGCCGCGAAGTGCGTCCGCAAAAGAGACGGCCGGATTAAAGTGCGCGCCCGAGATTGCGCCTAGCGCGGCGATGAGGCACATGAGTGCCCCACCCGTTGCGAGCGTATTGGCGAGCAGGGCAACCGCATGATTTCCGTCGCTTAGACGTTCTGCCATAATACCAGAGCCTACGATGGCAGCCAGAAGGAACGCAGTACCCAGAAATTCCGCCGTGTAAGCGCGAGCCCGCCCCTCACGCAGCATGCTGCCACCATTTGCGAAGCGCAGCGAGAGCCCAGACCCCACAGCAGGCGTACGCAAAAAGCAGCGTGTAGGACCGTGACCGCGCCTCGAGTCCGTGGGAAACCATCGTTACAGCAACCGACGCGGGGCCGAAAGCGGTAAGAGGAGTCACGCTAGGGGTTCGCACAGCACGCACGTGCGGCATTCTGAGTCTCGTCGAGCACGGTATAGATTTCCCAACGGCGGCCCACTGGATCGATGGCCCAGACCTTTGTTTGATTGGCGTAGCAACACGTCTCTTCGCGTTCGATTAACGAAACGAGGCCGGCGAGCTGGAGGCGAGCTATCGCGCCTTCGACCTCCGCGACTGTGTCCACGAAGATGCCGTAGTGTGCGTCGATCGTCGCGGAAACGGAATCCCGAAGGTCGAGCGCGAGTTCGAGCGCGGGCTGCTCGGTGACGAACAGCGCATAATCGGCAAGAACCTTCATAGGCTTCGTCCCGAGCAGCGTCGAGTAGAACTCCACGCTCTTGGCAAGGTTCGTTGTGGCAAAGTTTATGTGGGTCTTCATGCATGTACTTTCTGTCTGAAAACGACGCTTAACGCCGAATTTAGTCGTTGGAGCGCGTCCGCAGCCAGCCGGTAATACACCCACGTCCCGCGGCGCTCGCACGTCACCAAACCGGCTTCGCGCAAAATGCGTAGGTGGTGCGAGACCGTGGGTTGATTGAGAGGCAGAGCATCGGTAAAGTCACACACGCAGACGTCGTCGTCATTAGCGGCTAGGGTCCCTAACATTGTCAAGCGATAAGGGTCCGCGATCGCCTTCAGAAGCGCGGCGGCGGGTTCAAAGTCCCTTTCAACGATCTTGGGCAGAGGACAGCATCGCTGCATCGACATTCTTCAATACTATCAGTTACATTGAAATCTGTCAATACAACGGTGCGGGATACGAGCGCAGCGCAAAGGCCTATCGACTTCCAAGAATCGCGGCGAGCGTTAGACCCTTCGCGAAATTATTTTCGCGCATCCAGACGTCGTTGAACATCCGTGAGAGATAGCGCGCGCCACCGTCGCAGAGGATCGTGACGACCGTCGAACCGGCCGGAAGTCCTCGTGCAATCATCGATGCGCCGAGGACGTTCAGTCCGCTCGAGCCGCCGATGAAGATTCCCTCGTGTTCGAGCAGCCAGTGCGCCATCGCGATCGCTTGCGCGTCGGGGGCGCGAATCGCGCGATCGACCGGAGCTCCCTCGAAGTTGGCAGTTAAACGCTTAATACCAATGCCCTCGAGATCGGAGTCCCCTTCGGGCCTGAGCTCGCCGCTATTCACGTAGTTGTAGAGGGCCGAGCCCATCGGATCGCAGAGGACGGTGAGAATATCCTCGCTTCGCGTCTTGAGCGCGCTCGCGACTCCGGCGATCGTTCCACCGGTGCCTGCCGCAGCGACGAATGCGTCGATCCGGCCGCCGGTTTGCTCCCAAATCTCCGGGCCGGTCGTTGCCTCGTGCGCGCGGCGGTTCGCAACGTTCTCGAATTGATTGGCCCAAAATGCGCCGGGCGTCTCCTCAGCGATCCGGCGCGCGACGTGATAGTAGTTCTCGGGACTTGTAAATGCAACCGCGGGAACGACACGCACGTCCGAACCGTACGCACGTAAAAGCGCGATCTTCTCACGCGACTGATCGTCTGGCACGACGATCACGCTCTTGTATCCGCGCTCGTTCGCGACCAGCGCGAGTGCGATACCGGTATTGCCGGCCGTCCCCTCGACGATCGTCCCGCCGGGCTGCAACGCACCGTTCGCTTCGGCGTCGTCGACGATGCCGCGCGCGGCGCGATCTTTCACCGATCCGCCGGGATTCAGGAACTCCGCTTTCCCCAACACGCGCCGGCCGAGTTCGCGTGAGAGTTCGCGCAACTCGATAAGCGGCGTGTTGCCGACTGCGCCGGAAAAACCGCTGACGACCATGGCCGCGGTTACTCGCTGGCACGCTCGATTTCCCCTCGGCGAATGAATGTCCGGCCGCGGGCATCGTCGTAAGCCTGAAGATCATCGGTAAACGTACGTGAGCGATCGACTCGTTTGGCTGACGCTTTTCCTACTCGGTTGTTATCACGGCCTCAATCCGGGCATGGGCTGGCTCTTCGCCGTTGGACTAGGCTTCCAAGATCGCAGCGCTACGGCGGTGCTGCGCGCGATCGTGCCGCTGGCGTTGGGCCATATCATCTCCGTCGCACTGATCGTGCTGGTTGCGATGTACGCTGCCGCTGCGTTCCCGCATCGCGCCGTGCACTTCACCGCCGCCGCCATTCTGATTGGGTTCGGCGTCTACCGGATCGTACGCGCGCGGCACGTTCGTTGGGTCGGGATGCGCGTCGGATTCTGGGGGCTGACGCTCTGGGGATTTCTGATGTCGAGCGCGCACGGCGCGGGACTGATGCTGCTGCCGTTCGTCACGGCCGGTCGCGCGAACGCGGGGGGCGGGATGGCGATGCCAATGCCCGGGGTCCAAGCGGCGCACGGTGCGCTTTTCACCGGCTGGCTAATCGTCGGCGTGCATACCCTCGGCTACGTGCTCACCGCCACGGCGATTGCGCTGCTCGTCTACACGAGAATCGGCGTGCGCTTCTTGCGCACCGGCTGGGTAAACTTGGACCTCATCTGGGCCACCGCGCTCATCCTTACCGGCCTCATCGCCCTCGTCACCTAAGTTTACCGAGCGGAGAAAAAGGAGACCCAGGTCAATAAATCGGATAAGGAGCCTCCTATGCAGCTCATGAAACCCGACCCGACCTTTTACGCCTCTCCAAAGGATGCCATCAAGGCCCCGCCCGAGACGTTGGCCTACGTCGCGCTGCTAAGCGCCAGGGCGAACGGCGTTCCGGACAGGCTCGCCGTCGTTGACACCGATTCCAAGTCCCAGCAGTACGCGCAGGCGATCGGGAGCGTCGGATTACCGAAAATCGGGGACGAGCTGCACCACTTCGGCTGGAACGCGTGCAGCGCGGCGCTCTGTCCGTTCTCGCCGCATCCGCACGTCGAGCGGCGCTACCTCATCGTTCCGGGGCTTCGCTCTTCGCGCATCCACATCATCGATACGAAACCCGATCCGTCGCAGCCGCGCATCGTGCGCGTGATCGAGCCGGAAGAGCTGATCAAGCGCACGGGATACACGCGCCCGCACACCGTGCACTGCGGGCCCGACGCAATCTACATCAGCGCACTCGGCAACGCCGACGGCGACGGACCCGGCGGCATCTTTACGATGGACTGCGACACGTTCGACATCATCGGCCCGTGGGAGAAGGATCGCGGCTCCCAGTATTTGGCCTACGATTTTTGGTGGCACCTCAACCGCGACGTGATGATCACCAGCGAATGGGGCACGCCAAAGATGATCGAGGATGGCCTCAACCCCGAGCTGCTGCTCGCGGGTAAATACGGCCATCATCTGCATTTCTGGGACCTGAAGAGCCGTAAGCAAAAGCAGAGCGTCGACCTCGGCGCGGAGCAGCAGATGGTGCTCGAGCTGCGTCCGTCGCACGATCCCAACAACGAATGGGGATTCGCCGGCGTCGTCGTCTCCCTCAAGGACCTATCGAGCTCGATCTGGCTTTGGCACCGCAAGAACGGTGAGTGGACGGCGACCAAAGTGATCGAGATTCCGGCCGAGCCGGCCGATCCGGAGCATCTGCCGGATCTACTCAAAGGCTTCGGTGCGGTTCCCCCGCTGCTGAGCGACATCGATCTTTCCGTGGACGATCGGCATCTTTACGCCTCATGCTGGGGAACCGGCGAGATGCGACAATACGACGTCAGCGATCCGTTCAATCCAAAGTTCATCGGCTCCGTGCGTATCGGCGGCATCGTAAAGCGCACGCCGCACCCCGCGAATCCCGCTAAGCCGCTCGCCGGTGGACCGCAGATGGTCGAAATCAGCCGCGATGGGCGCCGCGTCTACTTCACCAACTCGCTCTATCGCGCGTGGGACGATCAGTTCTATCCGGACGGCGTCGGCAACTGGATGGTCAAGCTGAACGTCGGCGACGACGGCAGGATCGCATTCGACGAGGAGTTCTTCGTGGAGTTCGATCCGGCGTATCGCGTCCACCAGGTCCGCTTACAGGGCGGCGATGCATCGTCGGATTCGTACTGCTTTTCATAAGTCTTTTTCGCTTTAGGAAGGATAGTGATGACCGCCACTGCGACGCAAGGGCCGACGGGCTTCTTGCGCATCAACGATACGGCGCCGAACTTCGTCGCCGAAACAACTGAGGGTAAGATCGACTTTCACGAGTGGATTGGTAGCGGCTGGGCGGTGTTGTTCTCGCACCCTAAAGATTTTACGCCGGTCTGTACGACCGAGCTCGGGTACCTGGCGGCCCTGAAGGACGAGTTTGCCAAACGCAACACCAAGATCATCGGGTTGAGCGTCGATCCGGTAAGCGACCACGCGAGGTGGGCGAGCGATATCGAAGAGACCCAAGGTCACAAGCTCAACTATCCGTTGATCGGCGACCCGGAACTCAAGATTGCGAAACTCTACGGGATGCTTCCGACCGACGCCGGTGAGACGTCGCAAGGGCGCACGCCGGCCGACAATGCAACGGTGCGCACGGTCTTCGTCATCGGCCCGGACAAGAAAATCAAGCTGATGCTGGTCTATCCAATGACCACTGGCCGTAACTTCGACGAAGTGCTTCGCGTGATCGATTCGCTCCAGCTCAGCGCGAAACACAGAGTCGCGACGCCGGTGAACTGGAAGCCTGGCGAGGACGTGATCATCGCGGGCGCAGTCTCGGACGACGAGGCACGTCGAATCTATCCGCAGGGCTGGAAGGCCCCGAAGCCTTACCTACGCATCGTCCCGCATCCAAAGTAACGCCGGCTTATTGCCGTGGGGCCTCGGCGCGCTCCTGTGCCAAGCCTGCGGCGATGTAGTCTTGGTTACCCACGCCCGTTGCAACGGCGCGTTCGTACTCTGCGAGCGCGCACTCAAGCAACGGCGCATTCACGTTCATCATCTGCCTGGATTCACGCGCTAAGCGCAGATCCTTGAGCAGCGCGTTGGCCGAAAAGCGCGGCTCCATGTCGCGATCGAGCAATTGTTGGCGTTTGGTAGCGACGCGCTCGAGCATGAACGCGATGGTGTTGATCGCGAGAGTGCGATCGACGCCGGCGCGACTCATGATGCCGAGCAGCTCCCCGATCAGATCGGCAGCGACGCCGAGCACGCAGTTGCCCGCGAGCTTCAGGTGCCCGCTGGCAGCCGGCGAGCCGGTAAACGTTACCGTAGAGCCCATCGCGCTCAAGAGTTCCCGCCCACGCTCGAACGCCTCGCGAGTGCCGCCCGGCAGGAGCGTTAGCGTACCGTTCCGCGCGCCGTCCACGCTGCCGAGGACCGGAGATGCGAGAAAGTCCACCGCCCTCTGCGCTGCCGCTTCGGCGAGCGTCTCATACATCTGCGGCGACAGGGTCGACGATTCGATGACGAGCTGCCCCTTATGCGTGGCCGGAATGACCCGGCCCAGTGAGATCTCGCGCGCGACTCCGTCGTCCCAGAGCATCACGATCACCGCATCCACGGTCGCCACCAGCGATTCGAGCTCGTCGAACGGCGTCGCACCGGCAGCGATCGCATCGTTCATCATGCCGCGATCGACGTTCCAAACGGACACGTGGTACTTGCGATCGAGCAGGTTGTGCGCGATCGCGGTTCCCATCTTTCCCGTGCCGACAACGCCAACGTGCATCGTTAACCTCCTCACAAGCCCGGGACGAAGCCGGGGGCAAACAGCGCGATCGCGGCGAGAACGCCGAGCGCCGCTCCGACCGGCGCGACGATTCGTTCTCCCAACGGCGTCGCCTTTTCTACGAACATAATCGCTGCGAGCACACCCATCCACGCCAAATGCGCCACTCCGGCGGCAAACATCACCAGCATCAGCGCCCAACAGCAGCCTAGGCAGTACAGCGCGTGACGCAAACCGATGCGCCACGCATTGAGCACGCCGCGACGATAGTTCCGCATGAGATAGACCCCCGGATGGCGACACGACTTCAGGCACGCATCTTTGAGTGGAGTAAACTGATACGCCGCAGCGAGTGCGAGCACGGCGGCCGGTATCAGACTTGCGTGCCCCGCGAGCCAGGGCGTCGCATCGACGATTCGGTGCAGCTGCATGTCGCCGGCAAACGCAGCCAGCGCAAACGCCGTCCAAACCGCAAAGTAGCTGCCGAGGAACGCGAGCAGCGCGAGCGGGAAATGAGGGGCGCGGCCCGCGGTCACCGCATACAAACGAATGAATCCGAGCGATGAGGGCAGCATCATAGCGGCGGTCATCAACTGCCACGCGGCGAGTACGACGAGTGCCGAAAGCCAGAACGGCCGTCCGCTCTCGTAGAGCGCGTGGTGATGAAGCTGCGCCGCGTTGCCGCTCAACTCGACCCACGCGCAAACGGCCCACGCACCCGCGATAACGCACGCGAGGACTCCGACCGTATTGAAGCGGCTGTGCCGCGGCGCAGCATTTGCCGCCATCGAGCTAGTCCTCTATGAGGAAGTCGCCTTGAATCGCGTTACGATCTTTAAAAGTCCACACCATCCCGTGCTCGGGAATGTTCACGACGTGCTCGGAGGCCTTCGAAATGAATGCCGGCGCGCCGGGAATCGTGCTCCAGATGCTGTCGTGCAGCGACGTTACCGTCCCGTACGGACTGCGATACGGAGCCATGACCGCGCGAACCTTATCGCCCACGACGAGCGTGCCTTCGCCGCTCTCGAGATCGTGCTCGATCGCTGCGTCCTCGATCGCGAGGTCCTCGGCGATCAAGTTGTGCATGTCCTCGAGCGGGCCGCCCAAACGCCCGTGCCACGCATCGAGAATCGCGGCTCGCTGCTCGACGGTCGCACGCGCGTCTACGTAACTCACTCGCTTCCAGCTGTGCGGAGCGAGAACGTTGCCCGGAATTTTGACGACTTGCACGTAGTTGAGTCCGCTGACGTCGACGCCGTTGATCTCGCCTTTATCGATGTGATAAGCAAGAAACGAATCGCAGGCGCCGCCGTCGGGATCTTCGCCGATCCAGCAACGGCAGAGCGTGCGGCAAGAACACGCTTCGAGCAGGTTGCCTCGCAATGTGTACGCCATCCCCGGTGCTTCGGTTTAGCGCACGGCAATCCCGTCGAGCTCGGACAGCGCGTCTTCGGGCAAACGCAGCGCCGCGCCGGCGACGTTTTCACGCAAATGTTCGACCGACGACGTCCCCGGAATGAGAAGTATGTTGGGGGAGCGCTGCAGCAGCCACGCCAGCGCAATCGCCATCGGCGACGCGTCGAGGCGAACGGCAATCGCATCGAGCGTGTCGGATTGCAGCGGCGTGAAGCCACCCAGCGGGAAATACGGCACGTACGCGATCCCCTGTGCCGCGAGCGAATCGATCAGAGCGTCGTCGGCCCGGTGCGCGATGTTGTAGAAGTTTTGCACGCACACGATCGGCGCGATGGATTGCGCTTCCGCGATCTGCTCCGCCGATACCGTGCTCACGCCAAGGTGCTTGATCAGCCCTTCCTGCTGGAGTTGCGCGAGCACGGCGAACGGCTCGGCGATCGAATCCGATTCCGGTCCGGTTAATCCGCCGACGCGGAGGTTGACGACATCCAGCGAATCGAGACCGAGACGATCGAGATTGTCATGCACGGCTTGACGCAGCTCGTCGGGAGCTAAGGCCTTCGGCCAGCCGCCCTGCGCATCTCGACGCGCACCTACCTTCGTGACGATATGGAGCCCGTCCGGATACGGGTAGAGCGCCTCTTTAATAATTTCGTTCGTAACGTAGGGTCCGTAGTAGTCGCTCGTATCTATGTGCGTGATGCCGAGTTCGACAGCTTCGCGCAAGACGGCCACCGCAGCACCGCGGTCGCGCGGCGGACCGAAAACGTGCGGACCGGCCAGCTGCATCGCGCCGTACCCCATCCGCGTGACGGTCAGCCCTTCAGCCATGGTGAACGTGCCGCCCAGAAGACCGTTCGATATCATATGCAACCTGCGTTTCGCCGGCGGCTAAACCGCGGCCGGGATTTCAAAGTAGTGCCTCGCATCGAGATCCGCGAGAAGCCCGGGCTGCGTCGGCTGCCATTCGAGCATTGCTTGCGTTCGGGCACTCGACGCGGGGATATCTCCGCCGGCGAAACGCACGAACCAACCAAAATGATCCGCGGCCTCCTCGGGCGATTTCGATATTACCGGTACGTTGAGGTGCCGTCCGATCGTCTCCGCGATCTCGCGAAACGGCACGCCCTCGTCGCCGACTCCGTGGAATCGCACGCCGGCGAAGTTCTTCTCAACGGCAAGGCGATAGAGCCGCGCGGCGTCGAGCCGGTGCACCGCGGCCCAGCGATTGAGGCCGTCGCCGACGTACGCCGAAACGCCTTTTTCGCGCGCCAGTCCGATGAGAAGCGGAACGAATCCATGATCGCCCACGCCGTGCACCGACGGCGACAGGCGCACCACCGATGCGCGAACGCCGCGCGACGCCATTTCCAGCGCCGTCTCTTCGGATCGGCGCGGCCAGGCTGCGATCAACGCCGCATCGGGCACGTCTTCTTCGGTCGCTACGCGTCCGGGTGCGAGCGCCGTACCCGACGTAACGAGCAACAGCTTCTCCGATCCCGCGATCGCCGCGCCCAGCGTTTCGATCGCACGCGTATCCGTTGCCGCAGCCGCCGGAAAGTTCGCAAAGTCGTGAATGAAGGCGGTGTGGATGACGGCGTCCGATTCAGACGCTCCGCTGCGCAGACTCTCGAGATCTTCGAGTGCGCCGCGATGCACCTCGGCACCAGCGGCGATTAAGGATGCGGCGGCAGCATCGGAACGGGCGAGCCCAAGCACTCGATGACCGGCGCCGATGAGCTCGGGGACGATCGCGGAGCCGACGAAGCCCGTCGCTCCGGTAACGAAAACGAACATATAGGGAACCTCCTGATGTCAGTCGCTGACATAATCCAGTATAGCACTGACGTCAATCACTGTCATCGCCGTGTATAATAGCGAAATGGCACGATGGAAGCCCAACGCTCGCAGCCGCCTCGAGCGGGCGGCGCTCGAGCTGTACAGCGAGCGGGGCTTTCAGCAGACGACCGTCGCAGAGATCGCCGAGCGCGCCGGGCTCACCGAGCGCACGTTCTTTCGGCACTTTGCCGACAAGCGCGAAGTGCTGTTCTCCGGCGGCAGCATGCTGGAAGAGCGCTTGGTGAGCGCGCTCGATCGCGCGCCGCACTCCCTCTCCACAATCGACGCAATCGGCGACGCCCTTGCGGAGGCCATCTCGCCGCTGAACGAGCGCCGCCCGTACGCGCGAAAGCGCCAAGCCGTCATTGCGGCAAATCCGGAGCTGCAAGAGCGCGAGCGTATCAAGCTCGCATCGCTTGCTTCGGCGCTCGCCGACGGACTGCGGCGACGCGGCGTCGGCGAGCCGGCCGCGGCGTTGGCTGCAGAAATGGGGATTGCCGTCTTTAGGGTGGCCTTCGACCGCTGGATCCGGGAGAAGAGTCAGCGAGACATCGCAACGGTCTTCAAAGAGTCGCTGGACGAACTGAAGATTACATGCACGCAATGATGGCTTGAACCACGCGCTTGGTCTCGTCGGGATCCCGCACGCGAATGCAGTCGACGCCGGCCTGGAGGGCCGGATAATCGTTTCCACCGGGGAAGATCGCATCGCCGATGAAGAGCATGTCGGCGATCGGTATGGCGAGCACGTCGCGTAGTTTGCGGATTCCGTAGGCCTTATCGATACCGGGGCGCGTGACGTCGATCGACGTCGAGCCGCCGAGGCGAACCGAGAAATCCGGCAGCGTCGTATCGAGCAGGGCCTTGATCTGCTTGCGTTTGGCAAAGTCGGGATCCCACTTCACCTTCTCTGCGAGCGGCGCTTGTTGTCCGAGTGCCGAGTAGGTAATCTGAGTCCCGCGGTCCTCGATGCGCTCGCCCCACGTCTGTTGCGGCTGGAAGCCGGTCTGAGCGACGGCGGCGTCGAGCGCACTCTCGATCTTCTGCTTTTCCTCGGCACTGAGGTCTTCAGAGTAGCGCTTTTGCCACGCGCCGCCGTCGTACGAAAAGAACTTCGTTCCCGACGTCGGCAGCAACGACAGATTGCCCAAAGAGCTCGAGGCGGGAAGATGATCGAGCACTTGCGTTTCGAACTGCGGCCAGTCGCCGCCCGAAATGATGGCGACCTTGACGACGCCGAGCAAAGCGCCGAGCAGGGCTGCCATCTCGTCGTCAATGGCCGATTTGCTTTCGGCAAGCGTGCCGTCCAGGTCGAAAACGATAAGCCGCTTCATGCCCGCGTTCACTTCTATCGCGGGACGCCCGTTCTTTCCCGAAGAAGTTGCTGTGAGGATGGTCTGCTTGTGGAGCTTGCTGCTGACGATCGTGCTTCCGAGCGGCTGGATTCTGCAGCCGGCGCCGGAGCTTTTCGCTCAAACGGGCACGATGCCGCAAGGGGCGGCCGCATCGCCGGACGGTCACGAAATCGCGGTCGTCGAGTCGGGCTTCAACCCGGCAACGCTCGGGCTCTACGACGCTCGTAGCCTCAGACGCATCGCGGGGATTCCGCTGCACGGCGCGTTCGGGCGTCCGATTTGGCTCGATGCGCGCCACGTGCTCGTCGCCGGTGCGAACGCGCAAGCGATCCTCGACGTCGATGCAACGACGCAGTCCGTCCGGCGGATTCCACTCCCTCCGCAGACCTATCCAATCGCGGTCGCGCGCTACCGCGACCGCATCGCCGTCGCGACCGACGACGACGGCAACGTGCGGATCGGAACGCTCGGAAGCATTGCGGCGGCGCGGCCCGTCCACGTCGGAACCCATCCCGGCGGGCTGGCCTTTAGCCCCAACGGGCAGACGCTTTTTGCCGCAGACCGGTCCGGACGAAGCGTCAAAGCCATCGACGTGCGCACGCTCGCCGTGCGGACGATCCCGACGGGTCTGCACCCAAGCGACCTGCTGACCGTCGGCGACCGCTTGTACGTCGCCGAAAGCGACGACGACGCAGTCGGCGTCTACCGTATCTCCGACGATGCGCGCGTCGCCGACGTCTTCGTCGGCGATACTGCCGGCAATGCACGCCTTTACGGCGCATCGCCTAACGCGCTGGCGTTCGCCGACGGAACGCTCTACGTGACTCTCGGCGCAGCCAACGCCGTTGCCGCGATCCGCGGGACGAGCGTCGTGGGCCGCATCGACGCCGGCCGCTATCCGACCGACGTGATTCCGCTCGACGGCCGCCTGTACGCGATCGACGGCAAGGGCGAAGCGGTGCCCCCGAATCCTCGTTTCAACGTGTTCAGCCGCAGCAACATAGATTACGTTGCCGCAATCGAGTTCGGATCGATCAGGGCCTACGCGCTGCCCGCTGGGCTCGGCGCGGGCACGCCGCAGGGTGCGGCGGGCTGGCAACATCCCGCGCCGCCCGATTCGGTGGTGCGTCCCGGCGGCCCGATTCAACACGTCTTTTATATTCTAAAAGAGAACCGCACGTACGATCAGATCTTGGGCGACATCGCCGAAGGCAACGGTGACGCAAAGCTCGCGTTCTTCGGGCGAACGGTCACGCCGAACGAGCACGCCATCTCCGAGCGCTTCGGCCTCTTTGACAATGCATATACCAGCGGCGAGGTGAGCGATCCCGGACACGATTGGTCGGACGCTGCTTTCGCCAACGATTACGTCGAGCGTGTGTGGCCATCAACCTACGGCGGTCGCGCCGACGGCGACGACACCGGCGAGGGCTTCGGCGCGGCGAGGCCTCACAACGGATACATTTGGGACGCGGCGGCGCGAGCGCACGTTTCGTTCCGCGATTACGGCGAGATGGTCGACACCGGCGGACGGTTCGATGGCTCGCCGGAAGTAACGGCCCCCACGCTCGCGCATCGATACGATCCCAAGTACGTCGGCTGGAATTTGAACTACAGCGATCTCGACCGCTACCGGGAATGGAAGCGTGAGTTCGACGCCTTCCTCGCGGGCGGCGACCTTCCGCAGTTCGAATATATCTGGCTGCCGAACGACCACACCTTCGGAAGTAAGCCGGACAAGCTCACACCGGCAGCGTACGTCGCCCAGAACGATTACGGCGTCGGACTCGTCGTCGATGCGATCTCGCACTCGGCGGTATGGAAGTCGTCGGCGATCTTCATCATCGAGGACGATTCGCAGGATGGCGCCGACCACGTGAGCGCCCAGCGCACGACGATGTACGTCGCCTCGCCCTATTCGTCCGGCGGCACGCGCGACGAGCATTACACCACCCAGAGCATCTTGCGAACGATCGAGCTGATGCTCGGCATTCCTCCGCTCTCGACCTACGACGCCATGGCGGTACCGCTCTATGCGGCATTCACGGCAAGTGCCGATCTCCGGCCATACGACGTCATCCCCCCGCAGATCGACATCACGGCACGCAACCGAAAGACTGCATACGGCGCAAAGGTCAGCGCGGCGCTGGATTTCTCGCGCCCCGACACTGCGCGTCCCGGCGTGCTGCGAGCGATCGTCGCGCGCAACGCCGGCTATCGGCGTTGGCGAGACCCCAGATCTGCCTTCGATGGCTTGACGCGCCGAGACCAACGTGATATTGTTCGCGCAATGTCCAAGTGCGCGACGATGATGGCCCGAATGAGCTGCATGCCCATGCAGCGCAGAGGGGTAGTCATGAAGCACGCTCGGTAACTCCAGAAACAATAACGCTTCATGCGCCCCTCGCCACCGGCGGGGGGCGCAATCTTTTCCGCGCTTTCCCATCGCAAAAGGAGGCTGGAAAACAATGGAAATGACTCTTGGGATCGCCGTTCTCGGCTGCGGCACGGTCGGGTCGAGCGTCGCAGAGCGCTTGCTGCGCGAGCAGAGCTCGCTCGAGCGGCGCAGCGGCGTCCGCTATCGCGTCTGCGGCATCGCGATCCTGGATCAGTACAAGCCGCGCGCCGCTGCAATCGAACGGCGCCTGCTCACACTGGATGCGGCGTCGCTCGTGGACGATCCGAGCGTGGATCTCGTGGTCGAGGTGATCGGCGGCGTCGCCAAAGCCGCCGAACTCGTCGAGCGTGCGCTCTATCGCGGGCGCCACGTCGTCACCGCCAACAAGGAGCTGCTCGCAACGCATGGGCCGCGGCTCCAAGCCCTCGCCGCGGCCGGCGGAGCCGCGCTGCGCTGCGAGGGCGCGGTCGCGGGAGCGGTCCCGATTTTGCGCACGCTCAACGAGGCACTCGCGGGCGACGAAATTCATTCGGTGGCGGGCGTCGTGAACGGCACCTGCGTCTCGATCCTCTCGGCGATGGAGCAGGGCGTTGATTTCGACGAAGCGCTCGCTCGCGCGCAATCGCTCGGCTATGCGGAAGCCGACCCTTCAAACGATATCGACGGCGCCGACAGCGTCCATAAACTCGCGCTTCTCGCGCAGTCGTCGTTCGGCTTGGCCGTGATCTCGCCGCGGATTCGCCATTCCGGGATCCGGCACGTGACGCAGCGCGACGTCGCGCGTGCGCTCATGTCGGGCATGCGCATACGGCCCGTCGTCGCAGCCGTGCGGTCGAGCCGCGGCATCTTCGCCGAGACCGCCGCGGTCGCGGTGCCGGAGACGCACGAGTTCGCGCGCACGACCGGCCCGCAAAGCGTCGTGCGCGTGACCGCGCGCGATGCCGGCGCGCTTTCGCTGCGAGGCCAGGGCGCTGGAGGCGATGCAACGGCATCGGCCGTGCTCGGCGACGTCGTGACGTTGCTGCAAGCGGTCGCGCAGCGGCACGACGTGACGCTCCACTCGCGCCGACCGGCACTCGAGCCGGCCATCGAAGTCGAGCCGCTCTTCGCGCGGCTTCCGCGCTGCGCCGAGCTGCCGGAGTACGCGGCATGGGACGATGCGGTCGCCGACGGTGCGATCGCCGGCGCGGTGAGCGCCTGATGCGCGAAGAAACCGTCAACATTGGTACGCTCGAGCTCGACGGAGGCACGCGCCTGGAGAGCGTCGAGCAGCGCGTGACGATCTACGGCGAGCCCGCATCGGACCGGTCGAACGTCATCCTCGTCGAGCATGCGCTCACCGGATCGAGCCGCGCCGCGGAGTGGTGGCCGGGCATCGTGGGCGACGGCGCCCTCTTCGATCCGCGCGAGTGGTGCGTCATCGGGATCAACGCGCTTGGCGGATGTTACGGCTCGACGGGTCCGGCGACGACGGCACCCGACGACGCGCCGTACGGCGAGCGGTTTCCGCGCGTGACCGTGCGCGACATCGTTCGGGCCGAAGCGGCCGCGCTCGCGAAGCTCGGCATCGAACGCATCGATACCGTAATTGGCGGCTCGCTCGGCGGCATGCGTGCTCTGCAGTGGGCGCTCGCCGCGCCGCAGCGGGTTCGCGCGGCCGCAATCGTCGGCGCGCACGATCATCATAGCGCGCAAGGGATTGCGCTCAACGCGCTCCAGCGCGATGCGATCGCGCTGGATCCGCACGGCGGCCTCCGCCTCGCGCGCAAGATCGCGATGCTAAGTTATAAGAGCGACGAGTTGCTGCGGCTGCGGCACGACCGCGCCGGCGATCGCTTTGGCCACGACCGGTTCGACGTCGAAGGCTATCTCGAACATCAGGCCGACCGCCTCGTGGCGCGCATGGATCCGCAAAGTTACGTCGCGCTCACCCATGCGATGGATTCGTTCGACGTGCGCGGCGTACCGCCGCTCGATGGGATACCGGAGCTGATCTTCGTGGGCATCACGTCGGACTGGCTCTTTCTGGCGAACGACGTGCGCGTCGCCGCGCGCCGCTTTACGCTGCGCGGCGCGCGCGCGCAATATCTGCAATTGCATTCCAACCACGGCCACGACGCGTTTCTCGCCGAGCCCGAGCGGCTGCGCTCGCTGCTCGAGCCGTTTCTCTTAGAGCGAGTGCTGCTATGAGCGAACTCGGATTTGCGACCCGCGCGATCTGGAGCGGCCAAGACCCGTGTCCGGCTACCGGCGCGACGATCGTTCCGGTCTGTCAGAGCGTCACGTTCACGCTCCCGCAGGTCGGCGTCACCAAAGGCTTCGACTACTCGCGAACGATCAACCCAACCCGCCGCGCAATGGAGCAGCAGCTCGCCGCGCTCGAAGACGGAGCCTACGGAATCGCGTTCGGCTCGGGGATGGCGGCCGTTGCCGGCGTCACCTCCCTGCTCTCGGCGGGCGACCATATCGTCGCTACGCGCGATATCTACGGCGGCACGCACCGGCTCTTCACTCAGGTGCTGTCGCGGTACGGGATCGAGGTGACGTTCGTCGACACGACCGACCCGCGGCTCGTCTGGGGCGCGACCCGGCCAAACACCAAGCTCGTATGGCTCGAAACGCCGAGCAATCCAACGCTTATCGTCACGGACATCGCCGCAATCGCGCGCACCAAACCGGCCGGCGTCGTGATCGCGGTGGACAATACGTTTGCCTCGCCGTTTCTGCAGAAGCCGCTGCGGCTCGGTGCGGACGTCGTGGTGCACTCGACGACGAAATATATTGGTGGGCATAGCGACGTGCTCGGCGGCGTCGCGATCACCAACGATCGCACGCTCGCCGACGCCGTCGCGTTCCATCAAAACTGCGTCGGCGCCGTGCCGGGCCCGTGGGACGCCTACCTCACGCTGCGTGGGGCCAAGACGCTCGCGCTGCGCGTGCAGGCCCAATGCCGGAACGCCGCTGCGATCGCCGAGCACTTGGCCGCGCGCGACGACGTCGCCGAAGTGTACTATCCAGGCCTGGCGACGCACCCGCAGCACGAGCTCGCCAAGCGTCAGATGAGGGGCTTCGGCGGTATCGTCTCGTTTCGTCCGCGCGGCGGCATCGAGCGCGCCCATGCGATCGCCACGTCCACCTCGATCTTTGCACTCGCCGTTTCGCTCGGCGGCGTCGAATCGCTGGTCTGCAGTCCGGCGAAGATGACGCACGGGTCGCTCACGCCCGCCGAGCGCGCCGCGCTCGGCATCACCGACGATCTGCTTCGGCTCTCTGTCGGCATCGAAGATCTCGGCGACCTCATCGGCGATCTCTCAACCGCGCTCGATGGCACGGCCGAGCTCGGCCTCTACGCGCAGCGCGCGAGCGCCTAATCGCCGAAGCCGGCCATCGACGTTGCGAACGGCGGCCGGTGGAAGGAGCCGGCGCAGCGATTGAGATCGAGGCCGCGGGCGCTCCCGGCGAGGACGAAAGCGACGATCAGCTGCATGCTGCACGGCGTCTGCGTTCCGTGCGAGCCGTTGCGGATTAAGAGCATGCGCGCATTGGGAAGATAGGGCAGCGCCTCGCGTGCGTACTCCGGCGGCGTCGCGGGATCGTCGCTGTTCGAAATCATGAGCGTCGGCGCGTCGCTCCGCACCGGTTCGACGAACGACGGCGCCACCGGCTCCACGTTCCAGATTCCGCAGGCGCGCTGCTGCGCGCGGACGCGCACGTTACCTTCGAACGAATCGGCGCTCGTGCGCGCAACGTCGGCTTCGGTGATGAACGGGATGTCCTCCGCACACGTCACCGACAGGTTGAGCCCCTCTGCGACGAGACCGGCAAAGCCTCGCGTCACCGTATCGACCATCGTTGCGAGCGGCGCGTAATCGCCGCCGTACGCGCGCTCGATGATGAACGGCACGTATGCCGCGGACCCCGGAAAATACAGCGCCTGGCGGAGCCGCTCGGCAAAGACTTCTTTGGAGAGCATCACGCTGACGGAGCGTTCGCCCGCGCGTAAGGGAACGCGTACCGGCCCGGTATCGAACCGCGCCGCGACCGCCGCAAAATGTGCGCCGAACGAGGGAAAGTGCGCGCTGCAGCGTGCGTCGGCACGGCATTCCACGACGAGGCCGTCGATCGCGATTTGCGCACCGCGCGCGTCGGCAAGCGGGATGATGAAAAAATGCGGCGGCGCGACGCCTTCGAGCACGACGCTTGCAACGCTTTCGCGATGCCGTCGCGCGTAGACCAAATAGAATCGCGTGCCGTACGATCCGCCGTCGAGCGCGAGTTTCCGATAGCCGAGCGCCGCGCGCAGTTCGTTCAAGTCGTCGGCGGCAATCGACGTCGTATAGAGGCTCAAGTTCGCGCGTGCGGCGAGCGTCGCGCGGCATTGCCGCAACAGCGAGGCAGGCCATATCTGCGAGAAATAGACCTGCGGGCCCTCGGCCGGCGCGAGATCGCATTGCTGGAGCACGGAGCCGCCGGTTCCACGGTTATCGAGCAAAAGGATGTCGTACCGGTCGTGCAATGCGAGCAGTTCGCTCGACGTTTCCCCCGCGGCGATATCCGGCGCAGCCGCCGTCGCCGAGGCACCGGGGCCGCCCGGATTCCACGCGATAACCCCCCGGGAGGCATGCGCCGCCCTGATCACGATGAACTTCAGCGCGATCGTCCGGCCCGATTGCGCGGCCCGGTCCTCGTAGACGGTGTACGTCCCGCAGATCGCGGCCAGCTTCGCCTCGCCGACCGTACACGGCTCCGAGTGGAGCCGCGGCGCGCCGTTTACGCCAAGCGTGCCGAGCGCCGCGAGGGCCGCGGCAAACAGAAACGTACGCATTGCGCTCATCGTACGGCGCTCACCGCTTGGCGGCAATCAATGCGAACTCAAAAAGCCGCGCGAGCCCGGGTTTTCGGCGCCATCGCCGAAATGACCGCACCATGAACGACGAACGAGAGGATCTGCGCAAAGAAGTCGACGCAGCCGACGATACGGGGCTGGTGGCCGGCGAAGAGTTGATCACGCAAGCGGAAACGATGCTCCCCCTCCTCCAGTCCTTACCGCGCGAGAAGCTTCACGCGGCGCTACCCGCCGATCACGCGGCGCATGCCAAAATCGACGAGCTCCACACACACTTGCAAAGCGACACCCCGGATCGCGGCACCGTCGAGCGCCACGTGAACGCCCTGCGCGCGATTCCCGAACTCGAGGCAATCGTCGTGAACTGGTGGGATAGCCCGAAAGTGCAGCGCTTCATCGCGATGCTCTCGCAGGTTGGGCTCTAGCGCGTCTTAGGTGCCGTAGCGGCGATGCCGCGACTCGAAATCGTCGAGCGCGGCTTGAAAATGCCGCTCGTCGAAATCGGGCCAATACGTCGGCGTCGCCCAAAACTCGGCATACGCCGATTGAAACAAGAGAAAATTCGATAGCCGCAGCTCGCCGCCGGTCCGAATGATGAGATCGGGGTCGGGCAGTCCCGCAGTGTAAAGCCGGCTCGCGAGAGCGCGCTCGTCGATCGAGGATGCATCGCGCACGCCGCAGCGCACTTCCTCCACCAGCGCGCGCACCGCATCGCCGATCTCTCGGCGGCCGCCGTAGTCGATGGCGAGGTTGAGCACCGTGCCCTGATTCTCCGACGTCTCCGCCACGAGCCGCTCGAGCGCGGTCTTCGTGCGCGCGGGGAGCCGCTCGGTGCGCCCGCACAGACGAACGCGAAGCCCCTGGCGCGCGAGGCGCCGCAGCTCCCCGCGTGCCGCGCTCGCGCAGATCCGCATCAAGAGACCGACTTCCGGAGCCGGGCGATCCCAGTTCTCTTCCGAGAACGCGTACGCGGTGACGACGCGCACGCCCGCCGCACCCGCGGCGTTGAGGACGCGCCGCAGCGCGGTGATCCCGCGACGGTATCCGTAGACGATCGGCAAGCCGCGCGCCGCGGCCCAACGCCTATTGCCGTCCATGATGACGGCGACGTGCCGCGGCGTCACGTCGGCGCCAGCGAGCGTGCCGTCGCGAGACGCGATTGCTGATGGACGTCGCGGACGACGGCCTCGAGCTCGTCGACGTAGGCGAGAAACCGTTGCCGCCCGCGTTTGGTGATGCGATAGACCGTCTGCGGACGGCCCGAACCGCGCTGCTTTTCGATCGTGACGATGCTGAGATCGGCGAGCGCCGCAACGTGCCGGTTGAGATTGCCGTCGGAGAGGTCGCATGCAGCTGCAAGCTCGGTGAAGCTCAAGCCGTCGGGATGCGCGATTAGGCACGTGCAGATCGCCAGGCGGCCGCGTTCGTGGAAGATGCGTTCTAAGCCCGGATATGCGAATGCCAAATCAATACCCCCACGGCAATCTGACCGATGCCGAAGCCGAGCGGCATCACCCACCACGCGAGTGCGACCGTTTGCAACGGCGAGATGAGAAAGAGCGCGGCCAGCGCGACGAACCCGAGCGTCACTGCGAGCGTGGAGTGCGGAATCGAATCGCGCGAGGCAAAGAGGCCCAGCGAGTAGAGCGCAAACCACGTGCCCGGCAGCAGGGTATAAACACGCGCGTCGATGAGGGCCACCGTCAGAAGCCCGCCGAGAACGACGCTCGGCGCGATCGAGCGCGCCGCCGAACGGACGCCGCTCGCCGCGCCCGGCCCACGATGCTCGAGCACCCAGAACGCGACCGCGCCGTAGTTGAGCGCGAGCGCCACGGCGAGACAGATCATCCAAATGACCACATAGCGCCCGAACGCCTCCGGCGTCGCGGGCAACGGGGCGATCTGTCGTTGGACGAAGCCCGCGACGAGCGCGCCGGCCCCGCTTGCGATCGCCGCCGCCGACGAGTATCCCTCGAATCGCTGGACTCGCGCGAGCCGGTCGCGGACTTCCGCGAGGTCCGAGAGCGCCTGCTGCAGCTCCACGTCGCCTTCTTTCGCTTTGTGCCGCAAAGTTACTTACTTTGTACCACAAAGGTTTGGCGTTTGCAAGCTATTTTCTAATCCGCCGTCCGCGTTGCGTTGACGCGTTAACGCCTAAATTTCGTGCCATAATCGCGGAGTGACGGTCCTTATGCGTCGCGCGCTCTTGATACTGACGATCGCCGCACTCGCAGCGTGCGGCAACCCGGCGTCCAACGCCGGGTCGTCGGCTCTACCATCCTCCCTCTCTGCATCTCAAGGACACGTCTCGCATAACGCCGTCACCTACACATTCGCCACTATGGACGACCCTGTCGTCTACTCCGACTACAACGCCCTAACGGGAATCAACAACCTAGGGCACATCTCCGGATACTACGGCAGCGGTATGGCAAGCGACCCAAGCGAGGGCTATGTCGTTTACCCGCCGTATCAGCCGCAAAACTACCGCCCCATCATCTACCCTGAGGCCATCGACACATATCCGATGGCCCTCAACAACCAGAAAGTGGTGGCGGGGTACTACATCGAGCGTAAGGGCAATACGCTCGGATTCTCCTTCAGCAAGGGTATCTGGTCGAGCTATCAGGACCCGCACGCGCGGCACGGCGCGGCCACGAGGATATTCAGCCTCAACGACAACGGCATCGCCGTCGGCTACTACCAGACACCCTCGGATAGCGCTGCATTCCAACTCAAACTAGCTAGCAACGACTACTCCGGGATTAACCCGCCAGACGCCACCAGCGTAGTGGCAACGGGCATCAACGGGAACGATGACGTCGTCGGATACCTCTCGCAGGGATCCGGCGACGTCGTCGGCTTCATCCGCAAGGCGGGCGTCTTCACCAGCTTTTCGTTCCCCGGATCGAAGAGCACCGAGTTTCTCGGCGTAACGGCGCACGACTATATCGTCGGCTCTTACACCGACGCGCTCGGCACGCACGGCTTCCTTCTGATCTCACCGCTCTGGAAGCGGGGGACGATCTGGGTGCCGATCGACGAACCCAACGCGGCCGGCACAACCGTAGTCACGAGCGTGAACATTCACCTCGTCATCGTCGGCTACTACACCGACGCCTACGGCATCACGCACGGCTTCATCGCAACCCCAAAATCAGGTAAGTAGACTCCCCAGGTAGCGGGCGGACCCGCGGCGCACCCTGCCAAGCGTATGGCACTCGCCCGCGCCAGAATCGTCGCATGGTGACCGATGCAGCGCCTTGACGGACGGCTCGTCTATGCGGCGAGCGATCTCAACGATTATCTCGAGTGCAAGCGCCTGACCGATCTGGAGGCGCTGGTCGTGCGCGGCAAGCTCGCCCGCCCCGACGCTCCCGATCCGCAGGCCGACCTGCTCCGGCGCAAAGGCATTGAGCACGAACAAGCCTACCTCGAGAGGATGGACTCGCTTTATCCGGGCGAGGTCGTCAAGTTTGGGCGCGCCGATGCGGGAATCGAGGCATACCGGCAGGCCGAGGCGCGCACGTTCGAAGCGATGCGCGACGGCGCGCGCATCATCTATCAGGCAACGTTCTTCGACGGTGAGTTCATCGGACACGCCGATTTCTTGCGGCGCGTCGACACGCCGTCAAATCTCGGCAACTATGGCTACGAAGTGATCGACACCAAGCTCGGGCTCTCGCCGCGACCGTACTATTTAATTCAGCTCTGCAACTACAGCGAGCATCTCGAACGCTTGCAAGGCGTGGCGCCGACGTCCGGTCACGTCGTCTTCGGCGATCAGAGCGAAGAGGCGTTTAGGCTGCACGACTATATGGCGTACTATCGCCGGCTCAAACGCCGCTTTCTCGAGTTCGCCGGCGACGCCGCGCAACGGCACGCCGACCAGCCGCGCGAGTACCCGCTCGAGTGCAAGCATTGCGCGGTTTGCCCGTGGAATGCCGCGTGCGAAGGTCAACGCCGCGACGACGATCACTTGAGCTTCGTCGCCGGCATGCGGCGCGATCACATCGCCAAGTTCGAGGCGGCGAACATCACGCGGCTTGCGGAACTCGCAGCGGCAACCGACGCCGGCCGCCCGCAGGGCATGAGCCACGAGATGTTCGCGAAGCTTCGCCGTCAGGCATCGCTTCAAGTGCGCGGCACCGAGCTCGGCACGCCGATCTACGAGCTGCTGCGCCACGCGCCGCCGCTTGGATTTGCGCTGCTGCCGCATCCCGCCGAGGGCGACGTCTTCTTCGATATGGAAGGCGACCCGCTGTACGAACCGGCGCGCAGTCTGGAGTACCTCTTCGGATGCTGGATGCCCGACGAGCGGCCCGAATACCGCGCCTTCTGGGCGCTCGACCGTGAGGCCGAGAAGCGCGCCTTCGAACAGTTTGTGGATTTCATCACCGAGCGCCGCCGTCGCTATCCCGCGATGCACGTCTATCATTATGCGAACTATGAGAAAGAAGCGCTGCGCCGGCTTGCGCAGGAACATTGCACGCGTGAGGACGAGGTCGACGAGTTATTGCGCGGCCAAGTAATGGTCGATCTCTACGCCGTCGTCCGCCAGGCGCTCGCGATCTCGGAAGAGCGCTACGGCCTCAAGAACCTCGAGCGCTTCTACGACCTCACGCGCGAAACCGCGGTCAAGAAGGGCGACGCCTCGATCGTGATGTTCGAGTCTTGGATGCTCGACAAGAATCAGGCGACTCTCGACGACATCGAGCTCTACAACCGCGACGACTGCCGCTCCACGCGGCTCTTGCGCGACTGGCTGCTCGAGCGCCGAATGCAGGCGATCGACGAACTCGGCACCGACTTCCCGCTCCGCGATGTGAAGCATCCCGACGCGCCGTGCCATTCGGAGTTCACCGAAGGCTGCAAGAGCTGCGAGAAGCAGCGCCGCGAAGAGCGCGAGGAGGCGCGGCGCAGCGATCTCGAGCGGCGCCTTCTTGGGGCGCCCGAGGGCAGCGTCGGCCGGCTTCTCGGGCACCTCATGGGCTACCATCGCCGCGAAGCCAAGCCCGCCTGGTGGGCTTTCTTCGACCGCTGCGAAAACGTGGACAGGCTGCTCGAGTTCGATCGCGACGCGATCGGAGGTCTCGCGCTGCGCGAGGATATCGCTCCGTTTAAACCCGGGCGCGGCAGCAGTCTCGTC
>Ga0302326_10001926_pt1 | contig 51780 bp, 42 predicted proteins | sample Palsa_T0_3_FD_202264 | JGI IMG/M metagenome (GOLD analysis project Ga0302326, IMG submission 202264) | Peat permafrost microbial communities from Stordalen Mire near Abisko, Sweden - Palsa_T0_3 | ecosystem: Environmental > Terrestrial > Soil > Palsa > Peat permafrost | place: Sweden: Abisko...
GCACCGGGTCCATCGCGCCCGCCAGAATCACGGCTTGCCAAAGCGGCCGCCCTACTTCCGTCACGTTTCCTAGAGTTTCGTAAAATCGCCGCAAGCGTTGTTCCGTGGAGGCTTTGGTGGAGAGTTCCGCCTTCAGGCTTTCCGCCTGGCGCGCGAATGCGCGGCGCCCGACTTCGCGTAAAACCGCTTCCTTGCTCGGAAAATAGCGGAAAAATGTGGGTTGGCTGATCTCCAAGGCCTGCACGATGTCATCAATGCGCGTGTTTTCGTATCCTTGCTGCCGGAAAAAATGCAGAGCGGTCTCCACGATCTGCTGGCGAAGGCGCGCCTTCTTCCGCTCGCGAAGGCCCGCCGCGGGCTCCTTCCCGGACGCCGCATGCCCGTTGCTGCTGTGCTTATTTTCGGATTCGCTGTTCGTCGGGCTCGCGGGCTCCGGCAATGATGTCCCGCTCGCAGCACTTTTTGTGCGACGCATCATGCTTATCCTCCTGCGTGTTGCACCGGCCGGTGCGCTTTGGGCCTACGCGTGCGCGTGCGCTACGCCGTTCTTCCGCCGATTTCCGCGCTCACGGATTCCACCCCCAACTCCGCCGTTACCTGCTTCCGGTGAAACTCCATGGTCCCATCGTTCACCGACCCGAACGCATACGCGGCCAGATCCTTCACGTAATTCTGGTGCACTCTCCAGGGCATTTTCTGCCCCTGTTTCGGCAGCACGGCGTGGGCGCGGCGGACGTAGCCCGAACTGAAATCGAGCAAAGTTTCAGGCCTGACCGAGCCGTCGGGAGATCGCGGGACACAGATCGACCAGCCTTTCCGATCCATATATTTAAGCAGCCGGCAGACATACCGCGCCGTCAGATCGCACCGTAGCGTCCAGGAATTATTCGTGTATCCAAATGCGAACGCCAGATTCGGGACGCCGTTGAACATCGCGCCTTTGTAAACCATTTTCTCTTCAAATCTCGCCTGCACGCCATCCACAAAGATATCCGCGCCGCCCATCAGCTTCACCACAAGCCCTGTCGCAGAAACCACGATATCCGCAGGCAAAGTCGCGCCGGAACTCAAGCGGATGCCCGACTCCACGAATGTTTCGATCGTATCGGTCGCCATCGCGGCCCGGCCGGAGCGGATGGCCGCGAACAGGTCGCCGTCAGGCACCAGGCAAATCCGCTGATCCCACGGGTTATAGCGCGGCGTGAAGTGCTGCTGGACGTCGTAATCGGGATCGAGCTGTTGCTTGATCCCCTTCAGGATCAGCGCCTTCATTTTTTCCGGCCTGCTGCGGGCCAGCGAGAACATGGTGATGGCGTACAGCACGTTCTTCCATTTTGTGAGTTTCGCGGCAAGCGCTTTCGGCAAATGCTCGTACATCCAGATCGCCATCGTATCTTTTGCCGGGCGCGTAACCACGTAGCTCGGAGAGCGCTGCAGCATGGTTACCAACGCGGCTTCCTTTGCCAGCGCCGGCACGAGGGTCACCGCTGTCGCGCCACTCCCGATGACTACAATTTTCTTGCCCGCATAATCAAGTTGCTCGGGCCATTCCTGCGGATGCAAAAAGAGTCCCTGAAACCGCTTCAGACCGGGAAATTCCGGGCTGAACCCGCCTTCGTAATCATAGTAGCCGCTGCACATATAGAGGAAGTTGCAGTCAAACCGGACCAGGCTTCCCTCTTCTTTCCTCCGGGCTTCCACCGTCCAACGCGCTTCGTCCGTGGACCAGGAAGCCCGCATCATCCGATGCCCCAGTCGGATGTGGCCATCGATCCCGAAATGTTCCGCGGTTTCCCGGATGTAGTTCCATATGGCGGGCCCGCCTGCGATGGACTCCTCCGCATGCCACGGCCGGAAGGGAAACCCGAGCGTGTGCATGTCAGAGTCCGAGCGCACTCCCGGATAGCGGAAGAGGTCCCAGGTCCCGCCGATGGAATCGCGCGCCTCCAGGATCGCGTACGTTTTTCCGGGAAAGGCGGTCTGCAAACGATAAGCCGCGTCAATGCCCGATATTCCGGCGCCAACGATCAGTATGTCGAGATGCTCTCGCGTTTCCATTGTTGTTCGTGTCTTCGCAATATTTCCAAGGCAAACGGGACGCAGAAAGCTGCCAGGAAGCTATTCCAGCAGATCGGGCTCGGCGCGGGTGATGTGCGCAAGCAGCGGCTGAAATTGGAACCATCCCGCCAGATGGCTTCCAATCTGCTCTCTCGTGGCCATCGCGGTGGCGTGATCGATCTTCACCGGCACTCCGGCCGCCTCCGCCAGCAACTGCGCCTGGCAGCTTCGGTCCATGGTGATGAACCACCACGCCGCTTCTTCCACGCTCTGGCCCACGGTGAGCAATCCGTGATTTCGCAGAATCGCGGCTTTGTGTTGTCCCAGGGCCTGCGCAATACGTTCACCCTCCGATGTTTCATACACAACGCCGGTGAACTCCGCGAACAATCCATGGTCTTCGTAAAATGCGCAGGAGTCCTGGGTAATGGGGTCGAGCGTGCGTCCGAGCGAGGCCCAGGATTTGCCGTACATCGAATGCGCGTGGGCCGCGGCAATCACGTCGGGTCGTGCGGCGTGCACTCGCGAGTGAATGGCAAAGGCCGCTCCGTTGACCGGATATTTCCCTTCCACCACTTCTCCGCGATGATTGACCAGGATCAGGTCCGAAGCGCGAATTTGCCCGAAGTGCATGCCGAAGGGATTCACCCAGAAGTGGTCTAGCCTCTCCGGATCGCGCGCCGTGATATGCCCGGCCACTCCTTCGTCGAACCCGAAGCGCGAGAAAAGCCGAAACGCGGCCGCCAGCATGCGTTTGCGATGCAAGCGTTCTTCCGCGGCCGTGGCGAACACGGGCGGTCGCGGCACGTTTAATACGTTGGCGGGTGCTCCGGCCATGGCAACCTCCGGTATTCAGGGAATGTCCTGCTTGGCACAGTGCCCGCGATTATATACAATGTCCGCCGCGTTAGTCACTGTCATCTGTAGGCAACTATCAACAGCAGAAGAAGCAGCGCCAGTCCGCAGCATGAGCGCCGGAGTGAACCCCATGAAAAATTTGAATCACAAATTCGAGCTCGCCGCGCGTCCGGTGGGATTGCCCAAGCGCAGCGATTGGGCCTACAAAGAAGAGCCTGTTCCGGAACCCAAAGAAGGCGAGTTCCTCGTTAAAATTTTATACATCTCGCTCGATCCGGCCATGCGCGGCTGGATGAATGAAGGTAAGTCCTATATTGCTCCGGTGCGCATCGGCGAAGTGATGCGGGCCGGGGCCCTCGGCCGTATCATTGAGTCGAAAAATCCGAAGTTCGCCGTCGGCGATTTCGTTTACGCCGCGTTCGGCGTTCAAGAGTTCGCCATTTCCAATGGCGAGGGTATGGTCACGAAAGTGGACCCAGGCGCATTTCCTTTGCCCGTTTATCTCGGGACCCTCGGAATGCCCGGGATGACCGCATATTTCGGCTTGCTTGATATCGGCCAGCCCAAGCCCGGCCAGACCGTCGTGGTTTCAGGTGCGGCCGGAGCGGTGGGAACAGTCGTCGGTCAGATCGCCAAGATTAAAGGATGCACCGTGGTCGGTATCGCCGGCGGCGCCGAAAAGTGCAGTTACATCGTGAATGAACTCGGCTTTGACGCCGCCATCGATTACAAGTCCGAGGATGTCCGCACCGCTCTTCAGAAACATTGCCCGAACGGAATCGACGTTTACTTCGACAACGTCGGCGGCGACATTCTGGACGCCGCGCTGACCCAACTCGCGCGGGGCGCGCGCATCGTGATTTGCGGCGCGATCTCGCAGTACTGCAATACCACGCCGATCAAAGGGCCCTCGAACTATCTGTCTCTCCTCGTGAATCGCGCCAGCATGAAAGGCATGGTCGTGTTTGACTACGCCAACCGCTATGCCGAGGCCGGGCGCGAAATGGCCGGCTGGATGGCTGCCGGCAAGCTCAAGTCGCGTGAGCATATCGTCGCTGGCATCGAGACTTTTCCAGAGACTTTGCTCAAGCTTTTCAAGGGCGAGAACATCGGGAAGCTAATCCTCAAGGTAGCTGACGCATAAAATCAACGGCGGAAGTCAGTTCTCGCAGGCGCAACCCTCTTCAAGTTTGATCGAGGGCCGCGAGGAGCGTCTCCGCACTCGCATTGTCCCCAAATGTCTTGCTGATGTGGGCGAACCGATCGATATTTCCCCGCGCGAAGATAAAGCTGCCGCCCAGCTGAAACGGATTCCGTCCTAGTTTGTGCTGCTGATTCCCGGCCGCACGCGCGCGAGCGCGGCTCTTGAAATTGTCGCGCCGAAGGATGTGAAGCAGATTGGCCGAGCGCAGGCCGGCGATGGCGTAAGCCTCGCGATGTTCGTCGATCAGCAGGGGAAATGCGATGCCAGTCTCTTCGCGGAAAATGCGCGCGTAGTTGCGGTCGCCGAGACTGATAGCAGCCAGCGAAGCGCCTTTGTTGCGGAAGGCGGGCTCGTGTTCGCGCAACTGCGCGATGTGCTCGCGGCAAAAGATTCACCCGTAGTGCCGCAGAAAAACGACCACGGCGGGCTTGCTCTCCCACAGCGAACCAAGTCGGATTTCCCGGCCGTCGGCGTCACGAAGAGTGATGTCCGCAAGCCGCTGGCTCAGGGTTTCCTGTGTTTCGCGAATCATCGCCGTATTCTACCCTTGCGCAAATTCGCGAATGTACCGGTTAACCTCGCTGGGTTTTTCGTGAACCACCCAATGCGACGCGTCCGGGACGCGCTTAATCGTCAATTGCGGAACAAACTTTTCCAGGCCGTCCAGGTTCCGCGAAATTAGAGCGGTATCCTTCTCGCCCCAGATGACCAGGGTCGGAACCTTCACCACCATCTGCGCCGGCTCAGCGCCGAAATGGCTCGTGGCATGATCCCCCTCGGCCGCCACTTCCGAGCGCTCGGCAGGGCCCAGATGATTCGCCCGGTAATAGTTGAGCCCGCCGGTCAAGGCTCCTGGCTGGGACCATGCCTCTAAATAGGCTGCCCTGTCGGCCTCTGTGAATGCGCCGGTTTTTTCCAAAGGCGCCAGGACGTTTTCCGCCAACACCGCATAATTATTCGCGGAAAGAATCGCTTCGGCGTTCGGGCTCCGGAACACGATCATATACTGGCTGGCTTCTTGTTGAGCCGGGTCCGAAGCCAGCAATCTGGCAAAAATCCCCGGATGCGGAGCGTTTACGATGATCAGTTTCTTCAGGTAATCCGGGTAGGCCGCGGCAAACGCCCACGCAAGCGCGCCTCCCCAGTCGTGTCCCACCAGAAAGATTCGATCGTTCTGCCGGAAATGATCCGCGAGCGCGCGAATGTCTTCGATCAGGACCTTGCCGCGGTACTGCTCCAATTCCACTGGTTTCTCTGATAGGTTGTAACCCCGCAGATCGGGAGCCACGGCGCAGAAGTCTTTGCCGAATTCGCCCAGCTGGTTCTTCCACTCGTACCAAAACTCCGGAAAACCGTGAAGGAAGAGGATGAGCGGTCCTTTGCCCCGCGTCACGCAGTGCAGCCGAACTCCGTTCGCCCGGACATAAACATCCTCAAGATGATCCGAATTCAGCACGGCCCGAGCCTACCCTTTTATGCGCGCGCGAATCAACCGCCATTGCACGCTTCGATTTTGCGTTTCGGATACCTGCGGAATTATCACCAGGGACTGCGGATTGCAGTATAATTCCGCTCGGTCAAGCCGCCCCCGTGGAAATAAATCACGAGCTGAAGGAGATCCTCCCATGAAGCAAAATCGCAGGGATTTCATGAAGAACACCAGCGCCCTCGGAGCTCTGGCCATCGCTGCTCCCCTCACGGGAGGACTTGCGGAGGGGCAGCCCGGCGAAACGGGCGCGCGCGGGATGGCCCGCGGCCTCACCTTGCTGACCATTCGCCGCGACGCCGAATACCGCCTGGGCGTGAAGAACGAAAAAGGGATCCTCGACGTAGTCGAAGCGGCCAAGATTCTGCGCATGCACGCGCCGGCCACGATTGACGATTTGCTTCAGAATGAAGATGGCCCCAGCCTGAACGCGCTGGTGAAAGCGGCGGCTGAATCGAAGGCGGCGCAAAAAGCATTTCTCAAGGAAGACACGATCGAATATGGCCCGGTGGTGGCGCGTCCCCAGAAAATTATCTGCGTGGGACTTAATTACCGGCAGCATGCCATTGAGATTGGCGCGCCCATCCCCAAGCAGCCCGTTCTCTTCAACAAGTTCAATACCACGCTAAACCATCATAACGGCACGATAAAATTGCCCGTGGAGTTCGCTACAAAATTCGACTACGAAGCCGAGATGGTCATGGCCATCGGACGCGAAGCAAAAGTCGTAAACGAACAAGACGCGCTTTCCTACGTCGCTGGATATGCCACCGGCAACGACTTCACCGCTCGGGACCTGCAGCTCGAAACCGGGGGACAGTGGATGGTCGGCAAGACGCCGGACCAGTTCGCTCCCATCGGTCCTTATTTGGTGACCGCCGACCAGATCGATCCTGACAACCTCAAGGTGGAATGCCGCGTGAACGGCGAAACGCGCCAGTCCTCCAACACCAGCGATTTTATTTTCAACACGCGCAAGATTATTAGTTACATTTCCCGCGTCATCACTCTGAAACCCGGCGATATCATTTTCACCGGCACACCCCAGGGCGTGATCCAAGGCAAACCCAAAGACCAGCAAGTGTGGCTCAAGCCCGGAGACAAAATCGCCTGCAGCTTGGAAAAACTGGGCGAATTAAAATTCGAACTCGCCTAAGCGGCCGGCGCGCAAGGGAAAAGCACCCTCAAAAGTGTATTTCTAATCGCAACAACATGGATTAGAAATCGCCGTAAGTCGCTGAAAACAAAGGACAGCGATCCGTTCTAATCGCAACAAAAATGGGGGGTCTGAATACGCAGTTTTTTCGCTCGCAAAACGCTCGCGCCTTGCTTTATTCGTCCACGTTGCAGACTTCTTGAACCGGCTTCGGGTCGGGCATGTCAAACTTCATGACAATCGGAGCTCCACTGTCATCACTCACGGTTAAATCTACGGTTTGCGCCAGGAGAATTTTCTTCAGCCATTCTTTAGGCACCGAGGCGGAAGCTTTGTCCGCTCCGGGCGCCCATTTTTCGTTTTCATCTTTCGTATCGTTCACGCGATAGCGCACCGAGACCTTCGGGTAATAAGACGTTCCATGAATTTCTTGGGGTTCCACGTACTCGATTTTTAGCGTAGTGCCGATCAGAAGACTCGCAGCTGCAAATCGACCTTTGCCGTTGCGAGTTTCTTTGCCCGGCTTGCAATCCACTACCAACGCCGGACGATTGGAAATGTCGCCGCCGTGCTCAGGCGCTCTGAGGAACTTGCCCGTCAAGGTATAACGATTGTATGCGGTCCCGCGGGCGGTATCGGACTTGGGAGATTCGCGCCATACATGCGCCGGCGAAGCCGGCGAAGTCTGTTGTGGTGCAGTCGCCGGGAATCCGAAGGCTGCCAAGGCAAGTGGCGCGAGCAAAAGCAGTGAGGTTAATCTCATGATCTCAGCTCCCGATGGCCCTTTCCGGAATCCGGGTACACGAGCCACAAGAATCTCTAGAATGTAAGCGGCAGTTGCCGAGCACATAGTAGCCAAAACCGCATGGAACGGCAACTCGGCGTTTAGGCCGGAATGAATCCCGCAATCGCAGCCGCAAGTCCTCTTTGACTGCTGGGGAGCAGGCTTGTAAGATTCGCCGCACGTCAATCGAGGAGTGAAAAGATGCGAAGTTGGATCCTGTGTTTGTGTGCCGCTCTTGCAGCCGCCGGCCTTTCGTCCGCGCAAAAACCTGCGTCGCCGGAGCAAGCGCCGGCCGCCACTCCTTCCACAAATCCTGCGGCTCATACCAAGCTCGCTGATCTGCTCGAAGCAAAAGTGAGAGCGGCCTGGGCCGCATTCAAGAAAAAGGACAAAGAAGCCTACGCTGCTTTTCTCACCGATGATTTCCAGGCCGTGGAATCCGACGGCGAGGGCGAGCGCGACAAGCTTAAGACTCTGCGCGAAGTGGAACACAGCATGTACACGGACTACCAGTTGCAACTCTTCCAAGTGCAGCCGCTGGGGCTGCATTACGCCTTCGTCACCTACGAGAGCACCATGAGATTCCCCAAAGGCTCGGCCTTGCCCTACCGCAGAGTTTTTATCGGCGAGCTTTGGACCAACCGCGATGGTGGGTGGAAGATGATGCGGTACCAAGAAACGCAAGTTCGCTAAGCTTGCTGCCCGCCAGAAAACAAAAGCCCGAGTCCACGAAGGTGAACTCGGGCCCCATTCGAAATTACTTCCGAGGCGTCAACTACTGCGCGGCATACACTCCCACGCAGCCATCCGCGGCGGCCGATTGGCAATTGGCGCTGCTGCCAGATGGCAGCGGCACGTAGATGTGATTGTTGATCGGATCGGCGGCCACACTGTGCGCGTTTCCATTGGTCGGCACGTTTTGCAGCCACTGCCGCGTCTTGGCGCTGATGACCCCGAGCACCGGGCCCGTGGGCATGTCTCTTGCCGCCAGGTAGTAGTTGTGGTCGCCGGGGTTGTACCAGGTTTCATCGACGAAGCCGACGTTGTTGATGGTCGTCAGAACTTCGCCAGTTGTGCCGTTAATGATCACGGAAGAGGGAGCGAAGGCGCGCCCGTCGTGATCAGCGCAAGCGACAAAGACGTCCGTGCCTGGCCCAAGATTCAAGCCAGTGGGCATGCAATTGAAGATCGGGTAGCTGTTGATGATCGCCGGGACATATTTGGTCACTCCGCCGACGGTAATCGCGTGGAGCGGATCGATGACGTCGACGCTGCCGACTGTTATGTCGGTAGTCGCATTTCCATTCGTGATAAGGAACGTGTTGGTGGGCGGATAGTAGATCATTCCTCCTAGGCCCGCTGGCGCGAAAGCTCCAAAACAGTCTGGGAAAGATGTCGCGGTCGGACAGTAAATACCATTTGTTGGTGTGTTGGGGGCCGAATTGCGGAGCATAGGCCCGTGATGGCAAGGAATCGCGGGGTTGAAACCGGCCGCATCGCCAGATGCGCCGGACGGTACCGGGTTGCCAGGTGTGCCGGGCGCAGGTCCGTAAAATTGCAGAGACGGATCGGGACAGGCGAATCCGTTGGCCTCATCTATAAATACAGTGTTATCCGTGGGCAGGGCATTGTCGTAGTAGATCTGGCCAAGAATGCACGACGAATAGTTTGCCGGAAAGGTTGTTGTGATTGTGGGGCCACCGACAGTCAGTTGGTAGGTACTGATGCCGGGACTGAAGGGGCTCTGGTCCGCCGGGTTCGCGACTTGAGAATAAGCGAGACAATGTTGTTGCGCGTCGGTTCCTGTTCGCGTCACCACGCCCGTGACGTCAATGATGCTGACGAAGGGAAGTCCCGGATCGCCATTGATTATGGCAACGAGATAACGGCTGGAGCCGTCTTGCGGGAAAGTCACGACGGCACCGGTGCTGGCAAGTTCATCGCCGCGGAGGTCACCGCAGCTCGGGTCGGAGAAGGCTCTTCCGTTTGCAGACGCCATGCAGTTGCTGATGCCGGTCGGACCGTCATAGTCAGGCGATGAGCCGGTGGGTATAACCGCAGTCAAAGTTGGGGCCGAGTTATAACCGCTCGAAATCATGGGGGCCAGGTCGAATACCAACATTTCGGCCGCGCCATTTCCGACGAACAAAAAATTCCCGTCGCCAGAAACTTCCAGACCGTTCGGACCGGACAAGGGGTTCAAATTGTTGGCGCGGGATGCGCAGCATTGGCCGCCTACAAAGCCGCCGAAATGGCCATTAGGGCCAAAAAAACCGGGGAGGCGGAAGCCCTCGGTCTTGCAGCCGAACCGCGTGTAATTTCCCTGCGCGGTGGTGATGGGGGGAATGGTCTCACCGGTCATAGAATCCACCCAGCATAAACTCGCGTTGTTCCCGGCCTCGGCGACGGAATTGTCTCCGCCGATGGCCCACTCCGCGATATTGCTAGTGGTGCTGAATGCGGGCACGTCAAGGCCGATGCGATCCGAGACGTAATATTGGCGATTGGTAGGGTCCACCCAGCTGATGTCGAAGATGTTGAACGGTCCGCCAGGCTCGCCGTTGGGGTTGTGCTCCGGCACGATCATGACGTCAATCAAGCCAATGGTCCCGTTCTGATCCGTGCCGCAAACGGGGCAGTTCGCCTGGCTGCCGCAACTGTTCGAGATCAAAATCACTCCGAACAGCGCGACCAGTGATAGAAGAGGAAGCATTTTCACTTTCATCGAATCTCCTCCAACGATGTTTGCAGGGGGCCGAACTGCCGTTTCAACAATTACAGCCTCTTGAATCTGAATCGCTCCCGAGTTCGTGCATGCCGGCCCCCTTAAAACCAGCAGTCAACTCACTCGAGGCGGTCGAGAAGTTGATTAGAACCGGAACTGAATGCCTTCAATAAACACAAAGTAATTGCGCGGCAGAATGCCCTGCACGCTGGGGTCATGGAGCTGGTTAATATTCAAGTCCGATTTGACCAGCACCCAATAATTCAGATACCAGTTCATGCCCACCGTCCATTGCGTGGTGTGGTCGCTTTGCAGCGGGAATATTACCGGTGTGATGGGGCATGCCGGTATGGTGGTGGCGTCGCAGGTGTAGCCGCCCGCTCTGCCTTGCAGCCAAGAGTAGCGGGCCTTTAGCTCCCAGGCGCCCCAGCCCGGGGCCCCCGATTCGCCCGGAGAATTGGGACCGATCACCGGGTGCTTAACGCGCGGAATGGCATTCTCCGGCTCGCGTTCGCCGGTCAGCAAATAGTTTACGGCCAGGTAATCGCCCTTGCCCACAATGCTGGGAAGCGTGGTGTATCCGGCGCCGCCGAGCTGGAAGGAGCCGATGTTGGTGCGTTTCTCCAGGAGTTGCGTGTATTCACCGCGCACGCCGAGGGAGCCTTTCAACCACGAGAATTGTCCGTTATAGCGCTCCACTCCGCCGTTGATGCGGAACTGTGGGAAGAAAGTGTAGGTGCCGTCGACCAAGACACCGCTGAAGCTGAGTTCATTCGCGAGAGCCTTGGAACGACTGTGTTCGGCAGCACCGCCAAAAGACAGTCCCTTAAGCCAGGGATTGCCCGAATCTTTGAACGGAGACAAACGAAACTTTCCGCTAACTTCGACTTCATTTGTGGTGGAGGCCGCCAGGAGCCCCTGGCCATTGAATACGCCAACCCAGTATTGCGCGCGGCCGTCAAACAAATCGCCGTGAACATCGACGCCCGGAGCTCTAAACGATCCGCCCGCGTCGGGGTACAGCACGGAGTTAATCGAACGGTCCGCGAACTGAACGTTAGTGTCCGCGGTTCCGACTTCCATCGAGAAAGGCAGTTTGTACTGGCCGCCCATGATCTTCAGCCAGCTCCAGGGCTTGAAGTCGACGTAGGCGTCCCGAATCGTGAGGGAGGAGGCCGTCTCGAAAAGGAATGCATAATCGAGATCGTTTCCGTAGCTGCCCTGGACGCCAAAGCGGGCCCGCTTGATCGCGAATGTGTCCGAAGGCGCGCCGTCGCCATTGTAGAAACTGTACTGGGCGTTCAGATAGCCGACGGGCATGAGGGTGAATTGGCCGTCAGGGCTCTTCAGATAGAAATGTTCTCCGTTGAAACCGGCGGTTGGTGTGGGCGTGTCGCTGGCCTTCTTTTGAAGAACGTCAATTTCCTTTTGAAGGGCGTCGATATCCGCCGGAGTGACCGCGGGCAGAGCCGCATCGGCATCAGAAGCAGCCGCAGCGCCGGCCGGCGAGGCGTCCGCAGCGGAGCCAGCGACGGCATTGGTTTGCACCAAGTGTGCCGCGCCACTCTGGGCCTGCGCGCTCACCTCGAGGAGCCGCTGAATTTGCGCCTTCAGATCCGCGACCTCATGGCGCAGTTGCTGAACCTCTTCCTCGGTCGCGGGCGCACTCGCCGATTTGGCCGGCGTGGAGTCGTCGGAAGGCTTCGCGCTCTGGCCGAAGGCCACCGGACCAGTTGCGACACAAAGCAGGGCCACAAGCAGAAACCACGACTTAGGCGAGCGCATAATTATCCTCTCCGCGGAGATTTTTCAAACTACACTCCAAATTTCGCAACGGCCACTGTGGCCAAAATTTCAGCCGACAATCGAACGCAAACATGTAAGGGGTGAGCAAGAGAAGCGCGACATGCGAGCACCGCCTACCTCCGAAACCAAGCCTCAAGCCCGAGTGTCACACGCACAAACAAAGCGTTTCGCAGATTCGTGCCGGTTTATCCGCGCCGCTTAGACTTGAAATTGTCTCGGTACACGACCCGTTCGGAACACTGGTCCACTAATCGAACCAGTTTCTTGACAAAAGCAGGCACGCTCTTAGCATAGCGACTGGGGCGTGTCAAGAATATTGTGAGATTTGCCGCTCAGCGGGTGGTGATTGCTGCCACGATGACTGCGGAGCGCTCCGGTTTATATCAGGTTGAGAAAATCCGCGCTCCGTGTCCATCAATTGCGTTTCTTCTCTTAACTAACTCAGGCGCAGAGTGAGCGATGGTAAAGAAATTCCCTCCACCTCGGCTGTCCATACGTCACCCGAGCTGGTCGGATGGCCGTAGGTGAGTGTGCCGGAACTGACGATTTCTCCCGCGCTCAGGGGCAGGGAAGGAAAGCGCCGGGCGATGGCGGCGCCGAGCTCCGCGAGACATAGAGCAGGGCTCTTCAAGGAATTTCTGCCGGTTCCTTCTTCTATAAATTCTCCGCCCTTTTTCATTCGCACTTTAAAACGCCCGAGTTCCTCGGCCAGCCTGGAGATGTTGTCCGAAATTACCGGGACGCGCTCGCCGACCACCAGTGCCGCGTGAAGTCCAAAAGATGCTACGAAATCGCTGGGCTGAAACTTCCAATCCGGAAAAGGACAATCGATGATTTCGAACCCCAGCGCCAACCAATCCGCGGATGCCAGTGCAGAGGCCGCGTCAGAACTTTCGCCGGTCACCGCCCGGCTTAGCCCGAATACAATCTCGGGCTCGATTTTCAACGATCGCGGATGTGCAACGGTCAAAGCGGCGGAGTTGCTGTCACTAAAATGTACCGTGTCGTCGTACATGTGAGCCCAAACGAGAGTTTCAAGTTTAAGCACTCGCCACATCGCCTTATTGGCATAGCCAACCTTGGGGCCCACCGCGCGATGTCCGGCGGCTTCCCGGAGCTGCTTGAGTTTTGCTTCGACTTCATACGCCGCGTCGAGACCGAAACCCGGCCGCGATGAAGGAAGCAGGTCAATCATCTGCCCCGTCTCGAAGGCGGAAAGCAGCTCCCGCGCTAGAGACTCGACATCATTTTGGGAAAAGGTATCGTTTGACATGAGCTAGTTCAGCTTATCGCCCGCGCTGAAATTCGCCATCACAAGCAGCGCGACGGGGCTACATCTTAACACCAGCCACGGAGGAAGGTTGGCGCTTGGTGGCCAATCCAGAGCCTGGCGCAGGAGGTTGCAAGTATGAAACAGGCGCCGTAAAGCGCCAGGGCTCGGTTTCCTCGAACGATGGTAACGTTAAGTCATCAGGTAACTTGGGATCCCGCGGGGCAACGGCACGGGTTTTCTGGCATAACTCGGCCTCAATCAGGAGGAAGACAATGGAAGAATTTTCAATATATCCTGCGTCGAGCGCTGCGCCGGGACATGCTCGCTTCCATTTGCTGTTGCATTTGCCGGTTTTAGCTTTTTTCGCTCTGGCGCTTTTCAACACTACAGCCCGGGCTCAGGCCGCCCTGGTCCTGGTAGGTTCGGGGTCGAGTGTGCCGGCGCCCCTTTACAATCGCTGGACACAAGAGTACGGCAAACGGAACCCGAGCCTGCAGATGCGTTACGTTCCTGTGGGCACGAGCGAGGGAATCAAAAAGATCGCCCACGGCGCAAGCGATTTTGGCGCCGGAGAAGCTCAGCTAACGGACAAGGAGCGAAAAGACGGGAGCCTGATCGAATTGCCGGTGGTGCTGATTGGAATCGTTCCCATCTACAATCTTCCCGACGTTCATCAGGAGCTCAAGCTTTCCGGCGAGGTCTTGGCTGCGATTTATCTCGGCGATGTGAAGACCTGGAACGCACCGCAGATCGCGAAGCTCAACCCGGAAATTACCTTGCCGAGTCTTGCAATCCACGTTGTCAATCGGCCGGAAGGAAAAGGTTCGAATTATGTCCTCACGGACTTCCTTTCCAAGGTGAGCTCCAAATTTCGCACACAAATTGGAGTTAGTCCTTCCCCTCAGTGGCCAGTTGGCGAGCCAGCGGAACGGAGTTCCGACATGGCCGACAAGGTAAAAAACATTCCGGGCTCGATCGGCTACGTGGAGTATCAATACGCTGTGAAGGCGGGGATCGCCCAAGCAGCGGTGTTGAATCCGGCGGGCAAGTTTGTGAAGGCTTCCATGGAAAGCCTGGTAGCGGCGTGCGATGCAACCGAAGAACCGCGCTGGAATAACTTCTCCGCCTCGCTTACGAACTCACCCGGCGCCGATTCCTATCCCATTACCAGTTTCACCTGGATTTACGTGCGAACCGCATCTTCTGATTTGGTTCGGGCAGCCGCATTAGGCAATCTCCTCGATTGGATTTACACGGATGGGCAGCAATCCGCGGTCCAGGAAGGCTATTCCGCATTGCCTCCGCAATTGCTGGCAGCGGTCAAGAAAAAAGCCAAGGCCGTCCAGTAGGCGCACGTTTTCCTGCTATTGCCAAACTGACATTTAGGTTAGAAATGATGCGGCCGTTATGAGCGGTGGTGCGCTCGCCGAGTCTTAGGATCCTCCATGAGGTTGCCGTTCAGCGAAGTTCTCTTTCTTTTTTTCGCTGCAGGGATCGCCGGAACGTTGAATGCGATCGCGGGCGGGGGCAGCTTCATCTCTTTTCCGGCACTGCTCTTCGTGGGTGTGCCGCCGGTGCAGGCCAATACCACAAACACAGTAGCTCTCTGGCCCGGCTTGGCTGCCAGCACCGTCGCATACTTAAAACGGCTGGACGTTCCGGCGCGTCTGCTGGTCCCGCTGCTGGTTACTAGTATTGCCGGAGGCTGGGTGGGGGCGCTGCTGCTGCTAAAGACCCCGCAACACACTTTTCTGCAGTTCGTTCCATGGCTGCTCTTGAGCGGGACCTTGCTCTTTGCTTTCGGCGATAAGATCAGGGCAGTGGCGGGCACGAGCGCCGTCATGGATGATCTGCGACGAATCTCGTGGCGCGCGATTACGCTGAGCTCCTTCGTTGAGCTGCTGGTGGCAGTCTACGGCGGATATTTCGGCGCCGGGATCGGTTTTATGATGCTGGGAATGCTGGCCGCCCTCGGAATGCGGGACATTCATGCCATGGGCGCGATCCGGACGTTGCTTGCCGCTGCGATCAATGCCGCTGCAGTGGTCACCTTCATTTTGGGCGGCGCCGTTTTGTGGCCGCAATTTGCGGTGATGGTTGCGGGCGCACTCGTCGGCGGGTGGTGCGGCGCGCATTACGCCCAGAAAGCCGATCCCCGCAAAGTGCGGGCACTCGTGATCGGCATCGGAATTGTTATGAGCGCGTACTTTTTTGTCCAGGTGCTCTAGGGCCGCGGGGCGCAGGATTCGCCCGACGGCGGCCGGCAACCGGCTAGGCTGAGATCGCGCTTCCGTCTCTGAGAAGAGATAGCTTGCACGCCGGCGATTGGTAATTTTGAGATAAGATGTAACGAATACGCAGAAGAACGAGCGTCAACGGGTTTCAGAACGCCAGTTATTGTTCGCACCGGCGCAGGAGGCCGCCATTCCATGGCATCGCATACGGAAAATGCCAAGCCGCAATATATGAATTTCGCGCCGGCGGATTTAAATCCCGAGCGGGACCTGCCCGCCGGTTTCTACGATTTCCTGCTGCCGCTCCACAAGCAATTCACTCCTTGGCAGCAGAAGCTCGCGGCCAAGCGCGCGGAAGTTTTGCAGACGTCGCACCGCGGACATCCACCGGAATATTCGCCGGCCTCCGAAGCGACCACTTCCAACTGGCGGATCGAGATGCCGGAGTGGTGCGCGGATCAGCGCAACCAGATGACTGGCCCGGCCGATGATGCGGAGCTGACCGTAAAACTGCTGAATTCCGGCTCTCCCGCGGTCATGCTGGATCTGGAGGACTCCACCGCCAATGCCTGGGAAAATATTCTGTTGGCGGTGAAAAACACAATTGCCGCTTACAAGTATGAACTGAGCTACGACGACCGCAAGCGAGGCAAGAAGGTTTCCGTGCAACGCACGAAAACGGTCACTTGGGTGCGCCCGCGCGGCCTGCACATCAGCCAGGGCGGCGTAATCAAGAACGAGATCATGTCCGCGTCACTGTTCGATCTGGCGCTGATCTGGTACCAGATCGATCCGGCGGCGCTGCCGCACAATTTCTCGGTGTACATCCCCAAGAGCGAGTCAGCCGATGAAGCCTTCTGGTGGCGCGACCTTTTCCAGGCCCTCGCCAAATCCAAAGGCCTGCCCAAGGACTACATAAAGTGCATGGCGCTGGTGGAGGCGCACCCGCTGGCTTACCAGATGGAGGAATTTCTCTTCAATCTGCGGGAGCATTGCCTGGGCTTGAATCTCGGCCGCTGGGATTACATGGCCTCGCTGATCGATTTCATGATCGAGGATCCCCACTGGATTTTGCCGGATCGCAATACCATTCCGCACGATGTGGCATTCTTCCAGAATTTCCGCACGCTGATGCCCGAAATTTGCCACAAACACGGGGTGCATGCCATCGGCGGAATGACCGCACTTTTCCCCAGCCGCACGGATGCGGAATTGAACGAGCGCGCTTTAAAGGTATTGAAACAAGACAAACAGAACGAGGCCAACTGCTTGATGGACGGCGCCTGGACCGGACATCCCGATCAAAACGAGATCGCCGTGGCTCAATTTCCGTATCCCAACCAGATTTCAAAACGGCCCAAGCTGCCCAATTCGCATCCGGACTTGCGCCCGGTACCGAAAGGTGTTGGTGGAATAACCCTGGCGGGAACGCGGGCGGCGGTGCGCACGGTGATTCGTTATCGCAACGGCGTGCTCAACGGAAAGGGAGCCAGCCTGCTGGATGGATACATGGAGGACCTCGCCACCGACCGAATCTATCGTCTGATGATCGCGCAACGCGTGCGGCACAAGGTCGGTGTCACCGGCGACGACGGCAAGGTGATCGAACACAATCCTGCATTGGTGACGCGGCTGTTTGACGAAGAATTGGCGAAAATTCAGCGCGATCTGCCGGCCGAGATTGATAGTAAAGCGGCCACAACACTACCCGAAGCGCGCCGCATCGCGGAGGAGCTCATCGTCGAGGGGCGCCACTCGCCGGTGTGATCGGGCGCCTTCCGGCGTCGCTGATAGAAGTTGCGAACCGTGAGCGGCGAGGTGAGAAAAAATTCTTATCGAGCGATTAATAGATTGCGTTTGACCTCAGGTAGCGGGTTGGTGCTGACTCTCTTATTTCGCACCGCGGGCTTTGGCCCTTCGACTGCAAGGAACTCTGCAGCGCGTAAGAGGCCAACGGCGAAGCGGCCGCAGGGCGCCTAGCATCTTCGGGGCTGCGCCAGAGGCGATTACTCATGACACTTAAGTCAGCCGACACTCTACTGGACGTTTTGCATTTCGCCGACAGCCACACCGCCGTTATCGTTCCCGAGCTGGGCATCCGAGTCACCTATGATTCTCTTCGGAAGCAGGTATTGGCGATGGCCAATGTACTGTGCTCTTTGGGGATTGGCCGGGGTGACTCCGTAGCGATCGCGCTGCCCAATGGATTGCCTGCGATTGTGAGTTTCCTGGCGGCTTCCATCGCCGGAATCGCCGCTCCCCTGAACCTGGCGTATCCCTACGAAGAGTTTCTTTTTTTTCTGGGCGATACCAACGCGCGCATCTTGATTTGTCCTCCGGTGGGCGCGGAGTTCGCGCGCAGCGCCGCGGCGGACCGCAAAGTCCCGGTTTATTCGGTGGAAATGAACGAGCAGGGCGTCGTTCAGCTGTCGGGCGGCACTGAGAAGGGCGTTTCGCCAACGGAGCCGACCGCGGACGATATTGCGCTGGTCTTGCACACCAGTGGAAGCACAGGCCGGCCGAAGCGCGTGCCCTTGCGGCATTTCAATCTGGCGGTCTCCTCGGCAAATATCGCAAACACCTACGCGCTTTCGCCCGAGGATGTTTCGCTGTGCATCATGCCGTTATTCCACGTGCACGGGTTGATCGGCTCCGTCATGTCCACTTTGCTTTCCGGGGGAACCGTGGTGGTTCCCACAAAGTTCAACGCGCTTTCTTTCTGGCGCACGGTTCGGGAACATCGCGTGACCTGGTATTCCGGAGTGCCCACAATGCATCAACTTCTGCTGGCCCGCGCACACCAGAAACCCCCGGAAGCTGCGACACTGCGCTTCATTCGTTCCTGCAGTGCGCCGTTATCGTCGGGGCTCATTCACAAAATCGAAGGGTTGTTCGGTGTGCCCTTCGTCGAAGCCTATGGAATGACGGAAGCGGCGCACCAGATGACTTCCAATCCCTTGCCGCCACGGCACCGCAAGGCAGGTTCGGTCGGCGTGGGCATCGGACTTCGCATCAGCATCATGGACAAGGAAGGGAACCATCTGGGAACGAACCAGCGAGGTGAAGTCGCTATACAGGGAGCCAACGTGTTTCGTGGCTACGAAAACAATCCGGATGCTAATGCGCGTGCTTTCGTGAATGGATGGTTTCGCACCGGCGACGAAGGAATGCTCGATACGGATTGCTATCTGCATCTAACGGGCCGGATCAAAGACATCATTATCCGGGGAGGCGAGAACATCGCGCCTCACGAAGTGGACGAAATTTTGCTGCGCCACCCGGCCGTCGCCGCAGCGGTCACCTTCGGCTGCGTGCATCCGACTCTGGGAGAAGAGGTAGCGGCGGCGGTCGTGTTGAACGAAGGCCAGCACGCCACCGAGCCCGCGCTGATCAATTACTGCCGCGAGCTGCTGGCAGAATTCAAATGTCCTAAGAAGATTTATCTGGTAAAGAGCATTCCCACCACTGCCACCGGAAAAATTCGGCGTCGCGCTGTCGCTGCGGTGCTCGCGGAAGACGAAGTATGAAATTTCTGATTGCCGGGGCGGGCGCCATTGGCGCTTACATCGGCGCACGCATGGCGCATGCCGGCTTCGATGTCACCCTCTTCGCTCGAGGTCCGCACCTTCGCGTCATGCAGGAGCGTGGCGTGCAGGTGAAAACCGGCGATGAGGATTTTGTGGCGCGGCCCGCGATCGTGGGTTCGCTCGAAGAAGTGGGGCCGGTTGACGTCATTTTTCTTGGGGTCAAGGCGCACAGCCTGCCGCAACTCGCTCCGCAGTTGAAGCCGCTACTCGGTCCGGAAACCACGGTCGTCAGCACACAGAACGGAATCCCCTGGTGGTATTTCCAGGGTTTCGGCGGCGCGTGGGAAGGGTTGCGCCTGGAGCGAGTCGATCCCGGCGGCGTGATTTCTTCGGCGATCGAAGCGAGCCGCGTGGTTGGGTCCATCGTTTATTTTTCGACGGAGATCACTTCGCCCGGTGTGATTCAACACATCGAAGGCAATCGCATTTCTCTCGGCGAACTGGATGGCTCGCGCTCCGAGCGCTGCCGGCGAATCGCGGAGGCGCTGGTCGCTTCGGGCTTGCGCTGCCCGGTCACCACGCGGATCCGGCATGAGATTTGGGTCAAAGTTCTGGGCAACGCTTCGTTGAATCCGGTGAGCGCGCTGACGCGCGCCACGCTGGCTCAGATGCTGCGCGATCCGGGAGTCTCTTCCGTGATTCGCAGCATCATGCAGGAAGTGGAAGCGCTTTCCGGCAGGTTGGGGATGGAGCTATCCGTATCGATCGACCAACGAATGGCCGGAGCAGAAAAAGTCGGGGAGCATCGAACGTCCATGCTGCAGGATCTTGAGGCGGGGCGGCCCATGGAACTCGATGCGCTGGTCGGCGCGGTAGTGGAGCTCGGCGAGCGCGTGGGTCTGGCGATGCCTTACACTCGAACGGTGTATGACTGCACAAAACTACTGGGGCAAAGCGCGAGTTCCCAGCCGCGGAAGTAAGCGGTGTACGAAATTGAGGAGCGCTGCCGCAACCGCTTATTTTTTAGCAATTTAGACACTGGCGCGGCGGCAGAGGGACGTAAACATCGTGTAGTGGCGCGGGGAAGTATTAAGATTCTCTCGATTTGGCATAACGCTCGATAAAAATATTTGCTAGGCTCTTGACACCAGAGGTATACTTCCGTCGTTAGCTGGTCCGCTTACCAGACCACTTGCCCATGCCCGCACCGGCCAAATCCGACTTCGAAGTCGTGCGAAGAAATAAGGTTTACGAAGAAGTCGCCAAACAGATCGAGCGCCTGATTCTGAAAAAATTAAAGCCGGGAGACAAGCTGCCCTCGGAACGTGAACTTGCCGAGCTGCTGCAAGTGAGCCGCAGTTCCATTCGAGACGCCATTCGCGGGCTTGAGTTGGTGGGCTTGGTGGAACCGCGCCAGGGCGCCGGGACCATCGTGCGCGAACGTTCGGCCGAATTATTGGCGAGTCCCTTTTCCGACGCGCGAAAGCGCCGCCAGGAGCTGGTCACCGAACTTCTGGATTTTCGCAAGATGCTCGAACCGCCGCTGGCAGCTCGCGCCGCCACGCATGCGTCTGCCGACGAAGTTTCGGAGATGGAAGAAATTCTGCTGCGGCAGGAGGAAACACAGAACAAGGGAAACGCGGCGATCGCCGAGGATGCGGAGTTCCATTACGCCATCGCTCTTGCTTCGGGTAACAGCGTGGTGCTGAAGGTGATTGACACTCTGATGGACCTCCTGCGCGACACACGCGAACATTCTTTGCAGGTCGAAGGACGCGCGCAGAAGTCGCTCGCCGGCCACCGGAAGATCCTGGCCGCGATTAAGCGCCGCGATGCGGAAGCGGCCAAGGCGGCCATGCGGCGGCACATAGAAGACGTCGAAGAGATTGTACTTAGCAACAACCTGGCCAAGGGAGAGTCCTCCCGTGGGTGAGCGGCTCGCGATGGAATCCAGCGGCCGGGCTGATCTTCCGGAAATTCCATGAAGGAAATAGGACAGTCATCAGCCGTAACAACTCTGACGTTGCGCGTGGCAGAAGCGCGCGTGGAGGATATCGGCCAGGCCATCGCGCGACTCGCGCCAGCGGATCTCCGCCGTATGGGTGCCCGCGCGGGTGACGTCCTGAAGATCACCGGCGGCACAATCGCTGTTGGCCGCGCCGAGCTTTCGGACGACGGGTTCGAAGGCATGATCCAGATTGACGGCACCTGCCGCAGCAATTGCAGCGCGGGTTTGCAGGAGCAAGTGAGCGTGACGCCCGCGGAGCACGAACAGGCGGTGGCGGTTCGCCTGTCGCCGCTCTGGGTGGGTGCGGCCCCGGCGACCATCGCACCTGAGCGCATGCTCGAGGACCTGGTTGGCGTGCCGGTCATCGCGGGTTGCGCCGTGCGCGTGCCGACATTTGCCAAGGCAGTGAACTTCCAGGTCGTGCGCACGATTCCTTCCGGCACTGTTGTTATCGGGAAACGCACCGACCTACGCATCGTGGAGGGAGAGCAGACAGCGGCGCGCGCGCCGGCGGTGTCTTACGAAGACATCGGCGGCCTGGAACGCGAAGTAGCGCGCGTGCGCGAAATCGTCGAGTTGCCGCTGAAGTATCCGCGCATCTTCGAGCAGTTGGGGATTCTCGCGCCGAAAGGCGTGCTCTTGTACGGCCCGCCGGGCACGGGCAAGACGCTGCTGGCTCGCGCGGTGGCAGCCGAAAGCCGCGTTCATTTCATTCACTTGAACGGCCCGGAGATCATGCGGAAATTTTACGGCGAGAGTGAAGCCAAGCTCCGCGAGGTTTTCGAGGAAGCGGCGCGGCATTCGCCGTCGATTCTTTTTATCGACGAGATTGACGCCGTGGCTCCGAAACGCGCGGAGGTTACCGGCGAAGTTGAAAAGCGGGTGGTGGCGCAGCTCCTGAGCTTGATGGATGGTTTTGTCGCGCGCGGCCAAGTCATCGTGATAGGTGCGACAAACATCCCGGAGGTGCTGGACCCGGCCCTTCGGCGTCCCGGCCGCTTCGATCGCGAAATCGAAATCGGCGTTCCGAATAGCCAAGCCCGGTTGCAAATCCTGAAAATTCATACGCGCGCCATGCCTCTTGCGTCCGACGTCAACTTGAAGGAGATCGCGGAGCACTCGCACGGGTTCGTGGGCGCCGATTTGGAAGCGCTGGGCCAGGAAGTTGGCATGATTGCCTTGCGCGGCTTCCTCGCGGCATTCCCGCTACAGACCGACGGCGCGGTATCCGCGGAACTCGGGAAACTTCAGGTTACGCGCGACGATTTTCTTGCGGGATTGAAGGAAGTGGAGCCCAGCGCGACTCGCGAATTCTTTATCGAAAAGAGCGCATCGAGCTTTGCGTCACTCGGAGGGCTGCACGAGGCCAAACGCTTGCTCGATGCCGTGATCGAGCATTCTCACATGCGCGACGAGATCTACGAGCAGGTGGGATTGGCGCCGCCACGAGGCATTCTGCTCGCCGGACCGTCCGGCACGGGAAAGACCGCGATGGCGCGAGCGCTCTCGGGTGAAAAGCAAATTCCGCTGATCGCCATTGACGGCCCTCATCTCTATTCGAAGTGGTTGGGTGAATCGGAACGGGCCCTGCGCGAAGTTTTCAAGAAGGCCAGGCGAGCAGCCCCCTGCATACTATTTTTCGACACGATTGACGCCTTGGCGCCCAAATTCGGCGCCGATCAATTCGGCACGGACGTCTATCAAAGAATTCTCAGCCAGCTTCTGCGTGAGATTGACAACTTGCGCGACGTCAAAGGCGTGATTCTCCTCGCCGCCACCAATCGCCCGGAGCGAATCGAGCCGGCTCTCTTGCGCAGCGGCCGCTTCGACTATAAAATCCCGTTCGCAAAACCGGACGCGGCCGACCGCGCAGCCATCCTGCGGCTTTGTTGCAGACGCGCGCCGCTGGCTCCCGAAATCGATTTCGATGAGTTCGTCGGCCAAATGGAAGGGCTTACGGGCGCCGACATCGAAAGCCTGTGCAAGAAAGCTACGCTTTCAGCAATCGTTCAATTTCAGGCTGGCGCTCGCGTCGCGCCTTTCGTCGTGTTGCGAGACGATTTCCTGAAGGTTCTAGAGTCCGATCGCGGAAGCCTGAAGCAATTTGAGGCAGAAAATCTCTTCAGCCACAGCGCCGGGGACTCTGCTCCGGATGCATCCACCCGATCACGAGGTCAATCATGAGCTATACCGAGCTTACTGTTTGGACCCGCGGCATCATCATGGACAAAGAGGGGCGCGACATCGTCAATTCCGTCTCCGCGTCCGCGCGGCTGGAGGGCAAGTACGCGCAGGCCATGGAAAACTATGTGGACAATCCCGATCGCACGAACGCTCCCACGCGCAAGTATTGCCGCGTGAGCGATGACGTGCTGGAGAACGAGCTCACCTACGAAAACGAACATCCCAACATCGTAGTGCTGGTCGAAGGCACCATGGTGAAAGGCTGGGATTACATGCGCGGGATGCCTCCCGGTGGAACGCTTGTGATCAATACGCATTACACGCCGGAATACATGATTCGTTTCGTCCCGGGCGCCGAGCGCCTGGCCCAGCTTGTCTGCGTGGATGCCGCCAAAATAGCGGACCACAAATGGCTCTACTACCGGCTCGGCGAACTCGGCTTGGATCGCCTTTCGACCGAAGGCGCGGCGGAGCGAAACAAATCGATCGCGCCGGATATCGCCGCTCCTTTGATCGCAGCGGTGGTGAAGACGACTGGCATCGTAAAAATGGCCACGATTCAACCGATGATCGCGAATCAACACGCATTCAAATTGGCACTGGAAGAATTACACATCATGCCGCTGAAACCAGTCGCGGCCTAGGGACGGAATACATGTCAACTAAAGGCACACAGATACCGGAGTGGCTGAAAGTTCCATTTGCCGGCATCACTCCTGCTCCTACACAGGAAAAGGGCCAGGACCTGTTTCCGACCGGCAACTGGCGTTCGATCCGGCCGGTATACCGCGACAAGTTGCCTCCCTGCAACAATGCCTGTGGCACGAATGAAAAGATTCAGGGCTATCTCGACCTGGTCAAGCGCGGGAAGTATCTGGACGCTTACGCCTTGATCAAAGAAGACATGCCGTTCCCTTCGGTCACGGGGCGCGTTTGTTACCACCCGTGCGAGCAAGCCTGCAACCGTGGAAAGTACGATGAGGCCATTTCGATTCGCGCGGTGGAGCGCTTTCTGGGAGACCTCGGGCAAGCACTGGCGAAAGATGTGGTCAAGCCGGGCAAGCCTAACGGCAAAAAGGTCGCCGTCGTGGGGTCAGGCCCGGCTGGTCATAGCGCCGCGTACCAACTGACGCGTCTCGGGTACCAAGTGACGATCCTCGAGAAATCACCGAAGGCAGGCGGACTCAACCGTGGCGGGATTCCCGACTGGGTGCTCCCCCAGGACGTGCTCGATCGCGAAATCCAGCGACTCGAGGAACTCGGAATCACCATCAAGACCAACGTCGAAGTGGGTAAGGACGTCACCTGGGATGATTTGAAAAAGAATTATGACGCCTGCGTGCTGGCCGTGGGTCTCATCGAGCCCAACAGCGTGCGGGCTGAAGGCGAAGAGAAAGAGGGCGTGCACTACGGACTTCCATTCCTTCGCGATATCGGCATGGGCGCATCGAAAGTCAAGCTGGGCGCTCGCGTCGCGGTGATCGGAGGTGGAAACACCGCCATCGACTGCGCCCGCGAAGCCTTGCGGCAAGGTGCCGTGGAAGTGACCATGATCACGGTGGAAGCCAACCCGCAAGAGATGCCTGCCGTGCCGGAAGATCTGCACGACATGCTCGAAGAAGGCGTGGAGTTAATGCACGGGCGGGCGGTGACCGCCGTGCTCGGCAACGGCAGAATCGAGGCGCTGCAGTTGCATCCCGCCCGTTTCTCAGGCGCTATCAATGCCTCGCCGATCACCGTGGATAAGGAAGCCAAGGCGGAGCGTTTCGCGGTGGACAACCTGATCATCGCGGTGGGACAGCGCGCGTCGCTCAAGTGGTTGCCGGATGAATTCAAGACCGAGCGCGGCACGATTAAGATCGACCGTTTCGGGCGTCTGGGCGACACGAATTTTTTTGCGGCAGGCGACGTGGTGCAACTAGGTTCGGGCCAACCGCTGATGGTGGTGAATGCGGTGGGTGACGGCAAGCGCGTCGCCTTCAACATGGACAAGGTGCTGCGCGGGGAAAAGCTTGAGCCGCGGACGATTCCCGTGGACGTAATATTCGATTTGAACCGCATGAACATGACCTACTTCCCGCACTTCCCGCGCGTGAAGCAGACCCTGCTCGCTCCGTCCAGCCGGCGCAAAACGCAGCAGGAGGTGATCCAGGCGTACACCGAGGAGCAGGCGGTTGAAGAGGCCAGCCGTTGCTTCAGTTGCGGCACCTGCAACGCGTGCGATAACTGTTATCTGGTCTGCCCCGAGCCGTGCATTGTTCGTGACGTGCGTTCCAACGGCCTGTACAAGATTCTGGTCGATTACTGCAAAGGCTGCCGCGTATGCATCGAGGAATGTCCCACGGGCTGCCTGGAAGGTGTGCCGGAGCTGGATTTCGACACGGGCGTAGTGCGAATGGACACCGCCTTCGCCATCTCGCCGGGACTGCACGGACGGCAGGCCGAAGAGCTGAAGCATCTGGGCGATCGGGCAGCTAAAAATATTTAAGATCGGAGTGAAATATGGCCACGGTAACGGAAGCAAAAAAGAGGAAGGTCCGGATCAATGGCTGCGTGGCGGCGGCACAGGCCGCCAAGTACGCGGATGTGGACGTGATCGCGGCGTATCCCATCCGGCCTTACACCGCCACCATGATGGCGCTCGCGCAGATGGTAGCCAATGGGGAACTCGACGCCGAGTACATTGTCGCCGATAGCGAGCACTCGCAATTGAGCATTTCGCACGGCGCCTCATCGAGCGGCGCGCGCGTGTTCACCGGAAGCTCGGGCGTGGGCGTGCAGTTTGCCTACGAACTTTATTCCCCGATCTCCGGGAGCCGCATGCCGGTGCAGATGATGATTGCCGACCGCACGCTCGATCCTCCGGGTGACTTCGGCTCCGAGCATACCGACGCTCTCTCCACGCGCGACATGGGCTGGCTGATGGGTTGGTCCTGCGATGCGCAGGAAGCATTCGACAATCACCTGATCGCCTATCGCATCGGCGAAGACCCGCGCGTGCTTTTGCCGCAGATGGTCTGCCAGGATGGATTCTTCGTGTCGCACATCACGGGCGACGTTGAATTGCCCAATAGCGGCCAGGTGAAGGAATTCCTGCCGCCTTACAAGCATCCTTATCCACTCGATCCGCGGCATCCGGTATCGCACGGCCCGCAGATTATGCCGGAGCAAGGTCCGCCGCTTCAGTTGGAGCGGGCCCGCGCGATGGAAGAGTCCATGCCGGTGATCGAGCAGGTGCACGAAGAGTTCGCGAAAATATTCGGGCGAAAGTACGATGCGTGGCTTGAAGAGTTCATGACCGACGATGCGGAGGTGGTGTTCTTCTTGCAGGGCGCGCACGCCGTGACTGCGCGCTTTGCCATTCAGCATATGCGCGACCGCGGAATGAAGGTGGGTATGGTGCGGCTGCGAACGATTCGTCCCTATCCGACCGAGCGCGTGCGGGAGGCTCTGAGCAAGTTCAAAGTAGTTGGCGTGATCGAGACCAACATGGGCCTGGGCAGCGTGAGCAGCGGTGGCGTGCTCTACGCAGAAGTCTGCGCCGCTCTATATGAAAGCGAGAAGAGGCCGCTGGTGTTCTCGTTCATGGCCGGAATGGGCGGCGAGGCCATCGTACTGAAAGAATTTTATTGGATGACCGAGAAAATGTTGGAAGCGCAGAAACGCGGCAAAATCGAGAAACGCACGCATTGGGTGGGATTCGAACACTAGAAACTGTGGTTCGCGGCACCGAAGAGTCACACAACGACATCGGAGGAAATGAAATGCCAACAATCGAAGTTCAGCGCCAACTGCTTCCGATTCTCGGGAGCCCCAATCAAGGGGCGCGATTCTTCAATCCCGAATTGCCCTCGTCCGAACCTTTTGTTCCGGGCCACCGCACCTGCGCCGGTTGCGGGCCTTCGATTCAGTACCGCATGACGAGCAAAGCGGCGGGCGACAATACGATTTTGGTGGGGCCTACGGGCTGCATGTATGTGGCGAACAGCTCGTATCTGTGCACGCCTTACAATGTGCCGTGGGCGCACACCCAGATTGGCAGCGCCGGCAGCTTCACTGCGGGCGTCGCTGCGGCCTATGAAGCCATGATCCGCAAGGGAAAATGGAAGGGCGCCTTCCCGAATATTATCTGCGAGGCGGGCGACGGCAGCGCGTCCGACATCGGACTCGCTTCCATTTCAGGCGCGCTCTACCGCAATCACGATTGCCTGATTATTTGCTACGACAACGAGCAATACGCAAACACCGGAATCCAGGCATCCTCGCGCACGCCCTACGGCGGCATGACTACGTTCTCTCCTCCTGGCCCGGAGGTACCCGAGGGCAAAACATTGTTCCCCAAGGACCTAGCCCGGATGATGGCAGCCGGCCATCCGCACTGCTATGTGGCCACCGCGAGCGTTGGTTACCCGATCGACTTGATGAACAAAGTGCGCAAGGGGCTCAACCATAAGGGTGCGGCCTATTTGATGGTTTACACGCCGTGCCAGAAGGGTTTCGTGTACGAGACCCCGCGCTCGATCGATCTGGGCAGGCTGGTGGTGGAATGCGGCCTGTATCCGATGTGGGAATGGAACCCCGAGCAGCGCGCCTACGATTACAGCTTCCGCCCGCAGAACATGCGGCCGGTTTCGGAATACCTGAAATTGCAAGGACGCTTTGGCCACCTGCACGCAGAGCACATCGCCAAGCTGCAGAAGTTTGCGAACGAACAATGGCGCATGATGGGCGTCGAGCTGCCGGAGGCCCTAATCAAGGCCGCCGATGCCAAGAACCTGACCAACATGTCGGCTGCGGCAGAGGCCGAAACGGTGGCGCAAACTCTATGAACACGAAAGCTACAACACCGCCGCCTGCCGCTCCGGAACCGCAGGAAAGCTATATCGTCAGTGAAGGCAAGAAACGGGGTTCGACGCGCGACGTACGCCCGGAAGCTGCGTTCGACCGCTACTTCACCGTGCTTCGCGTCCACGGCGGCGACGCCATACTTACCGACAACTGGCACACCAATGAGGTACTGAACCACGCGCGAAACAACTTCGAGGGAGTCACCTTCGCGATGCGCACGCTGGAGGCCTGGGGCGCCATGGTCGAGAACGACCACCGCGCTTACTACACTGCAGGCGGACGCATTTGGGTGATGGATCTTGAGCCCTGCGAAGGCAAGAAGAAACGGCTGCCCGGCTACCCCATCAAGAAGTAGATTACGCTTGCGCCGCATCCTACTGATCGACGATACACCGGAGATTGCCGAGCTGCTGACGTTCGCGCTGCGTGACCAGGGTTACAAAGTTTTCGCGACCGGATACACGGTTAGCGTCAACGAACTGATTTTAGAGCAACAGGCAGAGGCCCTCGTTCTGGATTGTTCTTCTCTGGACATGAGCGAGTCCCTGTTTGACGCGGTACGCCAGCACCCGGATCACGCCGAGTTTCCCATCGTCATCGTAAGCGACACACCGGAAGAGGCCGACGCTAGTCTGCGTTCGCGCAAGGCGCGAAAAGTTTTGTTGGTACCGAAGCCGTTCACCGGTTCGCAGGTCGCCACAGCCCTGGGTCAGCTGCTGGAATAAAATATGCCATTGTGGAGCATGGACGAATGGCAGTACCTCGAACGCGAGGTCGTTAAGGATCCGAAAGGCGTGCAGTGGACGGTGGCGCTGATGGATGTCTTGGGTCAGCAAGGGGATCCGGACATGCCGAACAAGCTGCTTGAACTTCAGTACGCGTCGGGGCGTTATTTCACCCTTGTATATTCGGAGAGTGGAGCGCTACAGCGGGAACGGGGATACGCCTCATTAGCAGAGGCGAGGAACGCCTTCGGGAATCTGCTCGTGGGGGTAATCGATGGCAGCATCAATCCTTCGCAACCGGTGTTCCGTCAGGATTTGGAAGATTGAGTTAACGATCAACGCAAGTCCGTATCACTACCGTCCAGGATCCAAATCCCTCATCACTACATGAAGCACCTGCCCGGCCAGTCGCGCGTCGCGCTCGGACACTGGGACATTCGACCCCCTCTCATGTTCCTTGTGATCTCGATAGGTCCGGGCGGCCGGCGGCAGCCGGGCGCACCCACCGCGTATGAGTCCGGATTTTTCCGCCACGGCGAGCCGCGCCTCGAACGTCCAATCGGCGATTCTTCCGGCAGGCGCGCCTGCGTCACCCAGTACCGGCAGACCCTTGTATTCGAGCGCGTCGGTCACGATGGCTTCCAGGATTCCGCATGACGTGCGCAACGCGAGTTCAAAATCCTTTTGCTCCAGAGCGCGCCGGCTATCGATGAAAGCTTGCTCGACAACCGGCCGGAGCTCGGCGTTGTGAACGAACTCGAATCGGCGAGGGGGCGGTGCTTCGGGTGATGTCGCCGCAGTGGAGGAGCCATCAACGCCTCCGCTATCGTGCATGCCAGTGAGTGAAGCAACGGCTTGATCGAGCACGCCGAGCAATCGTTTAGCGATTTCTGCCGGCGCGGCTTCCGTAACGGCGCGGCCATCCGCTGAGCGCATCAGGAAGGATGCGCTAAACGCACGAGCCAGCCAATGAGCCTTGCTGCCCCCGGATAATTGATTGATGGTGACGCCGCAGTCTTCCTGCCACGCGCGAGCGGCCGCCGCCGTAGGCGGATCGGAAGGCGCCGTGATTAATGTATCGCGAAGCTGACGCCCGCGCTGGATTAGACCATCCAGGTGGGAGAGGTAGGTTTCGACCTGCGAGCGCAAGTTTTCATCCATCGGGTCGCTCTGCTCTCCGGTGTTCGCCGGCGTTGTGAATGAAGAAATCGCCGGGCATTCGACGTGGGTCGCGTTCGGAGCGCTTGACAGCCCGGCGTCCGGCTGCTAGATTCCGCACCGCAACTGGTTCGGTTAGTGGACCAGTATATCAAAGCTCGCAGGAACCGAGCAGTTTCTAGAGGCAGCGCGGGGGCCGGCAGAAGTTCCGCCCTCCGAGCCGGTTCTGGCCCGGCACGGTTGGCCGCTTTTAACTCGCGATCACGGAGGCATTTCTATGGCTGCAACTCCCGCTCCTCCTCTATCTCCGGCTTCCCTGATTCACCCCTCTCGCATTCCCAACCGCTGGATTCAATTGGTTGCGGGCATCGTCGCGATGATGGCCGTGGCGAACCTTCAGTATGCATGGACTCTCTTCACCAAGCCCATCCAAGCGCACCTGCACGTCTCGCTGGAAGCTGTGCAATGGACAATTGTTTTATTCGTCGCTCTGGAAACCTGGCTCGTGCCGTTTGAAGGTTATCTGGTCGATCGAATCGGACCCAGGTTGATGTTGGGATTTGGCGCGATTCTGGCCGGACTTGGCTGGATCGGCTCCGGCAAGGCCGAGACGCTTCACGCCCTCTATTTTTGGTACGGACTCGGTGGAATCGGGGCCGGCGCGGTCTATGGAGGAACCATCGGGAATGCGCTGAAATGGTTCCCGGATCATCGCGGTCTATGCGTGGGCTTGACTGCGGGAGCTTTCGGCATAGGCACGGCAACAACGATCGCTCCGGTGGCCGCTATGCTGCAAAGATCGGGCTACCAGCACACCTTCGTTTTTTGGGGAATCATTCAGGGCGTTGTCGTACTGTTCGCTTCTCTTTTCGTGGCCAGGCCGCCGGAAGGATGGACGCCGCCAAACTGGAAAGCAAAAGAGGCGAAGATCAAAGCCAGAGTGAAGACCTCGGCTATGGACATGACGCCGTGGCAGATGCTGCGCCAGCCGTCTTTCTACGTCATTTACCTGATGATGACGATGTTGGCTTTCGGGGGCATCGTGGTCACCGTGCAACTCAACCCCATGGCTTCCTCCTACCACGTGGATAAAGTGGTGGTGCTCTGGGGCATGACCGCACTGGTGCTGGCCATCACCGTCGACCGGATCTTGAACGGGTTGACACGTCCGTTCTGGGGCTGGGTGTCGGACCACATCGGCCGGGAGAATGCCATCTTCATCTCTTTCATTCTCGAAGCGTTCGCAGTGTATGCCCTGCTCCAATTGATCAGCCACCCCGTCTGGTTTGTGGCTTTGTCTGGCTTGTGTTTCTTCGCGTGGGGCAACATCTATTCTTTGTTCCCCTCCATCACGGGCGACCTCTTCGGAAACAAGTGGGCCACCACGAACTATGGCATCGTGTACACCGCCAAAGGCGTGGCTACGGCCTTCGCCGGGCCCGGCGCGGCCTGGCTCTTCGCCAAGACGGGTTCCTGGTCGAAGGTGTTTTGGGCCATGATTGTGTGCGATGTGATCGCGGCGTTCATGGCTTTGCTGTGGCTGAAACCACTGGCCGCCAAGGTGGTCCGAAAATCGGAGCAGGGTGCTTCCATGGGAGAAGGAACTGCCCCGGCAAAAGCTTCCGGCGTGGCCTAGAGAAAAACCGGGAGCATCTCAACTTCAAATTATTGCTTTGGCGTACGCGCGACCGCTCAGTCCTTCTCCGGTTTGGGCGATCGCCAGGCTTTGGCGGTCGCCCTGTAATCAGAGAGCAGGCTGCCGGCCACACGGATTTCTCCTCTGACAAAGCGCTCGTGATTTTCCTCGAGTTCGGCGGGCAAGTATCGGTAATTGACGGTCACGCCGAAGGAATCGCGCATGCCGTAGGGCCGAAGGTTGCCAAAAGTGTTGATTCTCTCCAGACGCGCGCCGTTCGAGAGGTGAAAGGTAGCGACCGGATCGTAGAGCTTGCCGTTCTGGCGGGCCTGAGTTAGATAAGCCAGAGCGAGGCGCTCCAGCGGCTTGGCCAGAACACTTTGATGCTTCAGAGGCTGTTCCAGCAGATCAAAGAACGCATCCACCGGATCGCGCCGCCGTCCCGCTGCAATGAGAGCGCGGGCATGATCCGCCAGCAAACGGAGCAAGCGTTCATGTGTGAAGCCCTCTTCATTTCGCTGATCCCGCAAGGCTGCTGAAAAGTTGGGCAGCGGCGAAAGAGTTCCGTAGATTTCAATGTTGGGAAATTCCGCGGCCAACTCGGACACAACCTGCTTGATCAGAAAGTTGCCAAAAGGAACTCCTCGCAAGCCCCGCAAGCAGTTGTTGATGGAATAGAAGATGGCCGCATTGGCCTTCTCCGGCGAAAGTACCGGCGCTTCAATATTCAGCAACGGTTCGAGATCGCCCGTGAGTCCCTTGCAGAGCGCCACTTCCACGAAGATGATTGGTTCTTCGGTCAACGCCGGATGAAAAAAGGCAAAGCAGCGCCGGTCGGCTTCGAGACGCCGGTGCAGATCGGGCCAGCCGTTAATCTCGTGCACCGATTCATAGCTGATGAGTTTTTCCAGTATTAATGCCGAGGTCTGCCAGCTAATGCGCTCCAGCCGCAAAAATCCCCGGTTGAACCAGGACCTGAATAAATGTTTCAGATCGAGGTCCAGCTCGGCGAAGTTTCCGTTTGAGGAAGTCAATAGCTGCGCTCGCAGGCCGACTAAGGTTTCGGTTCCGCCCGCGGCCGTATTGATTCGGCGAAAGAGCTCCTGGCGCGGAGGTTCGACAGCGACGGATAATGCCGCCAGGCTGGCTGGCCCCGGCTTGCGTTCATAATCGGCTGCTGCGCGAAGGATCGCATCCTTGTCCGGGGCGAAGTCGCGGGACAACATCTCGAAAAACTGCAGCCGCTGCTTCTCGTTCATGGCCCTGTAGGCAGTGATGATTTCCTGGGCCAGTGCGGTTTGCGACGCTTCGCCACGTTCGGAAAGCAAGTGGCGGCACATGAAAGACATGTCCGTTCCGCGCCTCTCGCGAAGCGCGCGCAACAAACTGCTGAAGAAGCGCGGCATTATTCTCAAATTATAATGAGTTTTCGCCCTGTCCCTCGTGAAATTGCGGCCTGCGTGTGATTTCACGAGCATGGAGAGAATCGTGCGCTCGCGATGTTACGACTACGATTTATATTGGCCAGAACCAGAGGCGCGATCGGAACTAAATCCCAACTAGGTGGGCAGCGTCTTGCCGCGTGTTTCCGCGCTGAAGGGAATTAAAATCAGCCCCAGGGCAAATGCAATGGAAGTCATCGCTACGGGGATTCCGAGCGAACCGAAATGCCGGACGCCTGCTCCGACCAGGAAAGTGATGCCCGCGCCGCCAAATCTCGCGAAAGATGTGGAAAAGGCAAAGGCGCTGGCGCGGCACTCCGTGGGGTATTGCTCGGGCAGCCAGAGGGTGTAGACGGCGAAGTTGGCGCCGCCCAGGCCCAGAAAGAAAAGGCAGACGAAAAACCACGGGAGGGCCGACGGTCCGAGATAAAAGATCTTGCCGAAGGTGAGCGCAATGAACACCATCATGAGAGCAAACAAAATAGCGAGCGCTCCGCGTCGTCCGACTCGTTCGGCGATCCAAGGCATGGCCAGGCAGCCGAGGATGGTAGCGAATGCAACCAGCATCACGCCCCAGGAGGCGAGTTGCGCTGCTTGCGGGGTGCTGCGTCCCCCTGCTTCAGCGAGTGCGGTAATTGCAGAAGGCACATACACGGTTCCGGCCCACAATCCGCAGATAGATGCCAGCATGAGCAGGGCATTCACAATTGTTCGTTGGCGCCAGGCAGCCGAAAACAACGTGGCGAAGGGACGCCAAACGGCCCAGGACCGCACGACGCTTTCCTTGTTCTTCCAGGCAGCGGGCTCCGTGACTCCGTGCCGAATCCAGGCGAGCAGCAATGCCGGCGCGCCACCCACGATGAACATGGCGCGCCAGCCGTAGTGGCTGCCGATGCCGTAGTTCGCGAGAGCGGCAAGAAATATGCCGACGTAGTAACCGGTGTGCATCAATCCCGCGCCGAACTGGCGCCGGCTTTCCGGCCACTCCTCGGCGACGAAGGTTCCGCCCATGGCCCATTCCCCGCCTATGCCGATGCCGGCGAAGAGCCGAAGAATGGCGAGCTGCCACACGGTGGTGACGAAAGCGCTCAGAAACGTGAACACCGAATACCAAATGATCGTCAGCATCAATGTGCGGACGCGGCCAAATTTGTCGCCAACAGGCCCCCAAAGAAACGCAAGTCCCCAGCCGACCAGGAACAGAGCGAATAACATCCCGCCGTAAAGTCCGATATTGGCCTTGGTGGCTGCCAGACCGGATTTTGGAAGGAGTTCGCGCATCGAGGGTACGAGTACGAGCGCGTAAACGAAGGAATCCATGCCGTCCAGCGTCCAGCCGCCCCAGGAGGCCCAGAAGCCGCGAATCTGGTTGCGTGTGAGAGAGGAAGTTGAGCCTGCCGGCGTGTCCATGGCGGTGGACACTACATCAATGGAGCTTTTTTGGGTATCGGAAAAATTCGACGGAGCTGCGTCGGGCTCCCCCTGAAGACCCTGTTTCCGTGTGGTCTGTTTCTAGGTCTGGGTGGCGAACTCGGTGAGCAGAGCCGAGCGCAGCCTTGCCTGATGTTCAGCGGAAAGTTTCGATGCGGAAGAAGTGAGGTAAAAGACGTCGATGGCGGTTTCGCCCTCGGTCTCGATGATAGCGATCTCGATGTTGCACTTCTCTCGTGAAAAAGTTGAGCTGATTCGGTGCAGCAGGCCGGGCTGATCCTGTGCGATCACCTCTACAAGCGTGCTGTGGCCGGAACAGGTGTCATCGATTTTCACTCGCGTCTCGACTTTTGTCTTTGGCGGGCGCCGCTTTTCCGAGTGCAGACGCTCGCGTAGCATTCGATCGAGATCAACTTTTCCGGCCAGTACATCAGTGATGCTGGATTGGAAGCGTTCCCACTCCGGCAAGTTTAGTTCCAGAGTTCGAAAACGGTCGGTGAAATAAAAAGTATCGACAACCGTTCCGGCCTGATTTGAAAACGCGGCGGCTTTCACAATATTCATGCCCCAGGCCGCCAGAACGCCGGCCATGGTGGAGAAGAGAAACGCACGATCGCAGGTAACCAGCGTGAGTTCGTACCAGTGGCGTCCGCGGCGTAGCCTGAGCTGCACGGGATCTTTGTCGAGCCGCGTGGCCATTTCCAGGTGCGCCATGACTTCCGCCGCCGCGTGCGTGAGCAGGTAGCGGCGCGGAAGTCCCTCGAGAAAAGTATCCAGCCGGTTGCCGACGGTGGAGGCAAGAGTGCCCAGGTGTGCCATCACTTCGTCGTGGGCGTCCACATGCAGCCGCTGATCCAGGCTGCGGTTGAGATGATTCGCGGTGGCAATATAGAGCTGCCAGATGTTTTCCGCCTTCCACGGCGTGAGGGCCTCGGGATTGACCGCTTTGATGTCGGCGTAAGTCAGCAGGCAGAGCATTTTCAGCCGCTCCGGCGTTTCCACTTTTTCGGCAAAGGCCCGCACGGTTTCGAGATCGAAGATATCCCGGCGCAGAGCCGCGCTCATCTCCAGATGGCGCGCGATGAGAAACAGGACCGTTTCGCGATCCGGCTGGTCCAAATCAAGACGCGCGAGAATACTCTGGGCAATATCCACGCTGGCTCGAACATGATCGCCGGTCTGGCCGCCTTTGCCCACATCATGCAAAAGCAGGGCGAGGTAGAGCAATTCGGGCTGCTCGAGTTCCTCCAGGAGTTCGGCGTAGCGCTGATCCCATTTCGATTGCGACTGGCGCAGCGCGTGAAGGTTGTCGATGGCCACAAACGTGTGTTCATCGACGGTGAAACGATGAGAGTAGTCACGTACCACGAGAGCGTCGATGGCAGCAAATTCCGGGAATAGCAAGGTGAGCAGGCGGAGCGAATGCATGGCGCGGAGTGCATCTGCCGCATGGGGAGCGACGAGCGTGTCCTGAAGCGAATGCCACAACTCCGCGCCTTTGGGAAGCGCAGACGCAAACGACGGAAGAGAGCGCTCGATTTGGTATTCAGCGTTTGAGCTAAGCGTGAGTCCATGGCGGGCGAGAAAGCGGAACGCGCGCAGGATGAATTCGGGATCGCTGAGCGCGGCGGGCTGGCGCAAGGAGAGCACGCCATCCTCAACGGAAAACTCCGCATTCGAAAGCCGCGAACGCAATTGCTGGAACTGGTGGCGAAGGGAGAGCCTGGCCGCGGGGATTTCCTCCAGAAGCTGAATGCAGACGTGGTGAACGGTGCGCGCGTGGCCGAAGTACACGCGCATCCAATCGGAAGCGGTGAGAGCCTTATCCACGCCATCGTTCGAGGAAGGAAGCGCCCGGGATGAATCGGCCACTCCGATTTTGCGTTCGGCAGCAGCGTCCTGGGATTCCCAAGTGAGCGTGTTATCGTCGCGGTTGTGACGAAAGTGCAGGAAACATCGAATGGACATGAGAGAGTCCAGAGCTGCTGCAAACTGTTGCTGAATCGAGATCGGAAGAATGGCGTTATCAGCAGGCCAAACGTGATACTTTTCAATGGCTGCCAAAAGTGACAGCCAACTGACCACATTGTAATCGCGAAGTCCCCCGGGCCCGTCTTTGACGTTTGGCTCAAGATGAAACACGGTGTTTCCGAATTTTTCATGGCGCGCTCGCGTAAGTTCTGCCAGGCGCCTTACGATTTCGTCGGACGCGTCCACGATGAGTTTCGGAATCACCTCGGCGTGCAGCCGCGCAAATAGCTGCTGGTCGCCTGCAACATATCGGCAATCAAGCAAGGAAATCGCGAACTCGGGATTGGTGGTGTCGAAATGGGCGCATTCGGCAAGCGTGCGCGTGGCGTTGCTGAGCTTCAACCCAAGATCCCAAAGTTCTTGCGACAATTTCCGGATGGGCTCCTTCAGCTTTGCGTCCATTCCATTGCGTGCGTGAAGAAACAGTATGTCGATATCGGAACAAGGGAAAAGCCAGCGGCGGCCGAAACCTCCGAGCGCAACGAGGGTGAAGTCCGGCGGACCGTCCGGTTCAGCGGACACGAATTCCTTCCAAAGGCGCTCCACCATGGATTCGATCAAGGCAGTGCGCCCCAGCAGAGCGGCGCGGCCGGAGCCTGTGCTGACGAACTGATCCCGGATGCGCGTACTTTCTTTTGCGGAAAAATCGCGCAGTTCCGTAATAAGCGATGGGTTCGTTGGCATGGCCGTTGGTTTAGAAGTTCCCGATGGGTCCGATGGAATTGCTCCTTACAATCCTCGCTGCGGCGCTTGCGATCCCGCTGTCAGCATTTCAACTGCGTCTTCGGGATACGCCAACATGCCAAATTGCGGCACGTCCAGACCGGTCAGCTCAACCTCCCGGGTCACTCGCATGGAACGCCACGCGTTCACGCCGGAGAAAACAATATACGTCGCTCCAAACGCATAAATCGCCAAGAGGGTGGCGCCCCCGAGCTGCACCAGGAATTGAGACCAATCACCGTGAAGTAAGCCGGTGACGCCTTGGCCCGCTTTGCCCAAGTAGGCAGCCGAGCCCACGCCGTTCCAACCGGCGCCGTAGGTGCCATCGGCAAAAATTCCCAGGGAAACCGCGCCCAGCCATCCGCAATATCCGTGAACCGATATGGCGCCGCACGGATCGTCAATTTTCAGGACTCGCTCGTTGAAGAGAACGCCCGCGCAAACCAGGCCGCCGGCGAGAATGCCGATGATCACGGACGCCGTGGGCGATACGAACGCGCAAGGAGCCGTAATCGCCACCAAACCAGCAAGCATTCCGTTGCAAGCCATGGTGATGTCGGGCTTGCCGAATAGCCTGTACCATAAGAGCATCGCGGCTGCAGACCCCGCTACCGCCGCGAGATTCGTATTCACCGCCACGACCGAAATGCGAAGGTCTGTCGCGCCCAGCGTCGAGCCCGGATTGAAACCCATCCAGCCAAAGAGCAAGAGAAACGTGCCGGTAACAACGAACACAATGTTGGAAGCGGGGAATCCTCGAGGTTTTCCGTCCGGCCCGTATTTACCAAGCCGCGGCCCCAGGATCACTGCCAGGGCCATGGCGCAAAATCCTCCGATACCGTGCACCACCGACGAGCCGGCAAAATCCACATAGCCATGCCCGAGGTGCATGCTCGAGCCCAGCTGCGACATCCATCCTCCGCCCCACACCCAACATCCGGAAATCGGGTATAGCAGGGCGCCGATGAACAGCTCGCACAGCAGGAAGGCCCAGAAAGTGATGCGTTCGCAAATGGCGCCCACAATAATGTAGCCGGCGGTTTCCATGAACACCACTTCGAAGAGAGTCAGGCAATTACTGCCGGCATCGTAAGCCGGACCAGTTAAGAAAAATCCTTTGCCTCCCAGGAATCCCCATTGGCCGCTTCCGATCAGAAAATGATTCAAAGTGGGTGTGCCGCCGAGATTTGAGGGAGCGGCATTTACCGCGATCGCGCCAAATTGGAAAGCGTAGCCCACCGCGTAGTAGGCAAGGAACGCGAAAACATAAGCGGCGAAATTCAGCATCATCAGATGCCCCGCGTTCTTTTTGCGCACCAGTCCGCAGGTAAGCAGGGCAAAACCGGCTTGCATGAACAGCACGAGGTATCCGGTGAGCAGCGTCCACGAGAAGTTCGTGGCGATGCGCGTATGGCCCACGCCATCCGCAAGCTTCATTGCCAAAGGCTCCTTGGCCGCCTGGGTCTGGAACTCCTCGAAGTCCTTTTTGTTTTTCGCGTAATCGGGCGCGCTGGTATCGGTCGGCTCGGGCACCACAAATGGATTGCCCGCGGCATCAACCACCGAAGTCTTATCGCCGGTCGCCGTGCCGGCGGGATCGGCTTGCGCTTGGTCCGCCAACGCGATGCTTAGCGAGCCGCACAAGAATTGAGCAAATACCAGAATCAGGATCGCTTGGGGTATCCGCTTCGTAATGCTCCGATTAGAGAACTGCATGGGAAGCTCCTTTGTTGCTTCAAGGTAAGGCCAGCGTCCAGTGCACGGGTTCGCCATCAGAATATTCAAATTGCGCCGGGACCACGTTCCCCTGTGCGTATGCGAATGACGTCTTCCAAAGACGAGACGAAAATCTTGCCGTCGCCTATGACTCCGGTTCGCGCGCCCTCCACGATGGCATCCACGACTTGCTCGACAAGTTCCTCCACCACGGCAATGGTCACGAAGATCTTCGGTAAAAAGTCCACGGTGTACTCGGACCCGCGGTAGGTCTCGGTGTGGCCTTTCTGCCGGCCGAATCCGCGGACTTCAGAAACCGTCAGGCCGGTCACGCCCAGCGCGTTAACCCGCTGCTTGACCTCGTCGAGCTGTGAAGGTCTGATCACGGCATCAATTCGCTTCATTTTTTGTTACTCCTTTTGTTCTCTCGAGCGAAAAACCCGCCGCAGGCAAGAAGGTATGGAACCTAGTAACTTGCAATGAGTCAAATAAAAAACGTTGATGGATTGCATCAAGTTACCAGCCGTTGACGGTGGTTCGCAAGGCTCCAACTTACCGCAGAATTGCTTGGAGAGAAAAGAAACTCAGGTTGGCTTCCTGGCGCCAGAGGCGCGGGCCGATACCCAGACGTGGCGGGAGTGGGGGCTAGAGTACTGCGGTCACCGCGGTTCCAGCCGCGGCGAAAACGGAAGACATTTCCGCCCGCGCCAGCGGAAGAAAGCTATCTACAACGCGGGAATCGAACTGTGTGCCGCTTGCAAGCAACAATCGGCGCTCGGCTTCCTCGAACGGCATGCCCTGGCGGTAGGGGCGGTTCGAAACCATCGCGTCGAAAGCATCGATCACCGAGACGATACGCGATCCAATGGGGATTTCTTCGCCCTTGAGTCCGCCTGGGTATCCGGTACCGTCATAATTTTCGTGATGATGCAAAATCATCAGGCTGGCGCGTTCCATACCAGGGACTTGCCGAAGGACGGCCCAGCCGTACTCCGGATGCTTCTTCATGAGTTCGTATTCCTCGAAGGTTAGTTTCGCAGGCTTGTTTAGAATTGCGTCCGAAATACCGATTTTCCCGATATCGTGCAAGAGGGCCGCAACTTCGATATCACCCAGGGAATCGCGATCGAGCCCCAACTGCCCGGCGACGTGGAGAGCCCATTCCGCCAGGCGCGTGCTGTGCACACCCGTGTTCAGGTCTTTCAGATCCAGCAGTTGATTGAAAGCACAGATCAAGGAGCTGCGCAGCGCGGTGAGTTGCTCCTCCATGAGCTTCACGTGCAGAGCCGGATGCGCCCGTCGATCAAATTGTTCCGGCGCAGTGCCGCCGGATAAAGGCTGCGCCTGCGCCAAAACATCAATGCCCGAGAACGGCTTACAGCCCGCTGCTTGCTCCCAGATGTCCATGTGCAGGAACCCCCTACTGAAGCAATCCCCGGATCGGGTTCAAGACCGACAAAGTGCCGTAAACGTCCAGTCGCCCGTTACCCATGTTCAGACCAACCCACTTCGCGTGAGCGATCATCCAAGCCACTTGATTTACGTTAAACGCGGATTGCAGATTGAGTACCAAAGAGGAAGTTCCCGCAATCATCGGCGAGCTGAAGGACGTCCCCCAACCTGCGGCGTAGGTGGAGAATGGATACGTCGTGATCACACCTTCTCCGGGCGCCGCGACCCACACAATCTGGTCCCCGTAGTTCGAAAACGTGGAGCGCTGATCTTGATTATTCGTCGAAGCCACGCCCATCACGTTTTGGATTCCCGCGGGATAAACCATTTCATTTTCGCCGTCGTTGCCGGCGGAAGCCACGCAGATCACATTGTGAGCATTGGCGTAATTAATCGCGTCCTTTAATTCGGTCGAGCTCGCGGTCATGTCAAAGCTCATGTTTATGACGTTTGCATTGTTTTGCACCGCGTAGTAAATCCCGGCCAGAATGTTTGAAAGGGATCCGCTTCCGTTCGCGCTAAAGGCCTTCACCGGAAGCAGTTTTGCTGTCGGCGCGACCAAATGGATGACGCCCATCACCATCGTCCCGTGTCCGAAGGCCGCGTATTGAGAGCCGTCGAGCATGGCAGCGGTGTGCTGATCCAGCATCGCGGCAGTGTGCTGATTGACGTAAGCTGCCGCGCAGGTCTCGCAGGGCGGCGGTGCTGACATCGAGATGTCGTTCATCTCCGAGCCGCCGGGCTGATTGCGCGTGAAATCGTAGCCCGGGAGGAGCAGTCCCTGGAACGCCGGATGATTGGGGTCCACTCCGGTATCGATGTCCGCGACGATTCCGCCTCCAGAAACATTAAAAGTGCTGTGGGCCTGAGCCAAACGAATAATTTGAGAGGCGGGTTGATTCACATAGCCGTGGGTCACCGTGTTGCCGTAGTAATTTACAGGCGCGGTGTCCCACAAGCCTTGCGGCGGCGTCGAAGAGCTCGTTTGATTGGTGTTGTTGGGCGGAATTACCAGCGCTTGATCGGGCTCGGCGTCGATGATTCCGTCAACGAGCAGGAGCAGATTCGCGAGGAGCTGGGGCAGAAGGCCCTGAGCGGGCCTGACCACGAAGACCTGGTTCAAGTTGCCGTCCAGATTGCCGACCACGGTGCAGCTGTTCAAAAGGCAGACATTTTGCAACCCGGGAAGACCGAGGTTCGTCCGCACGATTACTCCGGGTTGAGGGCCTTGGGTGTTCGACAAGACTTGCCCGATGGTCGGAAGGAGGCCGGTCAAGATGCCTTGGGCCGAGGCAGGACGGCCCCAAACTCCGAAAACCAGCAGGACGGAAAGTCCGATTAGGCGCCTCATGATTGCATCTGCTCCTTTTGCGCTACGGCCGGTAGTTCCGTTTGCCCCGGAACTGCCGCCCTTCAAGTTTCGTTTCGGCGACGTCCTCCGGCAATGGTACAAGCGGCTACATACCGTACTGTGCGCATCAACCTTTAGTTCTAGTACCTTTCTTCCTTGCCGTGATACTGCTTCTAACCCTTTTTGGATCAGCCGAGTGCGGAGGATAGCCACCCTGGCTGGGCGTAAGCTCAATCAACGGCAGGATGATCTCGCCCCTACCAGGTAAGGTCACGCCTAGCCGGAAGCCACCCTCTAACCGGCAATCCAACTGGAATTCTCCGAACGAGCTGGTTACCGATTCCGCGAACACCTTTTTGCCTTTTACGAGTGTCACGGGAGCCCCGGAGACGCGCTCCTCCGGATCGGTCGAGTTCAAGACTTGCCCAATAAGGACGACATTTTCCGAGTCCATCTGCGGCTCGATCCGTAGATCGACCCGGTAGCTCTCGACCGAATAAAGCAATTGCCGTGAGGCACTTCCGGAAGACCGGACACCCGCCGGCAAGGGCGTGCGAAAGCTATCGAAAAGCAACGCCGCCACCTGCGATTTTCTGGCGGGCTGCCGATGCGCTCGCTGGTTTTCAAAAATAGCTTGAACCGTGCGAACAGCCCCGTCAGGGGGTTCGTAAGCCGGCTCGCGTTGCGCGGTCTGCTGCAAACGGCGCCACAGGCTCAGTTCCTTTCGGCATGTCTTGCAACCGGTCTCAAGGTGGTTTTGCATCTTTGCCTTTTCATCCTCCCGAAGTACGTCTCTTGCGAAATCAACCCACTTTTCGAGCGAATAATGTTGCATTCCGTTCCCCCCAATCTGATCTTCAGCTCTTTCTGAGGTCTAGAACCTATCTCCACCGACAACACATAAGGGTAGGCACAAGCGGAAAAAATATAGGAGGCGTGGAAAAAGATTGCCTGCCACTAAGTCCTTTAGAATTTGCCGATTAGAGTGAAGGGGGCCCAGTAGTAGGGGTGCGGATGGCGCTCTCGCAGCTCGATCATGGCACCCTGCAGCGCGCTGGCTTTGCTAAGCCCGTCCTGGCAGAGCCGGTAGAATCGTGCCATAAAATCAGCGGTGCTCTGGTCGTGAACGTCCCATAGAGTCAGGAGCAAGGAATGCGCTCCCGCGTGGAGAAGTCCACGCACGAGGCCGAGTAACTCATCTCCCGGCGTGACTACGTTCATGCCCGTAGCACAACCGCTCAAGGTCACGAGTTCCGCGTCGAGCTTGAGCTGGTAAAGATCGTAGAGGTTCAGATAAGCATCGCCCAGCCGAATACCCGAGAACATCGGATTGTCCTGTCGAAATCTGCCGTGCGTGGCGATGTGAATTATCCGGGACTGCCGGCCCTTCTCGCGCAAGATTTGCTCGTTGGCGGCCGCTCCCAGTACCAATTCTGCTTGTGGTAATGTCTTGGCCACCGCACGCACTTCCTCCAGAATCAGCGGGGCCCGCGCGTCCGGAATTCCCAGGACGAGAGAGCCGCCCGAAACGTGCGCGGGCTTTTCCTGGCAATGAGCAAAAATAGTGGCGCTGGGCGCATAAGAAATTGTGAACGAATCGATCAGGTAGCCGGTCTCATCCACCAAAGCGTGGAACGGAAGGTAGTGCAGCACGCCGTGCGGCACGATGATTAAGTGCCGCGCCGGCAGGTGAGCTCGAACCGGGGCCAGGACCTCTTCGTAAAGCTGGCGCAAATGCTCCTGCACCACGCCGATCATGGATTTCTCAAACGTCGCGGTATAGGCCGCACCCAGGTTGAATTTCGAAATCTGGAAATGCAGCATGCGCAGCACGCTGACTACGCGCGAAACCGGCGTGAGCGGCACGATCTTGAGGTCCTCGCGAGTCAACACGGCAGCAATGAACTGGCCCTTCAGGCTGAAGTACTCTACGAGCGCGGAGCGCGGAGGCAAAGACGCGCGAATACTTTCGAGCGATCTCCCCGCCGGGCTGTGTTTCGCGTTTTCCTCCGACTGCGGCAATTCGCGTAGCACGCGCAAGAGCTCATTCTCGTGGGCCAGCGCTTGTTTCTGCAGCTTCTCGATTCGATCGGGAGAGGGCTCCTCCGCGCGCAACTGTTCGATTTCGATGCGCCGGTAATACCAATTGAGTTCCTCGCGCATTTCTCGGATGCGGCGAACGAGGTCGCTCTGTCCCGCGTCGGCGGGCCGAATGGCCGGACCCGAGCGCATCAGAAGCTCCGCCAGGCTCCGCGATTTCGCCAGTTCGATGTAACCGAACGACTCCTCGGCGGCCTTCGGCCTTTCGGTCCGAATCAGGCAAAGCTCCACCAGACTCTCGTAAACCTCCAGGCGATTCTTCATGAAGGCGATCTTTAGTTCCTCGCCTCGCAGGCTGCTGCGAAGGGTCTCCAAAGATTCGCGTGCCGTCTGGAAGGAATCGTAGGCCTTCGAAAGATCTCCGGCAGCCTGCTGGATTTGGCCCTGTAGAAAATGCGCCTGATAGTGAAGTACGGGCGCCTCCAGACCGGCGAGCCGCTCGATGGCCCCGGACGATTCGGCTTGCGCTGCCGCTAGTTCACCCGTGCGCAGAGATATTCGCGCGAGCAGCAGATGACAAAGGACGGCCTTGCTCGGCAGGAACGAGCCATCAAAAAATTTCGCTGCTCCGGAACACAGACGCCGCGCTTCGAATAGCCTTCCTTCGTTGTAGAGAACGACGGCTTGGTACAAGTCCATCAGCCAGGGCCACACCAGGTTCTTCTCGCTCGCGAACTTTGCGCGCGCTTGCGCAAACAAATCGAGCGCGCCCAGCGCCTTGCCCAGCTGACTCAATGCCATGGCTTCATAGGCCTGGCATTTTGCTTGCTCGTACCCCATTCCTAATTTCTGGAAGCGCACATAGCCTTCGTGAGCGGATTCCTTTGCTTCCGCGCTCAGGTTTAATTCCAGGTATATTTCCGCCAGATCCAGGTAGCACAGCGCCAGAACGTGCGCGTCCCCATTCTTTTCGCACTCCTCTCGCGTGGCGCGCAACATGTCGATTGCCCGGCTGTATTCGCCCCGCAGATAATAGAGATACGCAATGTTGTAGTCGCTCTGCGTCACCAGCAGCGTCATGCCGTGCCCGACGCACATTTCCCTCGCCCGCTGGTAGGTCCCGAGCGCTCGCGGGAAGTCATTGAGCGTAATCAAGCAGACGGCCATGTTGTACAGCGCCACGGCGAGTCCTTCGGAGTCGCGAAAAGGCAGCAGCATCTCGTAGGCCCGCTCGTAGCAAGCTAGTCCTTCTTCAAAACGGTCCTGGCGGTGATAGATGTTGCCGACGTTGATTTCGACATGGGCCCAGCGTTTCTCGTCGCCCAATTCCCGGAAGAATTTCTTGGCGGCTTCGGCGGCCTCAAAAGCATCGTCGTATTTTCCGAGCAGGATGAAAGGCTGGATGGAAGGAATCAGCGTGCGCGCCTCTTCCGACGGATTTTGAATTTCCCGGAAGATGCGCAAGGCCTGCTGGTGAAACTCGAGCGCGTCTTGATTATTGCCGAGCATGTACAAGGCGTTTCCCTTGGACCGCAGGCTGCGGCCGAGAGCTTCCTTGTTCCGCAGGCGGTGCGCGATCTCCACGCTCGCTTCCGCGAGAACGAGAGCCTGGTGGGGGTTTTCGCGCAACTTGGTGCGCACCACTTCATGCAATTGCTGGACGACCGCGTCATCGACCAGCCCTCGATGCGAAGCAATGAATTTGTTGCGCCTGGACTTGGTGGTCAGAGCGGACAGTTCCCGGAGAACCTTCTCCGGGAGTTGATTTCGCTTGCGGCCCGCGCTCACGAGAAGCCTGCTTCCAGCAAATGCCGGCGTAACTTTTCCAGACAACGCTGCCGGATGAACCCGATAGATCCCACTGCAATTCCCAGCGCCTGGGCGATTTCCTGATACGGGCGAGCGGGCTCGTCGTAGAAAAGCATGTGCACCAACTCTCGGCAGCGTGGCGATAGCTCGGCCATGGCCTGCCGCAGGCTTTGTTCGTCTTCCGCTTCCCGCAGAATTTCCTCCGCTCGTGGGGGAGTGCTCAGTTCCAATCGATCATCAGCCGGATCCGAGATTTCCGTGCGCCTCTCCTGCTGTTTCCTGTGGAAACATTTGTGGGCGGTGACCTGCATGATCCATTTTGGAAGCGCCTTCACTTTGCGCAGCTTGGGCAACTCGGATAACAAGTCCAGGCACACACCTTGGAATATATCCGTCGAATCCTCCGTCGAGAAACCGTACTTCATGGGGATGGAAAAAATGAGGTTCTTGTATTTCGAAATCAGCGCGCACCAAGCCTCTTCGCTGCCTCCCAGGCATTCGCGCACCAGCCGCGTGTCCGGCCACGCGGCGCGCAGTTCATCCCGCGCCGGTATTTTTCGGGGAGCGTTGCGGCTTGCATTCACTTTATTGAACGTAGAGCTGCTCGATATTCCACAGCGCGTAAGGGACCAGTATCGCCGGCCGGAAGTTTCCGACGCGGTTCGCCGCTCCCACCAGAATGTCCGGGCTTACCAGGCAAATCACCGGAAGGTTCTCCGCCACGATTTCCTGCACCCGGTCGTATAGATGTTTGCGCTTGGCGTAGTCCAGGGTCACGAGCTGCTGCTGCATCAATTGGTCCATATCAGATTCCCACGGCGTTGCGGGCTTGTCCTGGTTCGGATGCCAAAGATGAGTTTCCCCGCTCGATAGCCAGACGTTCATTTCCGACGTTGGATCGGCATCGCCGCTGACGAGTCCCATGATCGCCGCTTCATAGTCATAACTATTCTGCAGGCGGTCCACCATGGCATGAAACTCCAGCGGAACGACCTGTACCGTCATGCCCAACTGCTTCAAATCATCTTGAATGATCGTCGCCATTTTAGTGCGTTGCGCATTCGAAGAGCTGGTTAGGATGGAAAATTCGACCGAAGTTCCGTGCGCATCAACCAGGCTGCCGGCGCTGGTCCAGGAAAACCCGGCGGACTCCAGGAGTTGGCGGGCACGCTCGAGCGATCGCGCCGGATGGGGAATGTTCTCATCGATCCAAAGCTTGTTTCCGGGCGTCACTTGGTCCCAGAGCGGAGTTGCGCGCCCGGCGTAAACCAGGCGAACGATTCCGTCGCGATCGATCGCCGCTGAAACGGCCCGGCGAAAACGCGCATCCTGAAACCAAGCCTGCTTTTTCGCAATGTCCGGAAGTCCTTTCGGGCCCAGATCATTCAGGTTGAAAAACAAAAAGTTGTATTCGAGTCCGGAACCCAAGTCGTCGAGGTGGTATCCTTTTACCGATTGCTGCTTCTGCAGCACGGCGAAGTTTTCCGCGCTGAACCGGCTCAGCACGTCCGTATCTCCGGATTGAAAGCGGATAACCTGCGCGTCCTCGCTGGGGACGAACAGAAGTATCACCTCGTTCAAGTACGGCAATTCGTTTCCCGCGTGATCCGCCTTCCAGTAATAAGGATTTCGTTCCAGCACCACGCGCTGGCCTGGAATGTATTCCTTCAATCGAAATGGGCCGAGTCCCGCGAATTGATTCGGCGGCACGGAAAGATTCCATGCTTGGGAAAAGCCGCCGCCACGATAGGTATTCTCCAGAAGATGCCGTGGCAGGATGGCGACTCCGTCGAACAAGCGCTCGGCTGCGGCGTAGGGCTGGGCTAACTCAAAGCGAACAGTGTACGCATCCACCTTTACTACGGTGATCGGTTTTCCGCCCACAACCAGCAAGTCCCGCTGCGGCGAATCGATTTTCTCGTCCAGATACACTTGAAAACTGAAGATCACGTCATCCGCGTTGAAGGGCTCGCCATCGGAGAAGCGCAACCCGCGCCGGAGCTGCAAAATATATTGTTTGCCGTCAGCGGAAACGCTCCAGGATTTTGCTAGAGAGGGTTCGGTCTTCAAGGACCCACGATTGATGTGAATCAAATCGGCAGTCAGGCATCGAATGACGTCTCGGGAAGGCTCATCCACGGCGAGGACTGGATTCAGGGTCTTGGGTTCCGAGCGCAAAGCAACCACGAGCCGCCCGCCGGCGTGGCCGATGGCACCGGCCTCCACGGTCATTCGTTCTTCACCGGCTTGACCCGTCTGCGCCAGCGCGGGCGAGACGCCCAGCGCGAACACCGCCGCCAGAGCGGCGCATTCCGCCCAGGAATAAAGCTTGCCCATGCGCAAATTCTTGCAGAGATTTATTCGTTTTTACAGCGCGACTCTCTTGTGAAGTTCCTGCAGAGCATCGGCGGCGGTATAAAAAGCAAGGAATAGCGGAAGTAAAAACAGTGCCGGCAAAAACATCCACCAATAGGAGGAAAGAACGTAATACTGCTGCAGAGAGGATAGCAGAGCTCCCCAGCTCGGCATTGGTTCGCCGACACCAAGCCCCAGAAAAGTAAGCGTCACTTCCGCCAGCACGTATTGCGGAATGAGCAGCGTCAATTGCGTCAACAGCACTCCGTAGGTTTGGGGCAGCACGTGCCGCCGCAGGAGATACGCGTCCGAAGCTCCGAATCCGCGCGCCGCGGCCACGAAGTTGCGCTGTTTCGCGCTCAGCACTACCCCGCGAATCAGCCGCGCGGGCCGAGTCCATCCGATGAGCCCCATAACCGAGACGAGAAGGAGAAATACTTCCCACTGCGAAATATGCAGAGGCAGCGCCGCGCGCACTGCAAATAACAAATACAGCCAGGGCAACGCGAGAAATAACTCCCCTCCGCGCATAAGCAGTTCATCGAGCCAGCCACCGTAGTATCCGGCGATTCCTCCGACAACAATTCCAATCGACACCGAAAGAATCGCGGCAATCAGCCCGGCGAGCATGGAGATTTGCCCGCCGAAAAGAAATCGCGAGAACTGATCGCGGCCGTACGCGTCCGACCCCATGAGGAAAATGCGGCCGGACGCCTCGACGCCGAAAAGATGGATGCACGATGCAAACACCCCGGCGATCTTGTAGGGAGCGCCGCGCACGAAGAAATGCACCGGGTACGAAGGTCCCGAGCCTGCGGAGCTTCCTTCGCCGCTCCGTTTCGCGTCCTCGAGGTCGTAAATAAACGGACGAAAGTGAAAATGCCCGCGCGCATCCACGAAATGAAGGGCCGTGGGCGGTGCGAAGGGCCGCTCGCGATTCTGAGACGCAAAATCATAGGGAGCGAAAAAGCCTGCCAATAAAATCAGGCTCTGGAATGCCGCCAGCAAAATCAGCGCCCCCACGAGTTTACGCCGCCGGGTCAATTCATCACTCCACTCGCACTCGTGGATCGGCGGCAAAGATCAGCAGATCCGCGAAGAGATTTCCTGCGACCAGGAAAACGGAAGACAGCATCACCGCGCCAATTACCACGTAAACGTCTTTGGCCAGAATGGCATCCACCAGCAGCGGGCCGAGCCCGGGCCAGCTCAAGATGACTTCGACCAACAGCGAAGCGCTCAGCATCGTCGCCACCGAAAATCCGAATAGAGAAATCAGAGGACTCGCCGCAACCGGCAGCGCGTAACGAAGCAGCACCCGCCATTCGCGAATCCCATGCGCGCGCGCCGCGCGGATAAACGGAGCGTCCAGCACTTCGATCATAGCCGAGCGGACGTGCCGCAAGAGCGGCGGCAAGGTGGCGAGCGCCAACCCGAGCGCCGGCAGCAAAAGATGCCGGGCGATGTCCGCAATCTTGCTCCACATATTCAAATCACCAAACGCGGTCGAAACCATGCCGCCCGTGGGAAACCATCCGGTGCGCACGGCCACCAACAGCAGCACCAGAAATAGCATCAGATCCGGAACCGTCAGCAGCGCTGAGGCGAACGCCCCGCCCGCCCGATCGCCCCACTTTCCGCGATGCAATGCGCTCCAGATCCCCAGCGGAATGGCGATGAGCCACGCCAGGAGCATGGACGTTGCGGTCAAGAGAAGTGTATTGCGCGCGCGAATTGCCAAGAGCGGAGCTACCGGGCTGTTATACGCGAATGAAAGCCCGAGATCCCCATTGAAAACGCCGCGCAACCAATGTCCGTAGCGAACCGGCAAGGGGCGATCCAGCCCGTACCGCGAACGTAGTCCGGCTATGGTGCGCGAAGAGACCTGGGGATTGAGTCCCATGGGCGCGAAATAATCGCCCGGCGCCGATTGCAAAATCGCGAATGAAAAGAACGACGCTGCTAGAAGCAGAAGCGTGGCGTGCAGCAGTCGTCGCGCGAGGTATCTCATGGTGGCCTATTAAGCGGACCGCTCCAGCAGGATCGATTCCACGGACCGAACGCTGGCCAGGAGCTGCTGGGTGTAAAAATGCGAGGGCGAAGCGAACAGCTCGCGCGTTCGCTTTTGCTCGATGATTTTGCCTTGGTACATCACGGCTACTTCGTCGGCAAATTGGGAAACCAGGCGCAGATCGTGAGAGATGTGCAGGTACGCCAGCGCGTGCGAAGATTGCAACTCTGCAAGCAATTTCAGGATCAGGTCTTGGTTCGGCGCGTCGAGATTCGACAAAACCTCGTCCAGAATCAGAACGCTCGGCCTCAGCGCCAGGGCTCGTGCGATCGCCAGCCGCTGCCGCTGCCCGCCGCTGAATTCAAACGGCAGCTTCCGCTCCCACCTGACATCCAGCCCGACTTGTTCCATCAATTGCCGCGCACGCTCGCGCCGTTGCAGCCGCGTTCCCTCGCCCTGGATCGCAAGCGGCTCCGCGATAATTTCGCACGCAGGCAGTCCGGGATTCAGCGCCGACGCCGGATCTTGAAAGATCATCTGGATTCGCCGGCGAATCCTAAAGAGGCTCTTGCGGTCGAGCGTGAGCAAATTTTCGCCCTCTAATTCCATCGTTCCGGCGCTGGGACGCTCGAGCAAGGCCATGCATCGCGCCAGACTGGACTTTCCCGCGCCGGATTCGCCCACGAGCGCCAAGGTCTGTCCGGAAAAAAGCGTCAAGTCCACATCTTCGAACGCACCGACGCAGAATTTCGTGCGGGAGAAAGCGCGCCGCTGAATGTATTGCTGGCCCAAACCCCGGACACGCAATAGCGGTTCGATGGGTTTCGCGTTCGATTCCAGTCCCGAGGTCATCGCTTTCCGCCTCTTCTGTGCCTAGGTAACCATCTCAAAGTCGAAATTCGCCGCGGCATTCGCGTGCGCACTGGTTCTGAGCATCGCCTTCGTGCAGGTGTCCGACGGATTCCGGTATAAATCCGCGAACGCTCCCTGCTCCACGATTCGCCCCTTATCCATCACCATCAAACGGTCGGCGAGTCGCGCCTGCACTTCCGGGCTGTGGCTGATCAGCAGGATGGATATGCCCGATTCGCGCTGAAGTTCTCGCAACAGCGCCAGGAGTTCATTTTGGCTGCGAGCATCGAGCGAGGCAGTGGGTTCGTCCGCGATCAAGAGTGCCGGCTTGCAAGCCAGCGCTTGCGCCAGCGCCACGCGCTGTAGCTGCCCTCCGCTCAACTGATGCGGATATGCGGACAATATTCTCTGCGTGTTGGGCAGGCCCACGCGCGAAAGCGCCCGTTGCGCGCCCGCGCAGCATTCGTCCCATTTCAAATCTGTGTGCGCGTGAATCACTTCGGCAACCTGATCGATTGCGCGCATCACCGGGCTCAGCGCCATTCCCGGTTCCTGAAATACCATCGCGATCCCCGCTCCGCGAATCGCACGCAGCGCGCCTGGCTCCATAGTCAGTAATTCTTTTCCGAGAAATTGCACCGACCCGGTCACACGCGCCTGTTCTTTGGAAAGCAGGCCGGGCAGCGCCAGCGCTATGCTCGTTTTCCCGCATCCTGATTCCCCCATCAGCCCGAGCACTTCGCCGGAACCGATCTCGAAGCTCGCGCCTCCCACGGCGACCTGCTCGCTCGCATCGGGACAGCGGTAGCGGACATTCAAATTTGCAACTGCAAGCAATGTAGGCATCGGACTCTTCGCAGGCTCTATTCCTAAGGTACGGACACATTCCGCAAGAGT
>Ga0302326_10001927_pt1 | contig 51747 bp, 36 predicted proteins | sample Palsa_T0_3_FD_202264 | JGI IMG/M metagenome (GOLD analysis project Ga0302326, IMG submission 202264) | Peat permafrost microbial communities from Stordalen Mire near Abisko, Sweden - Palsa_T0_3 | ecosystem: Environmental > Terrestrial > Soil > Palsa > Peat permafrost | place: Sweden: Abisko...
TGGTCGCGGCCCTGCTCCGCATCCAGGCGGGTCGAGGACATCGCAAGTTGTAATTTGAGCAGGGAAGGGGATCGAGAGAAAAGACTCGACCGCGTTCTCGAGTCCAACGCCATGCACGTCGCGCATGGGTAGTTGCCGGCTCTCCGATACTGTCTAGTGAATACATTGCTGGCCCTATATTGCCGGCTCTAACTTCCCTCCGCGAAAGAAGCCCGGCGGAGAACCCACCTCTGCAGAACGCTGCTGTACAAAAGTTAAATGCGTTGGTAAACCATTGATATAAAAGAGATTAGTGGAGAGTTGAACCACCTGGCGTGTTTGAGCCTCCCTTGACATAACCGCCAGTTTATACTACTATGTCGATTGATATAATAGCGTATATTCAATGTCACTGTCGCCAGTTCCCAAGCCGCTTCTAAGTTTTCCCGGCCCACCTGTCGTGCCATTTAGCCCAAGGGCGTCTGCCCTGGTGTTTGAAGACGTTAAGTCCAAGGCACTACTTGAAAGAATACATTTGATCGGACCCAGCACCGCGAACGTGCTGGTCACTGGGGAGACAGGCACCGGCAAGGAACTCATTGCCAGACACGTGCATAAGCTGAGCCCACGGGCTGACGGCCCTTTTGTGGCAGTGAATTGCGGAGCTTTTTCTGAGGGCTTGGTTGAGAGCGAATTGTTTGGTCATGAGCGCGGTTCATTCACCGGAGCAACGGTAGCCCGGGCGGGATGGTTTGAAGCGGCTCGGGGCGGAACGTTATTCCTGGATGAAATCGGAGATTTGCCGTTCGCCATGCAAGTGAAGTTGCTCCGAGTGCTGCAAGAGCGCCAAGTAGTCCGGCTGGGTTCGCGTAGTCCGGTTGCTATTGATGTTCGCGTGGTAGCTGCGACCAACGTGAATCTTGAGGATGCGGTTGCCGCGGGACGCTTCCGCGAAGATCTTTATTACCGGCTCCAGGTTGCCGCGCTGCATATTCCTCCGTTGCGCGAACGGTCGGGTGACATTCTGCCTCTAGCACAATATTTTCTCGGAGTTTATGGAGAACGTCTGGGACTAAGGGACCCCGCACTGAGCGCGGAGGCGATCAATGTCCTGGTTAGCGGGCACTCTTGGCCAGGCAATACGCGAGAACTGGAAAATGTCATCCATCACGCTCTTCTGGTTTGCCGGGAAAATGTAGTTCGACCAGAAGATTTGAGGCTCTCTCCACTCGGGCTCCGAATCGGAACCAACGGACCTGCGCAGCCCTTCAAAGCGCTAAATGACGCTTTACTGGCACTTTTTGAAGATGGCCGTCCCGACCTTTACGCGGAGATCGAGACGGCAATTACGAGAACAGCCTATGAATTCTGTCACCGCAACCAAGTTCAGACGGCCCGGCTGCTAGGCATCAGCCGGAACATCGTTCGCGCCAGGCTGATGCAATGCGGTGAGTTGCCCGCCGGCCGATAGACCACGCAATCTTTCGTGGCTAACTTTGTTGCACTGGCACCGGTGTCGCCGCTGTCGTGCGCGGCTGGTATTCATTCGCGACCAGTTCTCCGAACGGGCCAGTGACATTTCCAACTGATTTTGTCGTTCCCAGAGAAACCGGCAGATGCGGAAACAGCAAATCAGCCACGCGATACGCCTCTTCAAGGTGCGGATAGCCGGACAGGATGAAGGTTTCAATTCCCAGGTCGGAGTACTCCTGCATTCTTTTCGCTACAGTGGCTGGATCGCCAACCAGCGCTGTGCCGGCGCCTCCGCGCACCAGGCCCACGCCCGCCCAGAGGTTGGGACTTACTTCCAGTTTTTCGCGACCGCCGCGATGCAACTCCGCCATGCGGCGCTGGCCTTCGGAATCGAACCGCGCAAATGCTTTTTGCGCTCTGGCGATCGTCTCGTCGTCGACGTGGCGAATCAGATCATTTGCCGCGGCCCACGCTTCCTGCTCCGTTTCCCGGACAATAACGTGCAACCGAATTCCGAACCTGACTGATCGTCCCTGTTCCTCTGCCAAACGCCGCACTGTTTCAATCTTTTCTTCAACCTGTTGTGGCGGCTCTCCCCAGGTGAGATAGACATCGACCTGTCGTGCCGCCAAGCTGTAAGCAACCTTGGAAGATCCCCCGAAATAAAGCGGTGGGTGCGGCTTTTGCACGGCCGGATACAACACTTTCGCGTTTTCTACCCGGAGATGCTTCCCGTTCAAGGAAATTGCTCTGCCCGCCACAGCCTCGCGCCATATCTGGAGAAACTCCTCCGTCACTTCATAGCGCTCATCGTGGGAAAGAAAAACACCGTCGCCGAGCGCCTCGTCCGGATCACCGCCAGTGACGACGTTGATCAGCAGTCGTCCCTCGGAAAGCCGGTCAAACGTTGCGGCCGCTCGCGCCGCGGCCGTGGGTGAAGTAATGCCGGGGCGTATCGCGACCAGAAACTTCAACCTAGTGGTTACCGGAACCAGAGTTGACGCCACGACCCACGCGTCTTCACACGACCTGCCAGTGGGCAACAGGACGCCTTGAAACCCAAGCTGATCGGCCGCTTGCGCGATTTGCTTCAAATATCCATAGTTGACAGTTCGAGCCTGTTCGGCAGTGCCAAGGTAGCGACCGTCGCCGTGAGTTGGTAAGAACCAGAAGACTTCCATGTTTGCGGTCTCTTTCCGGGGAGGGCTGAGTTCCACATAGGCTTTGGCAATTGTCTTGCCAACAGATAGGTGCACCTATGTCCATGAATTTCAGGTTTTCACGCGGTTACGGCCAATGTCAGGCGGTTCAGGCAATCGGGATGTGCTGCTACAGCAACACTAGTTCAGCAGAGGTGCTGCTGAAGCAGCAACGGGCGACCGTCCGGAGTATCGATCGATATGCCTGACGACACAGAAGGGACTGTAGTGCTTTCTACGGTAAATCACATCGCAGTTAATGTTCCGCCCCGGCAACATGCCTTTGAGATTGCCGACCAATTGGCAGCGGCATTTGCTCAAACCGCCGTTGAACGCGATAAGCGGGGCGGCACGGCGAAGATTGAGAGAGACCTGTTGCGCGCGAGCGGACTACTCAACGTGACGATTCCGGCAGGCTTGGGCGGCTGGGGAATGGAATGGCCGGACACGATGAAACTCATACGAATCTTCGCCCGTGTCGATAGTTCGATTGCCCATCTGTTCGGCTTTCAGCATCTCATGCTGGCTTCCGTGTCGCTCTACGGATCATGGCCACAGACTGAAGAGCTCTTTTCTGAAAGCGTCCGCAATAAATGGTTCTGGGGCAATGCGCTCAATCCGCTGGACAAGCGTACAAGCCTTACTCCCAAGAATGGGGGATACCTCATCAACGGGCACAAGAGCTTTTGTTCCGGCGCGGTCGACTCTGACATGCTGATCGTCTCCGCGATTCGCTCGGTGGACGAAAAGTTCATGGTAGCCGCCGTACCTTCCGGCCGGCCGGGGATTCGCATTCTCGATGACTGGGATGCTATGGGACAGCGGCAAACAGACAGCGGAACAGTGGAGTTCTGCGACGTGACCGCGGGGCAGGAAGAGTTCTTGAAGACACCCGGCCCGCTGGGGAGTATCAGGGCGTCCTTGCGTTCGTGCATCGCGCAGCTGATTCTCAGCAACATTTTTCTGGGAATCGCCGAAGGCGCGCTGGAGGAATCGCGTAACTACACTCAGGCGCAAACCAGGGCGTGGATTGCTTCAACCGCGCAGAGCGCCACGGAAGATCCCTACATCCTGGCGAATTACGGCAGTTTCTTTGTGAACCTTCAGGCAGCGCAGGCCCTCACAGACATCGCAGGAGAATCTCTCCAGCGAGCTTGGGCGAGTGGAGACGCCATCACTGAGAATCAGCGTGGCAAATGCGCGCTGGACATCGCCACCTCGAAGGTGACCACCAGCAGAGTCGGCTTGGAGATCACCAGTCGAATGTTCGAGGTGATGGGAGCGCGCGCCGCCGCCGGTCCCGCCAGGATCGATCGCTTCTGGCGCAACCTGCGCACTCACACGTTGCATGATCCGGTCGACTACAAGATTCGTGAGTTGGGAGATTGGGCATTGAACCACCAGCTTCCGAAGGCGTCATTTTATTCGTGAACAGCGATTGAGTAAGGACTCCAAACCTATGAGCAATTCTCTTCCTGCAAAGCTTCCCAGCGCGATCATGGTAGCAATCACGGCCCTAATGGCCTTAGCCCCACTCGCTTCGGCCCAGAATGCCGATAACGTCCTACGCATCGGGTACCAGAAATACGGGACACTGGTGCTGCTGAAAGCGCGCGGCAGTTTGGAGAAACGGCTGGCGCCGATGCACGTTGAGGTCAAGTGGACCGAATTTCCGGCCGGCCCGCAATTGCTCGAAGGTTTGAACGTGGGCAGCATCGACTTCGGTACGGTGGGCGAAGCGCCGCCCATCTTCGCCCAGGCAGCCGGAGCGGATTTAGTTTACGTCGGAAATGAGCCGCCAGCTTCCGCTGCTGAGGCCATTCTCGTTCCCAAGGATTCGCCCATCAAGACCGTGGCAGAACTCAAGGGCAAGAAAGTGGCCCTCAATAAAGGCTCAAACGTTCACTTCTTGCTGGTGAAGCTGCTGGAAAAGGCAGGAGTGCAATACAAGGACATCGATGCAGTTTTCCTCACGCCGGCGGATGCGCGAGCTGCCTTCGAGCGCGGCAGCGTGGACGCATGGGCGATTTGGGAGCCGTTTCTCGCCGCAGCACAAAGGCAAACGGGCGCTCGCATTCTCGCCGATGGCAACGGTGTAGTTAGCAATCATCAGTTCTTTCTTGCTTCCCGATCCTATGCCTCGAAGCGGGCAGATGTGGTTGCGATCATCCTGGAGGAAGTTGCGACGGTGGATGAATGGGCGAAGACGAATCCAAAGGATGCCGCGGCAGCACTCTCACCGCAGATTGGTCTGGATCAAGCCACACTTGAGCTGGCGCTTTCACGTGGCGGCTATGGCGTGAAACCCGTCAGTGATCAGGTGCTGGCTGAGCAGCAACGGATCGCTGACTCCTTCTACGAACTCAAGCTGATTCCCAAACCCATTAACGTCCGCGACGCGACCTTGCAAGGAGCAGCGGGAACTCAGTCGCAGGCCAAACGCTGAGCGAGGAGCCATGAACCAGGGACAGGAAAAATCCGCCATCAAGACTCAACTGTGGCCGCATATTCTCGTGGTGCAAGCGTTGCCCTGGGTCGTGCCCATTTCGTTGCTGATCGGCTGGCAGTGGGCATCTTCCGCGGGGATTCTGCCCAGCCGCTTTCTGCCCGCGCCACGGGCGGTGGTGAGTTCGTTCATCCAACTCAGTATCTCCGGCGAATTGTGGATGCATGTTCGGGTCAGTACTCTGCGCGCCTTGTCTGGTTTCGTCGTTGGTGGCGGGGTGGGACTGTTGCTCGGGCTGCTCACCGCCTCGATGCACTGGGCTGAAATTCTGCTTGACACCACCATTCAAATGGTCCGGAACATCCCTCCCCTGGCGCTCATCCCGCTGGTGATCTTGTGGTTCGGCATCGACGAATCGGCCAAGCTTTTTCTAGTGGCCCTGGGCGTTTTCTTCCCTGTCTACATCAATACGTTTCACGGCATTCGCTCCGTCGATCGCGGACTTCTGGAGATGGGGCGAACTTATGGCCTGTCTGGCTGGCCGCTTTATCGCGAGATCATTCTGCCCGGAGCTTTGCCCTCCATTCTCGTAGGCGTGCGCTTCTCTCTCGGGCTGATGTGGGTGATCTTGATCGTCGCTGAAACGATTTCAGCGCGCTCGGGCATCGGCTACATGACAATGAACGCACGCGAATTCATGCAGACGGACATCATGGTGGTCGGCATTCTGCTGTATGCAATTTTGGGGAAACTCGCTGATCTTCTGGCGAAAGGATTGGAACGCTACTGGCTACGCTGGAATCCGGCGTATCAGACGGCACGATAGGGGATCGCTTTGCCCATCACTTGCAATTCGACAGAGATCGTGGCTGAGAGAGCGCGTTGCTCGCGCGGCGCTTCGGTCGGAATCCAGAACGTCAGCATCGCCTTCGGGGGACGCACCGTGCTGGAAGACTTCAATATTGAGATTTCAGCCGGTGAATTTGTCGCAATTGTTGGCCGTAGCGGTTGCGGAAAGAGTACTCTCCTCCGCTCGGTTGTGGGTTTGGAAACACCGCAATCGGGAACTATCGCTTTGGGTGAAATTGCCGGCTCCAAGGGCAAGCCCGATGTGCGCGTCATGTTTCAAGACTCTCGCCTGCTGCCGTGGAGACGAATTCTTCCGAACGTCATGCTCGGCCTTGAGCCGGCGCTCATCCCGCAAGCACGAAAAGTCCTGGCGCAAGTGGGTCTGGCAGAAAGAGCCAACGACTGGCCTTCCACCTTATCGGGCGGGCAGCGGCAGAGGGTGGCACTTGCGCGAGCGCTTGTCCATGATCCGAATCTGTTGCTTCTGGATGAACCGCTCGGCTCATTGGACGCGCTCACGCGCATCGAAATGCAGCAACTCATCGAGGATGTCTGGCGAAGCCGCGGCTTTACCGCAATGCTCGTGACCCATGACGTTGCCGAGGCGATCAGCCTCGCGGACCGCGTCATCTTGATTGAGGGAGGCCGCGTCGCGTTGGACGAACTGGTAAATATACCTCGGCCACGAACCCGCGGCAGTGCCCGCTTCGCTGCACTCGAAGAACGGATACTTGGCCGGGTGCTTCAACGCCGGCCGCTGGTAGAGGAACAGTGGCAAACGATCGGTGGCAGGACGGAGGGTTGATGGTAAATGACGCGGCTGCACCAATTATTCTGGAAGGTGAGCAGCGGCGTTGCGAATCTTCCGTTCATCCTCTGATTGCGGGTCGGCGAAGCGTTCTGGCCTTCGCCTCAACACCCGTTGAATCAGAAGTCTTGGTCCGCTTGATGGAAGCGGCACGATGGGCCCCTTCGTCAATGAACGAGCAGCCGTGGAGTTTCATCGTGGCCACGAAGGCAAATAAATCCGATTTTGATCGCCTGCTCGGTTGCTTGGTTGAATTCAATGTTCAATGGGCGCAGCATGCACCTGTCCTCCTATTGTCCACAGCCAGATTAACCTTCGAATCGAGCGGAGAACTTAACAGGCACGCGCTCCATGACGTTGGTCAGGCAATCGCTTATCTCACGTTCCAGGCAATGGTGTCCGGATTAATGGTGCATCAGATGGCCGGCTTCGATGTGGAAAAGGCTCGCCGCGAGTTTTCAATTCCTCAAGATCACGAACCCGTCGCGGTCGCCGCCATCGGATACCCCGGTAGCCCGGCCAGCCTTCCCGAGAAATTGCGCAAGAGAGAAGCGATCCCACGTAAGCGAAAACCGCTGACCAGCTTCGTTTTCGAGGGCGGTTGGGGACACTCCGCTGCTTGCACGCGGAGAGTCGAGGATTGACAAAGGTTCAAATCGAAAGAACAGGACCACGGAATTGTGGGCACTATACTGTAGTGTCGATGGGAATACTAGACATAGGAGATTAGCTCATGATACGCCCGTTGTCTGCGGTGGTGTTCCTGATGCTCGGTGTTGCAGGAAATTCGTTAGAGGCGCAGACGACCGCCGTCAAGCCGCCGGAGGTCACAGTTCTTCAGAACAGTCCGGGTCAAGCCGATGGGCTCATTTTTATCGCTCCTAAAGGAGCGGGCATCGGCGGCGGCCCACAGCCGGGTCCGGTAGGACCCGAAATCGTGGACAGCCGTGGCCACGTTATCTGGTTCTCCCCGGTGACAAACGGTCAAGTCGCAGCCGACTTCCGCGTTCAGTCCTATCGTGGCAAGCCGGTGCTGACGTGGGCACAGCAGAGCAACTTCGGGAAGCTCGCCGGGCCAACGTCGGTGAACTACATCCTCGACGACACCTATCACGTCATCGCCACCGTGCGTGCCGGCAACGGACTCAACGCCGATGCCCACGAGTTCCTGCTCACGCCGCAAGGCACAGCCCTTATTACCATCTACGACGTCGTGACGACCGACCTGTCCTCCGTCGGCGGATCGAAGAACGCCCAGGTATGGGAGGGATCGATTCAGGAAATCGATGTCGCAACCGGCAAAGTGATCTTTGAATGGCACAGCCAGGGCAAGGTCGGATTCGACGAAAGCTATTGGCCGCTGCCAGACTCGTCCACAGCGGCCTGGGACTATATCCACATCAACGGCATCGCACTCGACGACGACGGCAACTTGCTGCTCTCGGCGCGCCACACCTCAACCATCTACAAGCTCGACCGTCACACCGGCGCGGTGATCTGGCGACTGGGAGGCAAGAAAAGCGATTTTCGCCTCGGCCCGGGCGCCGCTTTCTCTTTTCAGCACGACCCTGTTGTGGCGGGGCCCAATACGATACGCATATTCGACAACGAAGTGAATCCCAAGCCGGTCCTGCCGGCGTCACGCATCATCTGGCTGAAGCTCGATCCGTCGGCAAAGACTGCGACGCTGATCCGCTCCCTCGGTCATCCCGATCACATTTCAGTGCTCTCGCAAGGCAGCGCCCAACTGCTCGACAACGGCAACACGTTCGTGGGATGGGGTGAGCCAGGCCGCTTCTCGGAATTCGACCCCAACGGCCGCCTGCTCTTCGACGCCACTCTACCCAAGGGCTACGACACCTACCGAGCCTACCGTTTCCGTTGGCCGCCTGATCGAAGATGATCGAATTTCATTCGGCGATCGTCAGATTAAGACTCAAAAATCCCCAGAGAGAATCTTGTAAATCAATGAAAATAAAAAATATAACTGGTGGAGGCGGCGGGAGTCGAACTTTACAACCCATTGATTCTACGTAAGTTATTGGTTCTTCAAGAGGCGAGAAGTGCCCAAAATGCCAGTCTGCCGGGTCGGCGGTACAAAAACGGTACAAAACTCAATCCAGAAGCATGCTGAAACCGAAAACCGCCCAAAGGCCGAACAAGAGCAGCATACCGCAAGTTCGAGCAAGTCCGGAATGACTTTTTGAGCAGGGAAGAATTCGCGTGAGCAAGAAGGTGCCCAGTTGTTTTTCGATCTTCGCCCTCCTCAAAAGGTTCCGCCGGTAACTGACGTGCATTGGACAGCACGCTAGCTAGTCTCCGGTTCCCATGAGAGAAACTGTCTGGGGACTCCCTGTAGCATTGTCGGTAACCGATAAGGATGCTGAACGGCTGCCCTTTGCTGCTGGCTTGAACGTCACATTTAGCGTACAACTCGCTCCCGCTGCCACGTTTGTTCCACAGTTGTTGGTTTGAGAAAAGTCACCGCTGTTGGTGCCTGTGATCTTGATCAAAGTGATCGTTAGGGTCGCCGTCCCGCTGTTCGTCAGTTTCACTGGTTTGGATGCACTGCTCGTACCCACTTTCTGATCGCCGAATGAGAGAGACGTGGGCGAGAAGGTCACGGCCGGTGCCGTTCCCGTTCCCGTCAGAGCAACCGTCTGCGGACTGCCAGTCGCATTGTCGGTAACCGATAAGGATGCCGAACGGGTGCCCGTCGCTGTCGGCTTGAACGTTAAGTTGAGCGTGCAACTTGCTCCCGCCGCTAGGCTGGTCCCACAGTTGTTGGTTTGAGAAAAGTCACCGCTGTTGGTGCCTGTGATCTTGATCAAAGTGATCGTTAGGATCGCGGTTCCGCTGTTGGTCATCGTCACCGGCTTGGCTGTGCTGCTCGTCCCCACACTCTGATTGCCGAATGAGAGAGACGTGGGCGAGAAGATCACAGCCGGTGCCGTTCCGGTTCCCGTGAGGGAAACTTTCTGCGGGCTGCCAGTCGCATTGTCGGTAACCGATAAGGATGCCGAACGCGTGCCCGTCGCTGTCGGTTTGAACGTTAAGTTGAGCGTGCAACTTGCTCCCGCCGCTAGGCTGGTCCCGCAGTTGTTGGTTTGAGAAAAGTCACCGCTGTTGGTGCCTGTGATCTTGATCAAAGTGATCGTTAGGATCGCGGTTCCGCTGTTGGTCATCGTCACCGGCTTGGCTGTGCTGCTCGTCCCCACACTCTGATTGCCGAATGAAAGAGACGTGGGTGAGAAGGCCACAGCCGGTGCCGTTCCGGTTCCCGTCAGAGCAACTGTCTGCGGACTGCCCGTCGCATTGTCGGTGACCGAAAGCGTTGCGTTTCGAGTGCCCGATGCTTGTGGTGAAAATGTTACGCTCACAGTACAGCTCAGGCCTACCGCCAGGCTTGCCCCGCAGTTGTTCGTTTGGGAAAAATCCGCACTGTTCGTTCCGGAGACGGCAATCGATGTGATGGTGAGCGTGGCCGTCCCGCTATTGGACAGCGTTACCAGTTGGGCCGCGCTGCTCGTTCCTACGCTCTGATTGCCGAATGAGAGAGACGTGGGTGAGAAGGTCACTGCCGGTGCCGTTCCGGTTCCCGTCAGAGCAACCGTCTGCGGACTCCCTGTAGCATTGTCGGTAACCGACAAAGATGCCGAACGGGTGCCTGTCGTTGTCGGCTTGAACGTTACGTTGAGCGTGCAATTTGCTCCCGCCGCCAGGCTCGTTCCGCAGTTGTTCGTCTGGGAAAAATCCGCACTGTTCGTACCAGTGACGGCAACCGATGCGATGGTGAGCGTCGCCGTCCCGCTATTGGTCAGGGTTACCAGTTGGGCGGTGCTGCTTGTTCCCACCGCCTGATTGCCAAAGGAGAGCGACGTCGGCGAGAACGTTACGGCGGGCGCCGTTCCGGTTCCCGTCAGAGCAACCGTCTGCGGACTCCCTGTAGCATTGTCGGTAACCGACAAAGATGCCGAACGGGTGCCTGTCGTTGTCGGCTTGAACGTTACGTTGAGCGTGCAATTTGCTCCCGCCGCCAGGCTCGTTCCGCAGTTGTTCGTCTGGGAAAAATCCGCACTGTTCGTGCCAGTGACGGCAACCGATGCGATGGTGAGCGTCGCTGTCCCGCTATTGGTCAGGGTTACCAGTTGGGCGGTGCTGCTTGTTCCCACCGCCTGATTGCCAAAGGAGAGCGACGTCGGCGAGAACGTTACGGCGGGCGCTGTCCCGGTTCCCGTCAGCGAAACTGTCTGCGGACTCCCGGCCGCATTGTCCGTGACCGATAAGGACGCTGTGCGCGCTCCCGTCGCTGTCGGCTTGAACGTTATGTTGAGCGTGCAACTTGCTCCCGCCGCTAGGCTCGTTCCGCAGTTGTTCGTCTGGGAAAAGTCCGTGCTGTTGGTGCCTGTGACGGCAATCGACGTGATGGTGAGCGTCGCCGTCCCACTGTTGGTCAGGGTCACCAGTTGGGCGGTGCTGCTCGTCCCCACCGCCTGATTGCCAAAGGAGAGCGAGGTCGGCGAGAAGGTCACGGCCGGTGCCGTCCCGGTTCCCGTTAGAGCAACCGTCTGCGGACTGCCAGTCGCGTTGTCGGTAACTGAAAGTGTCGCGCTTCGAGCGCCTGAAGCCTGCGGTGAAAAGGTCACGCTCACGGTACAGCCAACGCCCGCTGCCAAGCTTGTCCCGCAGTTGTTCGTCTGGGAAAAGTCTGTGCTGTTGGTGCCCGTCACGGCAATCGACGTGATGGTGAGCGTCGCCGTTCCACTATTGGTCAGGGTTACCAGTTGGGCGGTGCTGCTCGTCCCCACCGCCTGATTGCCAAAGGAGAGCGAGGTCGGCGAGAAGGTCACGGCCGGTGCCGTCCCGGTTCCCGTCAGAGCAACCGTCTGCGGACTGCCAGTCGCGTTGTCGGCGACCGAAAGTGTTGCGCTTCGAGCGCCCGCAGCTTGGGGCGAGAACGTCACGCTGATTGTACAGGTCGTCCCAGGCGCCAGACTCGTGCCACAATTGTTCGTTTGCAAGAAGTCACCGCTGTTCATCCCCGTGACGATAATCGACGTAACGGTGAGCGTGGTCGTCCCGATGTTGGTCAGGATCGCCGTCTGCACAGCGCTGAGAGTGCCGACTGCCTGGTTAGCAAAGAGAAGACTGCTTGGAGTGAGCGCCGCCGCGACGCTCAGCGCAGCTGTGAAATTGGCGTTCTGGTTTGAGTTCAAAGCGCCAAACGAAACGTTGGTCGGAGTGAACCCATAGCCCGACAAAGACGGCGTCACGGTGTAGCTTCCTCCGCCCCCCAACCCCGTAAAACTATAGTTGCCCGACGAATCCGTCGTGGTCGTTGCCGTTTCGCCTCCGCTGAGTGAGATCGTCACTCCGCTCAGGCCACTGCCGTTGTATGTTACCTGTCCTGTTATAGAAAAAGTGGAAGTGGCTGTTTGGAAATTGAGTATACTGCCGGCCGTTGATCCCGCGCTGTTGGAAGCGTTAGCTTGGAAGTAGTACGTAGTACCTGATGTGAGGCTTCCTACGCTTATGTTAAACGTCACGGTGCCGGTTCCGGCACCTTGATCCTGCTCAGGGGTACTCAAGACGTTGCTCGAAAGCGTAGGATCCGTGCCGTAGCGAAACCAAACTTCGGTGTCCAAGCCGTTTGGGTTCACAGAACCACTCAGCGTGGCCGAGTTTGACGTAATGGAACTCGCACCCGAAGTTATGGTCGTAGGAGCGGTAGGGGTGGTTCCCGTGAGACTGATCGTTTGAGTGCCCGTCGCAGCGTTGTCAGTAATAGTGAGGGTACTGCTTCTAGTACCTGACTGTGACGGCGTAAACGTGAGAGTGATACTGCAACTCGCTCCCGCTGCTAATGGTGCGGGCGAAACCGGACAAGTGTTCGATTGTGCGAAATCTCCGGCATTGCCTCCGCTGATTGCAAAGCCAGTGATATACATTGCAGCGTTTCCGTCATTTTGAAGGGCTACTGGTTGTGGAGCACTGGTTTGGCCCAGGTTTGTAGCAGGAAACGTCAACGGGGCCGCGGCTGCTGATACCAAACGCACACGGTTATTGGAGCCATCACCAAAATAGAGGTTCCCGCTTGAATCTACGGCTAGCACGCTTCCATACCAATATGAATTGAAACCCAACTGGGCAAGGGTCGCCGGTCCTCCATCTCCCGAGTAGCCGGGAGCTCCATTTCCTGCCACTGCGCTGATGATCCCCGTCGTGTGATCGATCCGGCGCAAGAGCGCGTTCTTAAAATCAGCGATATAGAGGCTACCTCCGGGGTCCAAGACCAAACCTTCTGCGATGATTGGTCCGGCGTTGACTGAAGGACACCCGTCGCCCACGGCATCTGTTTGCTGTGAGCATCCGCTGCCAGCGCCTGCGATTGTGTAGATGTATCCCACTTGGAGATTGGAAAGCCCAGCAATCGTACCCGCTTCGTACACAACGCGAACCCGTAATATTCCCGCCTCCGCGATGTAGATGTTCCCTTGCGGGTCTACCGAGACAGCCACTGGGTCTGAGAGCGAGGCGTCAATGGCCGGCTGTCCGTCCCCATCAGGACCGCCATGACCGCTTCCCGCGACTGTGTTGATAAGACCGGAGGCCGCAGCTACCATGCGGATGCGATTGTTGGCCGAATCGGAAATGTAGAGGTCGCCCGCTGCATCGAGTGCAAGGCCCTGCGGATTCGCGATCTCCGTGCTGATCGCAGGCACATTGTCTCCCGAGTAACCTTCAATCCCGTTGCCGGCAACGGTTTGAATCGTTCCAGGGGCAACATTGACACCAAGCACCGTGATTGAGTTGCTCTGAACATTCACGACTCGGACGCGGTTGTTGTCCGCATCAGCGATAAACAGGTCGCCGGCGGCGTCGAGTGTTAATCCGGTCGGGCCAAATATTTGGGCGTTGATGGGTGGGCCGCCATCCCCCGAAAACCCCGCCTGCCCCGTACCAACTACTGTCTGAATCGTTCCCGGCTGGACAACCACACCAGCTATCGTAATCGTGCCAGATGTGGTGTTAATCGCCCGCACTCTATTGTTGTTGAAGTCGGCTACGTAAATTGTTCCATGTCCGTCGACCGCAACTCCCAAGGGGACGTTCATCTCGGCTGCGGTGGGAGACCCGCCGTCACCGGAGAAGGCTCCAGTACCGTTGCCAGCCACGTCGGAAATTATCCCAGGCGTGAATGCCGGCAGAGCCACAAGCTGCCCAGTTGACTGACTAAAGCTCGCGGTGACAGCTTGACTAGAGTTTATCGTGAGAGTGCAGGAACCCGTCCCGTAGCAGGCGCCACTCCAACCGTAGAATTGCCAGCCTGCTCCCGGCTTGGCGTTCAACGTGACATTGGTTCCGCTGGTATAGTTCGCGGTACAGCTACCGGCGCCATTTGTGCAGCTAATTGCGCCGTCCAAGCTAGTCACCGAACCTTGGCCTGACTCGGTCACGGTGAGGGTGTAGGTGGCTTGGCTTGCCACGAAGTTCGCGGTTTCGTTGTAGTTCAGTGGATCAAATCCCCAACCACCGGGATTAAACGTATATCCCGGGAGTGAAGGCGTGACTAGGTAGTTTATCCCGCCAGTTAAACCGGTAAAGCTGTAGTTGCCTGACGAATCGGTTGTAGTCGTTTCGGTTGCGCCTTCACTGAGTGACATTGTCACGCCACTCATGCCACTGCCGTTGTAGGTTGCCTGTCCTGAGATAGTGTAACCTGTGCCAGTGTAGGTAAAGCTTGCTGTCACAGTGCGGGCCGCCGTCATCGCCACGAGGCAAGACCCGGTCCCCGTGCAGAAACCGCTCCAGCCACTAAATGCCCAACCGGCGGGGGCGCTCGCATTTAAAGTGACAATACTGCCGCTGGGATAAGATTCCGTGCAGATCCCGACGTTGTTGACACAATCGATCAGCGTGTCAGTGCTGGTGATCGTGCCCTGTCCAGCGTCCACAACCGTCAAATTGTACCGCGATGCGTTCTGACTGAAGGTAGCCGTCACATTCTGATTACCGTTCATCGCAACTGTGCATGTGCCTGTCCCGCTGCAAGAGGAGCCGCTCCATCCCGAAAATGACCAATTGGCCGCGGGACTCGCGCTCAAGACTACGGAGGTGCCTCCGCTGTACGTCGCCGAGCAGGTTCCCGTACCGTTAACGCAGTTGATTCCTCCGACGTTGCTGGTAACCGTGCCTTGGCCGGAATCAGTCACCGTGAGAGTGTATGTGCTTGAGTTTTGTGTGAATGTGGCAGATACCCACTGGGTGCTGTTCATCGTAACGCTGCACGAACCTGACCCTGTACAGGCGCCACCCCAACTGGAGAAAGTCCAGCCCGCGGCCGGGCTTTCAGACAGTGTCGCGACTGCACCGATGTTGTAATTTGCACTGCAAGTGCCGACGTTATAATTGCAATTGATCTGACCATCCTTGCTTGTAATTGTGCCTTGGCCGGAGTCGATTGCCGTCAACGTGTAGGTCTGCCCACCGACTGTGAAGGTCACCGATTCCGTGGTTTCGACGTTGCCCGCCTTGTCCGTGCTGTGGAACGTGACAGTGTGGCTGCCGGAAGACGACACAATGAACGGTCCGGTATAGGTCTGGACTACCCCGGCGTCAAGCTGATAAACCGTACTGGCAACTCCGCTCGCGTTGTCGGTCCCGGTGAGAGTGACCTGCACCGTCGCTGTGCCGCTGAGGCTTGCGACGGTCTGCGGTGCAATCGTGTCGTAGCAGAGGGGGCCGTACGTCTGGTCGAAGGAGGAGCGACCTATGTTATTCCACGCCAGCACGTTTAAGGTGTGGCAGGCCTGGCTGCCGGCGGCGGCGAGATTGAAGGAGCCGCTGGTAGCGCTGGCAAACTGCGGACCCGAGTAGAAGGAATTGCCCGAGCCGGGCGTTGATTCGCTGTAAGGGTCACCGGGATCAGAGTCCCATGCCTGGCTGAAGCCCGCCACACCGTTTGGCAGGTAACCAGCGGCGCTAATTTCGGCCACATTCCAGTTTACAGTCTGATCAGTGTTGTACCATTTGTTGGTCGGTGGTCCCGAGAACGTAATGATCGGATAACCTCCATCATCTGCGAGATACCAGTTGATTGCCCAAGCCAGTTGCAGCATATTGGCCGAACCCCATCCCGTGACCACATCGTATCCGGGAGCGGCACAGTAGTAGAGTAGCCCGTACTCTGCAGTTATGTCGTTGCTGTCACAGCCGGACGTAATGTCATAGAACGGGTTGTGCGGCGCGTAGGCGTTCCTTCCTTCATCCCATATAGCGTAGTTCGCATTGCCTAGCGGGGCGCAAGATTGTCCACCACAGACGTTACCTAGGGATAAGAGGTAAGCATTCTCTTCCGCGAAAAAGCCAGCCAATTCCGGTGCGACTATGCTTGTGCCCCCACTTGGCTGCAAAACCCCATTAAAGTAAATATTCTGATACCCAGCGGCATTGAGGGCTATGTCAGGGAGCATCCGGAAACCCTTTGTCGGAGCCTGATAGGGCGGTACCGGCCAGAAGGCGCTAATACCACCCCCGCTCCCGCCATGGTTTTGCAGGCACGCACCCGAATAAGTATCACCGGTCCATCCCACCTCGCTCTCGTATGTTCCTTCGGAATTCAGTGAAAGTAGCGTCCCACCGGCGGCGACGAAGTCCGGATCAGAGGCCGGATAATTAACGCTGTCGGTCATGCAGTCGGACGTTGCCCCTTTGTCGTCAGATGCGGCGACAAGAGTCCATCCTTGGCCGATCATCTGATCGAATATCGCGTGGCGAGTATCCATGGTGCCGGCTTCACAATCAGAACCCGAATACGTTGCAAACTCCGTACAACCCCAGCTTGTAGTGAATACGCTTGCGTACCCTTGGGTCAGCATGAAGTTATACATGTCTGTGAAGGTAGAATTGTTTTCATTGGCACCTTCGTAAACGAATATTTGAGCTGTATTAACCCACGAGCCGAAGCTATTGGCCATGGCCATTGCGTATTCCGTGTCCATCGTGGTCTCAGCGCAATTGTCGTCGCTGACTCCGCACGAGTACGTCCCATCGATGTTTATCTTTGTGACGTTGTAAGCTAGATATGGATACAGATTCTGAAAAGCGGCGAGGTCGTTAAAGCTTACGTCGCCAAAGGCTGCGATGGCGATAGAGGCTTCGGGCGGTGAGCCACTGGGAGCATTATTGGGATTGCAGCAATGTCCGAGATTGCTGAGTGCCTCATAATCATAGGCGTTAGAGCTGTAGATATCCGTTGGATCGTACGCACCGTTAGTGATGAGAGGGACCCCGCCCTCGTGAGAGCGCCGCGCCTGGTGTGCGGGAAGCTTTGTTGAATCGCCGTCATGCCGGATTGTAGATCCCAGACTTTCCACCGGGCCAGAGACGTATGCTGGACCACGGTTGGAGTGGTTTGAGCCCTTCATCGCGCCGTGCATACCCTGCAGATTATTGAAGCCGTCGATAGAGTGGACGGTACTGAGAAGACTCGGCGGGATAAACGGATCCCGATCATTGGAGAAGAAGGATGTGTTAGCAATCTGGTAGCTGTTGATCACAATGCCGAAGGCTTTTTCGATCGCGCCTGCCGGCGCCTCTACGTCGACCAGGAGCCGGTTGGGGTAGCGGTGCGTCACCGTCAAACCTACACTCACTGCCCAATCCACGACGGCCTGCTCATCCCTGGCGGACGGCGCGAAGCGGGTGTTCCACTGCTCCGCCGTCAGGAAACGGTGGAACTGCGGCGAGCCCTTCGTATAGAGGTCTTTCAGAAACTGCTCCTCCTCCGCCATATGCGGTGGCTGCAGTCCGAAAACTAATCGGAGCATCTGACTTGGGTTGTAATGCCCTACAATCGTAGCCGTTCCGTTCAACACAGACTGCGGGGTTTGGCCTACAACCGGACTTCCTGCGTAAATGGGTGAAAGCAGCTCCCTCGAAGCACCTTGCCTATTGGCAACCGCGGGCGGGACGTGATTATGCAGCACTTGTGGTTGTTGCTGAGTGTGTCCCAGGATTGCAGATAACAACACCACAGCGCATGCGAAGAATCTCGGCTTCGGCAGAATGGAAGTATTTTTCATCACTCTTTCGTCAACTCTGTCCCTGAACTGTCCAAACATCCGGGGGAGGATGTTACAGCAACCAAGGATGGATTAAAACGGCATCAAGAGTTTCAGTTGCGAAGTGGACCAGGGGAACGCTAAACTGGTCAATCGGCAAGAGATGGCAGGAAGTGACTTTTGCTGACATATCCCCGTAGTTGGGTAGTTTTACTTCCTCCTAAGAGCGGTTCGGCCCCGGAAATTTTGCGCTTATGGTCAACACGCCTCAAAGCGCGGCTGCCAATGGCCGTCTAAATTCGTGGAAGGACATCGCCGCCTATCTTGGCCGGGATGTGCGTACCGTCATCCGCTGGGAGGAAAAGGGTCTCCCGATATATCGAGTACCCGGCGGAAAGCGCCAAGCCGTCTTTGCCTATCGCGCTGAGATCGATGACTGGATGCATGGCAAAAGCGCCGTTGGAAACCTCCCGCCTGCACCCGCAGAGGAAAACATCCTTGATTTCATCCCCGCAATTACCGGCGGCAATATTCCCGAGGGAGAATCGACCAAAGGGGCTGGCATTAAGTGGTCAACACTGGCAGTAATTAGTTTGAGTCTTCTGGTTGGCGCGGTGATCCTAGTCCCCTTTCTCCAACCGGGAAGTTCCGTACAAATCACGAAGGTCACTCGCCTCTCGGGGGACGGTTTGTTCAAGCAGGGACAGCTGGCAACCGGCGGAGGAAACCTCTACTTCACCGAGCTTTCAGACGGTAAGTTTCGGCTGTCCTGGATAAGTGTTGGTGGCGGCCCCGTCTCCCACATCGCCACGCCGTTCTCCCAAGCGCAGCTGCAGGATGTTTCGTTGGACGGCAAAGAGATCTTGGTTCTGGGGCGTGATGGGAGAGAAGAAGAAACCGCTCTTTGGATCGTTCCCATTGATGGTGGGCCACTCCGCAGAGTTGGAGAGGTTGCATGCCACTCCGCCGCCTATTCGCCCGACGGCAAGGCAATTGCCTATGCCCGCGGAAATAGCGTCTTCATTACGCTCGATGAGGGAGCTACTTCGCACGAGTTGCGCCAATTTGATTCCGGTCCGTTAAGTCTGCGGTGGGCGAAAAACGGAAAGCGCCTGCGTTTTGTCCTCCAGAACTTCACGACTAGGAACATGACGGATTGGGAAATTGAGCTTGGTGACCACTTTGATCTCCTTGCCATTCATCGCATCCAGCTTACACCGGAGAACTGTTGCATCGGCTGGGTCGAAACCTCCGACTATGAATTCTTTGTCACCCCAGGCAGTAAATATGAGAACCATCTATGGGCTCTTCCGCAGCGCCGTCACTGGTGGCAACGCGCGCAGCCACAACGTGTGGAGCTGTCGCCTCCGCTTGGCACGATGTCGGAACTCGCCTCCGACGCGCGCACGGGCCGACTGTTTGCGATTGGCGGTGAACCGAACCGCGGAGAATTTGTCCGCTTCGAGCCCTTCTCGCGGACTTTCAGTCCTTTTCTGCCCGGTATTTCCGGGCTCTACCCCGACATCTCGCGGGACAGCAAATGGATAACCTACGTAAGTATCGACGGTGGGCTTCTCTGGATTAGTTCCGCTGACCGCAAAGAGACAAGACGGCTGGTTTCGTCTTTCGAGGAAGTCGAACTGCCAAGGTGGTCGCCTGATGGGACTAAGATCGCTTTTACTGCTAAGAGCCCGGGCCGGCCGTGGCGCATCTATGTGGTCTCTCGCGAAGGAGGAACGCCGAGAGAGGCTTCATCAGGCGAGGAAAATCAGGGTGCTCCGACGTGGTCTGCGGACGGCAAGTGGTTAGCCTACGGAAATGTAGGTTGCCAAGCCAGCTCTGATTGCGCCGTCCACCGCATCGAATTGGCTAGCGGCAAGATCGACACTGTACCGGACTCCGGAGGTCTGCGGACAGCACGCTGGTCTCCGGATGGACGCTATATTGCAGCACTTCAAGGGGACCGACACCAGCTTCTCGTGTTCGACATAGCGAAGGAACGTTGGCGAAAGCTATCGGATTCGATCATGGGAGATGATTTAAGCTGGTCGCACGACTCCCGATACCTCTATTCGAACCGTCCGATCGCAAACAAGCCAGAGATTTTCCGCATTCCAGTGGCGGGAGGAAAGCCAGAAGGGATCGTAGATCTGGAATCGTTCAGCAGATTAACCGGCAAGTTCGACAACGGTCTCTGTATCGCTCCGGATGACTCAGTAATCCTCCTTCGCCAAATTAACTCGGCGGAGATTTACGCATTAGATTGGACGTTGCGGTGACCGAAAAAGAAGCCGCGTCTGAGATTTAGTTCAGGCGCGTTCCGTTGTTTCAGAGCAAGCTTCAACGGGCTGGGTTGTAGACCGTTGACACCGCTGCGCCGGAGTTGAAAAGCGACGAAAAATGGCGGAGTGCAAAATCGCACTCCGCCAGAAATCCAAAGGTAATCGGTTATGCCGCTGTTTTGCGAGCCTTCGGCTTTGCTTTGGTTTTAGTCTTTTTGTCTCGCTTCGCGGCCAACTCGACTGCGACGGCCTTTTGGATTTTCTCAGTATCTACGCGGTAGCGTTTGGCGGCGTCCATGAGAACGTCGGCGCTGTTTGCGTTGGATCGCTGATAAGCTGAATCCAGCAGGCTGATTTCGAGTAGCAACTTGCAGAGTTCGGACTCGTCATACGTGCCTACCTGCTTGGCCAGAACTTCCTGCGCGGACGAAGTGTCTTTTTTCACTTCCACTTTGTGCCGTTTCGCCAGAGCCGGGACTTGGCTGTAGGAGAGATGGCCAATCAGGTAGTGAGCGACCGCCAGCAAGTCGGCCTTCTTTAACGGAGCCGACACGCGTTGGAGGATCGTAGCTAAGACACGATGGCGAGTAGTAATCGCCAGTTTCTCCTTTTCGATCCGCTTCCGTTCCTCTGCCCTCTCCCGCTCAACTTGCTGCGGAGAAGGCGTGTTGGGATGGTGGACACGGCAGGTCGGATCGGCACAAACCTTGACGACCTGTCCGCGCTTCCCGCCGTCCATGACGATTGCCTCAGCCATCTTCTCGCACGGCTTCTGGTTAGCTGGCAACTTGCTGCTTGCGCCGTTTACCTTCTGCTTTTTCACTTCCAACTCCACATACTGATTCCGTCCCAAGGGAGCACCCTCACGGGAATTCCACGCCGCCGAAATCTGGATTAGTTGCGGCTTGGTTTTCAGAGTTTTTCTCACGGAAGCGTCGATCTTGGCCCGGAAACAGTCGGGCGAAGTGCAGGAATCTTTTCGTACGTCGGGAAAAAGTAGTTTGTTGAATCCGGTTCGCTTCGGACAGTTGACGCACGAACCTGCTTCGGGAACGAGCGTCTCATCCTGCTTGTCAAACGGCGCGGATGCCAGTTGCAGCAAGATGTTTGACTCTATCCATGCTGCGAGTTCACGGACTGGAATCAGGACTTGGCTGTTGCCCTCGCTTGTCCACAGCCCCCGAAAAGCTGCCGAGAAAGCCTCCTGCTGTTGCGAAGCCGGGAGCTTGGCGATCAGCAAGGCGTGGCCGATGGTGATTTGGTCTTTCAGGAATGCCTCAGCCACAGGCGGTATGAGGTCAGCCAATCGGATACGACCGTAGACGTACGCCTCGCTTTTTGCACAGCGGGACGCGACACTTGCGACGTTATAGACAGGCTCTCCGAGTTCCAAAAGCGATTTGAAACCTAGAGCTTCCTCAAGCGGATGGATGTCCTCCCTTTGAAGATTCTCCGTCACCTGGGCTTCGATGGCCTCCGCGTCCGTGAGTTTGACGATGCGCACGGGAAGGCTTTCGAGTTCCGCCAGTTTCGCCGCTCTCAGGCGACGTGCCCCGGCTACAATCTCGTACCTGCTTTTGTCCAGTTCGCGCACCAGAAGAGGGGCGAGAATCCCTTGGGTTTTCATGCTGGCGGCAAGCTCTTCGAGATTTTGTTCATCGAATCGCTTGCGCGGGTTGGTAGCAGACTCCACCAAGATGCCGATGGGGACGCTTCGATATTCGTTGCTGCTTATGGTGTTCTGCACTTCTTGCATGACAATTCTCCTTTTCATTTTGTTTTGTTCCTTGTGGTGGTTGGGGTGTGGCCGTCACACGTTCGGCATGACGACCTGCACGCGTGTTCTTGAATTGGGGTTTGTGGTGGTTAAGCGGCAACCGCCGCTGGCTCGGGGGCAATGCCCCCGAGAATCGCAGCAGCGGTTTGTTGAACGGCTTCCAAACTCTCTCGCAGGAGATTGGCATCTCCATGCCAAAGCTGGATGTAATCGGCAGATGCGGTTCCGGTTTCAAGCCCAAGCGCCTGACAGACCACGAAAGCTACGGCCTCGGCCTCAGTCTCGCGGACTTTCTTCGTGGTCAGCGTGCGACGGTCGCCCCGATGCAACATCTCGTGAGCGATCTCATGGGTTAGCGTGGAAAATTCCTCGGCGAGCTGCATCCCGGAAAGCAGCGTGATCTTCCCGCCGTACGACAGACCCTTGGCAGGTGCGATGTTTTCGGAGTAGTTGAGAGTGATGCCTTGACCTTCGACAAACTTGACGAGTCGTTCGCGGTGGCCGCTCACGTCGCCCTGAACTTCAGTAAGCGTCGGAAGTTCTTTGCCTTCGGTCTGCGTGATGTCGAACACATACACGCCCCGGAAACCGTACAAGGTTCGGAGAGTCTCCTTGGCGTCGGTATTCTGTTCCGCACTCTCAGTGTCATCCTTCTTGCGCTTGTTACCGACCATCGGAGCAAGAATGAAAATGCCTTTTTCGCCACGCCGGACGAAGCGGCCAAGCGTAGTCCAAGTGCGGAATCCGGCAACGTGGGTGGCGTCTGGCTTCTGCCTCGCGATGAGCATGATGTTGCCGAAGCTGTAGTTGCGGAATTTGGCCATTGCTCCGAGATACTGCGTGAGGACTGCACTCTGCCCGGACTCCAGCGATTGCACCAGATAATCCACGGCTTCTTTGGCTTTGAGGTTGACTTCTTCTAATTTCATGTTTTTTCCCTCCATGAGAAGGCGCTGTGATGTCAACCGAAGTTTTTGGTGTTTGGCTTCGATTGTGTGCCTTCGTTTTCTAGCGGAGAGTTCTCAGCCGACGGGCGAGGGTTCAGTCAAGGTCGAGCGAAGCGAGCCGAAGGGAAACCTTGACGGGTTCCTCGCTCGTCGGCATCGTGAGCAGAAAAACGAAGGCAAAGCTACGAGCTCATTGGAGTCCGTTACATTTGGAAGACGGATAGAGATCTGGCCTTTGCGGTTGTATTCGAAATAGAGAGAGATTTTGCGCGCTTAACTGCTTAAACTGATCGCCGCGCTTCCATTCGCACTTAGTCGGCTCATCAAGGCCGGGTGCACATTGGGGTTCTCAGTATCAGGTTGGTGCTGCAATCTTTCTGTCGGCCTCGAAGGCCCGGGAAAAAACACGCAGTCACCGTGAACGCGGTATCTCTACAAATTCCTCCTGGTTCGGAGTCTGATTGCGAAAATGCAAATTCTTTGGGACGATCTCATATCGTTAACTCTTGAAGACGCTTTAAAACGTCAGGGTGTACCCGAACTGGTTGCGACGTTATAAAGAGGATGGTACGTATCACCTGTAACCCACAGGCGGTGCAGAAGAACAGCCAGTTTCCTGGCGACCGCCACGATGGCCCGTTTCTTGCTGTTCTTACCACCTCGTTCGAACATTCGAGTGCCCCAGCGTTTCAGGTCACTGTCCGGGCCAAATCGTCCCAATAGATACTGAGCACACTGAACCAGCAAGCAGCGGAGCTGTTTGTTGCCGGCCTTGCTGATCCTGAGTTGTTGCTCGACCGAGCCCGATTGATGGCGACGTGGCGTCAGACCAAGATATGCAGGGACATCTCTGGAATGAGCAAAGCGGCCAGGGTCCCCTATAGTAAGGACATACTGAAGGGCTGTGATCGATCCCACTCCGCTGATCTGGCGAAGTCGAATTGTCTCGGGATAGCGATTTTGTGCGGTGCTTTCGATTGCCTTGTCGAAAGAATAGATTTGCTGGTTCAGGTGTGAGATCGTTTCCAGCAAGGGGGTCAAACCCGGCTTCAGTTCGTCAGGAATGCACTGTGCTGCCTTGCTGGGGAAGCAAGAAGTCCCGCAGTTGGGCACCCGAAGTCCTGCGGATTTGAGAACGCCGCGGACAGCATTCATTAATCGCGTTCTGTTCTTTACCAAAAGATCGCGAGCTTTTAATTGGATGATGTCGGGGTAGATTTCCTGCTTGCGGTGTGCGATCGGAGAGAGTAGTTTCGGATCGACACGCGCTAGCCTGGCAAGCATGTGGGCGTCGACTTGATCTGATTTGCGAATGCTGTCGGCGATCATTCGAAGATTGCGCGGGTTGGCCACAATCACCTCATGGCCCCACTCCGCCAACAGTTGGCTCAGCCAGCGCGAGTGAGTTCCCACCTCGATGGCGATGCGCGAAGGTGGAAGATCTTTAAAATGGCGAGCCATCGTCTCGGGTGTAGATCTCAGACGGCCCTCGGTGAGTATCTTTCCATCGGGTCCCAGTACACAGCAGTGGCTGAAACGGTCCCCGAGATCCATCCCAATCGTGATTTGCTCAGTCGTTGTTTGAAAACTTGGTTGCAGCTCCTGGCTTTTGGCCAACGTTCCATTCCGTGCCATTGGACATCCTCCTAGCCAGCGTTCTACCACAGCAGCTGGCGCCTTCTCATCCCATCTTTCTGCCGGTGTCGGCTTGTTTTTTCTTTCATTGAAGCGGCAGCGAGGAAAAACAAGGCGACACGGGCGAAGGGACAGAACGGAGGCCGGAAGGAGGGTGGCAGGGCGTGAGTGAAAGCGCGGCGAGTGCCAAAGTGCGACCTGAAGTTACTTGGAACGACTGTCTGACGAGACGCTCTTGATCAGACCTGTTGTCCCATCGACAGTACCCTAAGAGGCGAGGGCGGCGAGGTAACGAACCGTCCGAAGCCCTCTGATAACGTAAGCCGCAACCGGTAGGTTGCCACTGAGACCGTGAGGCGACGGTGGAACTGCCAGCATCGAGGTGGAAAGGCGCTAGGGTTTAGCAGGAGCGGTCAACACATGTGAACTCTTGTAAGCGTCGTGAGCCATCCAAAAGGCTGAAGATGCTAATCGGCCTTGATTGCAGCGGGCACGGGGGCTTTTGACTCCTCCGTCATGGGCAAACAACGCTGCCGGCGTAGAAAGAGGACCCTCCCTGCTAGGTCGTCCAAGTGAAACAGGGTAAGCCCGTATCGCTCCCGCGAGGGTATAAAACTCGCCGCCCTTCTTGCCTTCAGCGCTGGCAAACTGGCCAAGGAAGTATTCATAGACGCGGCCTAGAATGTCCTTCGACCGATTCTCTTTGTCGCCGAGACCGATGGTTCCAACTAGGTCAATCAACTCACCGAGACGCTGCTTGTCCAGGGCGGGACGGGCGTAGTCCTTGGAGAGCACCCCCTTGAGCTGTGGGTTGTCTTTCTCAATCGCCAGCATCGCTTCGTCAATGATCTTGCCGATTTCGGCCTGCTTGGCATTGGCTTGAAGATGTGGCCAGCGGGCTTTCTTGGGCACCCAGAAGACGTTGGCTCCGGCGTACTCGTCACGGTCTTCGGGATCGGCGTGTTTCTCCTTCTGCAACTCTGCGTGGCGCTCTTCAAAAGCGTCAGAAATGTACTTGAGAAAGATCAGCCCAAGGACGACGTGTTTGTACTCGGAAGCGTCCATGTGGCCGCGCAACTTGTCCGCAGCGGCCCACAACTTTTCCTCGAACCCGAGATTCGCTCCGTTTGAAGACTTCGCGGAATTAGTGCGCTGTTTGGCCATAACTTGATGATGCAGAGTAGTTTACTACCTGCTTGGTGCGCGCGGACAGTGCACGTATGGGCGCTCGCGTTCCGCACCTCTGCGAGCTGCGTCCGAACGGCTCCGATAGAGGCCCAGTGAAAAGAAAGAGGCAAGAGCTATCAAAATCCGAAGTGTTGTTGGATTCGCAGGCAGGCCGAAGGACGGAAAGCATCGGAGGTAGCGCGACCACGAGCCCTAGAGAATCACAACGCGGTCTCGGGCTTAGGGATTTAATGATAAAGGTGGCCGCGCTAGTGAGGCTCGGCAGCGGACCGGGCAATTTTGTGTAGGTGCGACTGGCAACCACATCGCTGCGTGCGGCTGGTCCAAGCGAAGAGGGGTAAGCCAGAGGTGCTGCCGGTCTCGGCCATACTCCTGGCCAATACACTTTCGCAACAAACGAACTGCTGTGGCCAAACCAGCCCAGAACGAAACGAAGGAGATAGTTGGTACGGTGCCTCCATCAACATCGTCAACTGGGTGCAAACAACCACAACACGGTTTAGTAGAACAGTGATCTGAAGATGAGACGCTGAAATGGCTGGTGCCGCCGACTGCCAGCCAACCGGGACTTCGGCGTTGGACTGCCCACCTGCTCGGGATATCGTCGACGCCAATCAGAACCTGAGAAGCCAATTCTCCAGAACCGGCATCAGGGAACCGAACCTTAATCGGCTCAAGTTGAAATCTGGGGGCGCAGGCGTCGGCGATCAACTGTACTTTCGTGGCCCCAATATCATCAGCGAGAGTCAACATATTGCGGTTGAGATTGGACCGACTCGTGATGTCATCATCAAAGATTCGTCCCGACATGCGAACAAGTGGAAAGCGGAGTAATGCATACAAGGCAGACTGTGAGATAGCCCCAGCGCTGATCACGTCGATACAGCCGAGATCGATGGTTCTTTGAGACCATGAGATTTTCCCGAAATCAAAACTTGAACTCTGAGACGCTTCAAAGAATATTTGACTTCTGGGGTCGCGCAGTTCCAGGCGGCGCACTGCAAATTTGAATGCCTCATTCGCGGCGAGGGCCGCGCTGATCATAGAGCCGGCTGTCCAAGTACTTCGCCAAGCGTGTGACTCGGTTCTGGGTTCATCCATGTTCAGCGAGCCTGCCCAATCTTCACCACTCAGCCGCCAAAACAGTTGCTGACTATCAAACTTCGTGTCGCCCAGCAGAAATACGACATCGGGTTGAAACCCAAGATTGCGTCGCACAAAAGCACCGGCAATCACGTTTTCACTCAACGTCAGGAGCATCGCTCGCAATGGCCCGACAGTAAGTGGCGGCTGTGGGCCAATCATCTCGACTTCCGGAATGCGTAACTCCACCTGCATGCCCATCCTTATTGGTCAAATACTGTCGGATTCGCGCCGAGGGAACGTAGTCGAGGTCTTCGTCCCGCAAAGTACCTTCGAGCCAGTGGTCAATCGTCGATCCATAGCCATCGAGACTATATCCGGCACGCCACAGCGAGAATGTTCGGAATTTTGGCACCTCATTGCCCTTAGCCAATGCATCGACTTCGATCAGAAATGCCAGATCGTATAGAGGCTGAGCGTATTCAAAATCCCTGAGACGAAAGTATTCCTTGGATATTGTTGTCGTGTCTTTAGGTCCTTGAATTTCCTTCGAACGTTTTGAAACAGGTCTGGTCAATTGATTCCTTGATTGTTTGTTCTTCTACGAGCGAGGCAAAACGATACAAGGCCTGGTGGTCCAACAAAATCCTACTCCACTGGCATCCTCGATTGCCTCGCCGCATAGCGGTGGCAGAACGCGTCCTCAGCGGCATTTAGTTTAACGCAGTGTGGGAGAGGAATCGGGACTTCGGAAGGACGTGCGAAAGCGAAAAGTTGTTGAACCACTAAAGCCGTGCGAGGTCGTGCTGGATGCGGGCGAGAATCGTGTCCAAAAGAATCTGGCCGCGATAGTAAAGTGGAGCTGTCTTTGAATATTCCGCTTCGAATTGTTTCCGGATGTTCTCGTCTTCGATAGTGAAGGCTCCGCTCCTTGCGACATTTTGGTCCAAAGACTTGAACCGCTTCCTCTTGTGCTCCAAGTATTCCGGGGTTCCGATAAATGTCTGCACGGCTTCGACATCAAGAAGTTGGTGGATGTCATAGTAGTGTCTTAGGAAATTCGTCGGGACTTCTCCCGTCCCTTTGAATTGCCCGTACTTTCTGACGATAGCCTGGACCTTTTCGACAAATGTGTATTCGGGGTTATAACAGGGAATAGCGATGGCCCGGTTGTCAGCAAATTGCAGCTTCTTAGCCGCAGCGAACTGGACGACCCAGGAAGAAATCGTAACCGCGCGGTTCGGAGTCGTCTGGTCGAAGCCGACTTCCAGGAGAATTCCATCCTTGAGACCGGGGATTGATCCGAAGTGGGTTTCGTAGCTCAACCTGAGGCCGGCGTTCCTCAACGCTTCGTCGTCGTATGTCGTATCCCTTGCGACGGCCGTAATCCCAGGGATTTTCATCTTGTCCCGTAGCTTTTCGTAAAACACTCGTCTCGATTCGACGTGTTGGGGCTTCTCGTGATTGGGATTTGTATCGACCTTTAGTCCATCGAAGGGCTCGATGCGAATGTCGATGTCTTCGGAAAAGCGTTGAATGATGCCAAATCCTTTGGAGAGCGAAGTGCCGCCCTTGAGCTCAAACGTTAGGCCAAGCTGTTTGAGCCCAAAGACGGCGTGCATGATCCAGTAGTCTTTTTCCACGAGAGCGGGATCATTGATCTTCTCGCTCTCCGCGACAGTCTCGATAAGTGCCTTGAAATCGCTTCGCTCATGCAGAAAGGCGTCAGGCATGTCGGCGCATCTCCTGAAATTTCTTCTGAGTCGAATACTTGCCGTAGAGAGAAACTGCGCGTGAGAGTTTTCTCGGGTCCATCTCTTTGGCTTTTTCGCGAACGCGAGAAAGGACGGCGTCGCGATCTTCCGCGAGGTCGTCCAATTCGTTGACAAGATCAACCAGCAGAAATTCGGGAGAGAGCTGCCTTGGAACATTCAAGCGGCGCTCGAAAGTGACCATCCGACTGCCAAGCGGAAATGTCCCATGCCTTTTTTGGTTGTAGACAACCCGTTTGTTGTAGAGCTGCGTTGTCCCAAGTCCCAACTGGTTGTAGGCATTCGGGGAGGTCAGGACGAAACGGTCCGTCTTCAAGAAAGCCTTCACCAGTTCGTGCTCGTCCGCCGGAGCCTCCCCAAATTCAAATTTACGAGGGCTGTAGTACAAGCCGGTACGAAGCTTCTGGAGGGTGCCGTCGTCAGTGAGTTCTTTGAGGTGTCGATCGACGCTATGGGACCAGGGCAGAAGCTCTTCTCTGCGGTACACACGTCCAGGGCGGAGATGTCGCTTTAGCTGCTCTAATGTGCTTGGCCTCATTGCCCTGATTCCCCACGGTTATGGTATCTCTGATGAGTCGTAATGTCAATAGTGTTAGTAACAGTTCATGCAATCTATCGGCTAATACTTTATGCGGCTATAACTTACCATCTATTGAAGTTTTATACCGCCATGCCTTATGTCTCAATTCGTTATTACTTGCTCATATCTAATGACGTTTTGAGACTTCCTCGGCCGTGGATTCTCCAGACATTGTCTGGAGAATCTTTGCGTCGGCTCTTTGCGGAAAAATAACGCATTTTGGGGCAATCGAACGGTCGGCATCATAGCCCAAGCGCAAACCCCTGTGCGACGGATGAAGACGGACTGATTTCCAATGCGGACTCCTTCGAGACTTCGGCTCCGAGTTGGGGACCGAGTTTCGCCATATCGTCCGTGAAAAGCGTGGCCTCATGGCTGGCGCGGGAGATGGAAACGTAGGCGAAGCGGGAGTTGAGCAGGTCCGGGTGGACGTTAGTATCGGCGTGGACGAGCACTCGTTCGGCGGTGAGGCCCTGGGCGCTGTGACTGGTGACGGCATAGCCGTGGTCGAAATGGCGATGGTCGTTGGCGTTGAACTCGATCTGGCGGTTGTTGTCGAGGCGGGCGGTCACTCGGCCATCCTGGGCAATTGACTGAATTACCGCGAGGTCGCGATTGGCGACACCGAGCGCTTTGTCTGGCGCGGTGAACTGAATACGGTCGCCTACGGAGAACTCACGTTCCATCTCCCGGTAGATGCTGACGCCTGTGAGGCGGCGGGGATCGTAAGTGGCGAATTCTTGGTTCGGTTTCTCGACCGTGAGCAGGTTTGCGGCTGGGTCGATCGCAACGACCGAAGCATAGGCGGCGGCTTCGATTCCAATGGCTTTGCTGCCACGGGCGTAGCGAACAATGTCGTTGATCTCGTAGTGGCTTGCCCATGATCGGTCAGCTCCGGTCATGTCCTGACGCTGAACTAGCACCCCGAATTTATGATCTTCCATGGCAAGGGTTCCATTGGCCTTCAACTCCTGGCGCACGGCAATGTTCAACTCACGGCGGGAAGCGTTGTCGGGTGAGACTATGAGAGTGTTCTCAGGATTTTCGACGTAACTTCTGGCGATAGTGTGGACGCGATCTTCTCGGTTGGGAATTTCCTTCACCCGCCCCTGCTGATGGAGGGCGTCGAGCGCAGCGGGGACTTGGCCTGTCGCTAGCAGTTCGACGGCGGATTTGAGGGCCGGATCTTGCTGACGAACGATCTCATCTAGCTTGGCCGTCCGCATTCCGGCTTCCTGCAATTGCTCGAAGGGGCGGCCCGCCTCGACGCCTTGATGCTGGCGGATATCGCCGATCAGAAGCACCCGGTCATTATTATTGGCACCAATGCGTTCGAGGAAATCGCGTATCTGGTTGGTGCTGGCAAGGCTTGATTCATCGATGAAGTAGAAGTGTTTCTGCTCATGTGCATCCGGGTTCGAGCCGCGGGCAAGGAAGCTTTGCAAAGTTGCGGCGTGGACTCCCGCCTCATTCAGTTGCCGCGCGGCGCGCGAGGTCGGAGCAAAGCCTTCGACTTGATAGCCCTGTGATTCGGCAGCGCTGCGGATGGCCGCAAGCGTGGTCGTCTTGCCCGCTCCGGCATAACCTTGGATTCCCTGGATGCGATCCGGCGAGCTGAGAACATCTTCGACGACGGTCTTCTGTGCGTGGTTGAGATGCGCGTGCTGGTCGGCAAGGGCGATGGCCTCGGGACGTAAAAGAACCGGATCGGCATGGTTTTGTCCCTCACGCATCCGTTCAAGGATTTCATGTTCTGCTTCGATGGTTTTGGCGGTAGTGAACTGACGGGCCGGAATGCCTTGAAAGCGTTCGACGATTTGAAATTCCCCAGAAGCCAAGCGGGCGTCGAGGTGGGCGCGAACCTGGCCGTGGGTGATCCCCCCCATGCCGCGGCGGAGCCCGTCGCGGATCAGGGCACGCTCATCCACCACCGCCTCGCGCTCGAAGTTCTTGTCACGCGAAAAGGTGACCGATTCTCGAACCTGCTCAAACGATTTGAAAGGCTTCCGTTGCTGTTGGGATCGTTCGTGGGCTGTGCGCACAACCGCTTCGGCTTGGTGTCCAAACTCTGCCGCCAGCTTCCGGTGCGCTGCCATCACGTCTCCTGGCGAGTGAATCTCCTTGCGGTCGCGGGTTGAATGGGCAGCGATTTCGGCAGCTTCTTTTCCTGACCGTCCGGTACGCTCAAGGTAGTCACGAATCTGCTGGCTGCGAGGACTGGATGCATCGAGGTATTCCTGCGTGTAGCCCTTAATCTCCGGGGCGCCGCTCCGGCCCGTTGTAATCTCATATCCCAGTTGACGTAGCCGGTAGGTCAACTCGGATTGATAGATGGCCGTGGCGAACTGTTGGGACGCGAAAAGGCTCTGCGGCTGGACGGCGCGAGACTGGCCGCTGTCGCGCTCGGTTACGTTGAAAACGACTGCGTGAGTATGCAGTTGGGGAGCTACGTAGCCATCAACCGGACGGGCCGTGTCGTGCTCGAACTTGGCAGCGATAAACTTGCCCGTGGTCTCGGGCGAATGATTACCGCCGATGCGGGCTTGCGTATAGCGTTCAAGTTGGTCGAAGGCAACGCGAACACTCTCGCGGTGCGCTTCGCGGACCCGCTCATCGCCGCCAACAAGCGCAGTGAGGGACACAGATTTTGGCGCGGAAAATGTCGCATCCCAACCGGCCCGATGTTCCATCGTCTTGATGGTCTTGCCGTCGGCATCCTTGTATTCGTAAGACGCTCGTTGCCGAACAAGCTGCTCGCCGGTTTGCGGGTGCTGGCCTTGACTGAGTTTCGCGAAGTCCTCGGCAGAGACCGCCCCCGCGAGACCGAACTGCTGTGCCAGTCGTCCTTGCCATTCGCCTGCAATCTCGCCGCGTTGCGACCAATAGTTCTGCTCCTTGGCGGTGAACTCCTTCTGGTGATAAGTCTGTGCCTGTCCGGCAGAGAGTGGCTTTGAGATGGTCAGCATACAGTGTGTGTTCCGTAGCATTGCGAATTAGGTTCGAGGGCATCAGATGGGATCCACCTTCACAACTCTAGCGATGCCTTGCCGAATTTGGGCTATCAATTGGGTTTCCCTGGGAAGAATGAAATCTGCAAGTGCCGACATATCGTCGTTGTACGAGAACTGAGCGCCGTTAAGGTACAGTTGTGGGCCACCAATGCGGTCCCAGCCATTCGGCCAAAATGTAGGATGGAATCTGTGTTCAACGATCCCGAGCACACTTCCCCAGCTGTCGTACTCTCCGGGACCAACCCCACGAAGGCCAAAGCCGGACTGACGTGAGGCACGTTCTGACCATAAGGGCGAGATATTCCTCGGGAGGGATTCGTCGGTCAGAGCGGGGGCTCCGGTGGATGGCGGGATCAATGGCAATAGGGTCACTCCGCTCCTGTTGGCCAGTTCCAAGAGGCTACCGGCTGGTAGAGGAGTCGATAGCAGACGCGCGATTACTGTATACACGACCGAGGATTCATCATGCGCTTCGCCTTCATCTGTGTGGTGAGCGAATTTTTTTGGGAGCCAGCAGGTTCGAGTTTGATCCCATGAGTTCAATGAAAACCACTTGGCAACATTCAGGTCGTAGCTCAGGTCGAGGATATCGGTCGGCCCAATCAAACCGTAGTGCTGAAGGACACCCATTGCCTGGACCTCACTGAGACAAACATTCTCCCGCTCAAACGCGAGCTGCTTCACAACGTTCCGCGCGATTCGGGCTTTATTGTGATAACGAGCTTGCGACTCGTCATTCGGGTGGTTATGCGCCCGATAAACTCCTGGGGTAATTACTTCAGAGTAAGGTCGGGTGTGCCCGCGATAGCCTACAAACACGTTGAGAGGTTCATAGCCTTGCGGGTGGAATACGAACGAATTCATAACAAAGGGGGGAATTTCCGGGAGAATGAAGAGCATCCCATGGAAGGCGAATGCTTCGCCAGAGTGTAACAACTCCAGAGGTTCGTCGAGCCTTTCCTCGACGTAACTCTTACGCTCCGCACTTAAGGTCTCCGGTACGATCACTACACGCCGAACCGTCGGGTCTGGTGATTCGAAAACCCATTCAGAACCGAGTGAGCACCAATCCTCGAAGCTCCAACCAGGCCCAATCGGAATTGTCACCCAACCGGGAGCTGCGTCTATGGGCCAAGTCGATGGAACGCGAGCCCCTGGTTTCGGACTCCGAATGATGCTCTCCAAGAGCAGGAGAAGGCGACCACCGGGATCGACGTAAAATGGGCCAAATCCCATGCGTTTTCGATCATCAGCAGTGGCTCGCTCGATCTGTTCAGCCCACAACTCAGATTCCATGGCTTAAATAATTTTGCTCCTCTCGACGAGGTGAATTCCTGTGAGGTGATCTGTCTGGGCTTGGCCACCCAAGGGCGGCTTTGAGATGGTCAGCATAGCAGTTTCTCATCCCCGAAGGTTGAGGCTTTGTTGGGCGCTGACGTTCTTCTCAGCCTCGCTGTCCTGTGGCCGGATTTCCGTTGCGGTCCCAGGCGATTTTGGCCGGAGCGGCGTGGACGCAGTTGCCTCCGGCTTAAGCTCAAGCGGGCGCGTCTGAGGCCTAGCCGCTTCGATGTTCTTAGGATCGTATGGGAGCCTGTCATCGGCTGTATCCCGAAGGTCAAAGTCACTCGCAACAACCGGCGTATCGACGTATGGGAATGAGAATCGTGTCACGTAGTTTTCATATTTCATGAATGCGTGGAGGTCCGCGAGCCCCGAGATTTCCGACTCCATGACGAGTGGTTCAGTCTGCCGGTCCAGAGCGAAGTTTCGCCCGGCGCGAGAGCCGTCGAAGTGGGTTTCCCGCAGGCGCTCGATCTCGATTTTCCCGATAAATTTGCTGACCCACTCGCCCGCAGTCGGTTCTTTCGTCTTCAGCCAAATGCTGGTTGCCGGTTGAGACAGCATGACCTCGGCGAGGTGGCCGTAAAGGTATTCCAGTTGGGCCTTGCCTTGGAAACCCAAAATCACCGGATTGTTGCTCTTTCGATTTTCGGTAATCGCCGTATGAAGCTGAGGCAGCTTTTGCAAACTCGCCAACTCGTCAATCACGAACCACGCTCGTTTCTGTTCCACCTTCGGTTCGTTTAAAAGACGCAGGACGAGAAGATCGATCCATAGACTTTGCAGCGGACGAAGAGCCTCACGCTCGGCGGGAAGCGAAGTGATGAAGATCCATCCTCGGCGCGTCTCGGCCCACTCCGTCGCCGACCACTCGCCATTGCCTTCGCTCTTTTTCGGAAGCAAGCGAAGGCTGTCGGCAACGAGTCCAAGCGAGCCAAGAACGCCTGCACGCTGTTGGTGCGCCCTCGGGTCGATGAGGTGAGCGTGTTCGGTGCCTTTCAGCCTACGGTCGATCTCCTGCGGGTCTGACATCCACTTCACCAGTTCCTCGGGAGTTGGACCGTAGGCCATGAGGAAGGCAAAGATTTTCTGCGGAGATTCTATGAAGAACTCACCCTTTCTGTCCTGCGGCGGCTGGAACAGAGATACGGCCAGAGCCTTCGCCTCGGAGCGGCGCCGCAGTTCCTCCGCCGGTCCCCAGTAAGGGCAACGTCTGTCGAGCGGGTTCAGGATCACGTCGCCATTAGTAGGATCGTAAAAGCGTTTGACGAACTCGCGTGCTGGGTCGTAGACGATTGCGGCGTCGCCACGATGTTTGATTTGCCGAAGGAGTTGAAGCATGATCGCGGTCTTGCCTGCGCCGGTATCTCCGATGATCTGCATGTGCTGGGATTCGGCGCGGCGCGGTATGCGGATCATTGGAGTCATCTCGGCGGTCTTGATGCCGATGCCGTCCCCTTCAACCTTGCGGTTGAACTCTCTGGGAGTCAGCATCTCGGGGCCTTTGAGTCGCCGTCCGTACCGGAGTTCTTTGCGTCGTCGAACGTCCTTTCGCATAGAAAATGGAAGCTGGATCAGTAACGATGCGAGACCGAAAAGCAGCGGGAGCTTGTAGATATCGAAGAGACTATCGCCGTCATAAACCGCGCTTTTGAGGTAAGAGTTCAGGGAGGCGTCGATGTATGCCTGCGGCGGTGCCAAGTAAAGAAGGGTGTAACCGCGATGCAAGGCGGGTTGCGAGAGGGTAAGGGGAATCGGTTTGCCGCCAGGCTCCGGAATGCTACCATCGGTCACGTCGGAATCGCTCGCAAGACGCGGCGCAATGCCGCGAGCGCCCAGCATGAGCATCCGATAGTTGTCTCGGCGGCCCGGCACGAGCGTTCCGGTAATGCTCGACCGAATGTAGGCTGGTGTGTAAAAGCGTTGCAATGGACTGTTACCGAAAGCGAAGCGGCAGTAGACAAAAAGTCCAGTCACTGTGATCGCGATAAACACTGCCCCGTAGGTATAAATTGGACTGTGAGGCGGCCAGATGATCGACTCTTTGCGCCCCCACTTGGTGATTGCCATTGCCTATTTCCCTCCCGCGGATGCAGTCAACTTGGCGGCCAGTTGATGTTTCGCTTCGCTGATTTCGTCGAGCAGCTTGTCGAAGACCTCGGTTGCGAGAGTCTGGCCGGCGGCCAGAGGCCTCAGTACGTTTACAAGGAGCAAGCGAACCCCAAGAATCTCCGCTAGCGAGGGATCGCTGGCCGATACTCCGCGCACCTCCCGAAGGATTACATCGCGTATCCATTCGCCGCGTGCAAGTCCCTGCGATCCGGCAAACTCAGTTACTCTTACCCGCTCATCTTTCGTTAATTTCGTGGTCACGGGGAATACGCGATTTAGAGTGCGATCACTGTCCCCAATCGCGTCCGGCTTGTCTTTCAAAATTGCCATGTTCGCTCGCATTTCATAGGTGCACCCAAGTGCACCGGAAATTGTTATGTTCTTGAAACCGCTGTAAGTGCACCGTGGTGCACCTGCATGACCCTGTCAGGGGTGGAGTGTCAAAATTCTTCCGGTGCGAAGCACCGTTCTCGCTCCACCCCGCACTTGAAGTCAGGATCACGCCTTCACTGCACGCACATTGGCCGTGGACTCTGCCCCGGAAGCAGGCTTCTTGACAGGCTGCTCCGGGGCGCCATTGCTCGGGACTTTGCGTACACGCAGTGTGGATGCAACCTGCGTGGCCTGTGGCGTCTTCAGAAACTCCTGAAAGTCGCGGTCTTTCGAGAAAACATAGTTGAGAGCCTTGTCCACAACATCATCGGCGGATGCGTGGATGAAGGCGGCGTATTGATCGACCTGCGAGGCAGTGACTTCATCGAGCCGAACAGAAGCGCAGATGTGGCGGATTTGGTTGATCTCAAGCAATGGCACTGTGGTTCTCCTTTAGAGGTAGTGGAATCAAGCAATCTTTTCTCGTTAAACGGTTGCTGAAATGGAAACGGTGAAATGAGCCGCCAATCGTTTCTAGGCCCGTTCATGTTGTCCCTCGAATACCGCCTCGATTAGGAAACGTTTGGCGTCGCGGTCGTAACCGCGAAGCGCCAGCACTTCACGGATGACGCGGCGGCCCGGTTGACGCTCGACATGGACGACAACATCGACGGCTTCCCCGATCTCGGCTTCGGTGTCGGAGAAGGTGGTCTGCGCGTGGTTGCGCATGACCAAATTGGCGAAACGGCGCAGCGCTTTTTCGCCGGAATTAGCGTGAATTGTGGCTAATGATCCGGCGTGCCCAGTATTGAAAGAATCCAGAAGCGTTCGTGCCTCGATTCCGCGCACTTCGCCCAGGATGATCCGATCGGGTCGCCAGCGGAGAGCGGACTTCAGAAGGTCGTCGAAAGAAATGTTGGCCTTGAACGTATCGGTCTGACATTCGACGGCCAGAATATTTGGCTTCTGAATGTGTAGTTCCGAAGTATCTTCGATCACGACGATGCGATCTTGTTCTGGAATGAAATCAGTTAATATCCGCAAGAGTGTGGTCTTTCCGGTCCCGGTTCCGCCACTGATAAGCAGCGTCTTTCCGATACGAATCTGTTCGGCCAGGAAGTCGGCAAGCGGGCGTGTTAGCGTACCGCGAGCGATCAGGTCATCGACGGTGTAATGGCGGCTGGTAAACTTCCTGATTGTCAGGGCCGGCGGGGGGCGCACAACCGGCGGGATAACCGCGGCAAGGCGGCTTCCATCGGGGAGCTGAGCATTGAGGACTGGATTGTCTTCGTCCAGCTTTTTGCCAAGCTGATTCGCGATGACTTCGAGGCCGGTACGGAGCTTACCGGCATCGAAGGAAATTGTCTCTTCCCGGCGCATGATGCCGTCGCGTTCGTACCACCATGAGGCATCGGGATTGCCCATGATTTCGCTGATGCTGTCGTCCAGCAGCAGCGGTTCAATCGGCCTAAGGAATGGCAGGATCAAGTCAAAGCCCATAGTGGAAATCTCACAAAATGGAAGCCCAGCGTTTAGCCAGGCTTCCGGGAATGAAGAACACTGTTCTATGCCGCGGCTTCCTCCTGGGGCGAAGTCTCGTGCTGCGGATCTTCCGGCTGGTCTGCCGTGCCGGTCTTTACAAGGCGGTCGAGCTTCAAGATCGAAGCGACCCGAATCTCCCAGACGCGCCGCTTCGTGTCCGTTTTCTTGCTGTCGTATGCCCGGCTGCGCAGCTCGCCTTCCACCTGCACATGTGCGCCCTTGGTGAGCGTCCTAGCGAACTCCGAGAGCTTGCCGAAGACGACGCAACGGTGCCATTCGGTGTGCGAGATATACCTGCCATCCTTCTTGCGAGAGGACTTGGTGGCGAGCGAGAGGTTAGTGACGCTGAAGTTTGCGCTGTTGGTGCGGGCTTCTGGATTGCTGCCGAGGAAGCCGATGAGGGTTACTTTGTTCATGAGTGTCTCCGTTTGTGGAATCTCCCGATCTTGGTCGGGGCACCAAACGGCGGAGTGGGCCATGCTCCCAAGTGCCGAAGCTCTGCATTTACGGAGGGTCCGGAGAAATCTTTTCGGCGTTGTTGCGAACAAGATTGCGAGGGAAACCGTAACCCGCAGGGCGGCGTAGCCGAAGCAGAAGAGCGAGCTGCCGCAGGGCGCATGAATAGCCCCAAAGCGGTGCCCGAACAAAGGCGGGATACATAACGGCAGACACGATCGAGAGCAAAGTCTTCATCTGCGCCTTGGCAAAGGAAGTCCGCCACAATGGCAGGGACATTAACCTTGCTAAGAACTCCGCAAGAAGATGGAAACTCGCGACCGCCGTTGCATGTCTGGAAGCAGTTATCGGCCGGCCCCACAAGGCGAGGGGACAGGTGGGAGAAGCCAGCCGGATTGACACTATAAACGGACACGAATAAGCCTCGGGTACGGTCGATGAATCTCTAGCCGAATGCCTGGTCGGCCCGGAAGCGCACGATGGTCAGGCCGAGGGGATTCACGGCAAGCTCATTGTTCTTCACACTCTCGCGGAAGACGTAGGTAACGCTGGCTGTCCATCGCTCCCGCTTGAGTTCGGTATGGTCCGCGGGATTCGTGTACACCTTCTCGAACTCGATGCGCGCCGAATAGGGCGACTGGCGCAGGTCATCAAGGATGACGTTCTTGATCTCAACATCGACATACGGAAGAGAGCTGTCCTTAACGTAGTTCTGAATGCTGTTGTCCTTGCGCTCCTGCTCGATGACGGCCCGTTGGACATCGCTATTAAGGAAGTAAAGGGAGTTCGTCTGGTCCCGTTCAATGGTGAACCGGTTGCGGCTGAAATAGAGCTCGGCCCAGCGGGTGAGGTAATACTTGTTCTCTGCTTCTTGCGGGCGATACTGGAAGTTGCGATAGTCGATGGCTTCGGCGTGGCCAACGTCGTTAATCCGCACGATCATGGGACGCATGTTGGCGAGTGCGTTCTGGCTCTTGTAGGTGAGCGCCGCCAGCGCGAAACACACTGCGGCGAGCACAATGATTGTCACCTTAAGATAAGTGTTCATGACCAGGGGATCGCCATACTGTTCCAAGTAGCGTTCCGCGGCGCGAGTGATTTGAGGTGTAGATTTCTCTTCTATGCTTGTCGTCTCTGCGCTCATCGTCTTTGTGCTCATTTCAAGCCTCCCTTCCGTTGTCTTTCGGTGCCACTACATCGCGGCCCGTATCATCATCATGGCCGCGCCCAACCCCCCGCCGTGTCCTCCCGTACCGCCCGTGAATAGGCTGTGTGTCATGGTCGGAATCTTGAAAAGAATGTAGACGTTGACCAGCACGAGAAGAACAAGCAGCGGCAAGGTCTGCACCATCAATGATGGGTCTGAAACGCTCTGGCCAAGTTGGATGTAGTAGTTGGTCAGAACGTGAGAGAGAACGTTCATCGTGGCGGCAGCAACGACCTTGTAAAAGCTGAATCCGAGGTAGGCTTTGAGCCATCCCCAGAACAACCAATCGAGCTTGTCGAACGCGAGGAACGGGATAAAGATTGGCCCGAGCAATCCGATGATCGTGGCGGCGATTGCGCCGTAGGCCAGAATCGCGGAGACGATTGCCGCCAGCAGGGCCAAAAGAAATTGCACTGCAAAGAATACGAGGGAGTAATAAGGAGACATCATGCTGGTCAGCATCGACGGCCCGGTCTTCGACGAAGCGGCGTGGATCTCGTTCAGCATGGTGCTCGAACCATCCGACCCAATCAGGTTCACAAGATTGATGGTGCCTCCGTCAATGAAGCCCTTGATGGAGAAGCCAAGGCCGGGGATGGATGTGTCGTAGTAATTCACCATCGCGTAGGCGAAGGTGAGAAGCATGAAGAGATTGAGGAATCTCCCCATGCTGAATCCCGGCCCGCCATGCGCCGATGCCAGCGCTTCCTGCACCCCAAACCAAACCATCATGATGGTTGCCAAGGCGATGACAATGTGAATCCCCATCGCCGTAATGGAGGGTGCTGCCGTGGCCGCAAGCGACTGGCAAGCCTGAGCGATAAAGTTGAAGAAACCTGTACCCATTTCCATGCCCTCCCGTCTTTTGTTGCCGGCGTCAATCCAGTTCGGTTCAGTACGCTTGCGTAAGCAGGTTCGAGGCGCCGCCGCTGGTCGAAGTGACGTTCGCGTTGTAATAGCTTTCGTATCCTGCTGAGTCGCGGAATGCCGACTTCATTGCGTCCTGTTGCTGCTTCTGGGCGATGATTTGCTGCAGGGCAAGATTGGCGTTGATCTGGTTCGCATCCTGCTGAGTTCGCAGTTCCAAGAGGAGCGCCCGATTGATCCGCTGTAGTTCGGCCATGATGGTCTGCTGCGAAGCGTCTTGGGTCTGGGTTGCCGCTTCAAGATTGGCGATGTCGGTCTGTCTCGCGGTCTGGTTGGCGCGGATAGTCCCCAGCACTTGCAGGTTCGTGGTCATTACCGAGTCGGCGATGTCAACTGTCGCTCCCTGCGCGGCAATCTGTTGCTGGCCGGCGAAGCTGGCGGTTGCGTAGCCGGGAACCACATTGTTGGTGCGCGGCACGCTTACCTGTTGGTACGCCACTGCGGCCCCGTTCCCCGTATTTGCCGAGTTGAGCCAACCCATCGAATTGCCGTAGGTATTCGAGATTTGTTGCAGCATCATTAGGTCCGTTGTGGGAGACAGAAACCGTGCATAAAGCATCCGGGGCGCGAGGATCATCTGGTGCGCGAGTTCGTATTGTTGTTTGGCGACGTTGTAGGCTTGCAGCGCCGTCGTCGCAATCTTGACGGTGTTGGTAAAGATCTGCTGGCCTTGCTCGATCTGCTGCGCCTCGTTGGCGATAGATCGTTCTTCGTTTTCGATCTGCGTGACGGCATGACCCGCCTGCGTGGGATCGAAGACAATACCGGAGCCGAATTGGGCCTGTGCGGCCGGCTGCAATGATGTGGCAAGTCCGAAGGCTAGTGCGGCAACGATGAGTCTGTTCATTGTCATTCCTTTCGTTAGAACGTTGGAGAGATTCTGTGGTTCGAATACGCGGGAAGAAGCATGTCCTGCGTGAAATACACTTTGACGCGATGTCCCTCCCGAATCGTGATGGTGGGCGGAATCTGTATGAATCGGTCAAGGATGGTGGCAGCGGATTGCGAAACACTGGCGGCAGCACCGTTGGTGAATGCCTGGGAACCACTCGTCGTAATGGTCCCGCCTCCCTGCGTGATCTGACTCGCTCCGGCAATTACACCCAAAGCGATCGAGGTGCCGAAGATCTGAAAATAGTGGTTGTTGACCTTGTCTTTCAGCCCTTCCTCTCCGATCTGATCGAGGCCCTGGAATTGGTCGAGATCGACGGAATACCCGTCCGGCATAATCAGGCGGTGAAAGACCACGGCCATGCGACGCTGTTGGCCAAAGCCCGCGGCTCCAATCTTCTTCGCCTCACCCAAGACAACGGTTCCCTCGGGAATGATGACGTGTTGGTGATCGTGCGAATACAGAGGATTTGATACAAGGACCTTGACCGGCCCCACGGCGTCCCCGTCCAGCCGATTCATAAGAACGGTGTCGAGGACCGAACCTTCATAAACGAGATAAGGCTGGCCGACGGCCGAATCAATATTGGCCTCCAGAGGGCGCTTATAACTTCCGGGTGTTTCTTCCTTTTCTTCTGTCGGTCGTGGCGCCACGAGGCTGCTGTTCGTCTGTCGTTCGGAATGGTCACTCTGGGTAGGCATCATCTGGCCTTGCTGTGGCTGTTGCAATTGTGGCTGCTCGGCGGCGCGGGCATACACAAGATTGGAGGCGAAACGAGAGTTGTCGGTCCGTTCGCGTTCTTTCGCCGCGATTAGCTGCGCCTCCTGTTGCACGGGCGTCAGTTGCATCTGCATGTTGCCCTGCTGCATCTGCGGGCAGGGCCGGCCCGGAGTGCAGGGGCCGTAGGCCGCGGCGGCGATCTGCTGCGCGGGCGTCGCCCCCGCAAGCGTGTGATCCCCTATCGAAGTAGCGCCCGCTGTCCCCTGCTGCTCTTTCTGACGTTCGGCCTGAAGCTGGTTCTTCAATTCCTGCACGTTGTTGTCGGTGTTGTCTTGCAAGGTCGGTTGCGGGGGCTGACCCTTCGCGCTCGCTTGCTGCGCGGGAGCTTTCTTCCCGCCCGAACTGAAAAGTGCTGCCACAATTACCAGCAAGGCCGCGCCGAGATAGACGAGCGTCTTGAGGTTCTTCTGCAAGACGCCCTTTGGCAATTCCAGGTTGCGCCGCAATATTGGCTCACGCTGCGGCTCCGTCTGCGCGGTGGCGTTCGGAGCAAAGATGTTTTCAGTCATGGCAGCTATCCTTTGCGCGCGAATTCCATTTTCTTCTTGCCCAGCTCCACATATCCGTTGTCCATGACTTTTGGGATGACGTACGTCCCTTCCCGAAGGTCGTAAGTGACGAGGTTGGGCTTGCCGTCTTTCATTTCGTACACGCTGAATTTCTCCGGCGCATTCGTCTTGATGTAGGTGAACTTGTCATCGTGGTAGATCGACTGGATATCGAAGGGAGCTTCGTTCGCCTTGTAGACATAGTCAAACTTGAGCTGTGTCGGGTAGGCGCTCTTGTATTCATCCACTGCCTGCGCAACGTGCGATTGAAGAGCGGCAAGCTGCTCTCGTGACTGTTCGAGCTGCGCGGCAGGCACGAACTGCGCGGGACCGCTGGCAGCCACAATCGCCGAACGGTCGGCGGGTTGGACGATCACCTTCAAGTCTGGCGTCGTCGATAAGGCGGAAATGTCCTGGAGCGTGAAGCTGTAAATGTTTCCCTTGTCGGTGATGAGATTCAGGTTGGAGCTGATGCCCTGTTTCGCCGGATGGACAAAGCAAAAGTTGTTAACTACGTCCACAATCCAGAAGTCCTTATCCCCAGTGGCCGCTTCCATGATCTTTTCGGTCGTCGGCAACTCGATCAAAGTCGTGTATTTCACTTTGGCACGGATCGCAACAATATCCTGCGAGTGATATTGCACGGTGCGTGCGGATTCCTGCGCCACGGCGCTGAAAGATGAAAGAACCAAAACAAGTTCGGCGATGAGTTTCGAGTTTCGCATGGCATATCTCCTATTTGGTGTTCATGGTTGATACGGCCAGCGCACGCGGCTGGAATGGATGATCCTCGGCTAGATGGCGAAGCCCGTCAGCAATGCCGAAGCGGTCGAAGTAATCCCGCTTCTTGAGGTTGTCACGGGCATTGTTGGTCGCCATCCAGTGCGAGACCGAATCGACGTTCAAATGCACCTTCTTTGAGGTCTGCGACTTGCGAATCAGCATTTGGCCCGGCGGAACAAGGCCCCCGATAAGGTCGAGTTCCGTATCGTTCAGATGGAATGCCTCTCGGTACACGTCGCGATTCATTTCCGGGTTGGCGAGAAAAATCTTGGTCGGGCAGCTTTCGGCCACAATTGCCAACATTCCCGATTCTTCGAGCTCTTTGATGGATTGCGTAGCCAGGATCATGGCCGCGTTGTGCTTGCGCCACGTTTTCTGTGCCTGCACAACGTAATTGCGGATCGTCTCGTTCTTGATGAAAAGCCACGCCTCATCGAGCAGGAAGATCTTGAACGTGGCGAGCCTTTTCGGGTCGGCAATTTCATTTGACGCGCGATGGAGGACGTAAAACAGCAGTGGTTCCAAAACCTCGGGGGCGTCGTTCCAGCCGTGGAAGTTGAAGGTCTGAAAGCTTGAGAACGAAAGCGTGTCCTCGGCGTTGTCGAAGAGGAAGCCATACTGCCCGCCACGGGTCCAACGGTGCAGGCGTTCTTTGAGCTCGCCGATGATGTTGCCAAAGTTTGAGATCGTGCGCTGATTTGGCTCCAGCACATACATCCGCTCGATGGCATCCCACAGACGGCGTTCTTCTTTGAAGTCGATTCGGTAACGTTGCTCGTTGCCTTCAATGAGCACTCGGAAAAAGCTGAAGAGAAATTGCATGTTGTCCTTTGTCCGGGGCAGCGAGAAGGGATTGATCGTGAAATCTCGCGCCTCCTGGCCAACATTGAGGTATGATCCGCCGAAGATCGTTGTAAGCGACTGGAAGCTCCCGCCGATATCAAAGATGAAGGTGAGCGGTGCGTACTTCTGCGCGTTTTGCAGGAGAAAATTGCAAAAATAGGACTTTCCACTACCCGTCATCCCAAGAATCAGCGTGTGGGCAACTTCGCCGTTGTGCAGGTTGAGAAAGTAGGGGGTGCTGTTGTCGGTTTCGAGCGCCGCAAGGTATTCCGTACCGAGATGCGCGTTGGTTTTCTCGCCGGGTAGGATCGTAAATAAAAAGGATAGGTCGGCGTAGTTCGTGTTTAGCAGATACAGCTTGCGAAGGTTCAATGCATAGTTGCCCGGAACGGTAGCAAAGTAGGCGTTGAGTTGGTTGTAGGTTTCCGCGAACAGATTGCCGTCCGCGTTGGTGAAGACGCCAGTAAACTCGGCGACGAGCGGATCGAGTTCCGCTCGCGACTGGCCATAAAGCACGATGGTCACCGAGAAGTCGCCAAGCGATTGACCGTCACCTAGGGCTCTCAGACAATCGCCGAGATTTTCAATGTCGGCCTGCTTAGATTCGTCTACCAGAACGTCACGCGGATTCGTCTTTCCGGGGTCGTTACCCATCTGGGAGACAAACCCCGTTTTGGACATATTGAAGTGGCGGCGGCGCTTATTGACTTCTTTGCGGGCGTTGTCCGCGGACAGCGGTGTCCACTCTGTGACGACGTAGAAGTTGGCCGGTATCTTCAGCAGCGCGTCGAGCACCAGGGGCCGCGTCTCTGTGATGGCTTCTTTCATCGTCAGGACACGCACAATATGATCGCCTACTCGCAGATGATCGCGTTCTGCTTCGATGTCGGAATTGACCACCTGATAGTCGAGAAACTGCGTGGACTGCGGCCGTCCCGCCACGCGCCAGTTGTCGTAATTCAGCAAACGGCGGAAAAACCCGAACTGCCCCTGCTGATTCAAGATTTCGATCTGCATGAAGTCCGCGAGCTGCCGAGCAAACGCCTGCACCTGTTGTTCGAGGCGGCGAACATCGTGCTCGATATGCGAGCGTAATAGCGTCTTCATGCTGTTGCTGGTGAACTGTGTTCTGAGTTCTTCCATCGCGCCAGCGGGGTCGCGAAAGAGACGAGCGAGTGCCGCACCGACGCCAGTCTTTGACCGGCTGCCTTCGAGCACGATGCAGTAGAGGATTTCAACTTGATAAAGATGGTCGCGCTTGGCTTCAAAGAACTTTCGCCGCTGATCGATTGCTGCTTCCACGACCGGGTCGTCATAGGTTGCGAACGGTATGTCGGGTCGATTCGATTTGAAGAGGTATTGGTAGACATGGAAGCCTGGACCAAACGCCTTGAGGGCCGCTTCCAAACGCTTCACTGCATACTCCTGTTCGGAGCGGTCCAGACTTTCGTAGTCCACACCGGGAACATTGAGAACCATGCCCACGTCACCGCTCTTGGTGAGAAAGGCTGTCTCATTCCAGAAGCCGTAGAGGTTGATGTGGTCGTTCAACGCCGCGCTCTCCTTCCACGGCTTGACGACCTTGTCGAGACGCAGCATCAGACGACCTCCACAAGGGGCACTTGTTGTTTGGCCGCGTCGTAGCGCAGCTTGTAGCGCTCGGACTTTGCCAGGATGCGAAGGAATGCCGGATCGCTGTTCGTTACCCAATGGCCGAAAGCAAAACCGCCGACGAATACAGCGATACCCGCGAGGATGGAATTGAAGAGATTGAAGGCCCCTACAGCCCCGACGCACACGAAGTAGAAGAGCGTGCGCTCCACACCCAAATAAGTGAGAGGCTTGTGCAGGCTCTTGAAAACTCGATTTGTGCGCTGCTTCTGCTGCTGGCTGCCTGTCATAATTCCTCGTCTAACCGGCATTGCGCGGTCACGGGTTTGGCGCGCTGACAACTTCCGCTAAACGCCCCACAGCCAACTCAAGACATTGGCAGCGAGAACGGCGATGCCGGTTCCTGCGGCAACGCCGGCGAGTGCCTTCTTCGCTCCGGGCTCTCCGTGCGCGAAGCCGTAGCCGCCGATGACGATGGCGATCAGGCTTGCGACCTTCGCGACGGTAAAGGATTGCAATTGAAACTCGGGGACGGGTCCACGAATGGCTCCAGCATCCAGGGGCTGCCAGGGCATGTCGGCGGCAGTGCCGACACCTCAGACAACGGCGGAGGACTCAATCTTAAGTTGGGTAATTCTTCCGCCCCTGCGTCACCGATAACCCAGCCCGTCCCGCCAATGGGGATTCCAGGATTGCCGGGACTGAATCTGAATAATGTCGAGCCCTCGCAGGCCGCCCAACTCGCGGATACGGCAACGACGCTTACTGGGCCGGAGCGCAGCGTAGTGGAAGACGCAGCCTTGCAGGCGGCCCAGAAGAATCCCGCGCTCACCACACCGAGCGATGATCCCTTTGTTACTGATTATCAGAAGGAAGCTCAGGGCTACAATACCGCCGTGAAACAACAGCAGGAAGCGTTGCAAAAAGCCAGTGAGGCGGAAGGACACGTCCAAGCAGACAACGCGGCCATCGCCTATGCGAACCCATTGGTTCAGTCACCCAATGCAACCGATGTTCAGAGGGAGGCCTTCCAGCAGATGCAGACTGCGGCGCATTCGGATGAAGACGCTGCCGTCGTTGCGCGCCAGATGTTTGAGCAGACGGATGTACATCTCTCCATCGTGCGCGATCGCGCATCGGGTGCGCTGGCCGCATTGGCTCCTCCGCCTGCGAATCTTAGTGCTTCCCTGAACGGTGTTAGGCCCACGACCATATCGGCGCCGGGCGGACACGCTGTGGCATCTCCCCCGGTGGTCGCCTCGTCCCCGGTTCTGGTGCTCAGTATGTCGTCAAGACCGCAGATTCTGGCCTCACCCCCGCCGGGCGGCAAGCCCCATGTCATGAGCGTGAGTGAGTGCGTTGCGAGTTATTCGCCGACTGGCTCTGTTCCCTCGCTGGAGGAATTGCGCAGGAAGCTGGAGTCTCAGGGCGCCGCCCTGCAGAAGCTCGCGGAGACGCAACTGCGCGAGAACCAGGAGCGCAACGAATTGCTTAAGGATATGCGCAAAGCCCTCCAGGATGTAAGCATCAATGCAATCGATAAGGGCGTGGAGGGCTTGTTTGATTCCACCAAAGAAGGTCTTCAGGATGCGGAGATCGGGCTGCACGGCGAAATCATGGAGACGAAAAACCAGGCCATCCAGTTGCGACAGGAAATGGACGAGACCCGCAAGGCAATGGATACCGCGAAGGGCGATCCAGCGCGTCTCTCGGCACTCAATGCGGAATGGGTCGATCTGGACAAGAACCAGATTCAGCCTCTGCTGCAAAGGCGCAAGGAGCTCGAAGACCAATGGGAGAGCTACTTCAAGTGGCAGAAGCACGTTGCCAGCTTTACATCGGCACGGGACTTTGGTATCTGGCTGACGGATACGGAATTGCCTTGCGAGGTAAAGGATGGCGCGATCTCCTGCGAGAACATCCGAAAAAGCAATCCTTTTGAAAAGACGAAGAAGCTTGACGAAAATCTAAGCGCTGAGGACTTGAATCCAGCCCTGGACGGTCTCAAGCAGGTGATGAAGTTCGCGGCGCACAACGCAGACTTACTCGCACATCTGTCAAAAGCTGCTGCAGTAGTAGACATCGCCGCGCACGCCACCTTCATTGGGGAAGTTTGGGACACAACCAGCATGACCATCGATTTAACCTACGATGCTACCGTTGGATATTTGGGCTATCAGCGGTTACAGCAGGCGAAGCAAAATGATCCCCAGTTTGAAAAAGCGAAAGCCGCCCTTGCGAAGCAGATTGACCGGACGAACGCGGAGATTGGTTGCTACCAGGGAACAAATTGATGAGCAGAGTAACTTCAGGCTTTTAGAAGGAAGGGCACCATGAAACTTGGAACATTCAGTGTGATTTTGATCGCGGTCATTCTCGCAGGCAGTTCGTGTGCAACGCTGCCTGCGCAGGATGCAACAGTGATCTCAGACACTGACGCCTGCACCGAGGTGCTGTCATATCTCTCCTCCGGTGGATTCATGCGAGACGGGGGAGTGTTAATTTGGGGATCTCAAAAACTTCATATGCAGCGAATCACTGGAGGAGAGCTCGCTCCCTCAGGCATACGCTTCCAGTTAAAGGGGAGGCCAGAAAAGGAAGTGTTACTCGATTTTAAAGACTTCGTCGACGTCAGCGGACAGGACACTCAAATCTTCTTCCGAAAGCAAGAAGGCTTTGGCATGAATATCGACTTGAGTAAGCTGCACGGGTTCTGGTCCTACACCCCGACGGGCCTTGTAGATGCTCGTCTTGTGCCGGCTCTGAATAAGTTGGTTAGCGACGCCCATGCCGGGTATCCGTATGATTGCCACGGCGCACTAACTCCCGCGGACGCTGCAAAGGTATTCGCGGATTTTCAAGAGAAGGTGGCGGCGTGGCGGGCGATGAATCCCAAGCCTCCGGTCTCCGATGAAGTTACCAGGAAACGGCTGCTGGCCGAAGACGCCGTCCAAGAAAAGGATTTTGCCGCGGCGGGCAACTATTACAGAGCTGGTATCACCATTGACCCTACGTGGGCTCCTGGTTGGTACAACGCCGCATTGATCAGCGCTGAGTTGAAGGACTACTCTGCAGCCGCCAACTACATGAAGCACTATCTGATTCTCTTGCCGGATGCGCCCGACTCTGCTGCCGCCAAAGAAAAAGTTCTGCTGTGGGAGGCCAAGGCCGAGCAAACCAGCCGTAAGTGAGCGACTAACGTCCAGTTTGAAAAGGCGTAGTCCATCTCCCGGCGAGCGAATCGATAGAATCGAACGATGAGATTCGCTGCCGGAACGGAAAGAAATTGAGTGCGGAAAACTATTTAGGAGATGGCTGTTATGCAGATTCGTTCAGTTCCAGTGCTTATGCTATTGCTTGTACTCGGGGGCAGTCTGGCTGTGACGATGCATGCCGAGGATGCAAAGAGTCTCTCTGATCGAGAGGCCTGCCAGAGAATAAAGACACTGCTTCCGCAGGCGACCGGATACCGGGGCAAGGGCTTTTCTAACTGGTCCATGCCGAAAATCACGGGGATCCGCCTGACCCCAACAGGTTTCACTCTCATCGTGGGAAACAAGCCGGCAATCACATTCGCTTATACAGACATGCAGAATGCGAGAGTGACAAATCGTATCGACGTCAAGTTCGAAACGCAGGGCCATACACAGTTGATTGAAATTGACACAGCAATTAGCGATGAGGCTCGAGAAGGATTTTCAGCGGCCCTTAACCACCTCGCTGAGGCTGCGCATGCTGGGCGGACATGTGACTGCACCAGCGATGTCGCCCACAGCCGGACTGAACTGGATGCCTTTGCCCAAAGCACGACAGCTTGGCGAGCAATGAGCCCCAAGCCAGCTTTCTCAGATGAGGTGATCAAGAAACGGTTGTTGGCTGAAGATGCCATTGAACACAAAAACGTCAGAGCCGCGGTGGGTTACTACGACGCCGGCGTCGCGCTCGATCCGACCTGGGCGCAGGGCTGGTACAACGCCGCGTTGCTCTATGCCGAACAGCAGGACTACTTTGACGCTGCAGTCCGAATGAAGCATTATCTGATTCTCTTACCCGAGGCTCCCGACGCCGCAACAGCCAAAGAGAAGCTCCTTCTCTGGGAGGCCAAGGCTGAGGAAGCCAACGGTAAGTAGCGCTGCGTACTGAATGCTCCCCTAGAAGCGCGCGGTACAAAGCGACGCCATGAGGTACAGCAACGTCAAAGGCATCCATGAGCGAAGATATCCATCGTGGACCGGCCCTTCGCCCTAGAATTGTTCTCTTTGGCCCCGACAAGGGAAGCCGCAGAAGTTCTGCGGTGCAGAGCGGCCGATCTGGGGATAGATCCCGGATCGTCGGCCATCCAAGAAAGCTGTCTAGAAGCGGGCTTCCGGGAAAGCATCCTTTAATAACGAATACAGCAATTAAAAGATAATGGCTCATCCTTTAATAAGCGACCAATGGCAATTCTACTTTCAATGCGGAGGTGATCCGATGATCCCAACCCGCGCGGCGAGAGGACAAGGAATGGAGTGCCGGCTGATCAGGCGCTCCTCACAGACTTCGGCGACTTGCTTCTGGTCGATTTGTGGCTTGCATCGAGGGTAGCCCATGCCTTGCGAACATTGGTAGCTAGCTGCTCCTGGCGCGCCTTAACCCACGGAGCATAGTGTTTCTCCGTAATTTTGACGCTCTTGTGACCAAGCAGCATAGAGACTTGTTCCAGCGGAATCCCAGCAAGCAGCATCTCGACTGCGAACGTGTCCCGAAGCATGTGCGGATGGCTACGCTTGGGTGCTCCGTCGTCGTTCCGTAAGTCTGCGATCTTGAAGAGGCGCCGGAAACTCCGCTGCCAATTGCCAACCACTGATTTCGGCGAGCCGTTGCCAGACCAGAAAAAGTATCGTGGATTGGGAGTGGGGCCTGGCGGAATGGTTCTCAACGCCTCCGCCACATCGGGAGGCAGCGGCACGTACACGGGGCTGCCGGTTTTTGCGCGATACAGGAACAACTCTCCATTTTCGTTCAGTCGCCTCCTCTCCAGCGTCACCGCGTCCCTGATGGCAAGTCCGCTCCAGCGCATTAGCAACGTGAGAATGCGAAGGCGCGTCGCCTGGTTTCGGCATTCCACCCAACCCTTGGGCCGATAGATGTAGGTCGCCTCCATGATCTTGTCGAACTCATGTTTTGGAAAGTAGTCGGTAGGCGGTCCGTCCGCTCGAATTCGACCCAGCAGCACGGCAGGATTGGACTTGATCCAACCGAGTCGGAGGCAGTAGTAGAAGAATCCGATCAACCGTTCTTGTTTCTTCTTCTTGGCAAGAGGACCGTCGGTCCAGGTATCACGGAAGGCTTCGAGATCGGCGGTCGTAATCTCACTGATGTGCGTGAACCCTGCGGTAGTGCTCCACCCGAGGAACTGCTTCTCGAAGATCGTGGTCAACTTGTCAAGCGTAGAGTCTGCAAGGTTCTCGTTCCTTTTGCTGGCGAGGAATCGTTTCACCGCAGTTTCGACGGTGACGGCTTCTGACTTCCGCGGGGGAGCCTCGCCGTTGCGGATCGAAGATGCTCGTTGCGCAGCCTCTTCTTCGAGTCGTCGGCATTGCTCTTCGGCCTTTTCCCAGCTGCGGGTCTCGGCCGTCTGCCGAACCGGGGAGGAGTTCAATATCCCGCGAATCCACTTCGGGCAGCGACATCGCTTCCAGAACCGATCAGACTTCTTGGGGCAATCTGAGGTGTGGCGGGTGTAAACGAAAAGGCTCAATTGTCACCTTCCTGTACAGCCCCTGCCGAGTCGGCGGTACAAAAACGGTACAACAATTGGTCACTGTTTGTAAATATAAGAAAATATTATATTTATTGTGGTGGAGGCGGCGGGAGTCGAACCCGCGTCCGAAAATGTTACTGGTCAAGAGACTACATGCTTATTCGCGTTCATGCCCCAGTCATTAGAGTGTTGCCACCCCTGCCCGGGACGTTCGCGGCCCACGCTCAGAACGGACAAGAAACGCTAGCCGCTAGCCTGAGATCTTAACCTCCCCGCCCAGACGTAGCGGGGAAGAGCAGCCCTCTGTGTGACGTTCGCTCACAGCCCAAGGGCGAAGCTGTGGAAAACGGCAGCCTAATTAATTAGGCTGCGTATGCCATTGGTTGATTGGCAATTATCATTTTGCTCACGATTACGGGTGTGTGCACCCCGGCATGCCTCTTGGCCGCAAGCATCTCCGTCGAAGCCGTGACGCCCCCACTGGTGGGAATGGCCATT
>Ga0302326_10001928_pt1 | contig 51742 bp, 59 predicted proteins | sample Palsa_T0_3_FD_202264 | JGI IMG/M metagenome (GOLD analysis project Ga0302326, IMG submission 202264) | Peat permafrost microbial communities from Stordalen Mire near Abisko, Sweden - Palsa_T0_3 | ecosystem: Environmental > Terrestrial > Soil > Palsa > Peat permafrost | place: Sweden: Abisko...
AACGAACAATGATCGAGTCCGGAAAAATACGGATCGCGCGCGAAGCGATCGTCGCCCGAGGCGTCGTCGACCAGGAGCGGCTCGCCGCTGCGCTGCGCGAAGCGGAAGGCGAAGAGCGGGATGAGGCCGCGCTCGGCGGCAACTTCGATCGGAATCGCGGTTGGATCGGTATCACTTGCGGGCGGTAGCAGGAAGAACGCTTGCTCTTCGTCTTGCCAGAGCGCGATCGAGACGCCGGTTGCGCCGGTCATCGCTCCCAAGAGCTCGACGACGCGGCTCCGCAGCCGGTCCAAGCTCGTTTCCGAACTGAGCGCTTGTGAAGCGCCGAGGATGCCCATCAGATCGATCGATCCTGGAGAGAGGCCGTTGCTGACGCGCAGAGACTGTTGCGCGCTCCAGCTCGTTTTCGAGTGCAGGAAGGTGTGGGTCTTATCGAGTTGCGCAACCTTCGCGCTCGCCCCCCACTGCTGGTAGAGACCGCGTGCGTCAATCAGCGCCCGCTGCCCGGCGTTCTGCATACCGTGCGCGAGATTGAAGAGTCCGGTGCGTTCCGTGATCAGGGCGCGATGCCAGGGCCGGCTACGAGACTCGACCTCACACAGCGCCTCATCGAAGAGGAGGGCCGCATTCGCCGAATCGCCGCAGGCCCAAGCGCGTTCGGCTTCGATCAGCCGCAGCAGGTGGCGAAAATTTACCGGCGCGTCCTCGGAACGCTCGGCGAGCCAGTCGCGCGAGACGTCCAGTTCCCTCAAGATTGCGCTGCATTCGATACCTTCGGTAGCCCGCGCGAGTTCGGCGAGAGCCAAACAGCGCAGAAAGCGCCCGAGTGCAGAACGATAGTTACCCTGAATGAAGCGTAAGAGCGGCATGAAAGCGCTCGTGTGTTCGAGCAAGCGCTGCTGATCGCCGAATATTGCGGCCGAGGTTGCAAGAGCAAGCCGGAAACCAACGGTTGGATTTGTGTTCCCCGCAAGCTTGGCGAGAAAGTCAGTTTGGTCGAAGGAGGCATCCGAAAGGCTACCAGGCGACTGTGTTTCGCCGCGGAGCGCGCGCGTGAGCTGCAGATACGGCACGAGACCAAACCACGCTTGACGGTTGCCTGTTTGCTCGGCGAACGCGACCGCCTCTTCGGCTTCGGCGGCGCACGCATCGAGCATCGGCGAACACTCTTGGTGCGCCGGCACCGTTGCCAGATAGGTATGGCAGACTGTCTGAAGATCGCCGCCTCGCAGCAACCCCTCGCGCGCGCGCAGGCTCTGTGGAATGCAATTTTCCAACGGCTCGAACCACTGGACACCGAAGAACGCCAAGATGTAACGCGCGAACGAAGTGCCCGGTTCGTAGCCGCGGGCTTCTCCGACAGCCACCACGTGGCGCTGCACGGCATACCCCGTACGATAGTCTTGACGCATGCCGATCGTCACAAAGTTTGCCGCACTGAGTCCGCTCACGAGCCACGCGCAAGGCCCGTGTTCGACCCACAGACGCTGGCTCTCGAAAATGATCCACGTCAAGACTTCGGGATCGCAATGAAACGCCGGGAGCAACAGCTTGCCGACGACTTTCGCCACGGCGATCGCGCGCGGATCCGAGATCTCGGATTTGCTGCACTCTTCGCCCACGTCGGCCTGTGCGATCCAGGCGTAGAGAGCTTCGAGGCGCGCTTCCAAGAACGTCGGAACATCGTCGCCGCTCGGAGGCTCGAGTCCGAGCTCCGCCAGGAGGTCGAGACCAAGATTCACCGCGTCGCGCAAGCGGCCGCGCTTGCCGAGACTGACGATCTGGCCACAGACCGGTTCGGTAAGCTCGAGCGGACCCGGACAGCGGCTTCGGATCGAGTGATACGCGGCGTCGGCTTCATCGTAACGCCCAAGGCTGTAGAGAATTGCATGGCGGCCCGTCTCGAGTTCGGTCAACACGGGATCCTGCGGGTTCGCGAGGTCGGGTTCGTGCAGCGAAATCGCCGCTCGCAGAAAGCGCTCCGCGATCGGATAGTTCGTGCTGCGGCGCGCGCGAGCGGCGGCATCGCTGAAGAGCGCGCCGGCGCGCCGGCGCTCCTCCCGTTCGCTCAGTGCGTCGACGACCGTCAGATACTGTTCGGCCGCCTCCGCCTCGAATTCGTGGCTCCTTGCAAGCCGGCGCGCGATTGCGAGGTGCAAAACCTGGCGTCGCGAAGGGCCGATCCGTTCGTACACGGCTTGGTGGACGCGGTCGTACCGAAACTGCAACGCGGCATCGCGCGGGACGGAGCTGCCGTCGTTCCCGGCTTCCAGGGTGAGCAGGCCATCCTCGAGAGCTGGTAGCAGGCGCTCTTGAAGCACCTCCGCAGGCAACCCGGTCGCGGCTTCAAGCACCGTACCTTCGGTTGATCCGCCCACGCACGCCATCGTCTCGAGCAGGTCTCGCGTGCTACTCGGCAGTTTTGAGATCCGCACCGCCAAGAGATCGACGAGTTCGCCTTCACCGACAAAGCGCCGTATCGTCGCGTCGTTCCAACTCCAGCCGTTCTCGTCGAGAACCAACGCTCCGTCACGCCGCAACGCGTTGAGCAACTCGACGGTGTAGTAGGGATTTCCGGCCGTACGAGAGCCGATGACGGCGGACAATTTCGTGGCTTCTTCCGGCGCGAGCCGCAGCATCTCTTCGAGCAGCAGGGCCAGTTCGGTAGGCGCGAGGTCTTGCAGGCGTAGGAGCAGCGGAGCCGCACCGAACAGGTTCCAGCGTCGCAACATGCCTGAGAGGGGATGAGCCAGGTCGACATCATTGCCGCGATACGCACCGACAAACAGCAGCCCGCGCATCTTGTCATCGGTCAGGAGCGATTCGACGAAACGCAGCGAGGATTCGTTCGCCCATTGCAAGTCATCAAGTACGAAAACGATCGGACGGGCGGGTGTGGCGACCGCTCGCAAAAACTCGCGCATCGCGACGCGCAGACGTACGGCACCTTCGACCGGGTCGCTCTCGTAGGTTGCGGGAACGCTGTCGACGAGCAGCGCAAACTCGGGGAGCAACTCGGCGATCAAACCGGCATTGCTGCCGAGAGCTTGAAGAATGGCGGCGCGTTGTAGTTTGAGTTCGGCTTCCGGCTCTGCCAGCAACAGATGAACGAGCGAACGCAACGCTTGGAGGATTGCGCCCGCGCTTGCATCGGGGCGATGTTGGTCGAACTTCGCCGACACGAACCAGCCGTGCCGAGCGCTCGCGACCGGGCGCAACTCGTTGATCAGCGCGGTCTTTCCAACGCCCTGACCGCCGACGATGAGTACGCCACGCTCAGCGCTCGTCAGAGCCCTCTCGAAGGCATCGTGCAGCGCCGCAATCTCATGTTCGCGACCGATCAGGCGCGAAGGGGAGGTGAGCTGCGAAGGAAAATCGCGCTCACCGAGCGCAAAAGTGGCGCCTTCCTCGCTCGCTAGTGTCTCGCGTAACATCGCAAGATCGTGCAAGAGGCCTTCGGCGCTCTGGTATCGCCGGTCCGGTTCTTTCTCGAGCAAGCGCAAGATGATGTCTGATAGGACCCCGGGGATGCGCGGATGCATGTCCGCGGGCGGCCGCGGTAGGCGAGCCAACTGGTCGTGCAAGACCTGCAGCGCGTTGCTGCTGTCGAACGGCAAATGGCCGGTCGCAAGCTCGTAAAGAGAAATCCCGAGCGAGTAAAGATCCGCTCGCTGATCGACGTTGTGACCCGTTCGACCCGTTTGCTCGGGCGGTATATAGGCGAGCGTTCCCGTAATTTCGCGGTCGTGGGCAAAGGCCGGATGCTGTTCGGCAAAAGTGGTCGCTAAACCGAAATCGACCAGGAGCGGCTTGCGTTCCGCGCCGGCGAGCATGATATTGGCCGCGTTGATATCCTTGTGCAGAACCCCGGCACCGTGCATCCCGGCGATGATACGGGTCAAAGAAACGGCAAGATCGAGTAGCGCGGGGATTTCGAGATGTCCCGCGCAGCCGCTGTCGGCGAGCGATATCGCAGCATCGTCTTCAAATGCAATCGAGCCGGCCGGGGCAAGCGCGCGGCTCAGTCGCGGAACGCCCTCGATGCCCGCTAGGCGTCCGAGGATTTCGACTTCGTGGCGAAGCCGCTTCGCTGCGCCTGAACCGAGCGGTTCCTTACAGATCAGGCTGCCGGCTCCCGGCCGGCGCAGACGGTAAATCAGCGTGCGCTCGCTACGATGCAAGACTTCCCCGCGCTCACCTTCTTCGAGGGGCAACTCATCAGTTTTTCCCGCGTGAATTATCCTGATAACATTGGCCGTTTTCTCGGGGAGGTAAAACTGCCTCGCCGGCATCGCGCGCGCTACTATGTTCATCGACAGAAGAGAAGGCTCGGACGAGAGCGACCGGGCTCACAACCCCCAAAGTAAGGTCGTCGCCCGCGCTGCGCGCCCTGCCACCGGATGCAACGCGCCGAGCGCGGCGAAGAAACACGCATGACAGCAACCTTCGTCGAAATCGATTGGGTGCGCGAGCACCTCGCCGATCCGTCCGTTCGGATCGTCGACACCCGCAGCATGCCGCATGGCGCGGTGGTCGACGCGCCAAGCGGCGCCACACAATACGCCGCCGGGCATCTCCCGGGCGCCGTGCATCTCGATTACGCGGACGACCTGGCCGACCCGGCCACGCCGTACGCCGCGCGCGTCGCGCCGCCGGAATTGTTCGCCCGCGTCGTCGCCCAACATGGCATCGGCGACGCGACGACCGTGATCGCCTACGACGACGGCGACGTACCCTACGCCGCGCGGCTCGTGTGGATGTTTCGCTACTACGGCCACGACGACGTCCACGTGATGGCGGGCGGCTTCAAAGCGTGGCGTGCTGCGAACCTTCCGGTCGACACCGCCGTCCCGCAGTACCCGGCGGCGACGTTCACGCCCCGCGCTCGACCCGGTTTGCGTGCGACGCGCGAAGACGTGCTCGCAGTCGCGGAGGGCCGCAGCGACGCGCAGCTGCTTGAAACGCAGCGCGACAAAACCTATGCGATGCGCGACCACGACATCGCCGGCGCCGTGCGGCTCTCCGCTAACGACCTGCTCGAAGATACGCGCGGCGGACGGGTCGCCCCGCGCGAAAAGTTGGACGAGCTGGTGGCGGCACGCGGTCTCGATCCGGCAAAGCGCACGATCGTCTCGTGCGGCAGCGGCGTCTCCGCCTCAGGATCGTATCTCGCCTTGCTCGAAGCCGGCTTCTCCGATGTCGCCGTCTACGACGGCTCCTGGATGGAGTGGAGCCACGACGCGCTACCCACCGTCCCCAAAGAGAAGCCCGGTGCGCGCTAAGGGGCTAAGCGCGACAACAGGAGCTTCGCAAGTTCGCTCGAGCGGTCGAGGTCGAGCGCGTCACCGCGGCGCACGACCGCTTCGATGACGCGTGTCTTGGTCATCACGTAGACGGCGGCTTCGGTCGCGCGCGCCCCGTTACCGAGCGCGGGGACCGGCGTCGCATCCGGCGTGCTCGTGCGCGCCGCGAAGTATGCCGCCAGATCCGCAGCCACAGCGAGCGCAATATAGCTCTTGCAAATGAATTCCTTGGGAGCTCCGGATGAGATTCCGCTGCAACGGCGCGCTTGCGCGGCGAAGAACGCGCGCCGTTCCGGCAACCAGGGCGCGGTCACGACCGCGTACGAAAGCGCACCCTCGTCCGATATGGCGCGCGTCGAATAGAAGCAGATGCCTGCGCTGCGGGCGACATCGTCGGCCTCTTGGACGGGATATCCGAGGATGCGAGCTGCATCGCCCGGCCCGACGATCGAACAATCGGCCGGGGCGGGTTGCGGCGGCGGTGTCGTCTGCGCGTCCCCGGGACGAGCAGCCAGCGACGCGGCCAAGAGTGCGACCAGCGCAAACGTGGCTCGAGCCCTCACGGCTCGCGCGTGGTTCCTTGGCGCAAATCTTCGATGAAGGCGCGCACGCGCCGAACGGCTTCATCACCGCTCGTCCCCGCGTAAGCGTCGACCAGCGCGCTGCCGACGATTGCGCCGTCGGCGATGGCGCATGCCCGCCGAACGTGCTCGCGTGTCGAGATGCCGAAGCCGATCGCAAGTGGCTCGGGGCTAGCTGCGCGCAGCGCCCCGACGCGTTCGGCAATCCAACTGAAGTCCGGCTCGCGCCGCGCGCTCGTCACACCGAGGCGTGAAACGACGTAGGTGAAGCCCCGGCTCGCTCGGGCAATCGCCACAGCGCGCCCGGGCGGCGTTGTGGGGGCGATGAAGAGCGGCAAGGCGAGCCCGCGCGGCTCGAAGGCCGCCTGGAGTGCAGCAGTCTCCTCGAGCGGAACGTCCGGAACGAGCGCACCACACATGCCCGCTTCAACGAGCGCATCGGCAAAACGTTCGAGACCGAACTGCACGATCGGATTGAAGTAGGTAAACGCAACGATCGGCGGCGCTCCGCGAGCGTTCGCCGCGGCCGCAAGTGCCAGCACCTGCTCGAGGGTCGTCCCGGAGTCGAGCGCGCGCTGCGCCGCCGCGGCAACCGTCGGGCCATCCGCCAGCGGATCCCCGTACGGAATCCCAAGCTCGATGACATCCGAGCCGGCCGGTCCCAACGTGTCGAGTAGCGCCGCCGTGGTTGCCGCATCGGGATCGCCCGCGCACAAATATGGAACGAGTGCACCGCGCCCCGCCGACTTCGCGGCAGCAAAGGCAGCGATGACGCGCTCAACTCCGTTACTGGTTCCGATCATTTGCCCGTATCCGGCGCAGCCCGGTGCGAGCGTTCGCGCTGCGATAAGACGACGGCCTTGGGGTTTTCGAGCGAAAATATCTCGTACAGCAGTGCGTATCCGTGCCGTATCGCGCGCCGTGCAACCGCAAGCGAACTGGAAGGCACGCCGGAACTCGCGGCTTCGGCCTTGACGCCTTTGGTGTAGCGAATCGCCCCCTCGTCCGCCTGTTGTCCGGCGACCGGGTTGCCGCCGAGCGCCTGCCAATACGCCTCGTCTTCACGCAGATAGGCGGAGAAGATGCGCAGGAAAAACGCGCGCCGGTCGTTCTTCTCGCTAACGATGCAGCCGCGCACACCCGCACCAATATCGCGCAGGGTCGCGCGCACGAGACCAGCCTTGACCGGATCGATGCGGCCGCCGAGCGCCGCGCGTTTCATCGCAGAGACGTCGGCGACGGCCGTGAAGTAGCGATATTGGTAGTCCGAGATCACGTGATTGTCGCAGAACGCGAGCGCCGGCATCGCAAGTGAACCCGCGGCTACCGCAAACGCCGTCGCGGCGAGGTACGCCGACACGTTCACGATCGCAAGAGCGCCGGTTCGAGCCGCCGCTGCGCTTCGAACTCCGCAACCTGGCGCGTGTCCTTGTCGCCGCGCCCGCTCAAGTTTACGAGCACGAGACCCTCGCGCCCCCGCTCGCGCGCAAGTTCGCGAGCAAACGCAAGCGCATGGGCGGACTCGAGCGCCGGTACGATGCCTTCGCGCTCGGCGCAGCGATGAAACGACGCGAGCGCCTCGTCGTCGGTTGCCGAGACGTAGGTGGCCCGTCCGGACTCTTTGAAGTAAGCGTGCTCGGGGCCGACGCCGGGATAATCGAGACCCGCCGAAATCGAATGCGTGTTGCGCACTTGCCCCTGCTCGTTCTGTAAGAGATACGAGCGCGAACCGTGCAAGATACCGATGCTTCCGGCATTGAGCGAGGCTGCCGTATCGATCGATTCGAGACCGTGTCCCGCCGCCTCGACACCCCACAGACGCACCTCCGGATCGCCCGCGAATCCGGCGAAGATTCCCATCGCGTTGCTGCCGCCGCCGACGCAAGCAACCACGTCGGAAGGCAGGCGCCCGTAACGCTCCAGCATCTGCGCGCGCGCTTCGATGCCGATCACCTTCTGCAATTCCCGAACCATGTACGGGTACGGATGCGCACCCACGACGCTGCCGATGATGTAGAAGGTATCTTCGACGCGTGCCGCCCACTCACGGAACGCTTCGTTGGTTGCATCCTTGAGCGTTCGCGTGCCGCCGCTGACGGGGTGGACGGTTGCACCGAGCAACCTCATGACGAACACGTTCGGCGATTGACGCTCGACGTCGAGCGCGCCCATGTAGACGTCGACCGGAATGCCCAGCTTCGCGCCGATCGTCGCGGTCGCAACGCCGTGCTGACCGGCGCCCGTTTCCGCGATGATACGCCTCTTGCCCATGCGCTTGGCGAGCAAGCCTTGCCCGACCGTATTGTTGATCTTGTGGGCGCCCGTGTGATTGAGGTCTTCGCGCTTGAACACCAGGCGCGCTGCGAGCGGATCGTCGACGAATCGCTCCGCCTCCATGATCGGCGAGGGCCGGCCGACGAAGTCGCGCAGTATCGCGTGATATTCCTGCCAGAAGGCCGGATCGGCGAAGGCTGCGTCCATTGCCGTTTCGAGTTCGATCAGCGCCTCGACCAGCACCTCGGGCACGAACTTGCCGCCGAACTTGTCGCCGAAATACCCACGCGCGTCAGGTTTCTGCATCCGCATCCCTCACCGCGCGCACGAAGGCGCGCATCTTATCGATATCTTTGTGGCCGTTCGTCTCGATTCCACTGCGCACGTCGACCGCGTAGGGACGCACCGCACGCACACACGCACCGACGTTTCCCGGCGTCAACCCGCCCGAGACGATGACCGCGCGCCGTTTTGCGATCGACTCGACGATTCGCCACAAGAACGGAATGCCCGTTCCCCCAGCTTTACCGTCGACCCGCGTGTCGAACATCGGCGTTGCGTGCGTGTACGCTTCGATGCGCTCAAACCCGGCATCTTCGGTGCCGCCGTCGACGTGAAAGGCTTTGACGTAAGCACTGCCGTGGGCGAGCGTTTCGCAGACCCGCGCCGACTCGTCACCGCTGAACTGTAAGGTGAAGCCGAAGGAACGCAAGCGGACGGCGAGGTCCGCCGGCGGGTCGACGACGACGCCGAGCTTCGCCATGAAGGGCGGAGCCGCAAGGGCGATACCGGCTGCTTCGTCGAGCGTGACGCGGCGTGGGCTATCGGCCACGATGACGCCGATCGCGTCGGCGCCTGCCTCGACCGCTAGCGCAACTTCAGCAGCGCTCGTCAAACCGCAAAACTTTATCCGCGTGCGGCGGGGCGTCACGCTCCAGCGACCGATGCCTTCTTCACCTCATCGACGAAAGCGGAGGCATCGTTCGAACGCATCAGCGCCTCGCCGATCAAGAACCCGCGCGCGCCGAGCGCATGCAGCTCGGCGATGTCCGCCGGCTCGTGTACGCCGCTTTCGCTGATAACGAGCGTACCGGAGGGTATGCTCGGCAGGAGATGCTCGGTCACGCCGAGATCGGTTTTAAAGGTTCGCAAGTCACGATTGTTGATGCCGACGACCGAGGGCCCAAGCGCCAGCGCCCGCCCGAGTTCTTCCTCGTCATGAATCTCGACGAGCGTATCGAGCGCAAAGCGCGTGGCCTCTTCGCTCAGCGTCCGTAAGGTCGCATCGTCGAGACCGGCGACGATCAGCAGGACGGCATCGGCTCCATAGGCCGCCGACTGCGCGATCTGATAACTGGTCGAGAGAAAATCCTTACGGAGGATCGGCCGCGTGCTGTGTTTGCGCGCGATGTCGAGGTAGGAGAGATCGCCGAGGAAGTGATCGGCTTCCGTCAACACGCTGATCGCATCGACGCCGGCAACCTCGTAGTTGGCAGCGATGACGGCCGGGTCGAAGTTGCGCGCGATCAAGCCGACCGAGGGTGACGCGCGCTTGATCTCCGCGATGACGGCCGGACCGCGCGCGTCCCGCAGCGCGCCCGAGAACGAGCGCCGCTCACCAAGGCGCTCGAGCCCGCGCGCGACGAGCGACTGATAGCTCTCGCGAGCTTGTTCCTCGGCGAGTGCCTGGGCCTTAGCGGCGTACAAGCGTTCCAGAATATCGCTCATGCCAACTCCAATTCGGTAGGACGCCGGAGACGGTCGAAGACCGCGAGCGCTGCGCCGCTCGCCAAACTCATCCGAGCAAGATTGACGCCCTCGCGCACATCTTCCGCCAACTGTGCGACGACCAGCAACAGCCCGGCATTGAGCGCGACGACATCAGCCCGAGGCGAACGTTCGCCCTCCAAGATCGCTACGAGCGCCGCCGCGTTGTGCGCGAGACTTCCGCCTGCGAGCGCCTCCGTCGGTGCGTGCACGCCGGCCGTCGCGGGATCGAGCAGCCAGCGCCGCGTTCCCGCAGGTCCGAACGAAAAGACGTGCGTCGGCCCGTCACCCGCAATCTCGTCGAGCCCGCTCGCCGAGTGCACGACGGCACCGGCCTGCGCTCCCAGCATGGCGAGCGCCATGCCCACGAGTTCGAGATGCGCTTCGCTTGCCACGCCGATCACCTGATGGGTCGCGCGGGCCGGGTTTGAGAGCGGGCCGATCAGGTTGAAAATCGTGCGCACCCCAAGTTCCCGCCGCACCGGTGCGACCGCCTTGGCCGCCGGGTGATAATGCGGAGCGAACAAAAACGTGAAACGCTCGCGTTCCAACTGAATGCGCGCGATGTCGGGAGGCGCATCGATCGGCACACCGCAGGCCTCGAGTACGTCGGCGCTGCCACACTGGCTCGAGGCTGCGCGGTTACCGTGCTTGGCGACGTGCAGGCCGCAGGCCGCCGCTGCAAACGCCGCGGCGGTCGAGACGTTGATCGTGTTCGCACCGTCGCCCCCGGTACCGCAGGTATCGGCGACCACCTCGAGAGCGTGCTCGACGTGCAAGCTGCGCGCACGCAGCGCCTGCGCTGCACCGACGACCTCATCGGCCGTCTCACCCTTGGCGGCGAGCGCCGCCAGAAACGCACCCGCCTGCACGGGCGACCATGAGCCATCCATCATCGCGCCGATGGCAAAGGCCATCGCTTCCGCGTCGAGGTCGCTGCCGCCGACCAAGGCTCGTAGAAAAGCCCGGTACTCGATCATATGGGCGCCACGGCCGGTGCTGCGGAGGCCGCGACCGTCAAGAAATTCGTAAAGAGACGATGCCCTTCAGGCGTCAGCACGGACTCGGGATGAAACTGCACGCCGTAGACCGGCAACGTGCGATGCTGCACGCCTTGAATCACGGCATCCGGGCTTGCCGCATTCGCACGCAGTTCCGCCGGAAAGGGATCGTGCGCGAGGCACAGCGAGTGATAGCGGGTTGCTTCGAAGGGTGAAGGCACGCCGGCGAAAATTCCGCTGCCGTCGTGTTCGATGCTGGAGGTCTTGCCGTGCATCAAGTACGGCGCGTAGTCGACCGCGCCGCCGAAATATTCGCCGATCGCTTGCTGCCCGAGGCACACGCCGAGCAGCGGCCGCTGCGCTTCGATCGCCCAGCCGATCGCTTGCATCGTCTTGCCGGCGCCGGCCGGACGGCCGGGTCCCGGACCGATACACACGCCGTCGGCGGCGCGCACCGCCGCCGCATCGAGACGCTCGTCATCGTTACGCACTACTTCGACCTCGGCCCCGAGCGAGCCGAAGAGATGCGCCAGGTTATAGGTAAACGAATCGTAGTTGTCCACGAGCAGGATGCGCACGGGGCCTCGACCTTCGTTCGCGCTCACCGGGGCACGTCGAGTCCGAGGACCTCGCGCACGATACGCGTCTTGGCGAAAATCTCTTCGAATTCGGCCTCAGGCTCGCTGTCGGCGACGATGCCGGCCGAAGCCTGCCAATACGCCTTACCCCCCGCCGTGGCGACGCAGCGTAACGTGATGCACGAGTCCAGATCGCCGTTGAAATGAAAGATCCCGACGCTCCCGGCATAGAAGCCGCGAGCCACCGGCTCCAAACGATCGATCGTTTGCATCGCGCGAATCTTCGGCGTCCCCGTGACCGTGCCGGCCGGAAAGGCGGCCGCAAACAGATCGAGCGCATCTTTGCCGGGCTGCAGTTGGCTCGTCACGTTCGAGACGATGTGCATTACGTGGCTGTAGCGCTCGATCAGCATCAGCTCATCGACGCGCACGCTGCCGACTGCGGACACGGCGCCCAGATCGTTGCGTCCGAGGTCGACGAGCATCACGTGCTCCGCGCGTTCCTTCTCGTTCGCCAGCAGCTCGGAAGCGGTGACGAGGTCTGACTCGGGCGTCGCGCCACGCGGACGCGTGCCCGCCAGGGGCCGCAGGCGCGCGCGCGGACCGTCGAGCAGGACCAGAAATTCGGGTGAAGCGCCGAACACCGCCCGCCCTTCGTGGTCGATAAAGAACATGTAGGGCGAAGGATTGCGCGCGCGGATTTGGCGGTAGAAATCGAACGGTGTTCCGTCGAGTTCGCCCGAGTAGCGGATGCCGAGCTGCAGCTGATAGACGTCGCCCTCGTAGATCGCCCGCTTTGCGCGCCCGACGCGTTCGATGAACTGGTCGTGCGTCAGCGACTGACGGACCTCGCCCTTGATGCGAACGTTGCCGGGAATCGTCGGCCGCACGTTCAGCAACTGGGCGATATACGCATCGAGACGCGCTTCGACGGCCGGCCGCTCGTCCTCGGAGCGCGCCAAACCGAGCAAGATCATCTTGTGGGTGAAGTGGTCGAACACGACCCAGGTTCCCGGAACGACGACCAAGGCATCGGCAAACGGTGCGTCACTCGGGGGCTTCGGGCCGATCCGTTCGAGCACGCGCGCGGCATCGTAAGCGAAGGCGAAAACCGCGCCGCCCGAAAACGGAAGCCCCGGCACGTCGAGCTTGAAGGATCCGATCAAGGCGCGAATGTCGTCGAGCATGTGCGGATCGTCGTCGAAGGTACGCGTCTCGAGATAGTCGAGCCCGATGAACGAATAACGCGCGATCCGGTCGGTACCTTCGACCGACTCGAGCAAACACGAACGCCCTGGCGTGGCCAGGGCGAGATACGCCGATATCGGTGTCAAGGCGTCCGCAACGAACTCGCGCACGATCGGCGTGAGTTGTTGCGGAAGAGTACTTGGAGGTTGGGTTAACATATGGTCGCGCTACCGAAGCGTTGCGCTTCGTCCCTTACGGAAGCGCCGCGATCCGTTCCCTAATGCACCAGTTCCACGAGCGACATCTCGGCCGCGTCGCCGGGGCGCACGCGGGTTTTGATGATGCGCGTGAAGCCTCCGTTACGCTCCTTGAGCGCCGGCGCGATCTGATCGCAGAGCTTCTTCGTGACGGCGGGCTCGGTGAGGTACGCTGCCACTTGGCGGCGCGAATGCAGATCCCCGCGACGCGCGGTCGTTATCAGCTTGTCGACGACCTTGACGATCTCTTTAGCCTTGGTCGTGGTCGTCTCGATCTTCTCATGTTTGAAGAACGACGTGGCGAGGTTGCGCAGCAACGCCTTGCGATGTCCGTCGGTGCGCGAGAGGCGCTTCTGAGCAATCTGGTGCGGCATCGTCTTTCCCTAAACGGGTTGGCGCAGCGAAAGGCCGCGCTCTTCGAGGACCTGTTTGATCTCGTCGAGCGACTTCTTTCCGAAGTTGCGCATCTTGATAATCTCGTCTTCGGTCATGTCGAGCAACTCCGAAACCTTCGAAATACCCGCGCGCTTGAGGCAATTGAACGAGCGGACCGACAGGTTCAGCGTCTCGACCGGAATATCCCATTCGCTTGTGGGAGCGGCGGCCGGCGGCTTCTCTTCCTGGGTGAAATTCACGAACAGGTCGAGTTGCTCTTGAAGGATCGTCGCGGCAGTCGAGAGGGCGTCGTCGGGGGTGATCGAGCCGTTGGTCTCGATCTCGAGGGTCAGGCGGTCGAAGTCGACCGACTGGCCGACGCGCGTGTCGTCGACCGTGAAGTTGCACTTGCGAATTGGTGAGAAGATCGAGTCCATCGGGATCAGACCGATCATGTGCTCGACGTTCTTCTGCTTGTCGGCGGTCACGTAGCCGCGTGCCTTTTCGACGCCGATCTCCATCTGCAAGCGGGCGCTCTTGGCGGTCAGCGTTGCGATGTGGTAATCGGGCTGAAGGATCTCGACGTCGGCGTCGGGCGTTACGTCCGAAGCGGTCACTTCCTTGGCGCCGGTAACCGAGAGCGTCAACACCTTCGGTTCGTCGGTGTCCAGCTTGATCGGCAAGCCCTTGAGATTGAGCAGCAGGTTCGTCGTGTCTTCGACGACGCCCGGAATCGTGGAGAACTCGTGCAGCACGCCGTCGATCTTCACGTAGGTGACGGCGGCGCCGGGAATCGACGACAGCAGCACGCGGCGCAGTCCGTTGCCGAGCGTGATGCCGAAGCCCCGATCGAGCGGTTCGATGACGAACTTGGCGTAGTTGTCGCGGCGCTCGCGAACTTCGATGGAAGCGCCCGGCGGTGAATCAATAACGGTCATGGGATGTTCGGTGGTCCTTTGTAGCTGCTTTCGTTATCCGCAACCCGCTCCGCGAGTTACGATCGGACGCCTAGCAGCGGCTGGTGGTTATCGGCTGTAGTATTCGACGATCAGTTGTTCGTCGACCGGCGTGTCGATTTGCTCGCGGCTCGGCAGCCCGTTCACCTTGATCGCGAGTTCGGCTTCGTCGAAGTCGATCCACTCGGGATGCGGGCGATTGCGAGCGTATTCGGCGTTGGACTCGAAAACGGTCGACTTCTTCGAACGGTCGGAGAGCGTGATCACGTCGCCCGGCTTGACCAGGAACGACGGGATGTTGACGATGCGGCCGTTGACGCGGAAGTGGCGATGGGTGACGAGCTGACGCGCTTGCGCACGGCTCATCGCCAGATTCGTGCGGTACACGACGTTGTCGAGCCGGCGCTCGAGCAGCTGCAAGAACGTCTTACCGGTCTGACCCGGCACGCGCGCAGCCCGGCGGAAATAGTTCTCGAACTGCGTCTCGAGCACGCCGTAGTAGCGGCGCATCTTCTGCTTCTCGCGCAATTGGCGGCCGTATTCCGAGATCTTCTGACGGCTTGGTTTGCCTTGCGTCTTCTGGCCCGGCGCCGTACCGCGGCGCTCGACGGCGCACTTTTTGGACAGGCAGCGGTCGCCCTTGAGGAAGAGCTTGATCTTTTCGCCGGTCTTGCTGGTCGCGGTTTCGCGGCGGCAAAGGCGGCAGACGGGACCCGTATAGCGTGACATCTTCTACTCTACCTAAACGCGACGCCGCTTGGGCGGCCGGCAACCGTTGTGGGGAATCGGGGTGACGTCCTTGATCAGGGTAATCTCGAGTCCGGCGGCTTGCAGCGAACGAATCGCGGCCTCGCGCCCGGCGCCCGGCCCCTTGACATAGACTTCCGCCGTCTTCATCCCATGGTCCATCGCCTTGCGCGCGACGGCCTCGGCGGCCATCTGAGCGGCGAACGGCGTGGACTTCTTCGAGCCTTTGAAGCCGAGATTTCCGGCCGAGGCCCAAGCGATGACGCTGCCCTGGTTGTCGGAGATCGCGACGATCGTATTATTGAAGGACGAGTGAATGTGGGCGACGCCCGAACCGACGTTCTTGAACTCGCGCTTTTTGCGCGTCTTGGTTTGCTTTTTGGCGGCCAATGCTGCTCCGGGATTTTATCTTGCCCCGCGTTGCGAACCCGGGGTGTCGTCGCCTCGACCGGCCTCGCGATACGAGCGCGATCCGATCTTGCTTTACCGGACGAGCGGCGAATGCGTCCGGGGTGCCCGCGGGCGCGGGCGCGGCCGTTCGCAGAACAGCCGACGAGAGAGTATACCGGAAACTGAGCCTGAGGGTCAATGGCGGACCAGCATCCGAGCGAGTTCCGGGAAAAATCAAGTCATAGCGCTCGCTTGCGACCCGAATCACGCGGCCCCGGGAGACCGCCGAGCATCTCAGTTTAACCGGCATCACACCCCCAGCCGGACGTCACGCGAGCGGGCGTGTGGGGTGCGCTACACATAGGCCAAAAGTCTCTAAGACCTTCCTCTAGGGCCCGACCTTTGAATCATGACGACGTTGGGCCGCACCCTCCTGACAGCCCTGGGCGCACTGACACTCTCCGCCGGTATGGCCGCCGCTCCGGCGCGCGCCGCCGACCGGACCACCGATGGCGCCGTGGTCGTTTGGGTCAAGGGCCCTCACGGAGACGGCGTCGGGTCGGGCACCATCGTTGCCATTTCCGGGAGCCACGTTCGCATCCTCACCGCCAAACACGTAGCGGTCTACGGCGCCATTTCACTGCATTTCGACGACCGCGGGGTCTCCCCGATCCCCGCGCACATCCTGGCGCTGATTCCCGGCCACGATCTGGCGATCATCGAAGCCGACATGGACCCTGCCTTTGCGGCGACGCTCCACGCGGTCACGATCGGCCAACCCCGTAGCGCGGAAGCCGTCCGCATCTGGGGTAGCGGCTTCGGCGGACCGGCTCTCGAGTCGGGCGCGGTCTCCACGATGGCAAGCGAACTTCCCGACGGTCCCGCGAACGGACGCTACGGCGTTGACTGCTCGACCTGCCACCAGGGCGATTCCGGCGGCGGCGTCTTCGACGGCAACGGAGCGCTGATCGGCGTGTACGTCGGCTACTGGACCTTAGAATCAGGCAGACTCGGTGTGGTCGAGCCACCGGCCGACGCGACCCGCATCGCATTGGCAACGCCGGTCGGAAGCACGGTCGCAGACGCGACGCTCCCGTCTGGCGCGCACACCTGGAAGATCGCCCGATCGAACACGTCGACGGCACCGGCCGCGAGCAGAGGATCGACCGTCACCCGCTCGACCACAGCCGCCCGGAACACGGCGTCAACCAACGCCAAGAGCGCCGCCGCGAGCCCGTCCGCCGAGACGACCGCGATGATGCCGGTTTCCGCCAGCCCCTTCAGATAAGCGCCGAAGGCTGCGACGCGCTCGTTACGGCGCGCGCCCCGCTCGGCCCGCAGTTCCTCGTCGTTTTCGAGCGCCTCGAAAAAGGCATGGAGCACCCCGGGATGCTCGCCCGGTTTCAAGAGTAACGCCTCGACCCAGGCACGAACGCGTGCGCGCTCCTCGGCCAGGGTGCCGCAGGGCGCATCAAACGACGGCTTCTCGCGATCGAATTCGGCCCGGACCCGGTCGAGCGCGGCGACGAACACGGCCCGCTTGTCCTTGAAGTGGCGATAGAACGTCCCGTGCGCGAGGCCGGCCTCCCGAGCGACGGCGCCCGCGGTCACGGCGGCGTAGGGCAGCCGTTCCGCCAGCCGTTCGAATGCGTCGATCAGCCCTTCACGCGTGGCGGACGCCTCGCGGCGCGGTGCGCGCGGCTCACCGGGGCCAAGGCTCCCTGCAGCCGCGTCCGCGACCCCAAGGTACGTCCAGCGCGAGCGGACCTTGTGGGTGGTGCGGTCGCGGTAACTTTCGACCTGGTAGCGATACGCGCGCCGCCCGACACGTTTGATCACTTCGTGAGCCATGTTGAAACGCTCGTCCTCAAATCTTGGTATAATGACTTAGTCGTCATTTTAGATATACCTTCTACATGAGACAGCAGATAGCGACCGCGTCACCTCCTCCCCCGTCCTCCGTCCTTTCGGCGCCCGCTCGGGTGCGGACCAACGGCTTGCGCTCGCGCATGAGCGCGGCGCGCCACAAGGAGCCTCCGGTTGCGCTGGTCACGCTGACGGTGATGCTGGGCGTGATCATGGCGATCATCGACACCTCGATCGTCAACGTCGCGCTGCCGAACATGGCCGGCAACTTGGGGGCGGCGACCGACGAAATCACCTGGGTCGCGACCGGTTACATCCTTGCCAACGTCGTCATCATGCCGCTCAACGGCTGGCTGACGGCGGTGCTCGGCCGCAAGCGCTTTTACGCGGCTTCGCTCTTGATCTTCACCGTCAGTTCGTTCATGTGCGGCACCGCGCACGACACCGTCACCCTCGTCTTCTGGCGTATCATCCAGGGCCTCGGGGGCGGCGCGCTACAGCCGACCGCGCAAGCGATCCTGTTCGAGTCCTACCCGCTCGAGAAGCGTGGTGGGGCGATGGCGATCTTTGGTTTGGGCGCAATGGTAGGACCCGCGATCGGTCCATCACTCGGCGGCGCGATCGTCGACAACTACTCGTGGCCGTTGATTTTCTATATCAACATTCCGATCGGCATCGCTGCGCTCGTGATGACGTTCCTCTTCATTCGGGACCCCGTGTACATCACCAAACCTGCGCGTGGTGCCGACTGGACCGGCATCGGCGCGATGACGGTCGGCATCGCCGCGCTGCAATACGTGCTCGAGCGCGGACAGCGCGAAGATTGGTTCGATTCGCCGTCGATCGTGATCTTGACGATCGTTTCGATCGGGGCGCTGGCCTTCTTCATCATTCGCGAGTTGCGCGATCCCGAGCCCTTCGTCGACCTGCGGGTGTTCGGGACGCGCTCGTTCGCGGCCGGCACCGTGATCGGCATCGTCAGCGGCTTCGGTCTCTACGGGCTCAACTTGGTTCTGCCGCTGTTCTTTCAAAACGTGCTCGGCTTCAACGCACTGCAAACGGGTTACGCGCTGCTGCCCGGAGCGATCGCGACGGCCATCAGCATGCCGATTGCCGGACGGCTTACGAGCATCATGGACGCGCGGCTCGAGATCGCGCTTGGTCTCGGTATGTTCGCGGTCGGCTCCTGGTGGATGGGCGATCTCAACCAGTACGCGGGCTTCTGGGATATCTTCGGGCCTCGCACCCTGCAGGGCTTCGCTCTCGGCTTCCTTTTCGTTCCGCTGACGACCGCTTCGCTTGCGGGCATTTCACGGGCGGCGATGTCTAACGCGACCGGTCTCTATACGCTTGTGCGTCAACTCGGCGGAAGCTTGGGCATCGCGCTGCTCGAAGTGATTCAAGAGCGGCGTGAGGATTTTGCGCAGGCGATGCTCGCAGCAAACGTTACGCTCTCGAGTTCCCCCGTCGCGGCGATGTTGAACGGCGCGCACGATCGGACGGCGGCGCTTTCGTCGATCGCGCGCATGGTCGTGCAAAATTCGACCGTCATCTCGTACGACTACGTTTTCCGGGTTTGCGCGATCGTTTTCGTCCTGTCGATTCCAACCGTCTTCTTGCTGACCAAACCGAAGAAGGCGACGGCCCAAGATACGGTCGTGCTCGAATGAGACAGCCGCCATGAGCGCATCGAACGCCGCCTGTCCCGGGTGCGGCGGCCCCGTCGAGTGCGGCGCCGCGTCGGGAACGTGCTGGTGTTTTGGGTTCGAATTGGGCTCGAGTTCGCTCGCTGCCGTGCGAGCGCAATTCCCCGAGGCGACGTGCCTCTGCGCTGCCTGTTTGCGCGAACTTCCAGCCGCGGGCCGGCTCGAACCGGTTACGGACTAGCGAACGTGCGCGCTCCCGCGCACGGGGGCCGGCGGACCTAGCCAGCGAAGGCCGCCGCACCGCGCACGACGTGGGCGGACCGTGTCTTCAAGGGGATCTTTGCCAATGAAGCTTCTCTTTGCTGCTGGTGCGATGCGGCGCTTTCTTACGCTCTTGCTTGGGTTTCTTATCGGCTGCGCTTTCTGTTCCACGCTGCTGATTGCGAACGCCGCGACCTCACGCGCCACCTTTGAGTACAGCACCGGGACCGGACGCAGCTCCGCGGCTACCTGCGTTACCAGTGCGACCGTCGGCCTGGCCAAGGCCGGTTTCGATGGAGTGAACACATTGCCGGACAAGCATGACACGGGCATCTATGGGCACCAAGGGAGCTACACGGGCCTCGTCGTGTGTATTCCGACACCGCCCACCTCGATCTACCTGCAAATGGCGATCGGGCCGCCCGGCGCGGGACTCGACGCGATGTACAAGACGATCGACAAGAGCTTCCGCTAGCCGCGCGAACCGGTCTTAGCCGATCAGTTCGATCCGGTTGCCGAACGGGTCGTCGACGTAGGCGTGCCGAGCGCCGTCTTCGAACGTGCCGGCATGCACGACGGGGCAAGCAGCACCTTCAATGCGCGCCAGCAGCGCATCCAAGTCGGCGCAGCGCAGTGCCGGGTGCGCCTTGCGTGCCGGCACGAACTCGGTTTCGACGCCGAGATGCAACTGCACCGCACCGCTTGTAAACCAAGCGCCGCCGCGTGCGCGAAGCTCCTGCGGTTTCGGAATCTCGGTCATGCCGAGTATGCCTGAGTAAAATGCGCGCGCTTCGTCTTCGTTACCGGGCGGCATGGCGAGTTGAACGTGATCGAATGTTTCGAACGGGTCAGGCAACGGCTTGCGTCAAGGCCGAACGGTTGCAGAAGTCGCCGAAGGACTCGCCTTCGCGACGATCGCTCGCGAACGAGACCAGCAGCCCTTCGATCGCGACGACCACCTCCGCACCGGAAAGCGCTTCGCGGTAAACCCGGTTGAGGCGCGTCTGCTCCAAGTTGCCGCCGGCATACACGTTGTAGCGATCGGCGCTGACGCCGACGATGCCGATCTCACCCATGTAGGGACGCGCGCAACCGTTCGGGCAGCCCGTCATGCGAATCGAAATCGCCTCGTCCCGCAACCCGAGTTCAGCGATTTTTGTTTCGAGCGCGTCGATCATAGCGGGCAGGGTCCTCTCCGCTTCCGCGAGTGCAAGCCCGCAGGTCGGCAGAGCCGGGCACGCCATCGAATAGCGTTCGAGCAAGCTGATCGATTCGATTTGACGTACGCCGTGCTCGCCTAAAATGGCATCGATCGACGCGCGTGCGCTACGCGGCACGTCGACCAGCAACACGTTCTGTTGCGGCGTCAGCACCAGATCGACGTCGTAACGAGCGACGATGTCGCGCAGCGCCGTCTTCAGACGCAGTGTTGCCCCATCGGCAATGCGCCCATTCTCGACGGAGATCCCGACGAACAGACGGCCGTCGCCCTGCTCGTGCCAGCCGAGATAGTCCTTCAGCTCCCACGCCGGCAACGGGCGAAACGCAGCCAGACTCTTGCCGGCGTAGCGCTCGACTTCCGCGCGGAACCAATCGAGGCCACGATCTGCTATCGTGTACTTCAAGCGCGCATGTTTGCGATTGGTCCGGTCGCCGTTATCGCGCTGGACTTCGACGATCGCGCGCACGAACGGAAGCAAATCGGCCGGCTCGACGAAACCAAGCTCGTCGGCCAAGCGTGGGAAGGTGTCGGGTTTCCGATGCGTCATGCCGAGGCCGCCGCCCACGTACAGATCGTAACCGAGCAGCACGTCGACTTCGCTCAGCACCGGGACGATTCCAATATCGTTCGTGTAGATGTCGACCGAGTTGTCGCCGGGCACGGCAACGGCGACTTTGAACTTGCGCGGCAGATAGACGTCGCGATAGAGCGGGTCTTCGCTCGTCTCGGTCGTGTGCGCGAGTTCGCCGTCGAGCCAGATCTCATAGTATCCGCCGGTCCGCGGCGTCAGGAGTTCCGCCACGGCGTGCGCTGCTTCGCGTGCGATCTGGTATGGCTTTGCGGCGAAGGGTGCAGCCGGCGCCATCACGTTGCGGTTGACGTCGCCGCAGGCACCGAGGGTCGACCCCAAGCTCTCGTTGATCGTCGCGACCACGTCCTTCAGTTCGCTCTTGTGAACGCCGTGAAGTTGAAAGCCTTGGCGGGTCGTCACCCGCAACGTGCCGTTCGCGTGCGCTTCGGCTAGCTCTGAGAGCGCCAAGAAAAACGGGCCGGGTGCGTAGCCGCCCGGGTTCTTCGTGCGCACCATGAACGAATACGCCTTCGGAAGATCGGTTCCGCGAGCTGCTTTACGCTGGTCACGGTCTTCCTGCTGGTAGATGCCGTGAAACTTTAGGAGCTGAATGTTGTCTTCAACGAAACGCTCCGTTGGTTCGGCAAGCTCCGCCGCGATCGAGCCGCGCAGCCCGTCGCTCTCCGCCTTGATCCGTTCGACTTTAGAAGGTTGCGACACGTTCCGGTTGATACTCCATCATGCGAAAAGAAAAACCGCCCGGAGGGGCGGCCCGTTCGCACCGTTCGAGGGTATGCGTTACGCGACCAAATCCCACCCCGGCGAAAACCTAGCGCCAGGGACCTGGATACGACACCAACAGCAGCCGGAGTAGGTCATGTGGTTCGCAAGGTATCATGGGGCAGCCGATGAGACAACGACAAAAGGCTTTCGCGGCGGCGCTCGTGTCCGCCGTTCTCTGCTGTGCTCCCGCGGCGGTGCTCGGCGCGGATCTACGAATCGTGCCGCTTTCACCTCTTCCTGAAACGAGCGCTGACGGAAGCCGGCCTGCCATCGTCTTCGAGATCCGTTCGAGCGCGGACGTGTCGGTCGACCTGAGCGACATTCGCTTTACGGTCGACGGGATCGATGAGACGAGCCGCTTACAGATCGACGGAACCCACCTCATCTACGTGCCGGCGCAGCCGCTCGAAGCCGGTACTCATCTTGTCGCGGTCGCGGTCGATGTCGGCGCGACGGGCGTCGCTGCAAACTCGTGGCAATTCGACGCGGGAGGCGGCGGGGACGCCGTCTACTACGCAGGCGACCGCATCCGTTTGGTGTTCGCGGCGCGGCCGGGAGGCCACGGCTACGTTACCTTCCGGGGATTTCCCGGACGCTTTGCGCTGCGGCCGCTCGGGCCTGGGTACGCGTTCGTCACCTTCATCGTCCCGCAAGATTACGCGGGGCCGGCGCCAGTGGCCGAGTGCCACTACTTTGCGCCGGGAATCGCGCCGGCCGGTCTGACCATCGAACGGCGGCTGACCGTGCGCGAGGGACCGCGTCCGGCGGAAGAGATTCCCGCGTTCGAGCGCTCGCAATGGCTGCCGCAGACTGCATCCGGTTCGACTGTGGTCCCCGCGTTCACGAGCGGCGGCAATTTCGTGCTGAACGGTCGCGGCACTCCCTCATCGCCAGCCACGACCGCAACGCATCATGGTGCAACGAGCAGCCAGACTCCGCCGCAAAGCGCCGCCGGCGCCCGTCGCTAACCCGCCGTGCCGCCGTTGCGGCACGCCTTAGTCTGAAGCGACGCGAAGCCGTCGCGGACGGCGTCGCTTGCCGAAGAACTCTCGCGTCGCCGTAGCGGCTTCAACGGCTGCGCTGAATAGGTAACCCTGCGCCGCGTCGCAGCCGAGGTCCAAAAGTGCCCGGCGCTGCGCCTCGGTTTCGACGCCTTCGGCGACGGTGCGAATGCCCAGCCGGTGGGCGAGAGAGATGACCGAATCGACGATCTCCGGGTCCGCCAGTTGATCGCCCATGCCGCTGACGAACGAACGATCGATCTTTAGCCGGTCGACGGCGAAGCGGCGCAGGTAGCTGAGCGACGAATAGCCGGTGCCGAAATCGTCGAGGTGGATCTGCGCTCCGAGCGCTCTCAGACGAGCCACGACGATGCGGGCCCCTTCGGGATCTTGCATGATCGCGCTTTCGGTCAGTTCGAGCGCCAGAAAGCGCGGGTCGATGCCCGTCTCCTGCAGCACGGTCTCAACCTGTTCAACGAACTGCGCTTCGCCGATTTGCTGCGCACATACGTTGACGCTCATGACCGGCAGCTGCTCGGCACCGAACTGAACCTTCCAGAGGGACCACTGACGGCAGGCCTCGCGGAGTGCCCAAGCGCCGAGTTCGATCATGAATCCGCTTTCCTCGGCCATCGGAATGAACGTTGCGGCATTGACCTTGTCGTGCTTCGGGCGGTCCCAACGCAGCAACGCTTCGAGACCCTCGACCGGTGCATCCGGATCGCGCAACGACACGATCGGTTGATAGGCGACCCGGAACTCTCCTTGCGGCAGGCCACGGCGCAAGGCGCTCTCGAGCCGGGCCTTCTCGACGACACGCGCTCCCAATTCCCGGTTGTACAGCATGAAGCGTGCGCGACCGCTGCCCTTTGCATGCAGCATCGCGACGTGCGCATCCCGCAACATCTCTTCGGGAAGGCCTTCGTCGGGCAGCGAAAGCGCGATGCCGATGCTCGCGGTCAGGTAGATTTCCACCACGCCGAGACGGCAAGACTCGGAGAGAGCACCCAGCATTGCGTCAGCGAATACTTGCGGCTCGCTATCATTGGCAATATCTTCGATCAGTACGGCAAACTCGTCGCCGCCGAACGAGGCAAGGAAGTGGCGCGAACCGATCGCGCCACCTAAGCGCTTGGCAATCTCAACGAGCAACTGATCGCCGACGAAATAGCCGTAGCCGTCGTTGACGGCCTTGAAACGATCGACGTCGATCAAGAGCACCGCGCAGCGGCGTTTCTTGCCGTCCAAAGCGCTCGAGGTTTTCACCGCAGCGCGCAAGCGCCGCACGAACATTGCGCGATTCGGTAGCCTGGTCAAAGCATCGTGGACGGCCGCGAAGGCGAGTTCCGCCTCGACGCGGTGGCGCTGATCGATTTCCCACTGCAAGGCTTCGTTGGCAACGGCCAGCGTCTTTTGGTCCAATTTCTGTTCGGGGGGCAAATCGGAATGCGCCGCCGGCCCGCTCGTGCTCGGCGTGAAGCGCACGAGCCAGTGCGTCGGATGGGACGTCGTTTCTTTGCGCGAGACCGGGGAGAAGCGTACGTCGACCGAGAGTTCCCGCTCGTTCTTGCACGTGATGATCAAGGTGGCGGCGATCGGCTCCGTGCGGTGCATCGCGACCCGCACTTGCCGGGTGTTCTCCTCGAGATTGCGCGAGGCGCTCAGCAGCATGCGCGTGGTACTTCCGAGAACGTCCTGCGGCTCGTAGCCGGTCAGGGCGGTAAAGGCTGCGTTGAGGTAGGTTATGCATGAGGGTTCACCTTCGCGCTCAGCCGTTTCGAGCACGAGCACGGCCTCCGGGGCGTCGACGGCGCTCGCCTCGACGATCCGCAAGCGCGCCTCCGTGAGCCGTTGAACCTCCCGGCTGTATTGCAAAAGTTCGATCGAGCGCCGCTGTTCGAGCAGGCTTACGATCGCCCCGGCGGCTACCCGCAGCGCCTTTTCTTGTTGCGCGTCGAGCGAGCGCGGAACGCGGTCGGCGACGCTCAGCGTTCCGAGCGCGAAGCCGTTGGGCGAAATCAGCGGCAGCGCCGCGTAGAAGCGCACGCCCGCGTCACCGGTAACGAGCAGATTTTGAGCGAAACGGACGTCGCTGCGAGCGTCCCGCACCTGCAAGAGCTGCGAAGGCTCAGCGATGGCAAAAGCGCCAAACGAGCTTTCGCGAGATGTTTCCGTTTCCGAGATGCCGAGCGTGGACTTGTACCATTCGCGGCCCTCGTCGACGAAACTCACGAGTGCGATCGGCGTTCCGCATGCGCCTGAAGCAAGTTCCGCCAGCGCATCGAACTGCGCCTCGGCGAACGTGTCGAGTACACCGTAACTCAGCAGTGAGACGAGGCGAGCCTTTTCATCTTCCCGAGTCGGGGGAATGGCGACGGCGGACACCTATCCGGGCTGGAGCGCCGTCCCGCTTCACGCCGGGCCGGCAAAGCCTCTTAGATCTAGTTCGGATGAATTATGCGCGTACTATAGGATCCGGCGAATTTTCTCGCTTCCCCGGACCCGGCGCTCTCCTGCTCCGGCGGCTTCGCCTGCGGCGAGGTTGCGGCGAGGTTGCGGCGAGGCCACGATCGGCGGAAAACTCGAGGCGGTTCAACTGCAAACCGTCGACCGAGGTAACGAGGTTGGTTGCACCCGGAGGTCTTTGAAACTCAGTGTGAGGATGGCGACGTCATCGATCGGGGCGGCCGACGCGAAGATGTGATTTCGTATTGCCAGCGCCGGATTCTCTTCGAGCACCGCGAGCCGCGCAGCTTCAAGAAGGCGAGCCTCACCTTGAAGCAGGTTGCGCTTGTGCTCGGTGACACCGTCCGTGTAGAGGACGATCATTGCACCGTCGAACACGCGCGCGACGAACGTTCGGTAGGTTGCGCCCTGCATAATACCAAGTGGTATACCGGCGTGCGGTAAGAATTGCGAGGCGTGATCGGGCCGCGCAAGGACCGGCGGCGGGTGGCCGGCCGTCGCGTAGACGACCTCGAGCGTCTTGGTATCGATGTATCCGCAAATCGCCGTCACCATGTGAGCGCTTTGCAAAATGATCGAGGCGTTGGCTCGTTCGAGTACCTTTGCCGGATCGTCCTCGTGCAAGGCAGCGGCAACGATCGCCTGTCGTGCCCGGCTCATCACGACCGCCGCCTCGATCCCGTGACCCGCAACGTCACCGATCGAAAAGAGAATGCGCTTGTCGGGCAGCTCGAAAGCATCGTACCAGTCGCCGCCCACCTTCTCTTCGGTCGTAGCGGGCACGTAGGTCGCGTGTAAGCCGACGTGCGGTGACATCGGAAGCCCGTTGTTCAGAAATGCCGTCTGCAGCAAGTCGGCAATCCGCTTTTGATTTTCGTAGAGAACACGGTTTTCGAAAGCCGAGCGCGACGCTTGCGCTTGCTGGAAACCGAGGAAACCGGCGGCGAGGGTGAGCGCGATCACGGCACCGATGACATAGAATAACGTGTTCGCGATCGCCCGTCCCGAGCGCTGGTCGGCTGCGGCGGCCGCACCATCGAGAATGATCAGAAGCTGCTGGTCGTCATTGCGAAATTGATCGACTAAGTACTTGCCGCGGCGCTGCAGTTCGAGGCTCGCGGCCGAACGGCCGGGATGCGCGAGCAACGGCCGAACGATCGACGCGATCCAGGCAGCATTGATGCGCTGCTCGCTGTGCGCCACCTCTTGCACGTCGCCTAAGGACAAGGGCCCGAGCGACTCCTTAAGGTGAGCAAAGGCTGCCGGCAAAGCGGCGGCAGCCGTCGTGTAGGGCTCAAGATAGAGTTTCTCGTTCGTCGCTAAGTAGCCGCGCAGACCCGTTTCTTCGTCGAGCTGAAAACGCAGGCAGCGAGCTCGCGCGATCTGAGCGATGCGAATATCGTGCTGATAGCTGCCTGCATCGGCGACCGCAGCTTCGACGCGCCACCCCGCGATCGCGAGCAAAGGGACGACGAATAGCAGGACCAGCATGGGCGCGCGCAGTTCGGCCTTCAGGTCAGCTCGATTTGACGTCGTCATTGATAAGTATCTACGACTATGAAAGCCTGGGCCGGGACGCTCCTGCTGCCGCATGCCTTCCTCAGGATACGGCTACGATTTTAGATAGTTAAAGGACCGGCATAACGCCGGTCCTTTCATGGCAAAACGTCGGAGCCGCCTACTTCTTGGGAGCGACGGCTTTCTTCTTCGCGCCGACCGTCTTCTTGGGACCCTTGCGTGTCCGGGCGTTCGTCTTCGTGCGCTGTCCGCGAACGGGCAGGCCGCGCCGATGGCGCAGTCCGCGATACGAACCGATGTCGACCAGCCGCTTGATGTGCGCTGAGACGTCGCGGCGCAGGTCGCCCTCGACCTTGATCTGGCCGTCGATCGCTTCACGCAGCTTCTTCTCGTCTTCTTCGGTCAGATTCTTGACGCGCGTATTCGGATCGATACCCGTCTTCGCGAGCAGTTTCTGGGCGGTCGGAAGACCGATGCCGTAGATGTACGTGAGGCCGATCTCGATGCGTTTTTCGCGCGGAAGATCGATGCCGGAAATTCGAGCCATTAACCTTGTACCTGCTTGTGCTTGGGATTGGCTTCGCAAATAACGCGAACCTTACCCTCGCGGCGGATGATGATGCACTTTTCGCAAATGCGTTTGACCGACGGTCTGACTTTCATGATTACTTGTACCTGTACGTGATGCGCCCGTGAGTGAGGTCGTAGGGCGAGAGTTCGATGAGGACCCGGTCGCCGGGAAGAATCCGGATGTAGTTGGTGCGGATCTTGCCGCTGACGTGGGCCAGAACCCGGTGTCCGTTCGTAAGCTCCACCCGGAACATTGCGTTCGGCAACGGCTCGACGATCGTACCCTCGACTTCGATCGCCTCTTCTTTTGGTGTCTCGTTCCGGGCGGCTCGGTCGCTGCCCGAGTTCCGGTATTCCGGCCGCTGCCCACCGCGACGTTTCCGGGCCATGTCCTACCGGGGCCTCATCACGCGGCAAGCTCCTCTTTGGGCCGGTAGCGCCCAACGTCGAGTTCCATGAAGTCGTTTTCGCGTAGGGTGAGGATCCGAGGACCGTCCTCGGTGAGGGCGATCGTGTGCTCGAAGTGCGCAGCTAGCTTACCATCCGCCGTTACGACCGTCCAGCCGTCCTTCAGGGTTTCAACTTCGAACGTCCCCTCGGTGATCATCGGCTCGATCGCGAGCACGAGGCCCGGACGCAGGATCACGCCCTTGCCGGGCTCGCCGTAGTTAGGCACCTGGGGCTCTTCGTGCATCTGGGTGCCCACGCCGTGCCCGACCAGCACGCGCACGACCCCGTAGCCGTTTTCCTCGGCATGGGCCTGGACCGCGTGGCTGATGTCGGTGAGCCGGTTGCCCTTCTGCATCTGCGCGATGCCGTGCATCAGGCTCTCCTGGGTGACCCGCATCAAGCGCTTGGCTTCTTCGGAAATCGCGCCGATGCCGACCGTTGCGGCCGAGTCGGAGACGTACTTTTCAAAGGTCGTGCCGATGTCGATCGAGAGAATGTCGCCGTCTTTGAGCGTGTAGTCGCCCGGGATGCCGTGCACCACGACCTCGTTGACCGAGGCGCAGATCGAGGCCGGGAAACCGTGATAACCTTTGAAGGTCGGGAGACCGCCGCGCTCGCGAATGCCTTTTTCCGCAAGCCGGTCCAGCTCGCGCAGCGTCATGCCGGCCCGAGCTGTCCGCAAGAGATCGGCGAGGACGCTCGAGGTGATTTTTCCGCTGCGCCGCATGATCTCGATCTCGCGGGCCGACTTCATCGTGATCACGAGGAGTGCCCGGCCTTGCGCGTTTCCAACGCGGCGAGCACGTCGCTCGTCACGTCGTCGATCGCCTTGAGCCCGTCGATCGGCACGAGCAGCCCTTTGCGCGTGTAGTACTCGACGAGCGGTGCCGTCTTCGCATCGTAGGTTGCCAGCCGGTCGCTCACGACCTCGCGCCGGTCATCGGGCCGCTGCACGAGCGGGCCGCCGTCTTCGTCGTCGATGCCGGCGACCTTGGGCGGATTGAAAAGCGTGTGGTAGGTGCGGCCCGAGCGCGGATTGGTCCACCGCCCGGCCAGGCGCTCGACCAGCGCTTCGCGTTTGGCGTCGAACAGCAGCACGGCGGTCAGCGGAAGGTCGAGCCGGGCCAGCAATGCATCGAGCGCTTCGGCCTGCGCGACCGTGCGCGGAAAACCGTCGAGGGTGAACGACTCGCGCCCGTGCAGCTCGCCTTCCATCATCGCGATGATCACGTCGTCCGGTACGAGATCGCCCGCGTCCATGAACGATTTCGCCTTGAGGCCAAGCGGCGTGCCTTCGTCGACGTTGCGGCGCAGGATGTCGCCGGTCGAAATCTGCTGCACGCCAAAGCGGTTCTCGAGTACCTTTGCCTGTGTTCCCTTGCCTGCGCCCGGAGGACCCAAGAAGACGAGCCGCATGGTCCGCACCGCGGTTCTCACCGTTTGATGAAGCCTTTGTAGTCGCGCATCGCGAGGCGCGCTTCGATCTGCGTCATCGTGTCGAGCGCCACGCCGACCACGATCAAGAGCGACGTCGAGCCGAGGTAGAAGGTCGTGACGCCCAGACCCCGCTGCAGCGTCGAAGGCAGCACGGCCAGCAAGCCGAGGTACACGGCCGCAACGGTCGTGATGCGCAGCAGGATGCGGCGGATGTATTCTTCGGTCGGAATCCCCGGCCGAATGCCGGGAATGAACGACCCGCTCTTTTTCAAATTGTCGGCGATGTCTTTCACGTTGACGACGATCGAGCTATAGAAGAACGTGAAGATCACGACGAGCACGAAGTAGACCAGGTTGTAGAGGAAGCTGTTCGGGCTGAAGTAGGTCTGCATCGCGAGCGAAAACGCGGTCGTGTTGGTCGGCAGAGAAATGAATCCGAGGTGGGCGTACGTCGGCGCGACGCCGGAATGCTGGAACCACGAAAGCGCTTGCTGCGGCAAGAGCAAGATCGAAATCGCGAAGATGATCGAGATGACGCCCGAGTTGTTGAGCCGCAGCGGAATATAGGAAGCGCGCCCGGCGTACATCTTGCGGCCGACCACCCGGCGGGCCTGCTGGACCGGAATCCGGCGTTGCCCTTGGTTCATGAAGATGATCGAGATGATCGTAAAGAGCGCGATCGCAAGGAAGAGCACAAGGCCCAGCACATTGAGGCCTTCCTTTTGGCCGGCTTGGACGGTCTGCGCCACGTAGGTCGGATAACGCAAGACGATGCCGATGAAGATGATCAGCGAAACGCCGTTGCCGATGCCCTTGTCGGTGATCTGTTCGCCGAGCCACATCAGAAAGAGCGTGCCCGACACGAACGCGATCACGGCGTACACGATAAACTGCCACGACGGGTCGAGAAAGACGCCCGCACGGCTCATGTTTACGGACATCGTGGTTGCCTGAACGAGCGCCAGCACGATCGTCAACCAGCGCGTGTACTGGCTGACCTTTTTGCGGCCTTCCTCGCCGCCTTTCTTGATCATCTCTTCGAGCTGCGGGACGACGACCTGCATCAACTGCATGATGATCGAAGCGTTGATGTACGGCGTGATCCCCATCGCGATGATCGAGAGTTTTTGCAGCGCGCCGCCGGAAAGGAAGCCCAGGAAGTTGTAGAACGTGCCTTGCGCCAGCAGTTGCTGCCACTTCGCCTGATCGACGTCGGGCAGCTGCACGTGAATCATGAACACGAACGCGGCAAACATGGCCAGCACGAAGCCGACGCGTTTGCGAATGTCGGGGACCAGAAGCGCGGCGCGAAGGTTGTCGAGCAAGGTTATGCTTCCGCGGTACCGCTCTCGTCGGCTCCTAGGTCGGCGCCGGCCGCGGCCAGCGCTTCACGAGCGCTCTGCGAAAACACGACGTCGCGAAAACGCAGCCCTTGCGGCAGCGTCTTGCCCGCCTTGTTGCCGCCCAGAATCTTTATGCCGTCGAGCTCTTTGGTCACGAGCTTCTTTTGGACGAGCGACTGCGGCGAAACCTCGAGGCCCGCATCCCAATCCGCCAGCGCCGAGAGGTTGACCACCGCGAAGGTCGTGCGGAAGTGACCGATGTCGCGCGCCTTCTGCGAGTAGCCGCGCTTGTGCGGCAGGCGCCGAGCCCAGGGCGTCTGACCGCCTTCGAAAGCGGGGCCCTTGCCGCCGCCGGAACGCACCGTCTGACCCTTACCGCCTTCGCCGCCGGTCTTGACCATGCCGGAGCCGTGACCGCGTCCCACGCGGGTGCGCTTCGGGCGCGCGCCTGCGTTCTCGCGCAGCAGCGCAAGGGTAACGCCCGGCGTCGCGGGAGCCAAACCGGCGCCGCGCGCGACGACCACAACCGGAGCCTTTTTGGCCGGTGCGGCGGCGGCCGACTTCTTACGCGAGGCCGCCGGAGCTGATTTCTTTCGGGGCGCTTTCTTCTCTGCCATGATGTCCTCTACGCGTACAGCTCGGCGACCGTCTTGTCGCGCAGTTTGGCGACCGTCTCGGCGGTCTTGAGCGAACGCAATGCTTCGTAGGTTGCCAGGACGACGTTGATCGGGTTCGAGCTGCCGAGCGACTTCGTCAGGATGTCGTGAATGCCGGCGAGTTCCAGCACGGCACGCATCGGACCGCCGGCGATAACGCCGGTCCCAGGCGCAGCCGGCTTCATGAACACACGGCCGGCACCGACCTGCATCGTCACTTCGTGCGGAATCGTGCGCTCGACCATCGGCACCGTGATCATCGCCTTACGCGCGTGCTCGACGCCCTTGCGAATCGCTTCGGGAACCTCGCCGGCCTTGCCGATTGCAAAGCCGACCCGGCCCTTGCGGTCGCCGACGACGACGAGCGCCGAAAAGCTGAAGCGCTTGCCGCCCTTGACGACCTTCGCCACGCGGTTGACGCGAACGACGGTCTCTTCGATTCCAGAGTTGTCGCGATCGCGACCACCACGATAATTCATTTAGAACTCCAACCCGGCTTCACGAGCCGCTTCCGCGAGCGCTGCGACGCGCCCGTGATATTTGAGGCCGCTCGTGTCGAACACGACGGAGTTGATACCCGCGGCTTTGGCTTTCTTGCCGATCGCTTCGCCGACTTTGCGAGCCGCCTCGAGGTTCGTGCGCGAATCCAGACCCGTGAGGTCCTTGGCGCGCGTCGAGGCTGCCACGAGCGTATGACCGTTCGCGTCGTCGATCACGGCCGCATACAGATGGTGCAGCGTGCGGTGGATCTGCAAGCGCGGGCGCTCCGTCGTACCGACGACTTTGCGTCGTAGCCGCGCGTGCCGCTTGACGCGACGCAGATTTTTGCTGACGTCGGCCATTACTTCTTACCGGCCTTTCCGGCTTTACCGAGTTTCTTGCGCACGACTTCGCCGTCGTAGCGGATGCCTTTGCCCTTGTAGGGCTCCGGCGGCCGCAGGTCGCGAATTTCTGCCGCCACTTGGCCGACGCGCTGCTTGTCGATGCCCTCGACGTGGATCTTGTTCGTGCCTTCGACGAGGAAACTGATCCCGTCCGGAGCCGCGACCGAAACCGGGTGCGAATAACCGAGCGTCAAGTTTAGCCCGTTGCCGGACTTGGAAGCGCGGTAGCCGACGCCCTGAATCTCGAGGCTCTTGCGAAAGCCCTTTGAGACGCCTTCGATCATGTTCGAAACGAGCGTGCGGGTGAGGCCGTGCGCGGAACGGTGTTCTTTCGCGTCACCCTTGCGATCGACGATGACCTGACCGCCGTCGATCTTGACGCCGACGACCGGGAGAATGTGCTGCGAGAGCTCGCCCTTGGGGCCTTTGACGTGCACGACCGAGTCAGCCACCTCAACGGTGACCTTATCTGGAATGGCGACGGGGAGCTTACCGATTCGTGACATATTTGGTTACCACACGTAGGCAAGGACTTCGCCGCCGAAGCCTTCCCGTTTGGCGCGTTTACCCGACATGATGCCGCTGCTCGTCGAGATGATGACGAGGCCGAGGCCGCCGAGGACGCGCGGAATTTCCGTACGCGAAGTGTAGACGCGTAGGCCCGGGCGGCTGATGCGGCGCAGCCCGGTGATGACTTTCTCTTTTTCGGGACCGTATTTGAGCGTCACGCGCAGGACGCCCTGAGGCTGCTGCGGGACGACCTCATAGCTGCGGATGAAACCCTCTTCCTTGAGGATCTCCGCAACGGCCGTCTTCATCTTCGAGACCGGAATGTCGACGACTTCGTGGTTCGCGGTGTTCGCGTTACGAATGCGCGTCAGCATGTCGGCAATCGGATCGGTGATTACGCCCATCGCTTACCAGCTCGCCTTCGTGATGCCCGGAATGAAACCGCGGTGCGCGTTCTCACGGAAGCAGATGCGGCACAGACCGAACTTGCGATAATACCCGCGCGGCCGTCCGCACGAGAGGCACCGGTTGTGCGCCCGCACGCTAAACTTCGGCGTGCGCTTCGCCCGTTCGATCATCGAGGTCTTCGCCATTTAGCTGCGCTCCTTTTGCAGCGGGAGGCCCATCTGCGTGAGAAATTCGGTCGCTTCTTCGTCGTTCTTAGCGGTCGTCACGATCACGATGTCCATGCCCCGCATCTTGTCGACCCGGTCGTAGTTGATCTCCGGGAAGACGGTCTGCTCGCGCAGCCCCAGATTGTAGTTGCCGCGGCCGTCGAACGATTTGCGGTTGAGCCCGCGAAAGTCGCGAATACGCGGCAGGACGATGTTGAAGAGCTTGTCGAGAAAGACGTACATCCGCTCGCCGCGCAAGGTGACCTTGGCGCCGATCGACATGCCTTCGCGCAGCTTGAATGCCGCGATCGATTTCTTGGCCTTGGTGATAACGGGCTTTTGACCCGAAATCGTTTCGAGCTCTTTGGCCGCCACGTCGAGCACCTTAGAATTGGTGATCGCCTCACCGACCGACATGTTGATGACGACCTTGTCGAGCTTGGGAACTTGGTGCACGTTCGTGTAACCGAACTTCTCGACCAGTTTCTGGCGCACGTCGCCTTCGTATTTTTCCCGTAAGCGCGTCGTTGCCATCAGCTCTTCCCCTTGGAGGTCACGAGCAGTTCCTCACCCGAGCGCACGGCCACGCGAACGCTGCCGCGATTTTCCTTGTGCACGCGACGCACGCGGGTCGGCAGATCGCTCTTGGGATCGATCAACTGCAAAGCGCTGAGCGGAATCGGCGCCTCTTTTTCGTAGATGCCGGCGGTCTTCGCGCCGCCGACGCCTTGCTTGGTGTGGCGCTTGACGACGTTGAGGCCTTCAACGGTCGCCATACCGTCTTTCGGGAACACGGCCTTGACCGTGCCGCGCTTGCCCTTCTCGCGTCCGCGACGAAGCACGACGGTGTCGCCCTTGATGATCTTGGGACGCTCTACTGCGGTCGGCATCTTAGAGCACCTCCGGCGCGAGCGAGGCGATCTTTAGGAAGCCGCGGTCGCGTAGTTCGCGACAGACGGGACCGAAGACGCGCGTGCCGCGCGGGTCGAGATTGTCTTTTTCGCCTTTGATGATCACGCAGGCGTTCTCATCGAACTTGATGACCGAGCCGTCGGGGCGCTTCATCGGTTGCGAGCAGCGCACGACGACGGCCTTGACGACTTGCCCCTTCTTGACCGCGGCGCCCGGAATCGCGCTTTTGACCGTGCCGACGATGATGTCGCCGACGAAGGCATAGGGGTGACGCGACCCGCCCTGCACGTGGATGCAGAGGAGTTCGCGAGCACCGGAGTTGTCGGCTACCTTCAGCCGGGTTTCTTGTTGAATCATGATCCTTGCTTACTTGGCCCGTTCGACGATTTCGAGCAAGCGCCAGCGCTTCTCACGCGAGAGCGGACGCGTTTCGGTGATCCGCACGATGTCGCCGGTCTTGGCGTCATTGTTCTCGTCGTGTGCCTTGAAGCGCACCGACTTGCGCACGATCTTCTTGTAGACCGGATGCGGCACGCGCGTCTCGGTCACGACGACGATCGTCTTGTTCATCTTGTCGCTCTGCACGCGGCCCTGCTTGACGCGACGGCGCCCGCGCTGCTCGACGGTTGGCGCGTTCGACTCTTCCACGTTAAGCTGCTCCATGTTGCTTGGCGGCCGCGAGACGCTTCTCGCTGATGACGGTTTGAATTTGGGCGTACTCGCGCTTGACCGCTTTGACGCGGCTGAAGTCGGAGAGATGTCCCGTGCGCAGTTGAAAACGCAAGTTGAAGAGCTGCTCCTTCGTCTCGCGCGCCTTCTGCGACAGTTCCTCTACGGTGAGTTCGCGGAGGTCTTTGAGCTCGACGTGCTTCACGATACGGCCTCCACTTCGGAAGCGCGTGTCACGAACTTGGTCGCGATCGGAAGCTTGGCCGACGCGAGCTTGAGGGCTTCACGCGCAACCGATTCCGGTACGCCCGCGAGCTCGAACAGAACGCGGCCGGGGCGCACGACAGCCACCCAGAACTCGGGATTACCTTTACCGGAGCCCATGCGAACTTCGGCCGGTTTCTTCGTGACGGATTTGTCCGGGAAAATCTTGATCCAGACCTTACCGCCACGCTTGATGTGACGGGTCATCGCGATACGGGCCGCTTCGATCTGGCGGCTCGTCATCCAGACGGGTTCGAGCGCTTGCAGACCGTAGTCGCCGAAGGTCAACGTGTTGCCGACGAGTGCTTTGCCCGTCATGCGTCCGCGGTGCTGCTTGCGCCACTTGACGCGCTTTGGTGTCAGCATGCTACTCGGTTACCTCGCCGGTCGTCTCGCCCGCGTTACCGCTGGACGTCGCGTTGTCGGTGGACGTGTCGAGCTCGGGCCGGTCGTGCGTGCCGCCGCCCGGAGCAGGTTCGGGGTGATGCGCGGTGGGCGCGGTCGAGAGTGCACCCGGCCGCTCGGCGTCGTCGGTCGTGCTTTGCGAAGCGGGATCGACGACCGAGGTTTCTGCCGTCACACCGTGACCGTGCTCGGCCGCAACGTCATGAACGGCTGCGCCGCCGTGCGGGCCCGTGTGCGTCGGATGACCGGGCTGCGCGAGCGCGCCGTCGGTTTCGCTTGCAAGCGACGTGTTGTCGTGCTCGATCTCGCGAACGGTCGGCAAGGTGAGATGGTCGACTTCGGCTTGCGGGCCGTTCGATGGCGCGATGTCGCCTTGCACGCCGTCCACTTGCACGTCGTCGGTCTGTACGCCGTCGCTTGCCGGGCGCGCTGCGCCGCCCGTAGCCGGGCCGCGACCACGTCCACCGCGGCGCTCGCCGCGACGGTCGCGAAACTGTGCGCGCTCGCCCTGTGGAACCTGGGGCCGTGCTTCTTGGCGCGGCTGATCCGGCAAAACTTCGCCCTTGTAGATCCAAACTTTGCAGCCGATGCGGCCGAAGGTCGTGAACGCTTCGACGTGCGCGTAGTCGATGTCGGCGCGCAGCGTGTGCAAGGGCACCTTGCCGTCGTGATTCTGTTCGGTGCGCGCAATTTCTGCGCCGCCGAGACGGCCGGAAACCATAACCTTCACGCCGCGCGCGCCGGCCTTCATCGTACGCATGATCGCCTGCTTCATAGCGCGGCGAAACGCGATGCGCTTCTCGAGCTGATCGACAATGTTCTGACCGACCAAACGTGCGTCGAGTTCGGGGTGCTTGATCTCGACCACGTTGACCTGAACGTTCTTCTGGGTCAGATGTTCGAGGCTCTTGCGGATGTCTTCGATGCCGACGCCGCGCTTGCCGATGATGATACCGGGCTTGGCGGTGTGCACGATGATGCGCGCCTGATTGGCACGCCGCTCGATCTCGACTTTCGAAATCGCAGCCGCCCGCGTCAAACGCCCGAAGTACTTGCGGATCGCCTGATCTTCATGCAGCCACGCCTTGTAGTTCTTTTTTTCGAACCAGCGGCTCTCCCACGTGCGGGTGATCCCGAGACGCAGGCCGACCGGATGTATTTTCTGACCCATTACTCTGTGGCTCCGGCAGCGGCGGCTGCGGCTTTCGGCTTGCGGGTGCGCTTCGCGGGCGCGGCGGTCGCAACGTTGCGGCGGCGCTTCTCGACGGTCGAGAGCGCAATCGAAGCACCCGGCCGTTTCTTGGGCGTGTGTTTGGGTGGCGTATTGCTGACGGCAATCGTCACGTGCGACATCCGCTTGCGCTTGAAAGCCGCACGGCCTTGCGCACGAGGATCCAAACGGCGCGTGTAGGAGCCGCCGGGACCGCCGTCGACCGTGATCTTCGTGACGTAGAGGTCGTCGGTTGCCATGTTGTGGTTGTTCTCGGCGTTAGCGACGGCGCTGCGCAGCAGCTTCTCGATCGGCTCGCTCGCGAACACGCCCGAGAATTGCAGCAGCACGAGCGCTTCGCGCACGGTCTTGCCGCGGATTGCGTCGGCAACCCGGCGCAATTTGCGCGGGCCGACGCGGGCGAACTTCAGGTGCGCGAGCGCTTGGGTGCGCTCTTCGGTCTGCGTCTGTGCTTCGGCCATGACTATTTCACCGCGCTCTTTTCTTGGCCCGAGTGACCTTTGAAGAGACGAGTCGGCGAGAACTCGCCGAGCTTGTGGCCGACCATGTTTTCGGTGACGAACACCGGCACGTGGGTCTTGCCGTTGTGCACGGAGATCGTGTGACCGACCATCTGCGGCACGACGGTGCTCGAACGCGACCACGTCTTGATCACGCGCTTCTCACGCGTGCTGTTCATCTTCTCGACTTTGGCGAGCAGATGATCCGCCACGAACGGACCCTTTTTTAAGGAACGACCCATTACTTGCTGCTCCGCTTACGGACGATCATCTTCGAGGTGCGCTTGTTGCGGCGCGTCTTTTTGCCCATCGTCATCTGACCCCAGGGCGTCGTCGGCGGGCGTCCCGAGGTGGAACGTGCTTCACCGCCGCCATGCGGATGGTCGACCGGGTTCATCGCGATACCGCGCACCGACGGGCGTTTGCCCATGTGGCGCATGCGGCCGGCTTTACCGATCACGACGTTCTCGTGATCGAGGTTGCCGAGCTGACCGATCGTGGCCCGGCAAACGACTTGAATGCGCCGCACTTCGCCTGACGGCATACGCACCTGGGCGTACTCGCCTTCTTTGGCCATCAGCTGCGCGGAGGACCCGGCGCTACGCACGAGCTTGCCGCCCTCGCCGGGCCGCAACTCGATGTTGTGGATGACCGTACCGAGCGGGATGTTCTTGATCGGCAGGCAGTTGCCGATCTTGATGTCGGCGCCTTCGCCCGACTCGAGAATCTGCCCGATCGTCAGACCGGCGGGCGCGAGGATATAGCGCTTCTCGCCGTCGCGGTAGTGCAACAGCGCAATGCGAGCCGAACGGTTGGGATCGTATTCGATCGACGCAACTTTGGCCGGGATCTTGTCTTTGGTGCGCTTGAAGTCGATGATGCGGTACTGACGCCGCGTGCCGCCGCCTTTGTGCCGCACCGTGATGTGGCCGTTGTTGTTGCGGCCCGAATGCTTCTTCTTGACCTCGAGCAGCGACTTCTCGGGATCTTTCTTGGTCAGGTCCCGGAAATCGATCGTGGTGATGAAGCGTTGCCCGGCCGAGGTGGGACGATATCGTTTGACTGCCATGTAACTTAACGTACCTTCACTGTTCGAACGGGTTGACGCCGCCGAGTTCGATCTTTTGACCCGGCTTGAGGGTGACGATGGCCTTTTTCCAGTCGGCCTGCTTGCCCGACGTGCGCGCACCTTTGCGCGCAAAATTCTTTTGCTTGCCGCTGATGTTGGTCGTGTTCACTTTGAGCACGTCGACCTTGAAGATCTCCTGAACCGCATGGCGGATCTGGGTCTTGGTCGCGCGCGAATGAACTTCAAAGGTGTACTGGTTGACGGCCGTCCCGGTCATGGATTTTTCCGTGACGAGCGGTGCGATGATCACGTCGCGCGCTTCCATTACGCTGCACTCTCTTTTTTGACGGGGAAGGCATTGGAGAGCTGCTCGAGCGCGGCGGTCGTGAGAACGAGCCGCGCGTAGCCGAGCACGTCCTTGATATCGAGCGCGCCCGTATTGGTGACGGCCGCGTGCTGGAGGTTGCGCCCGATGCGCACGAGCGTGTTGCCGACGCTCTCGCCTTCGCTCTGCGCGTACACGACGAGCGTCCGCGGGCCGTTCTTGGCGGCCTTCGCCGAACCGAACAGCAGCGTCGCGAGGTCGCGCGTCTTGGCCAGATCGAAGCCGGCCGTGTCGAGCACGGTCACGCAGTCGCTCGCGAAGCGGTCGGCAAGCGCCGCGCGCATGGCGGCTTTGCGTTCCTTCTTATTGAGGGAGACGATGTATTTGCGGGGCTTCGGTCCGAAGACGACGCCGCCGTGACGCCATTGCGGTGAACGAATCGAGCCCTGACGTGCGCGGCCGGTGCCCTTTTGGCGCCACGGCTTGCGGCCACCGCCCGAGACTTCGTCGCGGCGCTTGGTCGAAGCGGTGCCGGCGCGCGGATTGCTCAACTCGCGGAAAACCGCCCGGAACATCGCGTTCTTCTTGCCCGCGTCGCGCTTGGCGAACGCCTCGGGAATCTCGGCGTCGCGGACGCTTGCGCCCTTGCTATCGATAACGGCCGGCATTATTTGGCTCCCGCCGCGGCGGCCTTCGCCTTGGGTGGCCGAACGGCGGCTGAAACGAGCACGACCGCGTTCTTGGCACCGGGGACGGGACCACGCACTAAGAGGAGGTTGCGCTCGGTGTCCGCGCGGACGACTTCAAGATTTTGGGTGGTCGTACGATCGACGCCGTAGTGGCCAGGGCGCCGCGAGCCGCGGTGCGTGTGGCCGGCATTGGTGTCGCCGTTCGAGGCCGGCTGGCGGTGGATCATCGACCCGTGGGTCCGGTTGCCGCCGTGGAAATTGTGGCGCTTCATGCCGCCGGCAAAGCCGTGGCCCTTGGAAACGCCGACCACGTCGACTCGGTCGCCCTCTTGGAAGACGTCCACTAAGACGAAGCCGCCCACTTCCGGGGCGCCCTCGATCTCGCGCCGGAACTCGCGCACGTACTTCTTGCCTTGCTCGATGCCCGCTTGCTTAAAGCGGCCGGCCTGCGGCTTGTTGAGGCCGTTCTTACGAGCGTCGGCAAAGGCGAGCGCAACGGAATCATAGCCGTCGGTAGCCGCCGTCTTGCGCTGCAGCACGACGCACGGTCCCGCCTCGATGACGGTCACCGGGACGTACCGCCCGTCGGCGGTAAACACGCTCGTCATCCCGACCTTCCGGCCGATGATGTTTTTCATCTCAACTCCACGTAGCCTGGCGTTCATCTTGTTTTTCCCGCCGCGGCGCACAAAAATGCGTTCGCGGCGAGGACCACAACCCGCGTAGGATACCAACTGCCGCAAGAGATGTCAAACGCTTCGCCCGGAGGGGTGGACGAGTCGGATGGCCCAAAACTGCCGGCTCCCGTTGGGTTTTCCAACGACTGGCCGGATTCTTACGCCCGGTAGTAAGAAACGCCAAGTTTGCAGCCTGCATTTAGCCGCTTTTGCTACGAGAGGATCATCAATGTTGTCGTCGACCGTCATGGACCGCTTCCGCCTCGATGACCGGGTCGCGATCGTCACCGGGGCCTCCTCCGGCCTCGGCGTTGCGTTCGCCACGGCGCTCGCCGAGGCGGGCGCCGACGTGGTACTCGCCGCGCGCCGGGCCGATCGCCTCGACCAGACCAAGGCTCTAGTCGAGCAGCGTGGTCGCCGCGCGCTCGCCGTCTCCGCAGACGTCTCGCGGCCCGAGGATGCTCAGGCTGTCGTCGATGCTGCGATCGCCGAGTTCGGGCGCGTCGACCTCTTGGTCAACAACGCTGGAAAGGGCACCGCGGTCCCCGCCACTCGGGAAACTCCACAACAGTTCCGTGAAGTCGTCGACATCAACCTAAACGGGTGCTACTGGATGGCCCAGGCCTGCGGTCGCGTCATGCAGCCGGGAAGCGCGATCATCAACGTGTCGAGCGTGGCAGCCTTCGTTAGCGGCCCGCTGCCCCAGGCGGCCTACTCGGCAACCAAGGCCGGACTGATCGGACTAACCCGCGACCTCGCCGTACAGTGGACCGGGCGAAAGGGCATCCGGGTGAACGCCCTCGCCCCGGGGTTTTTCCCCTCAGAAATGACCGACCAATTCAAAGCCGGTTACATGGAGAGCCTGTTGCCACGCGTGCCGGCCGGCCGTATCGGCGATCCCCAAGAGCTAGCGGCCGCGCTCATCTTTCTGGCGAGCCCCGCCGGCGGCTACGTCACCGGCACGACCCTGATCGTCGACGGCGGACTGACCAGCACGTAGTGACGTTTTCGCCTTAGCCGAACTGCTGGGCGACCGCGTCGAAAGGCGCGCGCGAACGTGAGGCGCGAGCGAGCGTGCGTGCGCCTTCCAGCGCTGCGACGAAGGCTACGCCCCGCGCCCCGTTGCCAAGAGCTCTCCCGGCAATCTCAGACCAAGCTTCGAAGACGGCTCCGATCCGCTCGACCATGTCGGCGTCCAACGGCGCAAGTTCGTTGGCGAGATTCTGGGCCGCGCAGCCGAGCCCCCAACCGCCGTTCTCCATCTCCCGCGCGGCCCCGGCGCAGAGGGCTGTAACAAACTTCCCGGGATCGTCCGCGAACCGTTGCGCCAAGGTGGCCATGCCGGCCGCGACTCGCGCGCCATACGCCTCGAGTACCTCCCTTGCGACCTGCAGTTTGCCGTCCGGGAAGTAGAAATAGAACGAGCCTTTCGGGGCACCGCTCTCCTGTAGGATCTGGGTCAGCCCGGTTGCGGCATAGCCCTGGGTTCGAAACAGACGTTCCGCCGTCTCCAGCGCCCGCCGTCGTCCACTGCTCGGTCTCGGCATCTTCAATCCACCGGTTAAAAGGTATTGACACCAATCTATGGCGGTCACTATATTATGTCAATCGCCATACAACGTAGGAGCTCCTTAGATGCCTCTCGTGACCGTCCAAGTTCCCGCCCGCGCCCTCGACACAGCGCAGAAGGCGAAGATGATCCAGCTCGTGACAGACGCCGTCGTAGAGGCCGAAGGATTTCCGGCCGTCCGGCCCAGCGTCCATGTCCTGATCGAAGAGGTTCCGGATGGCGGCTACGGTGTCGGCGGTCGCGCCGTTGACGTGGACAAGGTCAAGGCAGCACTCGCCAAACAGGCCTGATCCGCCGACCGAATGGCTGGTGCTGACCCTCAGTTGTTTCGGGCTTTGACCCCCTGTCGCGGCGCGCCACGCATGTCGCCTACGCTAATAAGGATCGGGCGGCGATAGAGGCCCTGATTGCCGACGACTTCCATTTCACGAGCCCGCTCGATAACGGGATTGACCGGGCGACCTATTTCGCGCGGTGTTGGCCGAATAGCGAAACGATCGCGGGGTACGAGTTTATACGCATCGTTCCAAACGGTGATCAAGTCTTTGTAACGTACGAGGCTTTCAGCACGCGCGGCGGGTTCCGAAACACTGACTTGCTGACGGTCCGGTATGGAAAGGTGGTCGAGGCGGAGGTCTATTTTGGCTGGTCTCTTCCGCATAAAGCGCAAGAGGGCGGTTTCGTAGACGAGGTTTAGTCAGTCGTACGCGCCGGTCTCGACGATCCAGCTTTTGACGAACCACATCGCAGCGGGGTGCTGCGAGCCCATCTCTTGGAGAGTCTCCACCATCCCCGCGTAGTCGGCTTCGGGTATCCTTTCGGCGAGTGCGCCGTAGTTCGCGTCCTTCGCAATGACGCCGTGCAGCGTTTGGAAGATCGCTTCATCGCTCGCAGAGGTAACGACCTCGGCCTCTTCCGACGTTCCGGCCTCATCGCCCTCGACCCAACGCTGCGGCACGACGTTCCAAGGGTCTTTCGGTATTCCGACCGCGCCCGCGTTCTTCCAAGCAAATCGATGCGGGTGAACCTTCGGGACTTCAAGGCGCGACGGCGCATCCTCGGCCTTCGAATCCCACGGAGCTGTTAACAGGATACTCAGCGTCATCAACCCGCACGCACCTTTGAGTTTTTTTTGCCCGTCGTCGCGGCGTATAGCACCGGAATGAGGATCAGCGTGAAGGCCGTTGCGGTGAGGAGACCGCCCGTCACAGCGACCGCCAGCGGGCGCGCCATTTCCGAACCCGCGCCGATGCCGATCGCGAGCGGCAAAAGTGCTCCAAGCGCGGCGAAGGTCGTCATGAGAATCGGCCGCAAACGCTCGCGTGCCGACTGCTCCAGCGCTTCGCTCGCGTCGAGGCCTGCCAGGCGACGGCGATTTGCGCCGTCGATCAAAAGGATGCCGTTGCGCACGACGATGCCGACGAGCAAAAGCATGCCCATGAACGACGAGACGTTGATCGGCGTGCGGGTGAGGTAGAGGGCGCAGGCGACGCCGATCGGTGAAAGCGGAATCGCGGCGAGGATGATCAGCGGGAGGCGGAATGAATCGAAGGTCAACACGAGCACGGCAAACACGAGCGTCACGGCCACTCCGAACACAAGCGCAAACTCCCGGAAGGCCGCGCTCTGCGCTTCGGCAGCTCCTCCAATCTTTATCGAGTAGCCCGCTGAGAGATGCCGGACGTCGTAGGTGATTTGATGCTGGATGCGCGCTATGACCGTCGAAAGGTCCGCGTTTTCGATACCAGCCGTTACTCGCACGATGCGCGCGCCGTTTTCTTCTTGCACTTGAGTGACCAGTTGCGGCGGCGCGAGATGCGCCGTCCGGTCGAGCGGCGCGCGGTCCGAAAGGTGCACCACGACCGGAACGGAGGCGCCGGCGACGGTCAGCTCCGTCGCGACGATGCCGCTCGTGCGGGCCTGGAGGTCGCTCGCGAACGCATCCGGCGTTTGGGGGTTGCCCGGTCGGGGGAACGCCGTAATCGTGCGCGCTTCGTAAATGACGCCGTCGAACGCATCGACGACGCCCTGCAAATCACTGATGTGGTCGGCGATCCGGGTTGCGATGTCCGTTAACACGCGCTGGTTTGGCCCGCGCACCGTCAATTGGATCGGCTCGGGTGCGCCCGAGAGATCGTTGATTTGATCCTCGAGGAGTTGGTGCACTTCGAGCGCGGCGTAGGCGTTGACGTTTCCGATCGCGATCCGAAGCCGGTCGGCGACGACGTCGAACGGCGGCGCGCCCGGTCGCAGTGTTACGCGGATCGTGCCGGCGTCGGGCGGCGTCGCGAGGTAGCCGTTCGTATCGACTCCGGTGAGCCGCGCTTCGTGCGCGACCGCGGGATCGGCTAGAACGGCCCGTTCGATTTGGGTCGCAATTTGGTCGGCAGCGGCGAGCGACATTCCGGGCGGGAGCGCATACTTGATTTCGAATTGGCCTTCGTCGACGGCCGGCAGAAAGTCTGTCGGCAAGTGCGCGAGCATCACGGCCGTGAGCGCGAAAAGACCGGCCGCCGACACGTAGACGAGCCACGCGCGCCGCACAGCCCCTTGCAGAACGCGCACGTACGCATTTTCGATCGCGAGCCGTCGTGGCCGCGAACGTGTGGCGCCGGCACCGAACGTCGTAGCCAGGAGCGGCGCGACGAAAAGCGACAGCGCGATCGACACGACGAGCGCGAGCGCGAGCGTTATCGACAGCGCGCGGAAAAAGAAACCGGGGATCCCGGAGAGGAAGCCGAGCGGCAGAAACACGACGAGGTTTGCCGCGGTTGCGCTGATGAGCGGCCGCGCAATCCCGCGCACGGCCCGGTCGATCGATTGACCGGCATCGCCTGGGCCCTCGCCCGTGACCTCTCGCGCGACCGCCTCCACGACGACGATTGCCTCGTCGATGACAAGGCCAACGGCGATCGCAAGGCCGCCGAGCGTCATCAGGTTGAGGGAGAGACCCGCCGCCCGCAGAGTAAGCGCCGTCAACGCTATCGCCAGCGGCAGGACCACAGCGGCAACCAACGTCAGGGCCCGATTGCGCAAAAAGAGATAGATGATCCCAAGGGCGATCAGCGCACCCGCGATCATCTCGTCACGCAGCCCGTTCTGAGAGGCTCGGATCAGACGAGTCTGATCCCAGGCGATCGAAACGTCCGTATCCGGCGGCAGCGACCGCAGCAAGGCCGGTAGCCGCTCTTCGACAGCACGTTTGAGGCTGACCACGTCGGCCGAAATGTCGGGATACGCGTTGAGGATGATCGCGTGGCTCGCATCGAACGAGGCCTGCTGGTTCGTCGAGCGATCACGCACGCGCACGAGTCCGAGCGACGCGAGGTCGACACTTCCGGATCCGCGATGATTGGCGATCGCTAGCGCGGCCAGCGTGCCGAAATCGTGGGGCGCGTCCGGTGGAAGCACGAGCAGCCGCTCTTGGCCGCGAACGATTGTCCCCGCTGCGCGCGGTCTTTCGGCGGCTGCGATCGCATCAGCGACGTTGCCCGCCGACGATCCGATGGCACGCAGTTTCGACGGATCGAGATCAACGTCGAAGGCGACGCGCGGTCCGCCGAAGACGGTGATGCGTCCAAGGCCCGGCGTGCCGCTGAAGACCGGCAGCACGGCTGCCTCGACCAGCTTACGCAGTTCAGACTGACTGACCGCTGGCGCGCGCAACGCGTAGCTCACGACCGGTTCCATGTTCGGGCCTTCGATCAAGGTCGTCACGTGCTCGACCGGCAGCCCCTCGCGAACTTCTGCGATCCGAGCCTGAACGTTGTGCAGGTCTTCCCGGACATCGCTGTGCACCTGGAAGTCGAGCTCGATCTCGAGCTTCCCTTGATCGCAATACGCTCGCGTTGCGATGACGCCGGGGACCGACGCGAAAGCGGCTTCGAGCGGGTCTGCGACGCTCGCGCGGATTTGCTCGGGCGCGAGATCGCCCGCGTCCGCGAAGACCTCGACGCGCGCGAGCGAGATCGCCGGAAACACACTCTGCGGCGCGGTTGCGAAGCTCCAACATTCGAGTGCAAAACCGCACACGATCGCGAAGAAAATAAATCGCGTCGACCGCCGGAGCACCCGCTACCGGCGCTTAGTGGAAGATGATTTGATCGTTGAAGGTCGTGACCACTTGGTTGAGTTGGCCGGCCGGCGGCCCGAGCGAGTGGTCTGATGCGATCGGAACCGTGATGAGGATGCCGTCACCCTGGGTGGAGTTCGTCGACCCGGTTGGACCGACGTCGCCGTCGGAGTCGACCACCTCGACCAGATACTTGCCATCGGGCAGAACGCCGAGCGAGGGCGCGCCTTCGAAAACAAACGGTACGCTCGTGCCGGCGGTCGCGTAAACCGTCGGCGCGTACAGGCTGCCGCTTTGGGCGAGCGTCCCGGTATTGACGCCGGTTATCGTGATAACGCCGACATCGGACGACACGTATGCGGTGGTTCCGTCCGGCGTGATTGCGACTCCGTAGAGGATCGACGCTCCCGTCGGGGCCAGCGAGAAGAGCGGTGCGCGATGCGTCGAGGGCTCGCGGTTGAGGCGTTGCCGCTTGCGGTACGCGACCGGCGGCAATCGAGGATGTAGTATGGAAACGGCCGGCGCATTCGGAAGTCCGCTCAGCAGCACGATCTCGGGATTGCCGCTCGCATCGAAGCCCGCAACCACCGCTCGCGAGGAATCGGCGGGACTTATCGCCATCTCGTCGCGTCCGTCCTCACCATACGGGGTTGGGATCGTCGTCGTGAGGGTCGCTTCCAGCGTGAAGCTGAAGCTGGTCGTTCCGGTTCCGGTCGAACCCGCGTGCGCCGCAACCGGTGCAACGCCCCAAACGTCGAGCCCGCTTTCGCCGCGCGAGAGCATCGTCTTGCCGTCGTTCGAGATCACCATGCCGTCGCGATCGCTCGTGCCGCCGGGGTTGTTGATCGTGTCAGAGACCACCGGACTGCCGGAAAGGATTCCGGAGATGACGGCAAGTTGGGTACCGTTCCCCGAGGCCACCACCTGATCGCCTCCGGGCAAACTCGCGATCGAGTCGCCGTCGCCGCCGTAGGCTGTGATGTCGACTGTGTTCGGCGAGAGCACGAATGCGTGCTGCGGAATGCCCGAATAGAAGTATACAAGGTTGCTGCCGTCGACCACTGAGCCGTGCTGAGCGTCCGGTGTTAGCCCTTCTCCGTCGAGATCGCCCGCATTCGGGATCGGGAAGTAGGTCGTCGTCGGCGTCGGCTCGGCGAGGCCCGTGGCCGGGTCCTCGATCTGCACGAACTGCAAGCCATTGACGGTCGGCGCGGTGCCGTCGTCGGCGATCAACGCGAAACCGAGATTCACGGAAATCGTACTGCTGCCGGCCGCGGGCTCGTAGACGAGATAGGTGCCCGCTTGTGCGATTCCCGGCAACCCCGATGTGGGAAGCGACGAGCTAAACGTGCCGCCGGCGCCGACGGTCGCCGTGCCGACATCGACCCACGTCGAACCCTGGTTGATCGCGATGTTGAGCTGCGTGCCCACCGGAATTGAGGACGGAACGATTCCCGCTGCACCGCTGAGTGAAGCCGAACTGTTCAGCGTGACTCCGCCAAAGCTCGTGCACAAGGCGACGACGTACGTGTTGCCGGCACCCTGCGTGAAGAGCGGCCGCCGTGTGTCGCGGTGGAGGAAGCGCGCACGCACGAGCGGCGCGGGCAGGCTCGCTTGCGGGATGTCGTTGAGGACGACGTTTGCCGTACTCGAGAACGCGCCGGAGCCGAATGCCTCAAAAAAGTTCCCCGTGTTCGCGGTGACGGTACCGCCGGCCGCTGAAACGGGCGTCGTCGGCGTCGTGCAATTCGCGGGCGCCGGCGTTGCCGTGGGAGGGCCGACCGGGGTCGCGCTGGGTTTCGGGCTCGCTGCCGGCGTGCTGGTCGGCGCAGGCGTGGGGAGGGTCGGGCCGGTCCGGATCGGTGCGACCGCGGTGCTACCGCTATTGCACGCTACGAGCGTTGCGGTAACGAGGCACAACGCAAATAGAGCACCATGATTATGCAGGCCTCGATCGCTTCGGCTCACGACGATCTCCCTCGTGACGAACCGCGTAAAACAAAACGCGGCCGCAGAAGAAAAATGCGGATGCGGGCCCATTATCGCTTGCCTGCACCGCCCCCTTTCGGGTACCCCCCATGCAACGACCGACCGTCGTGAGCCGTGAGCGCCAAACTCTCAGAAAACACATCCAGGCCCCCATCGACGTTGGTCGAAGGGGCCGGGAGGTTCCTTGATCATGCGCGGGGGGCAACCGTGACAAGGTGTCTCGTCGAATCTCCAGGGCTCGAGTTGTTAGAGCGGGAGTGCTTTTTAAGCGCTGACGAGTGCGCAGCGGTGCGCCGGCACATCGATGCCGCGAAGAGCGGCCCCGCATACGTATTCGAGCGTGAAGCCTACGTGGTGCGCGAACGGCACCGCCGTACGTTGCTCGCCGACGTGGAGCCCAGCGTGGCCGCGGCGATTACCGAAAAGCTTTCCGCGGTGCGGCCACTCCTTGAAGTGCATTTCGGCGTCACGCTTTCCACTTGCGCGGGTCCGGAGTTTCTAAAGTACGTTCCCGGCGATCGCTTTCGACCGCACAGCGACACCGTCGAAAACGACAGCGTTCCGAGCGAAGTTCGCCGGCGCGAAATATCCGTCATCATCTTCTTCAACGATCAAATCCCGAGCGACAACGCCCCCTCATATGCCGGCGGCGAACTCGTTTTCTATCGTGATCCAGCTCTATCGACGTGGGCGACCGCTCGCGTGCCGATCGCGCCTGCAACGGGAACGTTACTGGCCTTTCGCTCGAAAACGCTGCACGAGGTACGCGAGGTGAGCGCCGGCAGCCGATACACTGCCGTCACCTGGTTCTATCGAGGAGAGCACCTAGCATGAAGACCTTCGAAGACATGTATGCGACGACCAATGCCAACGTGAGATTTGAAGTGGTCGAGAGCGTCGGTTCGGATCTCGCCGTTCCGATGCTCACGTTCTTCCGCAAAGCGCAGCTCAGACACGTGTACGACGAACTGGTTACGCCCGTCCTATCACAAGGCTCGGGGCTCGTGGTGACGGCCGTGGTCGATCGCCCGTGGCCGCCGTGGGGAATCGATGCGGCCGAAGTCGTCGGCGCCGTCGTCGTTCACCCGATTGGGCGGACGGAGGCGAGCATCAACCCAATCATCGTCGGCGACGAGAACGCAACGAATGTTGGGTTGAGCGCTGCCCTGCTGCGCGCGACCTTAAAGCATCTCGTCTCACGAGACATCGACAGCATCTCCTATCTCGTTCACGAAGACGGCGTGTTGATCCCAAGACTGCTAGCATCGCTAAAATTCGCGGCTAGCGACGAATACTATCTGACGCGAAACGCGAAATACCGGCTCTACCGGGGCCGCCTCGCCGATCTCCTAGAGACGCTCGGCCTCGACGCCGTCCTTGCGCCCGACCTGCTTGCCGGACGCTTGGAGGAGCCGTTCTACTTCCGCAACGCACTCTACGCGCTCGCGACCCAAACAGCAGCGCGCGGCCATTGGCAGGACAACGTCGCCGGCGCCGAGTTGATCTCGAACCGCGGAACGCCGCTCGGCGATTCGCCGCCCGGCGGCATCGGCGGCACGTCCGGTCCGAAGGATCCGGTCCGGGAGTTCGAGATCGAAGAAGTCGAGATCGTCGAGCGACCTCTGATCGATAATCCGGCCGAGCGTGAAGAAAAGCGCGATCTAATCACACGCCGGTAGGGAATCTCCGGAAGAACCATTCATCGTCATTGATGCGGCGGCTGCGCACTTGCTCTCGCTTCGTGAACACATCCGACGCGAGCAGGCGCGCAGCCGCCGGTGCGAACCGGGGATGTGTCGCGGCGTGCTCGACGATCCGGCCGAGCCGCGCCTCGTTGAAATGCACGGTCGCGCAGCGCAGGACGTTGTGAACGTAGTCAGCTTTATCGACCGGATAGGGTGTTTCGGAACGGAACACGTGCTCGACGACCGCTGCCGGCACGCCGACGCAGGGAATGCCGTACGACCAGCAACGCAGCGAAAACTCGACATCCTCTACGCCGTAGGTGCGCATCCGGTCGAAACCGCCGACGTCTTCGTAGAGCGCGCGCGCAATCACGAGTGCCCCGCCCGGAGCAATCGGGATTTCGTAGGGCTCTTGATTCGCGGGAAGCAGCCAGCGATAGCGCAGATCGCGGTCGACAAGCTTCGCTCCGCATCCGTACGCTGCGGGATCGCGCGCGTCGGCTACCGCGGGTGCGAGGACCCGGTTGCCGTCGCAGCCGATCTCACGTACCAGAACCTCGAGCCAGCCGGCTCGAGGCGCCGTGTGCGCGTCGAGAAACACCAAGACCTCGCCGGTGGCGTGAGCTGCTCCGAGCGAGCGCGCTCCGGCGACGCCGTGACGGCCTTCGCGTATCAGGCGGATACGCCGGTCGTCACACGCCAGGGCGAAATCGCAACTTCCGTCGCTCGAGTCGTCGTCGACGAGGATGATTTCGTAGTCGACGTCCGTCGAGACGGCGATTGCCTCGATCGTCGAGCGAACGTTCCGGCCTTCTTGATGGGCCGTGAGCACGATCGAAGCTTTAGCGGGACGCATTCCCGTTGACGTGCGACATTCTGATACGAAGTTACTATCGCGACTTTCGCTGGCTGAAGTTTTGCCTAGCTTCGCTCGACCTCTTCGCCTCAGGTTTTTCGCGACGGATCGTGGTCGTGCCGGCATCGAGCGTCGATTGGCTTAGCGTTTATGACCTTCGGCCCGAAGGACTTCAGATATGCCCGGACATGCGCGACGACTACGTCGGGCAGCAGCTGACGAAGCTCTACGCCGACGAACTTAGCGACGCCGATTTCATTTGTCACTTCGACTCCGACTGCGTTGTCGCCCGACCGCTGTCGCCGCCGGATCTTTTCGCGGACGGCAAGCCCGTTCTCTGGATGACGGCGTTCGAGGAGTTGTCGCCGATCTCGGGGCGGCGACAAGGCGTGCAGCGCCTGCTCGGAGTCGACGTACCGTTCGATTTCATGCGCCGTCTACCGATCGTCTTTCCGAGATGGTTATATGCCGCGTTGCGGCGCCACGTCGCAGAGAGCCGCGGCGGCGACTTCCGGGCGATCGCCTGCGCGCTGGAACCGGGCGAACTTTCGGAATTCAACACACTGGCCGCGTTCGCATATCTCCATCATCGTGACGCATTTCAATGGCGAGTGGTCAGGGCCACCGAAACCGACGCCGGGCTCTGTCGCGTGTACTGGAGCCGCGGTGGCCTCTCGCCATCGATCGAACGCGAAATCACGACGCTGCTCGGAACGGCGGCGCTACCCCCAAGGTGAAGCCGCGGCACGCAGAAGCCCCCGATGTGGAGACTGCGTTCAGGCGTCGAGTTCGGCGAAAAACTCCGCTAGGTCAAGCCGGTATTCCGGAAGCGCGTCATGCTCGAACGTATCGCCTGCGCTCAGGATGCGCTCGCCGTCCCGATCGATCGCGCGCAAGGAACGGCCGGCAGGGTCGACCACGACGACGAGGGTTGTCCCGGCGCGGAGATGGACGTCGATTTTGTGTGCCAGCAAGGCCGGTCGATCGCCGGGCGAGAGCACCTCGAACACGGCGTCGGGTGCGACGTGCGGCTCCTCGGCTTCGGCGCGCGACTCGCGAGCGAGGCGAGCGTATGAGATGTATGCGATGTCCGGGACGAGATAGCGTGACTCCTCGCCGGGTGGCTGCAACCAGAAGCGCCATTCCGGTCCCATGCGTCCCCGACCCCGCGCCCACGGTCTCAAGCGTGCGCAAAGTGCGCCCTGCATCACCGAGTGCGCAAATTTCGGGCTCACCTTTTGAACCGGTCGCCCTAGCAGCCACTCGGTCGCGGGCTTGGTTTCGCGGACGATGACCAGGCTCGCGGGAGTTCGCATACCTTAGCCTCCACACCCAGCGTATCACGCTGCGTCCACGGAGCGGAAAGCCGGCGGGACGGCGTCGGGTTGGATTCTAGCTCCCTACGAGCGTCCGCTCGGTCGCTGAGACTTTTACCGCAGGACCGATACGCCTTCGGCGGAAGCCTTTGCAAAAAGCCTAGTCGAACGGGGGGGTGCGAACGTGTTTCCAGCTGCCTTTGAATACCACCGGGTGGGATCGGCCGACGAGGCCCTGGCCATGCTGGCACAATTCGGCGCCGACGCGCGTCTGCTCGCGGGTGGCCAAAGCCTGATT
>Ga0302326_10001929_pt1 | contig 51732 bp, 37 predicted proteins | sample Palsa_T0_3_FD_202264 | JGI IMG/M metagenome (GOLD analysis project Ga0302326, IMG submission 202264) | Peat permafrost microbial communities from Stordalen Mire near Abisko, Sweden - Palsa_T0_3 | ecosystem: Environmental > Terrestrial > Soil > Palsa > Peat permafrost | place: Sweden: Abisko...
GGCGACGCGCTATCGCGTCGCACTCTTGCGTGGATAGCGTCGGGATAAACCGGCGTGAAGTAGTGAATGAAAGAGTCATACAGAGAAAGGAATAGCGAACCGCTCTGACGAGCCATGTGAGGGCAGTCGCGAGGCTGCACTGGAAGCGTTGGACAGGGCATACGCAGTTGCTTTTCTACTGGGTGCGTTTCATCTCGCTGGCTGGTGTCTGTTATTAATCCCCGGCAGCAAGCTTTGGATCGGGCCACGTGTGCTGCAATGCCTGATTGGGGCGTTATGCCTCTCGATCGCCCTGGAATTCTCGCAGCCGGCTCCTCCCACGAAAGGCCCACCAGGCACGTGCCATCGCTTCTTTCGCGTTTTTCGGGTTCGCCCTGCTCTGCGGCGGCTACCTTCTGGGTGCAGACCAGACCATTGGCGCCAAGAAGCTCTATCTGCTCCTCGCGCTGTTGCTGATCGCGCTCTTCCTGTCTAAGAAATGCTTTCAGTCGTATCAGAGCTTCACTTGGGAGTTCGCAAAAGCCGTTTACCGGGATTTTCCGACCTACCAAAAACCCCACGGGGAAGAGAATCCCGTAAAGTGAACTTGGGCTGGCCGCCTTTTAGAGACACAGCCTACCGCCATTTTCGCAACTCCGTCTTTCCCCTAAGCTGGTCTGGCGATTCGGCCCAGAAGTAATGGGGAAGTGTCAGTGAGGGAACCGCCGCCCACGGCACCCACCGATGGCCCCAACCAAATGACCCATCTTCCCAATCTCTTTCCTCCTTACATCCAACCACATAACCACCCCCTCCCCAGCCACGCCTCCGCCCCTCTGCTACCCTCAAACCAAGCGCGCGACACCTCTCGCGGCCCCAACTCCCACCTTTCGCTCTTCCCGAAATTAAAACATGAAGGAAAGTTTATCGTCACCAAACACAAAAATACCCCTGATGCGCAACCCGCCGAAATCGCGCGAATCCTGGGTTCGTCCTCGAAAATGGCTTCGTTTGCAAAAATCAGCTCCGACGCCACCAGCGACACAGCCCCCCACCCCCCCATGCCCGGTCCCGATAAGCGCCGAACGCGCAGGCGCAGCGTCTTAGACTAACAGTCCATGACGAAACCGGCTCTTTACGGGTCGCGGCTCTGTAACGCACACATTCAACTGAGCCGCACGCGTAAGCAAGCGGTCCTTTCGGACTTCGTCACACCCTGTTAACACCGACTCCTCCGCGTCCTCCCCGCCCGCCGATGTACAATGGTCCTACTTCTAGGAAATTAAACAATGTGGATCGTCCGTCTGGCGCTCGGCCGCCCCTATACTTTTGTCGTCATGGCCGTGCTGATCGCCATTCTCGGCGGCGCGGCCATCGTCACCATGGCCGTCGATATTTTCCCTTATATCGACATCCCCATCGTCAGCGTGCTCTGGTATTATCCGGGTCTCGGGCCGGAGGAGATGGAGAAGCGCGTTTCCACGAATTTCGAGCGCAGCCTCACCGCGAACGTAAACGATATCGAGCACATCGAGTCCCAATCCTATAGCGGCTATTCGGTCGATCGCGTTTACTTCCACCCCAACGTTAAAATCGACATGGCAGTGGCTCAGGTGACGGCCACCATGGAAACGGCCCTTCGGCAGATGCCGCCCGGCATGTTTCCCGCCAATGTTTTGAAGTACGACGCCTCCAGCGTGCCTGTCCTCCAACTCGGCCTTTCCAGCAAGACCTTGCGCGAGCAGGAAATCTTCGACATCGGAAACAACTTCATCCGCACCCCGCTGGGGACGGTCCAGGGCGCGTCCGTTTCTTACCCGTTTGGCGGAAAACAACGCAGCGTGATGGTGGATCTGAATCTGGACGAGCTATACGCCAAGCAACTTTCGCCCATCGACGTTTCCAATGCCCTGAACCTGCAGAACCTGGTGCTTCCGGCCGGCACCGCCAAGCTCGCGAAAACCGAATATCAGGTGCGGGTTAATAGCAGCCCGATTCTGCTGGACGATCTGAACAATTTGCCGATTAAAACGGTAAATGGCACAACAGTTTACATCAAAGATGTCGCGCAGGTGCACGATGGATATACGGTCCAGAACAACATCGTGCGCACCAATGGCGCGCGCGGGGTTCTGATCACCATCACCAGGAACGGCCAGGCCTCCACTTTATCCATCGTCAATGCCGTGAAGGCCGCTCTTCCGCGCATTCTGGCCAACGTGACACCGGAATTGAAAGTGGTGGCGCTGGCGGACCAATCCATTTTCGTGCGGGCCTCCATTCGGGGCGTGATTCGCGAAGCGCTGATTGCCGCGGGTCTCACCGGCCTGATGATTCTGCTGTTCCTGGGGAGCTGGCGCAGCACGCTCATCGTGTGCATTTCCATTCCGCTCTCCATCCTCACCTCGCTATGTATCTTGAGCCTGCTGGGGCAAACCATCAACGTGATGACGCTGGGCGGTCTGGCGCTGGCAGTCGGCATTCTGGTGGACGACGCGACGGTAGAGATCGAGAATACGCACCGCAACATCGCGATGCGCAAACCGTTGGTTCGCGCGGTGTTGGATGGCGCGTCGCAGATTGCCGTTCCCACCTTCGTTGCAACTATATCCATCTGTATTGTTTTTGTTCCTGTGATATTGCTCACCGGAACGGCCAGATATTTGTTTACGCCGCTTGCAATGGCCGTGGTTTTTGCCATGCTGGCGTCCTATTTGTTGTCGCGGACGCTGGTCCCCACCATGATGGCGTATCTTCTGGAGTCCGAAATTGGAGTCTATCGGGAGAGCGCCGACGGCGCGGCGGTGGGCGGAAAAGGACCCATTTGGAGCGCCCATCATCTGTTCAACGCGCTGTTTGAGAAGCTTCGATATCGTTACCTGGGGCTGCTGGATTGGTCGCTCGCTCACCCCGGACGGGTACTGGCGGCCTTTATGGGCTTTTCCATCGCGTCGTTTGGACTGGTAACGTTGATCGGCGAGGATTTCTTTCCCAGCGTTGACGCCGGCCAGATGCGCCTGCATGCGCGCGGTCCCGCGGGCACGCGAATTGAAGAAACGGAGCTGAAATTCGCCGCGCTGGAGCAAGAAATTCGCGCGGTTATTCCTCCCAATCAGCTCGATATGCTGATCGATAATATCGGAATTCCCAACAGTTGGCCGGCTCTGGCGCAGGGCGACATCCCGACCATTTCCTCGGCCGACGGCGAAATATTGATTTCATTGAACAAAGAACAGCATGCTCCGACGAGAGATTATGAGGTGCTGCTGCGAAAACAACTCCGCGACAAGTTTCCGGACATGAGCTTCTTTTTTCAGCCGGCCGACATCACCAGCCAGATCGTGAACTTTGGCCTGCCCGCGCCCATCGACCTGCAAGTGGTGGGCAACAACGCCGCGGCGAATTACAAGATCGCGCAGATGCTGGTGAAGAAGATTGCGCTGATTCCCGGCGCGGCCGATGTCCACGTGCACCAGGTGACGGCGCAGCCGGAAATTAATCTGAACGTAGATCGCGTGAAGGCGTCGCAAATGGGTCTGACGCAGCGCGACGTCACCAGCAGCATGCTCATCTCCCTCAGCGGCAGCTCCACGGTGGCGCCCAACTTCTGGATGAACTGGAACAACGGCGTCAACTACAACATTGGAGTTCAGACGCCGCAATACCGCATCGATTCCCTGGACGCGCTGCTGCGCACGCCAATTTCGGTCGCAACCGACGCCGAGAGCGGCGTAACTCCGGAATCGATGTCGGGTGCATCCGGGGCGGGGAATTCGTTCGTCGGCGCATCGCCCAGCGGGTCCTCTCAAGCCTACGGTAATCCCGGCGCAGTCGCGGGAAGCACGCAGCTTCTTTCCAATCTGGTCACCGTGCAGAGGGATTACGTCCCGGTCATCGTGAACCACTACAACGTGCTGCCGGTTTTCGACGTGTACGCGAACGTAGACCGGCGTGACCTGGGCGGCGTGGGCGCGGAGGTGCGCAGAATCATGCGGGAGGAAGAGCCGCATCTGCCGCGCGGAACAACGTTCTCTTTGCGCGGGCAGGTTGCCACCATGCAATCCTCGTTCTTCCGCCTGGGGCTGGGAATGGTCTTCGCTGTGGTTCTGGTCTATCTGCTCATGACGGTAAACTTTCAGTCGTGGGTGGACCCTTTCATCATTCTCACGGCGCTGCCCGGCGCGATGGCGGGCATTCTCTGGATCCTGTTCCTGACTGGCACCACGCTCAGCGTGCCGTCGTTGATGGGCGCCATCATGTGCATCGGCGTGGCCACCGCGAATAGCATCCTGATGGTGACTTTCGCCAATGACGAACGCGAAAACGGGGTGAGCGCGAGAACGGCGATGCTGGCCGCCGGTGAAGCCAGAATGCGCCCGGTGCTGATGACGGCCACCGCGATGATCCTGGGAATGCTTCCCATGGCGCTCGGTATGGGCGAGGGCGGGGAGCAGAACGCTCCGCTGGGCCGCGCGGTCATTGGCGGCCTCCTGTTCGCTACTGTGACCACGCTGTTTGTAGTGCCGATTATCTACACTTATCTGCGCAAGCGGCCGCCGGTGGATTACCAGCTGAGGCTGGAGGAACGGGAGCGCGAGATTCTCTGATGCAGTACACCGAACCGGATCCGCCCCAGACCAGCCGGCCCGAAACAGTCGAGGAAAGGCTTCGCCGGGAGAATTGGGAGCTGAAAAGGCAGTTGGAGCAGATGAAAGGCCCCGCGCACTCGGGCCCGCATCGCCAACTCTGGCATCCTTCGGCGACCGTTATTTGGGCCATCTCCCTCAGCGCAGTCGTGTTCATCGTCGTGGCCTTCCTGGCCGGTTACATTCCCCTGCGGAATCGTCGCGCCGTGGTCTTCGGCGAGGCGCGGCAAGAGCAGCAGGCTTTGCCGCGCGTGGACGTGATCACGGTGGGGCGCTCAACGCGCCAGAGCGGGCTTCGGCTGCCCGGCAACATCCAACCCATCACCGAAGCGCCCGTGCTGGCCCGCGCGGATGGATATGTCGAACGCCGTTTGGTCGACATTGGCGATCGCGTGAAGGCCGGCCAGACGCTGGCACAGATTGACGCGCCCGAACTGACCGATCAGGTAACGCAGGCCAAAGCCACGGTGCGGCAAACGGAGGCCGCGCTGGAGCAGGCTACCGCCAACGTGCAGCAAGGCCGCACCGACATGGAGCTGGCGCGCGTGATGGCGCAGCGCTCAAAGCAACTGGTCGCGAAAGGTGCGGTATCCCGTCAGGACGACGATCAGTCTCAGGCCCAATACAACTCCAAACTGGCGGCTCTGCAATCGCTCGAAAAGGCCATCGATGTGCAGCGTGCCAATATCGCGGCGGCCCAATCCAACGTCGCGCGGCTGGAGAAAATGCAGAGTTATTGTCAGGTGGTGGCGCCGTTCGATGGCGTGATTACGCTGCGCAATGTGGATGTGGGCGCGTTGGTAAACTCCGGCAGCACCTTGCTGTTTCGCATCGCGCAGATGGCCACGCTGCGCACTTACATCAACGTGCCGCAGACCTATGCCGACGCCATCCACCCAGGCGAGCCTGCCATTCTGACTGTTTCGAATCTGCCGGGCCGTCAATTCAACGGCCAGGTAGCGCGCAGCGCCGGCGCGCTCGATCCCAGCAGCCGGACGTTGCTGGTGGAAATCCAGGTGCCGAACGCGGATGGCGCGCTGTTGCCCGGCATGTACGCGCAAGTCGAGTTGCGCAGCATTCGCGCCGATCCTCCGCTGCTGGTTCCGAGCGACGCCATGATCGTCCGGGCCGACGGCGCGCAAGTTGCATCGGTCGATTCCGATCACATCGTGCATCTGCAAAAGATCGAAGTGGGCCGCGATTATGGCGACCGCATCGAGGTGCTCAAAGGTTTGAACGAAGGCGCCACCATCATCGCCAATCCCAGCGATGTGGCGCGCGACGGCCAGAAAGTCGACATCGTTCCCGCGCCCGCCGGCGGAAAGTAACGGCCCGCCCGCCGATTCGCACAAAACGATAGCCAGGAAATTGATTTGTCAGGCAGCGTTTGTCCCCTTTACCACCCGCACCCGCGTTGCCGACGAAAGCAAATGTGTGATCTACTATCCTTCAGCCTGAATTTGCCGCGCGCGAAAGGAGAACTGATGGGCCGGAGAGCCTGGATTCTTACGATCGTGATCGCCAGTTCCGCGCTGGGCCTACTCAATGCTCAGTGGTTGAATTACCCGACGCCGGGAATTCCCCGGCTGCCCAACGGCCAGCCGAATTTCGCGGCGCCAGTTCCCAAAGCAGCGGACGGCAAACCCGATCTATCCGGCGTCTGGGAGAGCGAGGTCCAATACTTCATGGATCTCGCCAAAGACCTGAAACCCGGCAACGTCGTCATGCAGCCATGGGCGAAAAGCCTGCAGGCCGAGCGCGAAGGAAGAGATCACCAGGACGATCCGCTATCCCAATGCATGCCCCCCGGCGTGCCGCGCATCAACATGACCACCGCTGCCGCGCCTCACCCGTTCAAGATCGTGCAGACGCCGTCGCTGGTGGTGCTGCTCTATGAAACCTCCGCCAACTCCACTTTTCGTCAGGTGTTTCTGGACGGCCGTCCGTTGCCCAAGGAGCCGCAGCCGACCTGGCTGGGTTATTCGATCGGCCATTGGGACGGGAGCACGCTGGTGGTGGACACCATCGGGTTCAATGGCCGTGCGTGGCTGGATACCGCCAAGGGCCATCCGCAAACCGAGTCCGGGCATGTAACCGAGCGCTTCACCCGCCGCGACTTCGGGCACCTGGACATCGACATCACCATCGACGATCCGGGCGCGTACGAAAAGCCGTGGCGCGCCAAGGTGCCCGTCAAGCTGCTGGCCGATACCGATCTGATTGAAACCTACTGCGAGAATGAGAAGGATCAGGTGCACAAGCGATAGGAAGGCATAACAGCCATCCCCGCCTGAAACGGCACTAAACTGGTAGTTCATCATGCAGCGCCCCTGGAAGCACTTCGCGAGCGCCATGCTGCTGGCATGGCTGGGATCGATTCCGGCTTATACGCAGTCCAACGCCGTCGTCTTTGAAGGCGCACGCTTGATCGTCGGCGATGCCAGCGCTCCCATTGAGAACGGGGCGTTCGTTGTTCGCAATGGGCACATCATTGCGATTGGCCCGAAAGGCTCCGTCAAGGCCCCGGCGGGAGCCGCGCATGTCGATCTGACAGGCAAGACGGTCATGCCCACCCTGAACAACATCCACCTTCATATCGGTTACGAAGGATACGTGAGTTGGAGTGTTGAGAATCATTCGCCGGAAAATGTCCTGGACCACCTGGAGCGCGAGGCGTTTTATGGAGTCGGCACCGCGATGGCCATGGGCGATCAGCCCACCGATTTCGCGATCCAATTTCAGCAGGATCAGTTGGCCGGGAAATTTCCACCCGCTGCCCGGTTCTTCTTCGCGGCAGGCTTAGCGCCGCCTGGAGGCGGTCCCGATGCGCTCTTGATCCAGGGGACCACGCCGTTGCACGCGGTGTATGAAGTCTCAAGTCCAGATGAGGCCGTCGCCGCGGTGCGGAAAATCGCGGCAAAGAAGATCAAGGAGCTCAAGTTCTGGGTGGACAACCGGGACAACTCGCGCGGCAGCATGAAGAAAATGCCTCCGGAAGTTTACACGGCGCTGATCGAGGAAGCGCACAAGCACGGCATGATGGTCCACGCTCATGCCACGAATTTGCAGGACCAGAAAGGCGTGGTGAGCGCCGGCGTGGACGTGTTGGTGCATACCTTGGTGGCCGAAAAACTGGACGATGAATTCCTTGCAATTCTTAAGGAAAGGCGGCCATACTGGGCGCCGGTGATGGGCTTGGGCGATCGCTCCGAGCTTTGCGACGGCGTTAATCCGTTTATCGAACAGGTGCTGCCGGACTCCGTGATCGCCGATGTCAAGGCTGGGAAGACCTGGCTGCCGTCCAGCCCTTGCTCCGCGCCGGCCACCGCGCAGTCCGCGCAGCGCGAAGAAAACCTCAAATATAATTTTCCGAAATACATCGCAGCCGGGGCGCGCATCGTGCTCGGTACCGACGCGGGGATTTCCGCCAAATATTCGTATGGTTTCGCGGAGCACCACGAAATCGGAATGTACGTAAGACTGGGGCTGACACCGGCGCAGGCGATCGTCGCTTCTACATCGCGGCCCACCGAAGTGCTTCGGATCAAGGACACCGGGACGCTCGCCAAGGGCAAGCGCGCCGATTTCATTGTGCTCAACGCGAATCCGCTGGAGAGTATCCATAACACGCGCGAAATTGACAGTGTCTACCTGTATGGGGCGAAGCTGGATCGGGAGGCGCTGCAGGCAAAGTTCAAGCAGGCGGTGGTGGATCGCGACGCAACCAAAGCCAGGCTTCAGAAAGACTATGTGCCGCATCCGCCTTCGTCGCGAAAGCAAATCGATTGAGCGGTCGGCTTCCGAGCCGCGCGCGTTATCGCCGGCGCGACGTCTTCGTCTCAGTTTTCGCCGCGTCAAATCGAGCCCCGAGCGCGGTGAAAGCGGGCGTGGGCCCGTTCCAGCGCAGTTGCTCCACATCTTCGAAAAGCGCGATGTCGGTCCGCAGCGTGGCGAGCGTTCGGAACAGCAGCGCCTGTTCGCGCGCGTTCGCGAGCGTAGATGCCAGCGCGCCCGCATTGGCGGCGTTCACGTGCCACTCGCGCCAATCCGGCGGGATCGACTCCAGATGGCCAAACTTTGCGAGCACCGCGGCCGTCGATTTCGCTCCCCATCCCGGCAGACCCGGATAACCGTCGGCGGAGTCGCCGACCAACGCCAGGTAGTCCGGAATTGACACGGGTGGGACGCCGAACTTTTGTATTACGCCCGCCTGGTCCAGCGTGACGCGCGTGCGCCGATTCAGTTGCACGATGCGAGTGCCGCTGACGCATTGGGCGAGATCTTTGTCGGGGGTGCAGACGATCACGCGATCCACCCGCGCATCCCGGGCGGCCGCTACCGCCGCGGCAGCCAGGGCATCGTCCGCCTCAAATTCCACCATCGGCCAAACCACGATGCCGGCGGCGGAGAGGGCTTCTTCGAGCAGAGGAAACTGCGCCCACAAATCGGGATCGATGCCTTCACCTGTTTTGTAGCCCGGCCATAACGCATTGCGAAAGGACTCGATGACGTGATCCGTCGCAACCGCGATGTGCGTGGCGCCGCCGCTGATCATGCCCAGCACCGACGCCAGAACGCCGCGGACGGCGCCCACCTCGCAACCATTTTGGTCCCGCGCGGACGGCAGCGCGTAGTAATGCCGGAACAGTTCGTAAGTGCCGTCAACCAGATAAATCTCCAGGGCGCGCCTCCACGCACAACGCTACACGACCGGCAGCGGTGCAATCAACTGGAGACCTGATATCCTGACCCCTTGAGACCCGTGGCTTTTGAATCCGATACCTTTGCGGTCCGTTCCGGTGAAGAACTTGATCGCGCGGCGCTGGCGGATTATTTGCGCCGGAACCTGCCGGAGGGCGCGGCTGACATCCAGATCGAGCAGTTCCCGCATGGTCACTCCAATCTCGTTTATCTGGTTCGAACGAACCTGCGCGAATATGTTTTAAGGCGTCCGCCGCTCGGACCGGTGGCGCCCAAAGCGCACGACATGGCGCGCGAATATCGCGTGCTCAACGCCGTTCATCCGCACTTTCCGGAAGCGCCGCAGGTGTTTCTATTGTGCGAGGATCCAGCGGTGATCGGCGGCACGTTTTTTCTGATGGAGCGGCGGCATGGTCTGGTGCTTCGAGATTCCGTACCGCGCGAGTTAGCTGCCCTTCCCGATTATCCCCGGCAGGTGAGCGAAGCTTTCATCGATTGCCTGGTGCGGCTGCACTCGTTGGATGTTTCCCAGCCCCCGCTCAGTGCGCTAGGAAAACCGGAGGGTTTCGTGGAGCGGCAGGTGCGCGGATGGACGGACCGCTGGAATCGCGCCAAGACCGAAGAGCTCCCGGAAATGGAGCGCATCGTCCGATGGCTGCACGATTCCCTGCCGCCCTCCCTTGGCGTGACGCTGGTACACAACGACTACAAGCTCGACAATGTCATGCTGCGGCCCGAAGGCGACCGCGTGGAAGCAGTGCTCGATTGGGAAATGGCAACCATCGGCGATCCTCTGGCCGACCTGGGACTGACCCTCTGCTATTGGTCCTGGGCCAGCGTCGCCGCTGAAGACGATCCGCATCCTGCGACGCCCGGCTTGACCGCGCAACCGGGCTGGTATACGCGCGATCAGTTCCTGCAGAGATATGCCGAGCGAACCGGGCGGGACCTGACTCATATCCGCTACCACGAAGTTCTCGGGATTTTCAAATTAGCGGTCATTCTCCAACAAATCTACTATCGTTTCCACCGCGGGCAGACGCAGGACGAGCGCTTTCGTAATTTCGACCGGCGTGTGCGCGGATTAATCCATCTGGCTGCGTCGCTCATTGAGCGGGAACACGGGGAGATCCCCCGGTGAGCCGTGTCTATTTGGTGCGGCACGGTCAGGCCGGCACTCGCGAGTGCTACGACTCGCTGTCCGGGTTGGGGCTGCGGCAGGCGAGACTGCTGGGCGAATATTTCCTGTCCGAACAGATTCGGTTCACAGCGGCATACACCGGAGCGCTGGTTCGTCAACAGGAGACTGCGGCAGAAGTGAGAACCGTTTATCGCGCTGCCGGCGTCTATTTTCCTGAGATCGTCCCGGAACCGGGTTGGAACGAGTTCGATCTTGCCGACGTTTATCGCGCGATTGCGCCCCAGTTATCGGCGCAGGATCCGGAATTTCAGCGCGAGTACCAGGAACTGGTGGAGCAAGCGCGAGCGGCCGCCGGCCAGCCCGAAGCGGGTGTGAATCGCCGCTGGCTGCCTTGCGATGTGAAAGTGGTCCAGGCGTGGGTTCACGGCCGGCATGCTTACGATGGCGAAAGCTGGCAAGTGTTTCGCGACCGTGTAATCGGATGCCGCGTGAAGCTGGACCCAGCGGAGCGCGACGATAACACCGTCGTATTTACCTCCGCGACACCCATTGGAATCTGGGCGGCTCTGGCGATGGAGATTCACGACGAGCGCGCCATGCGCCTGGCGGGCGTGCTCCACAACACCTCCTACACCGTGCTCCGATTGCACCAGGGCGATTTGCGTCTGCACTCCTTTAATGCCATCCCGCACCTCTGCGATCCTGCGCTGCGCACCTATCGGTAGGAACAACCAACGATGGACTTCGAATTCACGCCCAAGGTAAAAGATCTGCAAAAACGCGTAACGGCCTTCATGGAGGAGCACGTTTATCCCAACGAATCGAGATACCAGGAGCATTGCGCCGGTCCAGACCGATGGCAGCCCGCTCCGGTGATCGAAGAGTTGAAACCCAAGGCGCGCGCGGCCGGGCTGTGGAATCTCTTTCTTCCCGCGAGCGAACACGGAGCGGGGCTGACCAATCTGGAATATGCTCCCTTGTGCGAGATCATGGGACGCTCGCCTCTGGGTCCGGAAGTATTCAACTGCTCGGCGCCCGACACGGGAAACATGGAAGTGCTGGAACGTTACGGTTCGGCGGAGTTGAAAGAGCTATGGCTTAAGCCGCTGCTCGCCGGCGAAATCCGTTCCTGCTTCGCGATGACGGAGCCGAAGGTTGCGTCCTCCGACGCCACTAACATTGAATCCAGCATCGTGCGCGACGGCGATTCCTACGTCATCAACGGACGCAAGTGGTGGAGCTCCGGGGCGGGCGATCCGCGCTGCAAAGTGGCCATCTTTATGGGCAAGACCGACCCCGCCGCGCCCAGGCACAAACAGCAATCCATGATCGTGGCGCCGATGGACGCGCCAGGCGTAAAAATTCAGCGCATGCTGCATGTCTTCGGATACGATGACGCGCCGCACGGGCACGGCGAGGTTCTGTTTGAGAACGTGCGCGTGCCGGCGGGAAATCTTCTGCTGGGCGAAGGCCGCGGTTTTGAAATCGCCCAAGGGCGGCTGGGGCCGGGCCGGATTCATCACTGCATGCGCTTGATCGGCGTAGCGGAACGCGCTCTCGAAGCCATGTGCCGGCGGGTGAAGTCGCGAGTTGCTTTCGGGCGCGCGTTGTCGGAACAAGGCGCCATCCGCGCGGATATCGCGGCGTCCCGAATGGAAATCGAGCAGTCGCGGCTGTTGACGCTGAAAGCGGCGTACATGATGGATACCGTCGGGAATAAAGCGGCCCGGGCCGAAATCGCGATGATCAAAGTGGTGGCGCCGAACGTCGCCTTGCGGGTTTTGGACCGGGCCATTCAGGCCCACGGAGGAGCGGGAGTTTCACAGGATTTTCCACTCGCTTGGGCCTGGGCGAACTCGCGCACGCTACGTTTGGCGGACGGTCCGGACGAAGTGCATCGGGAAGCCATCGCGAAATGGGAGTTGGCAAAGTACGAGAAATAGCGTGCGGGGTCCACCGCGCGCGATGTTCGATCACTTTGCCGGCTGCGCCGCGGTCAGCCCAAAGATCCGTAACTGCTGGTTGCTGGCGACAAACACCTGTCCGTTGGCCACCACGGGAACCAGATTCGAGTTGCCGCTCAAATTCGGCCAGTTGCCCGCCGGCGCTATGAACAGCCCTTGGAGCGTGCTGGTAAACGCGACCAAAAAAATCGGCGACCCGCTCACATTCTGCGGGCGCGACAATGCCCAAATAATCGGATTGTAAACTCCATTGGAAGAGATCGTGGTAAAGAACCCCGGATCCTGCGTGCCGCCGCCTAACCCCGGAGACTGCGCAACCTGCGTCAGCGCCACCGTCGGCGAGGTTTGCAGTTTCCACACCATCACATTGCTTCCGCCGCTGCTAACCACCCGCGGGGCCAGGTCCGATGGATCCACGAAGTAAGACTGGCCGCACCAGCAGCCGCCAATGTTATAGGTGCCCAGCACGTTGTTTTGCGAAGAGAATCCGCCCAGATTGTCGGTATTCATCAGAAACATGTTTCCTTCTTTGCCCGCCGCCACCGCCAGATGCGGAATCGATCCAGGCTGATCCGGCAGCACCAGCACGCCGCCGGAGCCGAAATCTCCGTCGTCTTGATCCAGTTGCGGCTGATCGCTCGGTGTAAACAGGTCCAGGACGGTGGAGAGGTAGGGCGACACCTTGACCACGCTCTCCTGGATGTTGGTGACGCCGTCATAGGCATTCCCCGAAGGATCCGAATTCCCGGTGACGAAAAGAATGTTGCCGGAGTCGTCGGTGGCCGGTCCATACCCGGACATCCAGATGGAGGACAGAAAGAAGTCGTACACTGACCTGGGGCGCTGGTCCATAAGTCGATTGGACGGGAAGGGCGTGAGCGTCCCCGCCGTCCAGCCCAGCAGCCAGCCGCGGGATAAATTTGCCGAATAGTCGCAGAAGCTTCCAAATCCGGCATAAATTGCGCCGTTGGCGAGCAACAACGCGGGACGCTGGCGCTGGTATGTGGCGTTAAAAGTGAATGTGGTTCCATTGGTCAGGGTGTGCGAGGCGGTCACCAGTTGCGGCGTCACCTTGTCGGTCAAGCTGCCCAGATCCAGCGCGTGAAGACGATACGCGGGCCCGCTGGAATCCTGCGTATAGATCATCACGTACAGTGTTTTGCCGATGGGGTCTATCACCGGCGTCGAGTTGATTCCGACATTCGGCCCGTTGTTGTTGCAACCTAACGGCGTAGCCACCGGGGCTCCGAACGTCGGATTCAGCAGCACCGTCCCGCTGTGAACGTCGATGGCGTAAATAGTGTCGCTTTCAGTCGCCACGTACACTACATCGTGAATCCCCTGATAGCTTCCGGCGGTGATTTGCACGCCCGGCACCACCAGCGGCTGCGCGTCCACCTGATCGTTGAGCGCCACGGTCTTCAACAGACCGAACGTCGCGCTTCTCACGTTGGAGGGCGTCAGAACTGTCTCGAGATCGTTCCAACCGGTGCGGCGTTTGTCATAGTGATAGGTGGTGACCGCCGTCTGGCCCGCCGCCGGCAGCGCGTTCACAACGATGAAAGAGGTAAGCACCGCGATGGGGCCGAATGAGTGAATCCATTTAAGAGGTCTTAGCATGCCGATTTTGCTGAGTGTACAACCCGCCGGCATCGTTTTGCAACGGTTTCCGAGTAACTAATTTTTTTTCTCGATCTTCAGTACTTACAGGACGCCCATATCACGCGCGCGCGTTACCGAGCCGCGACCGTAAGGGAGCCGGTTTCGACACAGGCTGATAGATGGCCGTTCCGTGTTTGTCGCTGCGCCCAACCGTCATCCCGGCGACCGCCAGCATCCGAAAATTCGGTAGTGGGTCAGTTTGAAAAATGATACCAGTAACACGCATTCGATACGAGATCGGCAAGCCTAAAGAGCGGCCCTTACCGCCAAGGATAAAGGTCAGGTATCCTTGGGATACTGACATGACCATTTGCATTGCTGCTCTTACGGACACGCATCACGGCGAACACATTGTCGGATGTTGCGACTGGCGTATTGAGACCTACGCGGTTGGGGCCGAAACTGAACTTAAGTTCAGATGGCTCCCAGGTAGCTGGTGTGTGATGTACGCAGGCGATGATATTTCGCACGCGAAGGAGCTATGCGGTCGCTACGAAACATTCCTGAGAAACCACAAAAAGGACATAACCGAGGATAATCTGTTGGAAATGCTGCGAATCCCTCCACGAGAAATGCGGCACGCCCTGGCGGATGAGTGCACGCGGAAAATCATGGCGGTTTCCTATGATGTTTTCCTTAAGAAGGATAGCCTGGGAATTTCAGATGATTTGAGGAGACACGTTGAGTCCGAAGTGGAGCAACAACAAGTCAAGGCTGAGCTTATCATCATGGGCTTAGTCGAACACCATCTTTTCATTGCCAGTTACGCGCATGGAGTCGTGACTTTGCAAGATGATTTTGCGGCTATCGGGAGTGGCTCGTATATCGCCAACGACATGCTGTATTTAAGATCACAAAGCCGATCAGCCTCGCTGGCCGAAACAATTTATACCGTCTTTGAAGCCAAGTGTTTCAGTGAGGCGGCACCTGGAGTCGGTCGTTCAACGCACATGTTCGTAATGAGTCTAAACCAACTTCAGGATAAAGCCATATTCACATTGATTCGCGAGGGAGAGGATTTTAGGTGTCTTAGCAAGCAACTCAAGAAATTTGCACCCCGCCGGCTGAAAGGTGTGATCCTTCCGCCATCTGCCGAGGATATCGATATCAGGATCAAGGAATCAGAGCCACTAAGTCGGAGACTTCCCAAAGCCGATCCGTCACGTGAGCTGCCATTGCAGGCGTCGTCCGCAAGGTCTGGTGAATCCTGACAAAGTTGTAATGCATGTAGAAGATTGCCAGCGTAGCGACGTGGTTCTCGATCTTCTTGCTGAATGCATTCGTCAAGCGAGTATACCGGCGCATCGACATGCGCATCGTGAGGTTCTGGCGCTCCACGTAGGACGTGCTGATGTGCTTCGGGTCGGGGTTGCCATCGATCACCTTCGTCTCGCATCCGACGCACTGTGCGGGGCTGTAGCGCTTCTGTCCCTCGGACGTTTCGTTGTAGATCTTCTGGAGCATGGCGTAATCCACGTGTCCGTGGAAAGCTTTCTCGACGGCAGCTAGGTAGAGGTTCAAGCCATCGCTGGTTAGCTGGATGCGATCCGACGAGCGCTTGGCGAGATCGTTCACGAAGATCCGGGCGGAAGTGGAGTCACGCGGGCCGACGATCCAGCAAGGAATCAGCTTCGTGTCGGCGTCGATTGCTACCCAAGTCCACACGTCGCCAGCAGCCGGATTCTTGGCTTTGATTTCTGGCGTAACATTCTTCACCTTGGCATAGCAGAAGGACCAAATTTCATCGACCTGGACGCGCTTGCAAGGCAGGTTCACCAGGTGCTTGTCGAGGTATTCCGAACAAACTGCGCCGAGTTCCACCAGGAGCTTGACAATCGTATTCTTTGATGCGCCAGTCATGCGAGAGATTGAGCGAATGGAGCAACCTTCGACGATGCCGGAAACGATCTGTGCGCGCTTGGCGGTATCAAGCTTGTTCATGACTCTGGTATACTTATCGCTAAGCAAAGAGTCAAGTACAAACTATTGATCTTGCGGGGTGATAGACTTTTCCAATGACGAGCCTTCAGGTCTTTGTTCACTGCAACTGCGGAACATCCATGATGCTCCCTGAAAGAACCCTTTGGCATACAGACGAAGCCCCAGAGGGAAATCTGATCCATACGCAAGCCGTAGCCCTTCCATGTCGCGGCTGCAAGCGCGTGCTATTGCTGACGCAGGGCGATGCTCGGATCGGGGATCCTGTAGTGGTACCCAATTTAGTTGCCACTGTTTATCTTGACGTGATTCTCGGATGCGAGGGAAAAGGCTGCGAATTTCGAGCACCAGTATATGTACAGTGGTCTGCCGAAACCACCGAAGAGGAGCGCAAAGCCTATATCGAATCCTGGAAATGGGACGGCTTGCAATGTCCGCAGGGACACGCAGTTTTGAACCCTGGATATGAGTGGAAAACTTAGAGTCTAGGTCTGTTGCCACGCGCAATTCTCCTGTAAACTGAGATTGCACGCTGAACGCTCTTTGCTTCCCGGCGCGGTGCGTTCCTTGCTTCTCTAGCGAGGAGTGTATCAGCTCTTGCCCTTCCACCGCGCCTTAGCGCCCTTGGCTGCGATCTGCGCCCGCTTCTTGGCCGGTAATGCAGCCGCGCGTGCTAACCCTCCCTTGCGCCCCAAAGCGACGGCAGCAGGGTCCTTCTGCATTGGAGGCTTCGTCTTCGGTTTCTCTCCGATGGACTCCAGAAAAACTTTGTGAGCAAGTTGGATCGGATCGCGTGGGCGTTTCGTTGCCATGAGCCTAGCTTAGCGCTAAGCCGGAACTCGGCAAAGTTCAAACTGACCCACTACCGAAAATTCTTGGGAATAGTTCAAAATGGGGGATGTAGGATTCGGGCTGGCACTGAAGACGGGATGTTACGAAAACATTTTATCGCGCGAGTTCGGGCGGCCACGTTGCTCGCGTTTTACGCGGCGCTCGCCCCCGCGCAGGAGAAGCCGGATATCCAGGTGAACGTGGATCTGGTCGCGGTGGCCTGTGCGGTAGACACCCGCGACGGCACGCCCGCGCGAAATCTCGAAGCGCAAGACTTCAGAGTGCTGGATAACGGCCAGTTGCGTGAAATCCAGAATTTCTGGCAGGAATCGGACCTTCCGCTGACAGTCGCGCTGGTGGCCGATGTCAGCGGCAGCCAGGCCGGTTACATCAAGAGTCATCGCGAAGCGATGGCCCAATTTCTGAGACAGGTTATCGGCCCGCGGGACCGCGCGATGGTTGTCGAAGTGGCTCAGAAATCCTGGCTGATCGCGGGGCTGACGGGTTCGGGCCAGGGGCTGAGCGCGGCTGTGGAGCGCATCGGCGCGCCCGAAGGAAAACAATCGCCCCTGCTCGGGCCGGTGTGCAGGAACGAAACCCTTCCCCACGGTTGCGGCGGGACGGCCCTCTGGCACGCCCTTTACTACACGGCGCAAGAGCTGCGGCCGGTCCGGGGGCGAAAAGCGATTGTCGTCCTCTCCGATGGACTCGATACAGGCAGCGATATCCGGCTGGACGACGTGATTGAGATGGCGCAGTCCGCCGGGACGGTTGTTTATGCCATCAAATATGCCAGCCCCATGCGCTTTCTGTCCATCGGCGGCGCCATCGCCCAAGCGGTGAGCCGGGGGCTGGAGCGCGTGTCGCGCGAGACGGGCGGCCTGATTTTTTCAAATCCGGGTCGCCGGACCTCCGAGGTTTTCTCGAAGATTGAATCCGACTTGCGCAATATGTATGTGCTCGGTTTCAATCCCCCGGCCGATGCGCGCGATGGCAAGTTCCACAGGATTCAGGTGACCGCCACTCGCACGGATCTGGTGGTGCGTTCGCGATCCGGCTACTGGGCACCCGCAACAAAATAGTCCCTCCGTTTGAGGAGCACGCGCAAAACGGAGTGCGGCGCGAGCTTGTTCCCGATTCGTTGGCCGGCGCGCGCCGCACCCTTTGCGCTAACCAGCGCGCTTATTGATAAACTTGACTCCTAAGGAGAAGGAACATGGTTAGTTTATTGCGCGCAGGCTCGCTTCTTGCGCTTTTCGCTTGTGGTACATTCGCCGCCGACGATGTGGTGACCGCCGTGGCCGGGACGGTGAAATCGGTCGACAAAGGGACCAAGGTCGTAGTGGTAAAGACCGCCGATGGCACCGAGCAGACGGTTCGTTTCGTAGGCAAAACTGTGGAGCACGGAGCCAAAGCCACAGCCACGGGAAGCAAAGACGCGTTTCTGGCGATGAAGGAAGGCGATGAAGTGGTTATTCACTACACCGTGAAAGGCACGGTGAAGACGGCGCAGGAGGTGGATCACGTCGGCAAGGGCGGTTTGAAAGTGACCGAAGTGGCGGTGAAGAGCGTCGATCACGGGGCAAAAACGGTCACTGTGAAAACCGCTGAGGGCGCCGAAGAGACGTATCATCTCACCGGTAACGCTGTGATTGAAACCGGCAAGGGTTTGGACAAAGCCGGAAAGGTCACAATTTATTACACCGAAGAGGGCGGCAAAAAGATCGCGCACTTTTTCAAGGGGTAGCTTTAGCGGCCTGTGTCTAAAGTCCGGAAAGACCGCTTGCTCACGCGCGCGGCTCGGTAGATTGCGCGCGTTACCGAGCCGCGACCGTAAAGGGAGCCGGTTTCGACACAGGGCGATTGCTGGGCGTCTGGCTCCGTAAGCTACGGCCTTCAAAACGGAGCGCGGTGCGCGCCGCACCCTTTGCGCTTTTGAGTATGATGATCAATGGCGTCTTCTGGCGCCGATAAGGAGACGAAGTGAAGCAACCAGTCGGAGCCCGCACCCAAAGACACGCCAGTCTTGTGCGCGCGTTTCTCGGGATTTCACTCGCGGCGGCGGCTTCGCCAGCCCAGGTTCCCGCCGATATCGAAGCGCAATTGGTGAAGATGGGCCATATCGTCGACCCTCCGTGCACAGCGATGCTCTATCGGCCGCTCATGCCGGCCAACGACATCACCAGCAGCGCGTCGCCTTTATATCCAGACACCACCATCGTGCGCAACGCCTCTTTCGGCCCAAATCCAAAGGACGTGGTGGACATTTTCCTCGCCGACAAAGGCCCTGCGTCGCGGCCGGTTCTGATTTACGTTCCCGGAGGCGGGGGTAACAAGATCGAGCTTCAGGATAGGGCGGCGAATGCCTTCTACGACAATATCGGGCGCTGGGCCAACAAGAACGGAATGGTCTTCGTCAACATGCAACGGCATGCCGGTCCGGGTTGGGATGCGGGCGCCAAGGATATTTCGAGCATGATCCAGTGGGTGCAGGCGAATATTTCGAAATATCATGGAAACCCGGACCGTATGTTCATCTGGGCTCACTCGGCCGGGAACATGCCGCTTGGTACCTATATCGGCCGGCCGGAATTGTACGGGCCGAAGGGAGTAGGGGTGAAGGGAGTGATCTTCATGTCTCCGGCGCCGTTCGATATCGCGCCGCTCGAGCTGCCGCCGCCTCCGCCGGGGTCCGATCCATTCGCAATTCTGAGGGATGCGGGCAAAACGTGCGGAGTGGAAGGAGGCGCGTTTTCTTCGGCTGGCGCCCTTCCCGGCCGAACGGAGGGACAGCCTGGTGGACCCGATGCGCCGTTTGGTCCGCCCCCCGGCGCCGGCGGCGGTGCGGAAAGTGGCCCACCGGCCGGTTTCGGTGGCCCTCCCGTGGATGCGGCTACACGTTTAGCGCGGTCCAGCCTTCCAGAGTTGAAGAAGACCTCGGTGAAGATACTGCTGGCCAATGCCGAGCTAGATCCAGGGGCAGACCCGTCGGTCGACAAGGGCTTCATGCCGTTTATCCAGATCTTGCACGACGAACTCTGCAAGGAGGGTCCCGATCACTGCCCGGCGCTGCTTTACGCCAAGCGCGAGAGCCATATGTCGGAGGTATTCTCCATTGACACGCCGGACAAAACCGTTTCGCGGCCGATTCTGGCCTGGATGAAGAATATCAAGTAACTCCTGGTTACGCCTGAATGGTCACCGCCTGACGCGGCCGGCCATACCAGCCGGCCGCGGTGCGTCAAAAGGAACCGGCTCTTCGTCAATCCTCCTTCGGCTTATTCTTGCTTCCCTTCGGTCTTCCCCGTCGCTTTACTTCCGTCAGCCACTTCGGCGGCCTGCCCCGTCGTTTTCCCTGTCCAATGGTCAAGCGTTCCAATACGAGGATAGCCTCGGAGATTTGATCGCGCTCCGTCCGAAGGTCGGCGAGCATTTTGTTAATATCCATTTTTCCAGCGTACCTTGAGAGCGGAGCGGCTGTCACGAATCTTTTTTGTGCGTGTTGAATATTTATCGGGCCTGGCTTTCTCCATCTCCTTCCGCCCGGCCGCTCAGAGCGCATTTCGGCAAATCATCGCCGGCCATCGGCACAAATGGATCGAGATTTTCGCCGCGAGGCAGCAGGTGAAAAGCGCTCTGTTGAATAAAACGGCAAGCGCGCCTGAAACTCAACCGCTGGGAGTCGGTCAGGCCGCTTGCCGACAATGCTGTCCTGCCCGGGAATCACTTTGAGGAACATGCGCAAAACGGAGCGCGGCGCGAGCCAGTTCCCGATCCGTTCGGCGGTGCGTGCCGCACCCTTTGCGCTTTTGAGGCGCTGACCGGCGATTCGCAAGGGACCGGAGCGGCGCGGGACTGGCTCGGAAATTGGATGTGCCGGCCAACCGCATCACCGGCATTTTGAATGAGCAGTGCGCGATCGCGGAGACATGGCCTCGCGTCTGCCACATTTCTTTGGAACCAGCGCGGAGTTCTGGCTGAACCTGCGCCTGCGCGCCTGGGGAGCGTGAAGCCAGCCGACGCGCTTACAGAAACTTACAATTTGGGCCTCGATAAATCCTATAATAATTACCTTGGGATGGCCCTTTGGGGCTAGGGCCCCACGGTCGCCTACTAATCCTGTAACGAACCGGAGTATGCTGTCGTTAGTTACTCTAGGACAATCATTCTAACGAAATATGAAGCAGGCTACACCCACTGCGCTCGAGACGGCGCCGCACTTGGATCCCAACCCTTTAGAGCGAAACCCTCACGGGCCAACCGAAGCCCGTCCGCCCCAATCCCCCCGGCGGAGTTGGCTCTGGTGGGTCATCCTGCTGGCGCTGGCCGCGATCGGTTATTGGCAATGGCCGAAGCTGAAGGGCTATCTCCCCAGCGGCGACAGCACGGCGGGGCAGGCAACAACGAAAGGCGGCAGAGGACGGCGTGGCGCGGGCGGCGGGACGTCGCAAGTAGTGGCGGCGCGGGCCACACGAGGCAACATCAAAGTTTTCGTAACAGGCCTGGGAGCGGTGACGCCCATCTACACCGTGACCGTGAAGAGCCGCGTGGACGGACAGCTCATGAAAGTCCAGTTCAAAGAGGGGCAGATCGTTCATCAGGGCGACTTGCTGCTGGAGATCGATCCGCGGCCCTATGAAGTGCAGTTGGAGCAGGCGGAAGGCCAGCTCATTCACGATCAGGCTCTGCTCAAGAACGCGAACCTCGATTTGGATCGATACAAAACGCTGATGAAGCAGGATGCGATTCCTCAGCAGCAACTGGACACCCAGCAAGCTCTGGTCTCGCAGTATGAGGGCACCATCAAGACCGACCAGTCGCAGATCGACAGCGCCAAGCTGAATCTGGTTTACTCGCACATCACCTCGCCCATCACCGGTCTGATAGGGTTGCGGCTGGTGGACCCGGGAAATATCGTGCATGCGACGGACGCCAACGGTCTGCTGGTGATCACGCAACTGGACCCCATCAGCGTGATCTTCACTACGGCCGAGGATCAGCTTCCGCCCATCTTGGAGAAGACGCACGCCGGGCAGCAATTGACGGTGGAGGCGTGGGATCGCGAGCTGAAGAACAAACTCGCGGACGGGAAGCTGGAGACCATCGATAACCAGATCGACCAGACCACGGGAACATTAAAGCTGCGGGCTGTTTTCGCCAATTCGAACGGCAAGCTGTTTCCCAGCCAGTTCGTGAATGCCCGGTTGCTGGTAGAACAAAAGCAGAACATTACGTTGCTGGCGAATTCCGCCATCCAGCGCAACGCTCAGGGCACCTACGTGTGGCTGGTGAATCCGGACCAAACCGTGGCCGTGCGGCCGGTAACGGTGGGCACCACCGAAGGCGATCAATCCGAAATAATCTCCGGCCTGGAGCCGGGCGACACCGTGGTCACCGTGGGTGTAGATCGCTTGGAAGAGGGCGGCAAGGTGAACGCGCAGGTGCCTGGGGAGAATCCCCGCGGCGGCAAGCCAGGCGCCGGCAGGCCGGGCCCAGGCAAGTCCGGCGGTGACAGGCCAGGCGGACGGCCCCACCGGTCGGCATCGTGAGTCGTCGCACATGAATCCTTCCCGGACGTTTATTCTCCGGCCTGTCGCCACTTCGTTGCTGATGGCGGGCATTCTTCTGGTCGGCGGCGTGGCCTACAAGCAACTGCCCGTGTCGGCGCTTCCGGAAGTGGATTATCCCACCATCCAGATCATCACGTTCTACCCGGGCGCAAGTCCCGACGTAATGGCGTCCTCGGTCACCGCTCCGCTGGAACGCCAGTTCGGCCAGGTCCCGGGCTTGCAGCAGATGACGTCCACCAGTTCGGACGGTAGTTCCGTAATCACGCTCGAATTCAATCTCACTTTGAACATCGATGTCGCCGAGCAGGAAGTGCAGCAGTCCATCAACGCCTCCGGCACGTACTTACCCGCGGACCTGCCGGTGCCACCCATCTACGCCAAGGTGAATCCCGCCGATACGCCCATTCTGACCCTGGCTTTGACTTCCAATGTGCTTCCGCTTTCGAAGGTGGAGGACTTGGCGGATACGCGGCTGGTGCCCAAGATTTCGCAACTGCAGGGCGTGGGTTTGGTGAGCATCAGTGGCGGCCAGAAGCCTGCCGTGCGGATTCAGGCCAATCCGACGGCCCTGGGATCGTACGGCCTGAATCTGGAAGACGTGCGCAATGCCATCACCGCGGCGAACGTCAATCAGGCCAAGGGCAATTTCGACGGCGCCCACCAGGCGTATCAGATCGGCGCCAACGATCAGTTGCTCTCGAGCGCAGAGTACGCGCCGCTCATCATCGCTTACCGCAACAACGGACCGGTGCGCGTGAGCGATGTCGCCACCGTAGTGGACGACACCGAGAACGTGCGCCAGGCGGCGTGGATGGACGAGTCCCGCGCGGTGATCGTCAACATTCAGCGGCAGCCCGGCGCCAATATTATCGCGGTGGTGGATCGCATCAAGGCCCTGCTTCCGCAGTTGCAGGCCTCGCTGCCTTCTTCGATTCAAGTCAAGATTCTGACTGATAGGACCAACACCATCCGCGCCTCCGTCAGCGACGTTCAGTTCGAGTTGATGCTGACCATCGGCCTGGTGGTTTTGGTGATTTTCCTGTTTCTCCGCAGTGTCTCGGCCACCATCATTCCCAGCATCGCCGTACCGTTGTCGCTGGTAGGCACTTTCGGCGTAATGTACCTGCTGGGCTACAGCCTGAACAATCTTTCGCTGATGGCGCTGACTATTTCCACCGGGTTCGTCGTGGATGACGCCATCGTGATGATCGAGAACATCTCGCGCTATCTGGAGGAGGGCAAGCGCCCGCTCCAGGCTGCCCTGCTGGGTTCCGAGCAGATCGGTTTCACCATCGTGTCGCTGACCGTCTCGCTGATCGCGGTGCTGATCCCCCTGTTGTTCATGGGCGATATCGTGGGCCGGCTGTTCCGCGAGTTCGCAGTGACGTTGAGCGTAACCATCCTGGTGTCGGCGGTGGTCTCGCTCACGCTAACGCCGATGATGTGCGCGAAGATTTTGAAACATACGCCCGAGAGCCAGCAGGGCTGGTTTTACCGCGCTTCCGAGCGTGGTTTCGAGTCGGTGATCGCGCTCTATGCCAAGACTCTGCGCTGGGTGTTGCGGAATCAGCCGCTGACCCTGACAGTGGCCGTAGCGACGCTGGCCCTGACATTTATTTTGTTCATCAAAATTCCGAAGGGCTTCTTCCCGGTTCAAGATACCGGGGTGATTCAGGGAGTTTCCGAAGCCGAACAAACCATTTCGTTCAAGGCCATGTCCGAGCGCCAGCAGGCGTTGGACAAAGTGATTCTGCAGGACCCCGCGGTGGAAAATATCTCGTCGTTTATCGGCATCGATGGAACCAACACCACGCTGAACACCGGACGCATTCAGATCAACCTGAAGCCGCTCGAAGAGCGCAAGATCGGCGCCGGCGACGTAATCCGCCGCCTGCAGACCCAGTTGACCCAGGTGGCGGGCATCACGCTGTATATGCAGCCGGTGCAGGATCTGACCGTGGAGGATCGTGTCAGCCGCACGCAGTACCAATACACTCTGGAAGACCCCAGCGCCGACGAGTTGAACTCTTTCGTCCCGAAGATGGTGGAGCGCCTCAAAGAGATCCCCGAGTTGCGCGACGTGGCGACCGATCAGCAGGTGAACGGCCTGCGGGTGAGAGTGGTGTTCGACCGCGACACCGCTTCGCGCCTGGGCATCACGCCTTCGGCCATCGACAACACGCTGTACGATGCCTATGGCCAGCGCGAAGTGTCCACCATGTTCACGCAGTTGAACCAATACCACGTGGTGTTGGAAGTGAAGCCGGGGTTCCAGAACAATCCCATCGATTTGCGGAATCTCTACATCAGGTCGGCCGCCGGTTCGGGTGGGTCCGGGCTGGTATCGGGCGGAACGGCCAGCACGGCGGGCTTCGGACCCTCCAGCGCTTCGGTGGCGCAGGCCACCGCGGGTCAATCGGTGGGCGCTCCCGCAACAGGGGCCTCCGGCGGCGCTTTCAGCGGAGGCGTGTCGGCGTCTTCCCTGGTTTTCACCAACGGAAGCCAGGTGCCGTTAAGCGCGTTCACGCATCTGGAGCAGGTGGCCGTTCCGATCACGGTGAATCATCAGGGCCAGTTCCCGGTGGTGACGCTGTCGTTCAATCTTGCGCCCGGCGCCTCGCTCGGCGATGCGGTCAACGACATCAACCGCGTCAAAGAAGATCTGCAGATGCCGGCCAGCATCCAGGGCGCGTTCCAGGGCACAGCCGAGGCATTTCAGGCCTCGCTTGCGAACGAGCCGATCCTGATCCTGGCGGCGTTGATCACGGTGTACATCGTTCTGGGGGTGCTGTATGAGAGCTACATCCATCCCATCACGATTCTCTCCACGCTGCCTTCGGCGGGCGTTGGAGCGTTGCTCGCGCTATTCATCTGCCGGCAGGACTTCAGCGTCATCGCGCTCATCGGGATTATTTTGCTGATCGGCATCGTGAAGAAGAACGGCATCATGATGATCGATTTCGCGCTGGATGCGGAGCGCAACCAGGGCATGCCGCCGCATGAGGCCATCTATCAGGCGTGCCTCTTGCGCTTCCGGCCCATTATGATGACCACCATGGCTGCTTTGTTGGGCGGCCTGCCGCTCGCGCTCGGGACCGGCGTGGGATCGGAGCTGCGCCGGCCGCTTGGAATCACGATGGTGGGCGGGCTTATCTTCAGCCAGCTTCTGACGCTGTACACCACGCCGGTGATTTACCTGTGGTTCGACCGGTTGGCGCACCGCAAGCGGTCGACTCAGCCTGCCATGGATCCCAGTTTGGCGCCGGAGATGGGCGATTGATGCTGGTCCTATCGTCTCTTCGTGCCCCACTCCTTTTTGCCGCACCTCTTGGTGCCTGTGGCGCACGCACGAGTGGGTACAGCACACGCACGAGTGGGTACAGCACAAGCACGAGTGGGACGGTACAAGCACGAGTAGGCGCAGAACACTCACCAGTAGGTGCGGTACAACACAACATAAGTGGGTCGAATAAGCGATGAATATCTCCGAGCCATTTATTCATCGCCCTGTTGGAACCGCGCTGTTGACCATCGCTGCGGCGCTGGCCGGCGCGGTGGCGTACAACTTGTTGCCGGTGTCTCCTCTGCCGAGGGTGGACTTTCCGACCATTGCCGTGCAAGCGAGCCTGCCCGGCGCCAGCCCGGAAACCATGGCGTCGTCCGTGGCGACGCCGCTCGAACGTCAGTTCGGCCGCATCGCGGCAGTCACGGAAATGACGTCCGCCAGCTCGCTGGGCGGTACACAAATCACGTTGCAGTTCGACCTGAATCGCGATATCAACGCCGCGGCGCGCGACGTGGAGGCGGCCATCAACGCGGCGCGCGGATATCTGCCCACGAACCTGCCCAACAACCCGATCTACCGTAAAATCAATCCGTCCGAGCAACCTATCTTTCAACTCGCCCTCACGTCGAACGTGCTGGATCGGGGATCGCTCTACGACGCCGCTTCCACCATCATTGTGCAGAAGCTTTCGCAGATCAAGGGAGTGGGGCAGGTGAACGCCCAGGGAGGAGCGCTGCCGGGCGTCCGAGTGGAACTGAATCCCATGGCGTTGAATAAGTATGGCGTGGGGCTGGAGCAGGTGCGCGGTGTTTTGAACAATTCCAACGCGAATATTCCTAAAGGACATTTTTCAGACGGATTCCACCTGTGGGAAGTGGGCGCGAACGATCAGATGTTCAAGGCCAGGGAGTATGCGCCGCTGATCGTGGCCTATAACAACGCAGCGCCGGTGCGGCTGTCGGATGTCGCGGACGTGGTGGATTCGGTGGAGGATTTGCGCAACATGGGTTTCGCGAACGGCAAGGGTGCGGTAAACGTCACCGTGAACCGGCAGCCGGGCGCGAATATCATCGAAACGGTGGACAAGATCCGCGCCGCCCTGCCGCAGCTCAAGGCCGCCATTCCGCACTCCATCAATTTGAACGTTACTCAGGATCAAACCGTCACTATTCGTGCGGCTTTGCGCGACATCGAGAGATCGCTGGGTATATCGGTGGTTCTGGTGGTTCTGGTGGTCTTCGTATTTTTGCGCAGCGCCCGCACCACCATGATCCCGAGCGTGGCCGTTCCGGTGTCGCTCACCGCAACCTTCGGCGTGATGTATTTGTGCGGCTACAGTCTGGACAATCTGTCGCTCATGGCGCTCACCATCTCCACCGGATTTGTGGTGGACGACGCCATCGTGGTGATCGAGAACATTACGCGCTACCTGGAACAGGGCATGCAGCCCTTCGCCGCCGCCCTGCGCGGCGCGCGGGAGATCGGGTCCACTGTGGTGACCATCAGCGTGTCGCTGGTTGCGGTATTCATCCCGCTCCTGATGATGGGCGGCATCGTGGGCCGTTTGTTCCGCGAGTTCGCGGTGACCATGTCGGTGGCCATCGCGATTTCGATGGTGATTTCTCTTACCACCACGCCGATGATGTGCGCGTATCTGTTAAAGGAACACGAGTCGCACGGCTGGCTGTACCGGACCAGCGAGCGCGGCTTCAACTGGATCGTCGGTCTGTATGGAAGCACGCTGGCTCGGGTGCTGCGGCATCCCGCCATCACGCTGGGGGTTCTGGCCGCCACCATCGGGCTCAATGTTTACCTCTTCATTCATGTGCCCAAGGGATTTTTCCCGCAGCAGGACAACGGGCGAATGGGTGGCACCATCATCGCCGATCAGGACACTTCTTTCCAAGCCATGGAAGGCAACCTTCTGCGGATGGTGAACATCGTCAAGGCGGACCCGGCGGTGGATACCGCGACTGGATTCACGGGAGGCAACGGCGGCTTCGGGAGCACCATCAACCAGGCGCGTTTGAACATACAACTGAAGCCGCTGTCGGTGCGCAAGGTTTCGGTGTATGACGTGATCGAACGATTGCGGCCCAAGCTGAACGTTATCCGGGGATCTACTCTGTATCTGCAAGCGGCCCAGGACGTGCGCGTGGGAGGCAGAAACAGCGCGTCGCTCTATCAATTCACGATGCGCGGCGACAATGTGCAGGACCTCACCCTCTACGGCCGTCCGATGCTGGAAGCATTGCGGCGCTTGCGGCTTATCAGCGACGTAAACACCGACCAGCAGAACAGCGGTCTGCAAGCGAGTGTGCAGTACGACCGCGACACCGCTGCGCGCTTTGGAATTTCGTCGCAGCTCATCGACAATGTCCTGTACGATGCCTTTGGCCAGCGGCAGGTATCCACCCTTTATACGTCGCTGAATCAGTACCACGTGGTTATGGAAGCGGCGCCGCGCTTCTGGCAGGATCCGGAGTTTCTGCGCGAGATTTACGTGCGGGATCCCAACGGCCGACCGGTTCCTCTGAAAGCTTTCAGCCGCTTGGGGTCTTCGGTGGCTCCGCTGGCGGTGAATCACCAGGGCCTGTTCCCGGCGGTCACTATCTCGTTCAACCTCGCGCCGGGCGTGGCTTTGGGGGACGCGGTCGCCGCCATCGAAGCCACCGCTCGCAGAGTGGGCTTGCCGGATTCCATTCACACCTTCTTCGCAGGCACCGCGCAGGCCTATCAGGACTCGTTGCGCAACGAACCCATCCTGATCGCCGCCGCGCTCATCACGGTTTACATCGTGCTTGGCATGTTGTACGAGAGCTGCATTCATCCCATCACCATTCTTTCCACGCTGCCGTCGGCGGGCGTGGGCGCCATGCTGGCGTTGCTGCTGTCGCACACCGATTTGAGCATCATCGCGATGATCGGAATTATTTTGCTGATCGGCATCGTCAAGAAAAACGCCATCATGATGATCGATTTTGCGCTCGAAGCGGAGCGCTCCGAAGGACTGCGGCCGCGCGAAGCCATCTATAAAGCCTGCCAGTTGCGGTTCCGGCCCATTCTGATGACCACCATGTCGGCCATGCTGGGCGCGATGCCGCTGGCGCTGGGTCACGGCGTGGGCGCCGAACTGCGCCGCCCGCTTGGAATTACCATCATTGGCGGGCTGATCGTAAGCCAGTTGCTCACGCTCTACACCACGCCGGTGGTTTATCTGGAACTGGATCGTCTGCGGCTGTGGTGGAAGGGCGAAAGCACGCCGGAGCTGGCGCATAGCTCGGCGGATTAAATCGGACTCTACGTGCGCATGCGCGTGAAGAAGTAAGCGCCGGCCATGGCGAATATGACATCCGGCGACCAGGCCGCCAGCGCGGCCGGCAGCAGATTCACGTCGCCCAGTTGCTCGAAAAGCTTGCCGATGGTCCAGTAGGCGATGGCGATGGTGAAGCTGACTCCGACGCCCGCCATGGCTCCGCGATTGCCCGCCAGGAACGCAAACGGCACGGAAATCAGCGCCATCACCAGCGCAAATAGCGGCAGCGCGAACTTGCGGTAAAAACTTACCTGCAGCGTGATGGTGTCGATGCCGCTGCGCTGCAGTTCGCGAATGTAGGCTGCCAGTTGCTGGTAATTCATTTGCTGGTCCTGCAGCACTTCCTGCAGGAAATAATCCGGCCGCTCATCCAGCTCTTGAAAAGTCGCGGCTTTTCCCGTAAAGTTGTCGAACTTTTCATGCCGGCCCCCCGGATCCTGCCGGCTCCAGCCATTCTCGAAGACCCAAGTTTTCAGGGTCGGCTCCCAACGCGCCTTCTCGGCGGAAATGTGCTTGTGAATGCGGAAATTCGCCGCATCCAGCTCGAACACCTGCGGGCCCAGCATCAGCTTTTGCGCCCCGTCGATATATTTGAAATAGAAAACTTTGGGATCGTTATTCGATCCCGGATCGAATACCCAATGCCGGTCCGGATGCAGATAAGTCTGCACCGGTTTACCTTTAATCTCCTTGCGAATCGCGTCCTGCTTGCGATTGGCGTCCGGCACATAGTAATGGGCGAAGGCGAACAGGCCGCCGCTCATCAGCAGCGCCGCCCCCAACACCGGGACGGCCAGACGGTACAGGCTGACGCCGCTGGCTTTCATCGCCGTGATTTCGTTGTGCTTGGTGAGAATGCCAAATGTAATCAGAACCGCTACCAGCACGCTCATCGGCGCGGAATCGAAAATAAGCTGCGGCGTCAGAAAGAACAGGTAAGTAAACACGCGCGACATGGCAATCTGGTTCTTCACAATGTCGCTCAACAGATCGAAGAAGGTGTATACGTGCGTCATGAGGACGAAGCCGATGAGCAGCAGGGCGAACCAGAACAAAAAGCTTTGGAGTACATAACGGTCCACCACCTGGGGCATCGGGAACATTCGCCAGCCGCGGCTGCGCGAGCGCAGCGGCCCGCCGGATGCGGGCAACTTCCCCCGCAGACCTGTCCAGGCGGCGGCGACCCAGCCGGTAACGGTGGCAATCCAATCGCGATCGCCAGGCCGTTCCATGCGGGTTAGCAGAAACATCCCCACCACCGCGAAAATCGCGTTCGGAATCCACATCGCGATGCCCACCGGAAGCTTCTGTTGCTTGGCCAATCCGTTGGCCGCAATCAGCCCCATCCAGTAAATGAACGCCAGCGCCACCGTGACCACGAATGCGCCCGATTTGCCGCCCTTGCGCGAGGAGATGCCGAGCGGAATTCCAATCAGAGCGAGCAGGAAGCAGGCCGGGGGCAGCGCCAGACGCTGGTGCAATTCGATGCGCGCCTGGATCACGTTATCGCGATCCAGCGTTTTGTCGCGATACGCCAAGCGATAGAGCGGAATGGTGTCGATTTCGGTGTAGCCCTTGGCGTGTACTTCATTGGGCTTCACGGCATCCAGAATCTGCGCGCCGGCGGGCGCGGAAGTCGCATAGTAATCGGTGGGATCTTTCCCCACATCGTAAGTGGCGCCGTCCTGCAGTGACAACTGGATTTGATTGTGCGGCACGTCCGGGACGGCGATGGCGTGAGCCGCCACGGTAACCGTGGGTCCCTCCCCGCGATCGTGATCGGTTTTCTTCTGTTCCTCCACCGGCGTGGTGTCGGCGATAAATACGTTGCGCCAGCGATTGGAAGCGCCGGGAGTAACGTCGCTGATGTAGAGAATCCGATTGGGAAAGTTTTCGTCGAAGACCTGCGGCTGCACTTCCGAAGTCAGCTCGGCGGCTACCAGTAAATTCAGAATCTTGTAGGTTCTCCAGGTGGAGTAGGGCGTCAGCCACAGCGACGCCGTCGCGGTGAGCAGCATCGCCAGCGTCGCGAACAGCAATACCGGCGGGATCACCTTGCGGCTGGGAACTCCGGCGGCGCGCATGGCGACGATCTCGCCGTCGCTCGACATCCGGCTCAGGGCGATGAGAACGCCCACCAGTACGCCCAGGGGCATGGTGAAAGAGAGCGTGAAGGGAATCGCCAGAGCGAATAAATGAGCCACAGTAGCGGGCGGCGCAGAACTGCGCACCAGGATTTCGAAGAGCTTTCCCACCCGCTGCAGGAACAGCACGAACGTAAAGAGCGCCGCTCCGAAAATCGCGCTCTTGGCCACCTCGCGAAAGATGGAGCGAAAGAGCAGGCCCATGGTTAACTTCCGCTTCCGAACGGTCGCGTTTCCGAGCCGCGCGCGTGAGCCAACGGATTTCCGCTTCCGAACGCTCGCGTTTCCGGCCCGCGCGCGTGAGCCAGCGGATTTCCGCTCCCTGACGGTCGCGGCTCGGAAAGCGACGCTCGCGTTTCAGAGCCGCGCGCGTGAGCCAGCGGCGTGCCGGCCTGGCCCGTCAGCGTGGGCGGCGGAACGATGGGCGGCTTCGGAGTCTCTTCCTTGGCCGGCTCCAGATCCAGATCCTCAAACAGCACTGCCGGCGCGATTACCGAGGCGGTGGTCATAAACGTCCCCGCTCCCACCAGCGCGAAAGGAGCGTTGGAATCGATCAGATCGAAGACGTAATTTTCGTCGGAAGCGGCCACAATGTCTTTGAAGGATCGAATGGACACTCCCTGGAATAGAAGGCCGCGCACCAGTTCCTCCCGGCCGTCGGGATAGACTTTGTACGCGAGCAGCGGAGGAACCACGGGGTGCGATCCACCCGCGGCCTGAGCTACTTTTTCCAATTCGTCGATCGACGCCGTTGACGGATAGTCCAGCTTCCGCACTAGAATTCCGTAGGGCTTGTTCCCCTGCCGGCACATTTCGATCAGCTTCTGTTTCATGCCGGCCGCGGGCGTGGTCTCCGACGCGCGAATGAACAAGTTTCCAAAACCAGGCTCGCGCGTGCCGTAGGAGCCGGTCATCCGGGCGTGTCCGTTGGAACCCGGATACTCCTTGAACACCGGCGTACGGGTCAAAAGAAAGCTTTTCAACACGCCTTTCTCCACCAGCGTCAGCGGCTGAGGCGCCACGCCTTCTATGTCGTAGACGTAATGGCCCAGCAATGTGTGACCGCGATATTCGGTCTGCGTCGGATCGTCCACCACGTCCATCCAACTCGGCAGAATGCGGGACCCGACCTTGTTCTCCAACTCGCTGGGCGAGTAGTGGGAGGGCCGGCCTGGATCGCTCACCGGCTTGCGCGTGATTTTCAAATTGTCGGCCAGCAGTTGACCGAATAATTGGGCGGCCGCGGGCGCTTCAAACAGTACCGGGCCATCGTAAGCTTCGCCGGCTGGCGCCTGGCTGAGATCGGTAACGTGGTCGCCCACCGCTTTTACTTCGCGCGCCAGCGCTTCTTCCGATGGAAGGCCGTCGGCGTGGAAGGCCTGCACAACCTGCGCGTCTCGTACTCGGGTTCCATCCGCTGCCAAGCCGCGTCCCGCTACCCGGATGTAAGCGACGTCTTCGGGCGTGCGCAACTCCGTGCCGTCGGAAGTGACGATGTAGTTGATGGACTGCGAGCTGTGCATCTCCACGCCGGACGAAAATACTTTCGGGTATGCGCCCATCAGGGCTGAGAGTCGAATGATTTCGCCCTTCCAGGCCGCGGACGCAAACGGCTTTCGCTCGATAGGCATAATCAGATGCGCCGCGGGAGCCTGCGAAAAATCGGGCAACTCATCCGTTTGGCTCATGTTCTTCAGGGACGAGCGCTTGCGCGCGATGGCATCCTCGGCGGTCTTATAGGCGCGATCGGTTGCCAGCCAGAATACCTGCCGGAAAGCCAGATAGTCGTTGTCCAGCGGCAGACGTCCCGGATCGTAGCGATTCCCGGAGTACGCCTGGGAATAAATGTGATCGGTGTTGTCGAAATTGGCGGTTCCGACGCGCATTTGCACGGAAGGAATCCGAAATGCGGAGTCGTCTTCCTCAATCACCGCGCCCAGCTCGGCGGATATGGAATGGTTGATGGTGTCCTCAACGCGATATTCGGTGAAGTAAGGCGGATCGAGACTCAGGCGGAGACGGATCAACTCCTTGACGCGCTTGATCTCATCCTGCATGGCGCGCAGCAGAGGATCGTCCGGGATCTTGGGGGCCTGCGCTAGAAGAGCGGCAGCGCAGAGCAGCGCGCAGACGGCGCGCTTCATTGCGAAGCTCCTACGTCGATGGGCCGCCCCAGGAACGGCGGGCGATCCTGCGAATGCTGCTTCTTCTGAATTTCAATTTCGGAAACCAAAATCGCGGGCGAACTGGCCGACACCGGCACCTGCCCGGATTCCGCGCCGCAATATCCGTTAAACACCTCCGGTTTGTCGGAAGTCGCCAGGATCTTGGCGAAACTCGCGAGCGGAGTTCCCACAATATCCACGCCGCGCACCAGTTCATCCGGGCGCCCATCGGCAAACACGCGGTACACCATCAGCGGAATCACGGTGAAGGCCTGCAATCCGCGGCGTTGAGTGGTGGTGTATCCGCCGGTAATTTCGTCGAAGTACAAGCCGTACGGCTTGTTCTGGCGTTTGACTTCGGCGATCAACATCTCCCGCAGCGCCTGCTCTGAAACCTGCTTCTTGGATTCCACAATCAGGTTCGACTGGCGCGATTCCGCCTCCAACCCGGGCTGCCGGCGTCCGTGCCCGTTGGAATGGTCGACGCCGTCGATGGGAGAGCGCGACATCAGGAACGTTTTCAGAATCCCGTCGTCCACCACCGTCACCGGCTTCGCCTTCACGCCTTCGTCGTCATAGGTGTAGTAGCCGTTCAGATCCACGCCATTGAGCGTCCTGCGCGTGGGATCGAACACCACGGAAAGAAAACTGGGCAACACCGCGGTCCCCACCGCCTTAGTGAACGTCTGGCCTTCCGATTCGTCCTTCTGGCGATGCCCTTCGATGCGGTGTCCGAAAATCTCGTGGAAGAAAACCGCCGCCGCCTTGCCGGACAGTATGGCGGGACCTACAAATGGCTCAACGGCCGGCGCCTGCACCAGGTCCGCCAGATTGTGTCCGACGCGTTTGGCCGCAGCCTCGATCTCCGCGGGCGGGGGTAAATGCGCCAGATCGGCCGCCTGGTAATCCTGAAGCGCGATGAGGTCCATGCCGTCGGTGGCCTTCCCGCGCGCGACGATGGAAAGGCTCACGAAGTTGCGCCCGTGCAGCAGCCGCGTGCCCTCCGTGCTCACCATATATTTCGACAGCCGCTGCACCGACAGACTGATGTTGGAATACAGCACGTCGGGAGACGTGGCCACCGCGCTGGACCATTTTCGTGCGCGCTCGGCCCATTGCTCGTCGATATTTGCGATCGGAGGGGGCGGCTCCTGGTAAACCGCGGGCGGCTCGCTCGAGAAATCGGCCGACGAATCCGCGTCCTTGACCTTCACTTCCTGGTTGGACTTGATTTCGATCAAGCGGCGCGCAGCCAGCTTGTACGTGCGGTCCGTATCCAGCCACACTTTGCGCCGGATGGCGTCGGGCACATCGTCCAAGGGAAGGATCTCTCCGTGCGTGAACCGCCCCTTCAGCCCGTTGACTGAATGGTAGTTGTCCAACTGCGGCGCGCCGATGCGCAGCGTGATGTCCAGATAGCGCAGGTGCTCCTTGTTGCGGGACTCCACGGTGCCGAGCGTGGCGGAAAGGGACTGGCTTTCCTCGTCGGTGACCGTGTAATCCATGTAATAAGGAGGCGGGTCGGCGTTTTGTTTCAGGATGCTGAAATTGCGCTGCAGTTCATCGCTGAGGATGTCGAGGAGCGAAGGCGTCGAAGCGGCGGCGAGCGGGAGTGCGAGAGCGAGGATAAGCGCAAAGGGTGCGGCGCGCACCGCCAAACGGATTAGGAACTGGCTCGCGCCGCGCGTGGTACTGAAGAGAAGATTACGGCCCATGAAATATAAGGATAGCAAGGCCGAAGGCGATAGCCCGACAAAAGCGCAAAGGGTGCGGCGCGCAACGACCGAGCGGATTAGGAACCGGCTCGCGCCGCACTCCGTTTTGCGGGTGTTATTAAGTCCTCACTTTCGGAATTACGGTTAACGTATCAAACGTGGCGCACGCACTCGTGCGTGCCGTGTTCGCACTCCTGCGAACACTGGAGATCGGGCCAGTACGAGGGCGTTCACATGAGTGTGAACGCGGCACGCACGAGTGCGTGCGCCACAATTGCACTAGTGAGTGCCACCTCGAACCGGTTTACCATTGGATCAGATGCATCGTCGGAATTTTCTGGCGGCGTTGGGCGCGGCCGCAGTCCCGTCCAGTCCTTTGCGCCCGCAAGTTATTTCCAAAGCCGACTTGATCCTGCACATCGCGCCGGCCAGCTTCGAAATCGCACCGCGCAAGCTGGTCAAGACCATCGCGTACAACGGTTCGGTGCCCGGTCCGCTGCTGCGGATGAAGGAGGGCCAGCCCGTCACCATCGAAGTCTTCAACGACACCGGCGAAGCCGAAATTGTTCACTGGCATGGATTGCAAATCCCCTCCGCGGTAGACGGCGCCATGGAAGAAGGTACGCCCATGATTCCGGCCCACAGCTCGGCGCGCTATACCTTCACTCCCAAGCCCAGCGGCACCCGTTGGTATCACACCCATATCATGGCCGGACGAAATCTGAAACGCGCCACGTACACCGGCCAGTTCGGGTTTATCTATATCGATCCGCGCACTGAGCCTGGCAATTACGATCAGGAGGTGTTTCTCGCGCTCAAGGAATGGGACCCGTATATGTCCAGCGGAGGCGAGGGCGACGATTCGATCGATGTCGCCTACGAGTTGTTCTCGATCAACGACCGCGCACTGGGGCACGGCGAGCCGCTGCGGGTAAAACCAGGGCAGCGCGTTTTGTTGCGGATACTGAACGCTAGTGCGACGATCACGCGCCGGATCGCCGTTGCCGGGCACAAGTTTCGGGTAATGGCGATGGACGGAAACCCTGTTGCGATCCCGAAGGAAGTACAGGCGCTGGAACTCGGGCCGGCCGAGCGCATCGACGCGCTGGTCGAGATGAATCAGCCTGGCGTCTGGATCCTGGGCGCCACCGACGATCGCGATCGTGCGCGCGGCATGGGGATTGTGATTGAGTATGCGGGGCAATCCGGCGAACCGCGCTGGATCGCGCCGGCAGACGCGCCTTGGGATTACACCGCTTTCGGGAACCCCGGCAAGCCGGACCCGCAAGTCGATCCTCCCGAGCGCGTGCCGCTGGTCTTTGAAAAGAAGTTCGCCGGCCACCATTGGGTGGACAAGTGGACCATCAACGGCAAATCGTTTCCCAAAACCGATCCCATTCGCGTGAAGGCGAATACCCGCTATCGCCTGGTGTTCGACAATCGCAGCAACGAAGCGCATCCGGTTCACTTGCATCGCCACACGTTCGAACTGGTGAAGATCGCGGGCGTGCCGACCTCGGGCGTCTTTAAGGACGTAGTGGTGGTAGGCGCCAAAAGCCAGACTGAAGTGGATCTGATCGCCAACAATCCTGGATTGACGCTGTTCCACTGCCATCAGCAGATGCACATGGATTTCGGATTCATGACGCTCATGGAATACGCGTGAAGCGCGTGACCAATCGGTCCGACTAACGACAGAACCGCAAACATTGGTTTTCGATCTTCGAAAAGCGTCGACTCGAATCAAGTAGGTGGCCGGGCGTGGTCATATCCGATGGGCTTCAGGATTTTCCCTGCATATCGCACCAGTCCCGGCGTGCCTTCGGCGATGCTGCCAATCCGAATTCCCGGCACCTTCACTCGAGGCGGTGCGGTATACAGAAGCTCGTAGTCTTCGCCGTCGTGCAGAGCCTGATCGAGCGTGGCGCTCTCCAGCAGCGGCACGCTATCCAATTCCGCCGCGACACCGGAGGCCTTGCAGAGACGGTGGAGATCCAGCGCCAGCCCGTCGCTGATGTCCATGCAGGCGGTCGCAATGCCCACCAGTTCGCGGCCAAATTCGAGGCGCGGGAAAAACATGTGCTTGTTGCGCCAACCTCCCAGCGGACCCGAAACATACAGTGCATCTCCCGGCCGCGCGCCCGAACGGAGGAGCGCCTGGCCTTTTGCGACCGATCCGCAGATCATGATGTCGCACACGAATCGATCGGCATGGGAAGTATCGCCGCCCGCAATGGACGCCTTCACTTTTCGCAGCACCCAATGGATGCCCCGATAAAACCCGTCGATCCAAGGCCCGTTGACCCAGGGCGCCAACGCCATGGACACCATGCAGTACAGGGGCGTTCCACCCATCGCGGCGATATCGCTCAAACTGCGTGCAACGGCCCGCGCGCCGACCTGTTCCGCGCCCCAATCGCGTGTGAAATGAACGCCTTCAATACTGAAATCCGTGGTGAAGAGCAAATCCAGGCCGGCCGGCGGCCGGATCACGGCGCAATCGTCGCCGATTAGTGGATTGCGGCGGCGGAGCTTGGCGATAATCTTGTCTTCGGTCACTGGGCTGCCACCAGCCCCGATGGCAGCTCTTCGCCAAAGACTTTGCCGAGATCCTCCTCCGCTTCTCCTTCGAGCGCGGGTAGCAGGCTCTCCGGGATTCGTTTGCGGATGTTCTCGATGGTGGCCGGGCTGAGATCACGCGTGGAATCGCCGGTGCGCCGCGAGATCGCGACTACAGCGTCTTCAGCCTTCGGCACCTTGAGCAGCGCTTCCACCCAGCGCGTCGCCGCCTGCGCCGGCAGCACTTGATTGATGGGACCGTAGAACAGCTTGCGCGCTCCCAGCCGCGATAGGCACCACAAGGCTGTCTCCACCATCTCGCCTTTTTTCACCTGCGCGATCAGCGCGTCGCCGAGCTGCGTCTTGGTCTGCAATGGAAGCAGCTCCAGGCTGGCGCCAGTGCGCCACATTTCGCGGAGCAGGCTATTGTTGATGCGCGGCCGCTTCGATCCGCGCGGCAGCAGCACCGGAGAGAGCCGCTGGAAGATATCCACCTGCTGATTCTTGTTGAGCCCGCCCGCCACGCGTCCCCAAAAAATCCACCAGTCGATCTCGTTCTGCACTTGATTTGCGAATTGAATACCACCGGCATAGATGCGCCGGGCTTGCTCGATGCGGAAATCGTCGCCGGGAAATCCGAAGCCGGGGCGCAACATGAAGCCAGTCAAGTTCAACCAACGCATCTCGACGGCGGCCGATTTGCGCCGGCATTCGGCCAACTCCAGTAAACGATCCCCTAATCTGCGAATGGCGCTAAGAGGCCACGAATTGCGCCCCAATGCCAGCGTTTGTTCCAGCTTGCCGGGCAGCTCTTCGGGAGTGAGAGTTCCCGCGCGAAACGCGGCTTCCAGTAGCGTCTCCGCTTCCGCGATGGCTTCATCGCTCACCACTGCCGCGGGCTTGCCGCCGGTGCGAGCGCCCGCCGTTTTCCGCAATTCGAATTGCAGCCGCCAATGGTGCTCGCTGATTTTCGAATCGGCCCACACTTCGAGCGTGCCTACCTCCGTAAGATGCGCGCGCAGCTTCACCGGCACCAACCGCTCGCCCGCTTTTCCGAAACGGATCACGGCATTCAGGGGCGCGTGCAGATGCAGATCCGCAGCTCCCGAACCATCCAGCAGACGGCCCACCGCATCGTCCACGCGCGTGAGCGAACTGTACAGCCGAAACGACACCGGTTTGTTCGCTACCAGATGCAAATCACCAAGCTTTAGCTCCTGGCTGTCGAGTTCCAGCGTCTGGCCTTCCTCGGCGCCGCGCGGCACCAGACAGACCGCCTGATTGTCGCCCACGCCGACGTAATAAGAGCGCGGTAATCCGCCACGCACCAGCAACCCCGCGCCAGTGGCTTTGACGTACGAATAATAAGCCGCGCCCACCGCGACCGCCAGATCCAGATCGCGATTTTCCAGAATCGCCGGCCGGCGTGCATACCAGCGCTCCATCACATCGGCGACGCGCTCGCGGCAGATCTCGGGAATGAAAAATCCGCCGTTAAAGAGAATCGCATCGGGTTTCGCGCCTTCGTTGGCGCTCAAGAAAGCCGCCAGGTGGCGCGTCACGGCGGGATCGGAAACGTATGGCAGACCCAACTCGCGAAACAGGCTCCGCTTTTCCTCGGCCGGTTTGTCGTTGATGCCGCAGAATGGGAGGAAGCCTTCGAGCGTCAGCTCCAGCGCTTCTTCCCGCGTGATTTCGGTCTGGAGAGTGCCGCCCACCAGCGACGATCCCGCGCCCAGCACCGTTATCTCAACGCTCTTCAAGTTCGCATCCGCCAGCATGCGTTCCTTGGCAGCCGCGCACTGCCTGCGCAGAGCCGTCCGCTGACGAATGGAAAGCTGCGTGGCGAGCTTCGACTCCACCAGCCAAGCCAGCGTGAGATCCAGGTTGTCGCCGCCCAGCAACAAATGCTTGCCCACCGCCGTGCGCGTGAACTCAATGCGATCGCCATCGCGATGCACGCGGATCAGCGTGAAATCGCTGGTACCGCCGCCCACGTCGCACACCAGCACCAGTTGCCCGTCGAATAGGCTCTTCTGCGATTGCACCAGATGATTGGCGATCCAGGAATAAAACGCCGCCGCGGGTTCTTCCACCAGCGTCAGCTTTTCGATTCCAGCTTGGTGCGCGGCCTGCACGGTCAACTCGCGGGCCTCTTCGTCGAACGACGCCGGAACGGTAAGCACCACATCTTGCGATGCCAGCGGCGCGTTCGGATGCGTTTGATTCCAGGCATCGCGGATGGTGGACAAAATCGCGGTGGAAACGTCCACAGGGGAAAGCACGCGCCCGCCCTCCTGCGCGTCCCACGGGAGGATCTTCGCGGTGCGATCCACTTCCGGATTCGACAGCCACGATTTTGCCGAATGTACGGACTTGGTGGGCACCAGCGCGCCCTGCTCGCGCGCATAAGCGCCGACGTAAGTTTGATCGCCCAGGAACAAGAACGACGGCAGCGTCCGGCGCGCTTCGATTTGACCAGGAGCTATGTACTGCGGAATCGGGAGCACCTGAATTTCCGGATAGTCCGGCAGCTCTCCGTGAATTTCAGGAATGTAGGCGATGGCGGAATTGGTGGTGCCGAGGTCGATGCCGATGTTCATTTTTTGGCGAGCGCAGAGCGGCTATTCAATTTCCACTTCGGCCGGCGCAAGCACGGAGGTGTTCGCACCCGGCGCGAGCGGCGGCAAATCGATTTTCTCCGCCTTCCAGCCTTTATGCCGCAGCACTCCGCCGGACGCTTTGCCGCTTACCGGCACGTTCCCCAAAAGCTTCACCGTGGATGGATCGTTGGTATCGATCTTGGTGGGGCTGCCTTCCACGCCGTCGATCACGGGTCCCAATCGCAGGTAACGGCCCAGCGAATCCCGGCATTGTTGGTGCAGGTCCCGAACCGCGGCGCCCACCTGGTCGTCCGAATAAGCGGAGATATCTTCCATCAAAAAATCGATCAGGCGCGAGTCGCGCTGCAAAATTCCCAAAATCTGCAGCGCCCCATCGGACGGTTGTGGCTCACGGACGGCGGGCGCGGGCTTGGCTGCCGGCTGGGCCTTTCGTTGCGGAGTAAAACCCAGCTCCTGCGCGATATCGGGCGGCAATTTGCCGCTGAATAGAATGGCGAAGAAACTCCGGAAAGCGAGTACGATCCTGCTCAAATTGTCCTCTACGCTTAGGATACACGCTCCTATCCGCCACCGGATTGATTTTCGGGCGTAGCCGCTCGGTTGCACGACAATGGAAGTTATGCCGTTGCGATTTTTGGATCGGCGGGATGCGGGACGACAGCTCGCCCGAAAACTCGCGGCCTACGCGGACAATCCGCTCGTTGTTGTGCTGGGTTTGCCGCGAGGAGGCGTGCCGGTTGCTCATGAAGTAGCTCGCGCGCTGCGCGCGCCGCTCAACGTGTTCGTGGTCCGCAAGCTCGGCGTGCCTGGCCATCGTGAATTGGCGATGGGCGCCATTGCAGGCGGAGGCCTGCGAGTGTTGAATCCGGATGTAATCGAAGCTTTACGCATCACACCCGCCGCGGTGGAATCTGTCGCTGCCCGCGAATTGCAGGAAGTGGAGCGCCAGCAGCGGGTGTATCGCGGGCTGACACCGCTCCTGGAATTAGGTGGCCGCATCGTTATCGCCGTGGACGACGGGTTGGCTACGGGGTACACCATGCGCGCCGCTGTCGGCGCGTTGCGGCAGAGCAATCCGGCGCGCGTCGTCGTGGCCGTGCCGGTGGCTGCGGCCGAGACTGCCCGCAGCCTCGAAGAAGAAGCCGATCGCGTCGTCTGTATCGGCGCGCCTCCCGATTTTTACGCCGTCAGCATGTGGTATGAGGATTTCTCGCAAATCGGCGACGAAGAAGTCCGCAAGCTGCTCGAAGCCGACTCAACGGTGTTTCGCCCATGCTAACTAACGGGCTGTGTCGAAAGTCCCAAAAGACCGCTTGCTCACGCGCGCGGCTCAGTAAATTCAACGCGCGTTACAGAGCCGCGACCGTGACGTTGCGCATTTCTCAGCCCGGCCGGGGGCCGCGCAGAATGGCAGCTTCCTTGATCTTGGCCAGTTCACGGCGGGCGATAGCCGCCCATGCGCTGGCCGGGTCCAGCGTCAGGTACGCCTTCCAGTGACGCACCGCCTTCAAGGGCTGTCCGAGGGCTTGATATAGCAGCGCGATGTTGTAATGTGCGTCCGCATAGCGGGGATGAATCCGGAGTGCGGCCAGGTAGTGGTTCAGCGCGCCGGCCCGGTCGCCGCGCTCGTCGTAGAGATTGCCGAGATTGAAGTGCGCCAGGGCGTATTCGGGATCCACTTGCACGGCCTGGCGATAATACTGCTCAGCCAGACGCCAATCCCGCGCGTTGAAATAAATGGTTCCTAGATTCACCAGTGCGCCTGCCGATGTCGGATCGATATCGGAGGCCTTTAGGTAGGCCGCGATCACTTCTTCCACCGGTGCGCCAGCCTGTTCCAGGTTCAGGCCTTGCTCGAACCAATGCTCCGCTTCGCGCCGCGATTTTATTTTCCGCGCGGCTTCCGATTCCTCCGCCGGGCGGGGGAAAGACAGTAGCTTGCTGATGTCGGCTTGGTCGAAATTAAGAATCAGTTGGCCGGAGATCGCCTCCATCTTCTTATTGCCCGCAAACTGAACCTCAATCTTCTTGTCGCGCGAATAGATCTTGACTTCGGCAAGCGGATTCTCGAATTCGCGAAAATGCTTCCGCACGGCGTGGACAGCTTTGCGGATCTGCACCCCGGATACGTTGCTCTTGCGCAGCCCCACCAGCGTTCGCAACGCCAGGATGTCGGAAAAGCTGAAAGAAGCCCCCGACGAAAGGAGATTCTGTTTCTCCCAGCTATCCAATTGACGCTTGGAAACGCCCAACTGCCGGCAAACATCTTCCCGCGAGTAGGCCTGCTGTGTGGCTGGAGCGGGCACGGTGAAAGTTTAACAGGTTAGTCGGCGTCAAAAAGCTCGGCGACGGGTACTCGGATGTCGGGATCGCTGGTTGCGAGCACGCAGAATTCGGCTTCGACCAGGCCAGCGTTGGTAGCGACGTAGCCTTTGCGCAGGCGGGGATTGACGATCCAGACGTATAGAACGCCGAAACACAAGTAGTCGACAATTTTTTCCTGCATGTAAAGCATTGTGTCGTCTTTGGAGAGAATCTCGATGCAGAGATGGGGTGGCGCAGTGAAGATCTCGCCCTGGAATTGAGATGCTTGCACCACCGTCACGTCGGGAATGCGGAAACGAGTGGGACTCACCTGGACACGTTGTGCGGCGTAGACCCGGATGCCTAGCTCCTTGCGCCGTTTCCCAAGATACAGAATCAGATTTGTTTGAATCGAGCTATGTGTTTTCTCGCCCAAGTTTCGCTCCACAATCCTGCCGTCGAGATACTCGCGGTCAGGAGAGTAGCCGGTGTCTAAAGTCCGAAAAGACCGCTTGCTCACGCGCGCGGCTCGGTAGATTCCGCGCGTTACAGAGCCGCGACCGTAAGGGAGCCGGTTTCGACACAGGTGTTAGTTTAGGATAGCCCCTCGGCGGGCGATCAGTCGAAAAGCTCGGCGACGGGTGCTCGGATCTCCGGATCGCTGGTTGCGAGCACGCCGGATTCGGCTTCGACCAGGCCGGCCTTGGTAGCGACGTAGCCTTTGCGCAGGCGGGGATTGACGATCCAGACGTACGGTACGCCGAAACGCAGGTAGTCGTCAATCTTCTCCTGCATATCTACCATTGTGTCGTCTTTGGAAAGGATCTCGATGCAGAGGTGGGGAGGAGCTGTAAAGATTTCGCCGATTGGTTGAGACGATTTCACCACGGTGACGTCCGGGACGCGAAAACGGGTCGGAGTTACTTGTACGCGTTGCTCGGGCACAACTTCGGTCCCCAGCTCCTTCGACCGGAGATCAAAGTAAACGATTAGCCTTCGTTGGATTCTTCCGTGCGTCAGTTCGCCCAAGTTCCGCTCCACAATCCTGCCGTCGACGTACTCACGGTCAGGAGAGTAGCTGGTACTCAGGTATTCTTCAACCGAAACGAGAGTTGCTGCCCCCATACCAGCTTTAGGGTACCTCCTTTGGCGGCCCGAACGTCGATCGTATCAGCTCCAGCCCTTCTTCCCCGCTGTGAATGCGCGCCTCCAATTGCGCATCCTCGGCCGCTTCCAGCATGCGCGAAAACTCCGGCCCGGGCTTATATCCGGCAGCGATCAAATCATCGCCCGTCACTAGCCTTGGCGGGCGCAGTTCCTCAGGCGCGGATTGTTCGAATTTTGCCTTGGCAAAGTCATAGTTATCGAGATGCCCATGGCTCGAAGAACAGTCCAAGCGATGCAATTCCAGGTGCTCTTCGAACGCTGGCAGCCGCAACATGCGTTTTAAGGTGCTCTCGCGCATTTGATGCACGTGCGAAAAGCGCATGTGATTGGCGATCAGGGCGATGGCCTGATCGATCTCCGCATTCGAAAACCGCAGCCGGTTCAGGATTTCGCGCGCGATTCGTTCGCCCAGCTCCACATGGCCGTCGAATCGGATGCGATCGGCTAAGCGAAAAGTGCCCGCTTTGCCGACATCGTGCAGTAAGACTCCCAACGCCAGCGCAGGGGAAGGGGATTGCAAGCCCTCCAGCATGATCAGAGTGTGTGTCCAGACGTCGCCCTCCGGATGAAACTCCGGTGGCTGGGCCACGCCCTTCATGGCGGCTACTTCGGGCAGGATATCGCTCAACAAGCCGGTTTGATCCAGCAATTCAAACCCGCGCCGCGCGCCGCCTTCGGTCAAGATCCGGACCAGTTCGTCGCGAATACGTTCCGGCGAAACGCGCAGAATTTGAGCGTGCAGTTTATGGATAGCGTCCCAAGTCGCCGGTTCGATTTCAAAGCCGAAGCGCGCGGCGAAACGCACCGCCCGCAGCATCCGCAGATGATCTTCTTCAAAGCGCTGTTCCGGATTGCCGATGGCGCGGATCACACCCGCGCGCAGATCCGGCAGGCCGCCAACGTAATCCAAGACTTGGGCATACAGAGCAGACGGGGAGCTTGAGGAATTCAACACGGATGGGTCCAGCAACAGCGCGTTGATCGTGAAGTCCCGCCGCAAGACATCTTGCTTGGGATCTGTTTCGAACACCACCCGCCCAGGGTGGCGGCCGTCGGCGTAGGAATGATCGGTGCGGAACGTTGCGATTTCCAGGCCATCCACCAGCACTACGCCGAACTGCGCGCCCACCAGTTGAGCCTTGGGAAACAACCGGAGCAGCTCTTCGGGCCGCGCATCGGTCGCGATATCGTAGTCCGACGGTTCGCGCCCCAATAGCAGATCGCGCACGCAGCCGCCCACCAACCAGGCCTGGAAGCCGCGGGAGCGCAAGTCCGCCGCGATCTCGATTGCCCTGCCGCTCATACGATCATCGTAAGATAGAACATTCGGCTTAAGTAGAATAGACTTTGGAACACGCTCGGGAATGTCAACAGAAGTAGGCAAATCGTCATCCCTCACCCCCAAAGTGGTGGTGGCCACCACTGTAGCTCTATCCTTCATCAGCTTTTGGCGCGGCGCTTCCATTGTTTTGGCCGACCTGGCTTCGTCGGCCTTTTATGCCGGCGGCATCGCTGAAACAGCGGTCGGGCCCTCCGCTCCCTGGTTCGTTCTCGGCGTGATGCTGTTCAGCTTCGCCGTTCGTTCAGTCTACATGGAAAGCTGCAGCATGTTTGTACGCGGCGGCGTGTACATCGTGGTGAAGGACAGCATGGGCCCGTTCGTGGCGCGGCTCTCGGTCTCGTCGCTGGTCTTCGATTACGTGCTTACCGGACCTATCAGCGTGGTCAGCGCAGGCCAATATCTCGGCCATTTGCTGGACGAAATCGCGAGGATGCTCGGCCAGTCGTTCCCGTTCAACGTGAACTACTTTTCGGCGTTCTTCGCCGTCATCGTCACCGCGTACTTCTGGTGGCAGAACACCAAGGGCATGCACGAATCCAGCGGCAAGGCGCTGCGCATCATGCAGATCACAACCGTGATGGTAGTGGCCTTGTTGATCTGGTGTCCGCTCACCATACTGCTGCGCGGGCACATTACGCTTCCGCCCGCTCCTTTCCCCCGCAATCTGCAATTCACAGACGAATCGCTCGGCTGGTTCAGAGGCACCATCTTCCCGTCGGTGGGGGCCATCGCGGTGATGATCGCCATCGGACACGCGCTGCTTTCCATGAGCGGCTTCGAGACGCTGGCGCAGGTTTACCGCGAGATCGCGTACCCCAAGATGAAGAATCTGAAGATCACCGCCAACATCGTCTGCTGGTACGCGGTGATCTGCACCGGCGTTATCACCGTATTCGCCGGGATGATCATCAGCCCTTCCGATATTCGCAATCTCTATTCGGACGACCTGCTGGGCGGCCTGGCCATGCGCCTGGTAGGGCCGGAACTGGTGAAGCTCGCTTTCCACATTTTCGTGGTGATCGTGGGCGTGCTGATTCTCTCGGGCGCCGTGAACACTTCCATTATCGGCGCGAATGGCGTACTGAATCGGGTGGCCGAAGATGGCGTTCTGCTGGATTGGTTCCGCAAACCCCACAAGCGTTTCGGCACTACCTACCGCATCGTCAATCTGATCACCGTGCTGCAGGTTGCAACTATCGTGCTTAGCCGCGGCGATGTTTACCTGCTCGGCGAAGCCTACGCGTTTGGCGTGGTGTGGAGCTTCTTCCTGAAATCCTTGGGCGTGCTGGCGCTGCGTTACCAGCGCCACGATCAGGAATACAAGTTCCCCTTCAATTTTCGTCTGGCAGGCGTCGAGATCCCGGTGGGCCTGGGCGTTACCACTCTGATTCTGGGGTTCGTCGCCATCGCCAATTTGTTCTCGAAAAAGTACGCCACTATGTACGGCGTCGGCTTCACACTGATTGTGTTCGCCGTGTTCACGCTCTCCGAACACATCAATGCGAAGAAACGCAAGCTCACCGCCGAGCACAAGACGCTGGAAGAATTCAACCTCGATCATCAGCCGCAGGTAAACTCCGCCACCTTGCACGCGCGGCCTGGTTGCGTCCTGGTGGCGGTGCGCGATTATCACAACATGGAGCACCTGAAGAAGGTTCTCCAGAAGATCAACTTGCGCCGCCACGACATTGTTGTGATGACCGTCCGCACCATTTCTACCGGCGCCGGAGAGTACGATCTCTCCGACGAGCAGATCTTCAGCGATTACGAAAAGGAGTTGTTCAGCCACGTGGTAGAGATGGCGGAGAAGGAGGGCAAGCCCGTGGAGTTGTTGGAGGTCCCGGCCGTAAATCCTTTCGACGCCGTGGTGCAGACCGCCACCAGGCTGAAGGCTTCGCGCCTGGTAACGGGCGTGTCGCCCAAGATGACGTCGGAGGAACTGGCGCGCCGCATCGGCCTGGCGTGGGAAAGCCAGCCGGAGCCGCGCCATGCTTTTTCACTCGAAGTGATCAGTAAAGACCGGCCTTCCATGTACGTGAACCTGGGTCCTCACCCTCCCCGCTTATGGCCGGAAGACGTGGACCGTTTGCATGAGCTGTGGCTGCGTCTGAGCGATAGTGAGAAGGTGGGATCGCGCTTGCACCATCGCGACATTATCGGCCTGGCGCTGCGCCGGCTGGAAAAAGATCTGGCGGACGGCAAACGGGAACAGGTGATGGACGACCTGGATCACGAGCTTCGCAAGGATTAGGAACGTGCTGCCCACACGGCTCCTGATCGTTCTCGTTTGCGCTTCTTTCTGCCGCGCCCAGCCCGCGGCCCCTTCCCCGGCCTCGCCTCCGAAGGTCCTCCTGCTGGTTCGCCAGTGATTCAAGTCCGCAAAAGCTCGCGCGCGCGAGCGGCTGGAACGCGCTACCGTGGCCATCTACAATCGCCTGGAAGTCCCCGTCTATTGGATGGAGCTGCAAGCCTTCACCGGTCTGCCCGAGGCTCTGTTCTTCCATCCTTATGACTCCTTTGAGGCCGTCGAGAAAGCCGGAACAGTGCTGGGGCCGCTGTATGAAATGCATCCCGAGTTGCTTCGCATGCAGGCCGGCATCGACGACGCGCTGGCGTCTCAAAGAAACATACTGGCTGTGCGGCTGGATTCACCAGGCATCGACACTATCAATCTGGCGCAAGCGCGCTTTCTGCGAATGTTGGTGGTCGGCGCCGGCCCAGGCCAGCAGCCGCCGGCTTTGCCGAATGCCATCGTGTACCGGGTGAATTCAGGAATGCCGGGGCCTGCGTTCCTCATCTTTCAAGCCCTCACCGCTTTCGCGGACATCCCGCCGATAAGCCTCACTTCCGGGACCATCCTGGAAGATTCGATATACGCCATTGAGCCCGAGATGTCGCATGTTTCTCGGGCCTTCGCCGAGCAGGACCGGAGTTTCTGGATGAAGCCCCCCGGCCAATAGCCGCCGGCTCTTGTATACTCGAAATTTCGCTATGCGCGCACTCACCATCGCAAGTCTAGTTCTCGCGGCCGGTTCGCTTTGGGCCGCCCAAATCCCCCGGCAGTCGCCGGACTTCGCTATCCGCCTTACTAACGGCAAGGAGATCAAGGTGAGCGATTATCGCGGCAAGGTTTTGTGCCTCACTTTTATCCTGACCACTTGCCCGCACTGCCAAAAGACCACCCAACTGTGGGACAACATCTACCCCGATCTGGCGCCCAAAGGATTCGCGGTGGTGGAAGCGGCGCTCAATCAAAATCCCGATATCGCGTCGTTCATCTCGCAATACAAGGTGCCGTTTGCGGTGGGCACCGCAGAGGTCCTGCCGGCGCTGGATTATATTCAGTGGCCAAAGGACAAGCGCCCGCTGGTTCCGTTCCTGGTGTTCATCGATCGCAACGGCGTAATCCGCTCGCAATACACCGGCGTCGATGAAGCGTTCTTCGACAATCAGCAGGAACAGCACATGCGCGACGAAGCCGAGAAGCTGTTGAGCGAAGGCGCTGGAAAAGCCAAACCTGCGCACAAACCTGGCAGTTGACAAAGATTGTTGCTCATCGCGGCGCGTCGGCGGAAGCGCCTGAGAACACGCTGCAAGCTTTCGCGAAAGCTATCGAGCTGGGCGCGGAGACGATCGAATTCGACGTCCGCCGTGACGCTAGCGGCAAGCTGGTCGTTTCCCACGATCCGATTCGGGCGCCAGGACCCCGGGTCCCTACTCTTGCAGACACGCTGCAACTCACGCAAGGGAGGATTCAGCTCGATGTCGAACTGAAGGAGCCTGGCTGCGAGCGGGACGCCATCGATCTGCTGCTTCGGTATTTTTCTCTGGACGAGTTTTGTATTACGTCCTTCCTGGCGCCTGCGTTGGTCGAGACTCGCGCCATCCATCCGCGGATTCGAACCGGCCTGATCTTTGCAACTTGGAACGATAGAGTCCGCGCCGTCTGCCTGAGTTCCGAAGCCGACCTTCTGGCGCCTCACTACAGCTTGCTGGATCAAGCGGAGCAGATCGGAAAACCGCTGTTCGTTTGGACGGTGGATGACCCGGCTCGCACGCGCGCCCTCTTCCTGCGCCCGCTAGTCGAGGCCGTCGTGACTAACGATCCCCGCCGGGCTCTTGCGATTCGCCGGGAACTGCCGGGTGCTTAATCGTTTTGGGGCTTTCGCGGTTCTGACTAAGAAGCAGTGAGACATGTCGCGTACACACGAGTGTGTACGCCGCACGCAGGAGTACGTGCGCCACAGGTTTGGCCAGTATATTCAAGCTACCCCCAAAACGGTTAAGCACCGGGAACTGCCGCGCGATTGATCCTTCCGTAGCCTGCCTGCTATGCTTCTCGACAGCATGAATCCGAAAGAAACCGCGCCCCTTATTCTCGATGGCAAGTGGGTGCGCGACCAGATCCTGGCGGAATTGAAACCTCGCGTCGAAAAGCTCGCCGCTTCGCAGCGGCCGCCGGGCTTGGCTGTCATCCTGGTGGGCAACGATCCAGGTTCTGAAATCTACGTTCGCCTCAAGATCAAAACGTGCGCGGAACTGGGGATTTATAGCGAAAAGATCCACCGGCCGGACACCACAAACACCGGCGAGCTGCTCGGAATCATCGAAGGCCTGAACCAGCGGCCGGAGATCGACGGCATTCTGGTCCAAACCCCGCTGCCGCACCAGGTGGACAAGGAACGGGTTCTGCTAGCGCTGAAGCCGGACAAAGATGTCGATGGATTTCATCCATTGAACGTCGGAGCGTTAGTGGAAAACATTCCAGGGCCGCGCGCCTGCACGCCGGCGGGCATCATGGAAATGTTGCGGCGCTACGATATTCCAGTCTCCGGGCGTCACGCCGTTGTGGTTGGACGCAGCGACATCGTGGGAAAGCCCATGGCGCTTTTGTTATTGCACGCCAACGCCACCGTCACCGTCTGCCACTCTAAAACATCCAATCTGGCGGAGGAATGCCGCCGCGCCGACATTCTGGTGGCGGCTATCGGAAAACCTCATTGGATTACCCGCGATTTCATCAAGCCGGGCGCAGTGATTGTCGACGTCGGCATGAATCGCCGGGCGGACGGCAAGCTGGCGGGCGACGTCAACCCCGGCGATGCCAAGGCGCTGGCCGGCGCGTACACGCCAGTGCCGGGCGGCGTTGGGCCGTTGACCATCGCCATGTTGATGGCGAACACCGTCGAGGGCGCCGAACACCACCTATGCTCCGGGTAGGTCTGACAGGCGGTTTGGCGACTGGCAAAAGTTTCGTGGGACACGCGTTGGCCGATCTCGGCTGTTACCTGATTGAAGCCGACAAGCTGGGCCACCAGGTGATGCTGCCGGGTGGTGAAGCCTACGACGCCATCGTGAGGGAGTTTGGCCCCGGCATCCTGGAAGCCGGCGGTTGCATCAGCCGCCGCAAGCTGAGCGGCATCGTGTGGCAAAATCCGGAGCGCCTGGAAAAGCTCAACAGTTTGGTCCATCCGCCCGTTCAGCAGCGCGAGGAAATCAGGATGGCGGAAATTGCACACGCCGAACCGCGAGCCATCGCAGTTGTGGAGGCGGCCATTCTGGTTGAAACTGGTAGATATAAGAGTTTCGACCGGTTGATTGTCGTCGCTTGTACGCCGGAACAACAAATGGAACGCGCCTTGGAGCGGGGTTCGTATAACCGGGAGGAGATTGTCGCGCGCCTGAGCCGCCAGTTGCCTCTGGAGGAGAAGTTGCGGGTGGCCGATTACGCGATCGATACATCCGGTGCAAAGGAAGCCACGCTGGAGCAGGTGCGAGCGGTCTACGGCAAGCTGCGGAGTTTAACAGTATGAGATTACGCATTTTTGTGATTACCGCTCTGCTGGTGAGCGGATTTCTTCTCGTTACGAGCAAGACGGATTGGGGACAGCACAAGATCCTCAATCCGGTGGCTGGCGCCGTGCCGCTTTGGTCCGGCCCGTCGTCTACCCACGCCACCGGGCTCAGTTCCGACGAGACCAACAATATCGACATTTACAAGTCGTCCCATCTCGCCACCGTGAACATCACGAGCACCGTGTACCGGCGAACCATCTTCATGGAAGTTTACCCATCCAAGGATCAAGGGTCGGGCTTCTTGATTAGCGCGGATGGAAAAATCCTCACCAACAACCATGTGGTGGCCAATGAGCGGCAGCTCGAAGTGACGCTGACCGATCAATCGCGCTACAAGGCGCAGTTGTTGAGCCGCGACGAAGCTAACGACCTGGCGTTGCTGCAGATCACGCCGCGCAGCAAGCTGCCCTCGCTTCACCTGGGCGATTCCGACGCGTTGCAAGTGGGCCAGAAGGTGCTGGCCATCGGCAATCCCTTCGGGCTGGAGGGCACGTTGACCACCGGCATCGTGAGTTCGCTGGGGCGCAGCATTCGCGGCGAAAACGAGCGGACTCTGGAAGGGCTGATCCAAACCGACGCCGCGATTAACCCGGGGAACAGCGGCGGTCCGCTGCTCGATTCGGCCGGCAACGTGGTGGGCATCAACACTGCGATCCTGGGGCCGAACGGCGGCAACATCGGCATCGGATTCGCCATGCCTATCAATCGCGCCAAGCTGATGCTGGACGATTTTCAGGCTGGACGAAAACGTCCCAAGCTGGGCGTGTCGGTGGTCCCGATCTCGGGCGACTATGCGGATGCGCTGCGGCTGCCAACGCAAGG
>Ga0302326_10001930_pt1 | contig 51731 bp, 45 predicted proteins | sample Palsa_T0_3_FD_202264 | JGI IMG/M metagenome (GOLD analysis project Ga0302326, IMG submission 202264) | Peat permafrost microbial communities from Stordalen Mire near Abisko, Sweden - Palsa_T0_3 | ecosystem: Environmental > Terrestrial > Soil > Palsa > Peat permafrost | place: Sweden: Abisko...
GGCGACCCGACATTGGTGAGCACCAGGTCGACGCTGCCCTTGGGCAGCTCATCGGTAAGCACCTGACCCATCGCTTTGATTTTTCGAGCGGCATCCTCCAACGAAATCCCGGGAGCGAGCCTCACGTAGACCAGCTCCATGGACTCGTCGATCTCCGGGAAGAAGGTGCTCGGCAGCTTTCCTGCCGCCCACACCGCGGCGAGGGTGAGCACCACGCAGCTGGCGATGACTGTCGTCCGGAACGGCAAGACCCGGCGCAGCACGTGGGAGTACCCCTCCGCTAGCCCGTCAATCAAACCTGCGACACGTCGGGCCAGACCGGTGCTCTCCGCATGTCCGAGGAAGTACCGACAGGCGACTGGGGTGACACAGACGCTGACGAAGTACGATGCGGCCATCGCCATCGCGACCGTCAGCGCCAGGGGGGCGAACAGCTTCCTGGCCAGCCCCGCCAGCAAGAGCACGGGCAGCAGCACCGCCATCGTCGTCAGCGTCGAGGCCAGCACCGGCAAAGCGACCGCGTTCGTTCCATCGAGCGCCGCCCGGTAGTTGCTTTTTCCCATCCGCCCATGGCGGTGAATGGATTCCAAGACGACTACCGCATCGTCGACCAGGCGGCCCATGGCCAGGGTGAGCCCTCCGAGCGTAAATGCATTGAGGGTCTCCCCGGTCGCATACAGGACGATGAGGGTGATGGCGAAGGAGAGCGGGATGGCCACCGAGACGATGAGGGTGCCACGGAAGCTTTGGAGAAAGAGCAGGATGACCAGCGCGATGAGCACCAGCGCTTGGAGAACTTCCGTCTTCAACCCGTGGTAGCTGGTCCGCACGAAGGTCGACTGATCGAAAACGGCTTTCACCTCGATGCTCGGCGGGAGGTCTTTCAGCTTAGCCACGGTTTTCTTCACCGCATCAACGATGTCCAGGGTGTTGCCACCCGGCACCCGCAGCACGTTGAGGTAGACGGCACTCTTCCCATTCACCGACACCGACTGGATTTCCGGACTCCCGCCGTCCTCGACCTTGGCCACGTCGCGGATGAACACCGGTTTGCCATCGACGACCTTGACCATCGCATTGCCAATGGTCTCGACCCGCTCCGGGACGGCATTGGTATAAACATTGGAGTCGAAATACGGCGAGATGAAGACGCCGGAAGGCAGCAGGGCGTTCGACCTGTCGACCGCTGCGGCGATGTCGCTGGACGTGACGCCACGCGCCTGTGCCGCCGCCCAGTCGACGACGACGTTAATCTGCCGTTGCTGTCCGCCATTGATGGCTGCGCTCGCGACGCCTGGGATGCCTTCTAGGACCGGCTCGATGTAGTTGAGCGCGTAGTCATAGAGCTGCGGACCAGTCAGCCCCCCACCCGAGACGGTGACCTGCACCACCGGGGAGTTGGAGGGGTCGTACTGGAGGACGAATGGCGGAAGCACACCCAGGCTCTTCGGCACGGCCGCCATGGCAAAGGCAGTCTGTTCCTGGACCAGCGTCTGCGCTCCGTTGAGGTCCGTGCCCCACTTCAGCCACACGAAGATGATGCTCAAGTTGTTGCGAGAGATGCTCTCCACATGGTCGACCCCTGGGGTCGCCATGACATACTTTTCGATTCGCCAGGTGAGTGTCTTCTCCACGTCCTTTGGACCCAGCCCCGGAGCCAACGTCCCTACCAGGAGCACCGGAGGCGTCAACTCCGGGAAGGTGTCAATGCTCATCCGCGGCGTGGTCACCGCGGCGAAGACCATCACTGCGATGGAAATCATCAGGATGGCGATGGGGTTGCTCAACGCGAGGCGAGTCACGGTTTGAGCTCCACGTCGGTGCCAGGCGTACCCGACTGCAGTGGGACAACCGGGCGCTGCGGGGGGATGGCTTCCACCGCCCCGACCGAGACCTTGTCGCCGTCGTGCAGCAACGCGCGTCCCTCCAGCACCACCTGCGTACCCGGACTCAACGAGGGGTCGACATAGAGCAACCCCTCGCGCTCACCGAGGAGCGAGAACGCCCGCGAGTGCGCCACATCGCCGTCAACAACGAAGATGTTTGCTTTTCCAGTGCGCACCGCTGCCGCTGCCAGTGGGATGGCCGCTGCCGGGCGCGGCGCACCCGTCTCGATTGTCAGCTCGGCAGTCGTTCCCACCGGCAGCGTCCGTGCAGGGTCCGAAACGTCGATTTCGAAATGCACCGTCCGAGTCCCCGGATCCGCGGCCGGAGACCGCCGTGCAATCACCCCGATGAGGTCCTGACTGGTCGCCAAGAGACGCATCTGCACCTTGGTGCCGGGTTCCACCACCGCGAAGTCCACCTCCGGCGCGTCGGCGGTCACCCGGACGATGGAGCGATCCACCATCGACACCAGCGCTGTGCCAGGACGTACGAATGCCCCAGGATCGATGTCGCGCGTGGACACATCGCCATCGAAGGGTGCGCGCAGCACACAATCGTTGACCTCCAGCGAGCTCCGCGCGAGCTGGGCCATCCCAGCCTGGAGCTGAGCCCCCTCCGCGGCACTCTGGGCGTTCTTCTGCTCGGCTTCGTTGGCCGAGACAAAGCCTCCGTCGAGAAGGCCCTGTGTCCGGGCCGCCTCGTCGGCTAGCCCCCGCTGCCGAGCGTCGATGGCATTGGCCTGCATCGCAACTGCTCGCGTCGCGGCGGTGGCGTGCCGGCAATCCAGCGTCGCGAGCACGTCACCCTTCTTCACCACCGCCCCTGGACGCACCAGGACCGACGAGACGTATGCGGAGATGAGCTGTGGACCAATGTGAGCCGATTGCCAAGGGTCCAACGTGCCGACGTAGGTTCGAACTGGCCGGAAGGCGACCCCCTCTGCCTTGACCACGCTGACCGATTTGGCGCTGCTCGCCATCGCAACCCGGTTGACACGGGAGGTGGCCCGCCAGACCAAGAGCGCCCCCGCCAGAAGGACGAGGACCACTCCACCGAGAAGAAATAGGCGAATTCTCCTTTGCGGTTTCTGCACCTCGGTGCTCGTCACAGACACACGCGGTGTCTCCACACTTGCGGTGCCGGCGCCAGAATCTGGGGCGCTCACATTCCCTCCGCAATGGCCCGGCCGAATGCGGCACGTGACCTGGCCAGCTCGAACTCCCCGAGCGCCAGGCCAATCTCGGCATCCGTCCGGATGGACTCGGCATCGGCGAGCTCCACGCTGGTCCCAAGGCCTGCCCGAAAGCGCGCATCCGCCTGGGCGTAGTTGGCTCGAGCGGCGTCGACCGATGCCTGAAGCCGCGGGAGTGCCTCTCGGGCCACGCTTACAGAAACGTAGCTGCTGTCGACCCGTGCCACGAGTTCTTGTTGGACCAACGCTGCTTCCTCCCGTCGAACACCCTCGCGCTGCTGAGAAGCCTTTCCCCGGCCCCAGAGAGTTCCTTCGAAGAGCGGCCAGCTCAGCACGATGCCGACCTGCCAGTTCGGAACGCTTGGAATCCAACCCTTGCCGGCGGGACTCGGACCGCCGCCGGAAGGTTCAGCCCCGCCTGCGCGTGTATTGAGGGTCCCGGCAAGTGAGAGGTCCGGACGGAGCTGGGCGAAAGCAGCTCGTGTTTCGTCCTCCTGCGCCTGGATACGGGCCAGCGCGGCCTGCAGCTGGGGCTCCCTCTGCAACGCGCGCTGCACTGCCACGTCGAAGGAAGGCATGTCCGCCGGGACCGGGGGCTCATCACTGATGTCCAGGGCCGGCTCGGGGGCGCCCACCGCGGCCGCGAAGAGCGTCTGGGCGATGCGCACCGACCCGCGCGCCCGAATTTGGATGATGTCGAGACGGGCGAGTTCGGCCGCAGCGCGAGTCTGTTCGATGGGCGACCGGAGTCCGGAGGATACACCCACTCGCGCCAGGTCAAAGTGAACACGGGCACGCTGAAACCCCTCCTCCGAAGCAACCAGGACTGCCTTGGCGCTGTAGACGGCGAAATACGCCTCCTCGACCCCCAGCCGAACATCGAGGGATTGCGCTTCAGCAGTGAGGCGCTCCACGCCGACCAGGGAGTCGGCAGCGGTAACCTCTGCAGTGATGCGTCCGAAGTCGAAGACTTCCTGGGTTACACCGAGCCCGGCGAACGTGGAGGGCTCAGGAGACCAGCTGGCGCCCGAGCCCGTGGTGACGGTGGTGCCTCCGACACGGGGAGTCGGCACCAGTGGCGCACCGAGGTAGGAAGCGGTGGTGTTGTTGACCGTTCCAACGAGGGCTTGCGCGGTCAACCCGACGGAGGGGAGCCATTCTCCCCGAGGGATGCCGACATCGGCTTGACGAGCGGAGACACGGGCCAGGGCAGCCTTCACCGCCGGCTGGTGCGTGAGTGCGTATTCCAGGGCGGCGCTCAGCGACATTTTCGGGGGCGCCAGGAAGTCCTTTCCCAGGAGAGCCCCAGGCGGCGGGCTGGGAGCGACGCCCTGCGGAGGAGGTACGACGGGGGCTGCGCTGGGCACCTGCTGACCGCGGCTGGGTGAGGCTGCCGTCAACGCGAGCAGAAGCAGGCTGGGCAAGGAGCCGCCCCCGGCAAGGTACGCGCTGCGCATCGTTGTAGCTCCCCTGAGCAAGGTTTGGGCCACGGGAGGATACTGGAGCAAGGAAGTGGCGAGGCTCGCCCAGGTGCGTTTCTAAGAGGAGAATCTCCCGGTGAAGGAGGAACAATTCCCCCCCCCAGCTGTTGATGCAAGGCTCTTGGCCTCCCGGTCGCGTGTCTGTGCCGTGGCATCTCCCTTGCTCGCAGCCCGTCCTGCATGCTGGCTGCGGTCCCTTCTCCCATTGTCAGGGCGAGCACGTCGCCGCATCCGACTTGGAGCACACGGCAACCGACCATGAAACGCCACCGGCTGATGGTGGCGATGGTGCTGGCGCTCGCCGCCGTGCTCGCCGTCGCCCTCTGGGACGAGCGACGGGAAGCGCGTGCGGCACTAGACGACTTCGCCATTGAGCAGACGGCCGTCGCCCGAAGTGCTGCCGTGGCCCTCGTCGACCGAGTCCGCCCGCCGGACTGCCACCCCGGAAGCACCTGCATTGCCAATGTCTTGGCCGCCATTCGCAGTTCTGCGGAGCAAGCTGGCGCGGTGCGCGTCCTGGTGCGGGCACCGGGTCAACAGCTCCTCCTGGACACGACAGGACGCGTCTTCGCCGCGCCCGTGCTGGAGGCCGCATTCGACGTCGGACGGCCGTGGGTGCAGCTCACGCGCGAGGAGGCCGCGGCTCTCGGGCTGCCGCGCCGAATGGCCGTGGCCGGGCTGGCGAGGGTCGGCGATGCGCAGCAGCACTTCTGGTCGGTTGCGGTCGTCGCGACCGCCCAGCGGGTACGGGATCGCGAATCCCGCGCGCTGTGGAGACTCCTGCTTGGCACTGTCTTGGCCTCGCTCTTGGTCGGCAGCTTCGGTGGTCTGGCACTCAGGAAACAGCGTAAAGAACTCGAGCTACGGCATGTGCTGGCCGTCCAGGAGGCGGTTCAAGCCAGCGACCGGCGCCTCGTGGAGGCGGACAAGCTGGCCACGCTGGGAGCGCTGGCGACGGGAGTGGCCCACGAAGTCTCCACTCCCTTGGGCATCATCGTCGGTCGGGCAGAGCAGCTCCTTGCCCGCATGGAGCCGCTCTCCCGGTCGCATCGCGCTGCCTCGTCCATCCTCGAGCAAGCCCAACGCATCTCGCGCATCATCCGCGCGTTTCTGACGCTGGCGCGCGGCGGGGCACCGTCCCTGAGCCACGTCGAACCAGCGGCTCTGGCGCACGCGGCCCTGGAGTTGGTGGAGCACCGTTTTCGGCAGGCCAAGGTCACTCTGTCGCACCGGGTGGAACCAGAGCTCCCGCCTGTCGTCTGCGACGCGGCGCTCTTCGAGCAAGTCCTGGTCAACCTCCTCTTGAATGCCTGCGACGCTTGCTCTCCTGGTGGCGCTGTCGAGCTGCTGGTGGAGCAAGTGGGTGGCCGCGTCGCCTTCCTGGTGGACGACGATGGCGTCGGCATCTCGGCGGAGGCGGCGCAGCGGTGCCTGGAGCCGCTATTCACAACCAAGGCACCGGGAAAGGGCACCGGCCTCGGGCTCACCATCGCCAGCGAAATTGTGAAGCACCACCATGGGAGCCTGTCTTTCGAGCCCCGCGCTGCATCGGGGCTTGCCCAAAGGGGCACTCGCGTCCGCGTCGAGATTGCCGCCGTGTCCGAGGAGCGCCGTGACGCCACCGGATAAAGCGCCCGAAAAAAAGGTCCGAGTGTTGGTGGTCGATGACGACCTCGCGCTTGCCGAAACGCTGGCCGACGGTCTTGTGGAACGGGGCTACGTCGCGGTTCCCGAAGGCTCCAGCATCGCGGCAGCCCGAAGGCTGGAGCAGGGTGACGTCGACGCGCTGGTGACCGACCTCAGGATGCCCGGACCGGACGGGCTCAAGTTGCTGGCGTTGTCACGCCAGCTGGACCCGACGCGGCCGGTCATCGTCACCACGGCCTTCAGTGACATCGCCTCGGCAATCGAGTCCATTCGCCAGGGCGCCTATCACTACCTCACCAAGCCCTTCAAAGTGGATGAACTCGGGCTTTTCCTCCGTCGGGGACTGGAAGAAGCGCGGCTGCGGAGCGAAGCCGTGCTGCTGCGTCGCGCGCTGCGCGACCGCTTTGCTCTGGCCAACCTCGTGGGGGAAAGCAAGTCGATGCGGACGCTCTTCGACTTGGTGGAGCGAGTCGCGGATGCAGAGGTGCCCGTGCTCCTCTCAGGGGAGACCGGCACCGGGAAGGGCCTCGTTGCCCGGGCGCTTCACGCGCTTGGCCGTCGCGCGGGCGGTCGATTCGTCAGCGTGAATTGCGCCGCCTTGCCTGACAACCTCCTCGAGTCAGAGCTCTTCGGTCACGTCAAGGGGGCATTCACCGGCGCCACCTCGCAGCGCGTGGGTCTCTTCGAGGAGGCACAAGGAGGGACGCTCTTCCTCGACGAGATTGGCGAGCTGGACGTCAGTCTCCAGGCCAAGTTGCTCGACGTTCTCGAGAGCGGCCAGGTACGCGCGGTGGGCGCAAACAAGCAGCGGCCCGTCGACGTGCGCGTCATCGCCGCCAGCAACCGAAACCTGCGCGACATGGTTTCGAGTCACCGCTTCCGCGAGGACCTCCTCTTCCGGCTGGATGTTGTCCGACTCGAGCTTCCGGCGCTGAGAGACCGGCTCGAGGACCTCCCGATGCTCGTCGAGCACTTCCTCCGGGCGGCGAAATCTCGCCATTCTTCGTCTCCGGTCGAGCGATTCTCTCTAGAGGCACATGCGCGCCTGGCCAACCACTCCTGGCCAGGGAACGTGCGTGAGCTGGAGAATCTTGTCGAGCGAGCGGTCCTGCTGGGTCGCACCGTTGAGATTCAAGCCCCAGAGCTACGGCTCGAGGCGGCTGGAGCAACCGGGGAGAGCCGGGTCGAGTTTCGCGGGCCGGTCCTCAAACTCCGCCAGTTGCAGCGACGGTACGCGAGCTGGGCGCTACAGCAGGAGGGTGGCCGACGGCTGGCCACCGCCGAGTCACTCGGTGTGGACCGAAAGACGCTGGCCAAGTTGCTCGAGACGTCTGACGAACCTGAAGATGCCCAGTCACCCTCGAACAGCTCCCAGTAGACCCGAGGGACCGGCAGCTGGATTTCAGAGGTGGCTGGAGCGCGGTTACGAAGGGACGTCGGAGGCGAGTCTGCAACGGCCGCGGCTGCCACTCGACGCACAAAAAAAATGGGGCGGGGGCCCGTGGAGGGAACCCCGCCCCTTGGCTTGCTCGGACCGCTGCTTAGGTGCGAGCTAGATTTTCCACTGGAATTCGACGGTGCCCGACCACTGGTTTCCGTTGGTGACTTCGCCGTCGCTGGACGTTGTGATCGAGCCAGCGTTGGTCTTGTTCTGGAAAGCCATGTCCAGGTTGATCATGAACTGGTTTCCTGGCGGCGGGCTGATGAGGAACTTGATGCCTCCGTGGTACGTCTGCAGGCTCCCGACTCGCCCCGACGCTGGAAGCCAGCCGTTGCCGAAGACCATGAAGGTCGAGGTGACGTTCTCCGGATTCAAATTGGAGATGTAATCCTCGAACGCGAAGTAGGGGTAGAACCATCCGAACCGGATGCCAATGGTTCCGAAGAGCCCGTTCCCCGCGTTGTTGATGAGTGCCAGTCCTGACTCCGAGGAGATGGGCGAGCCGTTGCCCTGATAGACGGTTCGGATCCAGCCTCCGTCGATGACAAACTCGTTGTCGCCGAAGGCCAAGTCCATGTGCACGTCGGCAGAGTAGCCCTGGTAGTTCGCACCCGATGCTCCGCGCGCCGGAGCGGCAATCGCTCTCGGCTGAATGTTCGCTGCGAAGCCGACGCTGAGGTAGCTCTTGCCGTTGTAAGCGAGGCCGCCCGAATAGAAGTAGCCGGGCTCCGTGCCAATGATGTTGACGCGGATGGCTCCGTCGAAGCTCGGCGCGTCGCCTGGGTTGACGCCGGTGTACGCGGGGAAGTTGACGGCTGCGTTGGTGGCCCCGGTCACCAAGCCAGTGGCGGTCACGGTCGATTTGCCAGCGATGGTCTGGACGCCGTTGAAGACGCCGATGCGGTAGTTGATGAAGGCGAGATCTCCGGTCACCACCAGGCCCATGTCTCGGTCACGGCCGAAGAAACCGGCCGGCCTGCCGCGCTCGGTGACGTCGGTCTGCTCGTCCAACCCGGCGAACCTCGTAATGTCCGTGAGCGATTCGTGCGTCCAGGGGAGCAACTGGAGCCCAGCGTAGAAGGTGAGCTCTTTGCAGAAGATGTAGTAGCCGAGCGCTTCGTTCATGACGATGGTCGGAGAATTGAAACGGACGGAGTTCTGCACGGTCACCGGGCTGATGGTGACATCGCTGGCGGCCGCACCTGCCTGCGTGTAGCTCACGTCCGTGTTGGCGATGATGCCGATGTGCTCGTTGATGGCTCCGTTGACATAGAACCGCATGCGTCGAAAGAAGATGTCGTACGACGGCCCTGTGTGATCCGCAGATCCGTTCTCGGTGATGCGACCCCACGTCTGGACAATCGCCCCGACGTCGACGAAGCCGCCATTGTCACCGATGGTGATTTTTGCAGCGCTGGCCGGTGTGGCCAGCACCACAGCTAGCAACCCGAGAAACGTCACCCCTGATTTCAGCTTCATTCAATTCCCCTCTCCACGTGGACGCTGCCAGCGATGGCCGTCAGCGGGAATCTCTCATGCAGAGCAACTACGTTGGCGCTCCTGTACGCAAGGTGCGTTCCACTAGAGACGGGCGCCGACGTCAAGGGCTTAAAGTGACGGTGGAAGTGGAGTCCGTGGCGATGCGTAACAGCGCGTTACCAACGGTAACGCCTCGCAAATGAAGCCTGCGCTCGCTTCGCCTCCGCACACCTTGACACCGCACCGCGGCGTACTTGTGGCCGCACCGTCACTGCCGCAGTGCGGCAAAATGCGCGACGGAACTCTGGGGCAAGAGGAAACAGGCCTGAAATGCGACCCGCGGAGCGCTCTCTTCTTGGAAGAGAGAAGCTGTGCCGCCGGCGAAATGAGAGCGGTCGGAATCGAACCGACAACCTATGGATTAAGAGTCCATTGCTCTGCCAATTGAGCTACGCTCCCTCGGTTGGGCAAGGCGCGGGCTTGTACCGGCAGCCCCCCTGGGAAGTCAACGCCGCCATCCCTCTCTGCTTGCTCGTGGGAAGTGCTCTTCGAGCTCCTCGGAAATGAGGGTTTCCCTGCACACGGGGACCGCCTGGCTGCAGCCCTCCTGGCCGACTCTCCCTTGGCCAAGGATGGGAGTACGCTCAGGGGCCTGAAGGTCGTGGGGTTCCCCACGAGGGGGACCTCACAAGCGGAGGTCGCCATGCCGAACCCCTTGCCGGTACGCCTGTTTCTCGCCGTCGCGGTGCTGCTCGCCTTCGGGGCAGCCTGCGCGACACCCTCCACGATGTTGCAGCCGTCCGCGAACAACCCGGCCTGGCTACGCGAAGGAATTGCCCAGGGCCTGCCGCTGGAGGACCCGCTCCAGCTCAGCAACACCACCAAGGCTCAGCTGCGCACCTACGCCTCCGAGGCCGGCGGAGAACGAACTCAGCTGAAGCGCTTGGTTCGCTACTTCATGGACGCCGATGGCCTGGCCTTTCAGTACCGGCCCACCCGCACCCTCAACGCCGAGGCAGCATTCGAGGCGCGGGAGGGCGATTGCATGAGCTACGCGATGCTCTACGTCGCAGCCGCCCGGACCCTCGGCCTGGCCGTCCGATTTACGCGCATCACCCAGCTCCCCGTCTTCTGGGAGGACAGCGGCCGCTTCTTCACCTCCTCGCACATCGCCGTCGTCTTCGGACACGACACTTGGGCCGGGGACGCGATGGTCGTGGACTTCTCCGCCACCCACACCTCCGAATGGCGCTTTTCCCTCTACGAGCCCATCGACGACGAAACCGCCTTCGTCCTCTTCCACAGCAACCGCGCCGTGGAGTTCCTGCTCAAGGACAACTACGTGGAGGCCGAACGTCTCCTGCGGTACCTCCTCGACCGCGCTCCGGCGACGGCCGAGGTCTACAACAACCTGGGCATCGTCCTGATGCGTCTGCATCGCGCTCCGGAGGCAACCGAGCTCTATGGGCAGGCCATCGAGCGTTTCCCGCGCTTCGTCCCGCTCTACACCAACGCCGTCTCGGCCGCGGCCGCGAGCGGACAGCCGGACCTGGTGAAGCTCTGGACCGTGGCGGGGCGCAAGGTGGCGCAGAGCGACCCGGCCTTTGCCTTCGCCCAGGGCATGATGGCCTTTCAGCAGGGGAGCTTCTCCTCTGCGGCGGAACGCTTTGCGCAGGCGCTGGAAGTGCAGCCGGACGACCTCACGCTCCTGGCCTGGACGGCGCGAGCACACCTCTCGGCCGGAGAGCTAAGCAGCGGGCTCCGCGACGTGGAGCATATCCAGCGCCAGCGCCCTTCTGAGGCCCAGCACGCATTGCTCACCGCCCTGAAACGGGAGTTCCCGAGCGCGGGCATCATCCTGCCCGAGCCACCTCCCCCCGCCCCGTCCTGACGCCCCGAGGCGTCAGCCAGCGCCGACGCGCGCTCCGGCCGGCGCGAGGATGGAGCTGACGCACCCCTGAAGGCCCTCCAGGGTGAAGGGCTTCTGCAGGAAACGCCCGGCCAGCTCCAGCCGCAAGGTGGGGTCCAGCATCGCTTCGCTGTAGCCGCTCACCAGCAGCACCGGCGTCCCGGGCCAGCGGCTCTGCACGCCCCGGTAGGTGTCGAGCGCGGACAGTCCAGGCAGCACCGCGTCGAGCAGCACCAAATCCACCGCGCCGTGGTCGAGAACTGCCAGCGCCGCCTCGCCGTCCGCCGCGGCCAGTGCTCGGTACCCGCCCCGTTCCAGCATCCGCACCATGCCCTGGCGGACGCTCGCGTCGTCCTCCACCACCAGCAGCGTCCCGGAGCCACGCTGGGCGGTCGCGCCGATGCTCGCTGGTGCCGAGACGGCATCCGCTTCCACGGCCGGCAAGACGACGGAAAACGTGCTGCCGGTGCCCTGGATGCTGTCGACCTCGATGACGCCGTCGTGCTGGCGGACGATGCCGTGGACGACCGCCAGCCCGAGGCCGGTGCCGCGCCCGGGCGCCTTGGTGGTGAAGAAGGGCTCGAAGATTCGCTCCAGCGTCCGGGGGTTGATGCCCGTTCCGCTGTCCTCCACGGAGAGGACCACGTAGTGCTTGCCGGGCACGCTGCGGGTGCGCGCCGCCAGCTCGGAGTTGGAGGTGAGGTTACTGGTGCGGACGGTGAGTCGTCCGCCTTCGGGCATCGCATCCCGGGCGTTGATGCAGAGGTTCATCACGACCTGCTCTAGCTGCGCACTGTCCCCGCTCACGGACCAGACGTCCGCCTGGAGGTCCACGGCAACGCGAACGTTTTCGCCAATCACCCTCCGCAGCAGACTCTCGACGTCGAGGACCACCTCGTTGAGGTTCAGGGTGCGTCGGGCGAGCGGCTGCTTCCTGGCGAACGCCAAGAGCTGGCGAACCAGCGCCGCGGCCCGCTGGCACTGGCGCTCCACTTCAGCCAGGTCGCCCTCCGCCGCATGGCCCCTCGGGAGCTCGAGGCGGGCCATGGCGGCGGCGCTCTGGATGCCGGTGAGGACGTTGTTGAAGTCGTGGGCCACCCCGCCAGCCAGCATGCCCACGGTGTCCATCTTCTGCGTGCGCTGGACCTCCGCCTCGAAGCGTCGGCGCTCGGTGACGTCCCGGACCGTCACCACCAGGCTCGGCTCCATATCCTCCGGAACCTCGGCCACCGCCACCTCCAGCTGCAGAAGGGACCCATCCGAACGGCGCGCCTCGCACTCCAGGGGCCCCTGGCCAACCGAGGACGCGAATCCAGGCGGCAGGAAATCCTCCGCACGCCGTCCGACGGCCTCCTGAGCCAGGACGCCGAAAATCTTCTCCGCCGCCGGGTTCATCGTGGCCAGGGCGCCCGCCGCGGAGACGGTGAGCAGACCATCCGGCACGTGGGCCATCACGGCGCGAAGCTCCGCCTCGCTGCGCCGCTGAGCCACGTCCGCCCGACGCCGGGCCGCCCGCTGCACGGCTTCCCCGCACTCGCGTTCCACCGCCGGGCCGAGGCGAGCCAGGTTGTCCTTCATCAAATAATCGTGTGCGCCAGCCTTCATCGCAGCAACGGCGTCGTGCTCAGCGATGGCACCACTGACGATGAGGAAGGGGATGTCCCGTCCCGTGCTCTGGAGAATGCGGAGCGCCTCCAGGGCGGAGAAGCGCGGCATGCGATGGTCAGAGACGATGACGTCCCAGGGTGCACGGGGCAGCGCCGCGGCAAAGTCCTCGGGCGTCTCCACGCGCTCGGGACGGATGAGACGGCCCTCCGAAGACAGCGCGTGCACGATGAGCGCGGCATCCGCCTCGTCGTCCTCGACCAGAAGCACCCGAAGCACTTCGAGCGCCCCCGACGTCCTCAATGGCTCGCGTTCACCCATCCCGTTTGGCGGACCATCAGATACGAAAGGCCCATGGGAAAGTAAGGGAACGGGCAGGCGCTGGTGTACCCGGACGGACGGCGCTGTGGGCCCATGACGCCGGTTGTCGCCTACACTCGTCCCTCGAAAAGGAGGCACGCCCCGATGGCCACCCAGCGCAGAAAGCCCAGGCGCGTCGTGCCGCGCAGCAAGCGGGGGAGCACGGCCGGGAGGACAAAGACGCGAACCTCGGAAAACCCGAAGGCACCGGCGTCGACTGGCAGGGCGGTCGCTGCGCCAAGGCGCACCTTGCCGGTGCCCGGCCACGCCGCGAGCGCCCGGCCCAAGCCTCCCCCCCGCCCGGTGCCGAGGGAGGCCTTCTTCGCCGACGCCCGGCACGTGCCAGACGCGCTGGCCGAGGAGCTCGGCGAGGGTGTCGTCCTCGGCATGACCTCCGGCGAGGACCCCGAGGAATACTTCGAGCGCGAACGTCCCGAAGAAGAGGGCGGACCGTTCCTGGAAACGAGCGCGCGCACGGAATTCGCCCACGACGTCGACGAGAGCAACCCCGAGGATGCCGAGGTTGCGCCGTGGCCGTCGGTGTCCCCGGGTCAGCCACCCCCTCACCGGCCGGGCGGGCCGAGGTAACCGAAGCAGCGCCAGACACGGAAGGAACGTACGGGCCGACCGCGGAGCTCGACCCGCACCGGGGGCTCGGGCTGCACCTCGCGGAAGGCCTTCACCAGGCGCTCGGGCGGCAGTCCCTGCAGTTTCTCGCCGGCGGGGTCTCCCGGAGCCGAGTCGACGAAGAGGGCGTCGCGACCGAGCAGCCGCAGCGGCTCGAAGCCTGCGTAGTCGAATTGCAGGGCGCGCTCGCCGAGCACGTTGCGGCCGTAGACTTCGAGGTCGGAGTAGAAGAGCAGCTCGGCGGTGGTTTTGTAGTCATCGGCGGAGAAGACGAATTCGCCGGGACGCACCCGTCCCTGGACTTCGGCGGCGAGCGCTCGCCACCCTACCCAGGTGTCGTCGGTGCGCAGCACCACCGGGTAAAAGAGCAGCTCCACGACGAAGAGCGCATGCAGCCCCGCGCTCCACCACACATTCTGGCGAAAAAGCCGCGGACCCCCGTGGCGTGCCGCCCAGAGCACCCCGCTGACGTAGGCCGGCAGAAGCCAGTTGGGCTTCACCAGCACCACCGCACTCAGGAGCACGCCCGGGACAAGGACCGGTAGGCAAAAGGCGCCCAGGAAGAGCTCCTCGGGCCCAAGCGCGCGGCGGAACAGGCCCGCTGTGCCTCGAGCCGCCACCACCACCAGGACGAGGAAGAGCGGCGGAAGCAGCAGCACCGCCTGGGTACCTCCCAGCCCGAGGACGTTGCGAAGGCCGAGCCCCGAGGCCGTCTGCAACCGACCGGTTGTCTGGAAGAGGAAGGACACCCAGCCGTGCTGGGCATTCCAGACGAAGACCGGGAGCGCCACCAGTTGCGCCACGCCAAGCGCCACCCACGGGCCAGCCGTGCAGAAGAGTCTCCGGTGGAGCGGCGAGGCGAGGAGGAACAGGAACAACCCGAGCCACAGTGCGGCGCCGGTATATTTGGCATCAAAGGCGAGCCCCATGAAGAGGCCTGCCAAGGGCCACGCCCAGCGCTTCGCGTCGAAGAGGGCCGAGGCCAGGGCCACCAGGGCGAGCGTCCAGAAGGCCACCAGAGGCGCGTCGGGAAGGGCCACCACGGACAAAAGCGTCACCGCGCCGGTGGTGGCGAAGAGCAGCGCTGTGCGGCCGACGTCGCCCCTCATGAAGCGGCGCGCCAGGGACAGGAAGGCCAGCTGCGTCAGAAGCGTGAACAGGAAAGGGACTGCGCGGACTGCCAGTGCCTGGTGCCCGAAGAGGCGTAGCGCAGCGGCCAGGGCCCATGCCAGAAGCGGGGGATGGTCGAAGTAGGACAGCGCCGGGTAGCGCGCGTAGAAGGCGTAGTAGGTTTCCTGTGGAACCAACTCGAACGCCGGCAGGAGCAGCGCCCGCGCCACCGCGACGCCCACCAGCGCCCATCCCCACCGTGGAAACACCCTCCTGCGTCCACTCGGCTGGACGGCAGGCACGTCCGAGGGAGAATTTATGACCGGAGATTCAGCCATTCTTGCCAATTTCTGACCGGCGAGAACGCTGCGGCAAGCAGGGCTGCGCTCGCGACGCACACCACTATAGTGGCGACGAGAAAAGGCACAGCCGCAAAATAGCGTGTTCCCACCAGGAGGAAGAGCGTGAGCGGGAGTGCGGCCACCGTCAGGGCGATTGTCCGGCTCACCATCAACGCCCAGGAAGCACCGGCGGCCGCATCCTGCGCGCTGTAGAAGACGAGAATCCCCAGAGGGAGCAGAAGAATTCCGACGAGGATGTGGTTGAGCAGCATGGGCGGGGTGAGCCAGTCGACTGCATCCGGAGAGGCGCCTTGCTCGACGAAGCGGGTAATGAACGGTGTCACGGCCAGGTGCAACGCGCCGAGAACGACCAGCAGGACTCCGCTCGCTCGAAGGACAATGCGGCGAAACCGCGATGGCATGAAAGCCTCCGGGGGCCCACTGTTCTGCGGGGCCCCGGAGCCTTCTCCCCGTCCCGGGGCGAATGCAAGACGCTGCTCACCCGGGTGGTGGCGGGCTCGCATTCCCCCCGAACGGGAAGTGCGCACGCGTGTGTCCATGACATCCCTCAGCGGCGGACCACCGCCACGAGGTAACGACACTTCCCTGGTCCTGAATTGAAGTACGTGCAGTCGGTCGGGGCCCCGAGTTCCAGACAGTCACCGGCACGAAGCACGTGTTCGAGCGTTCCTTCCAAGAAGCGGAGCGTCCCCGACAGCACCAGAATCTGGTGGTACAGGAAGGCATAGGCCGAGGCCGGGTAACTGACGCGGGCTCCCTCTGGGAGCAGCACGCTGACCAGCTCGAGCGGCCCTCCAGTCCTTGGAGACACCGCCCGGCGGACATACCCGCTCCCGGGGTCTGTCCAGCTCGCCTGTTTCTCGGCGCGCGACACGCGGTCGCCGGAGGACTCTGCCCGAGAGAGAAGGGTCGAGAGCGAGAGTCCGAAGGCGCCCGAGAGGCGTCCGAGAAGCGCCGCGGTGGGGCTGGCCTCTCCGCGTTCCACCTTGCTGACCATCGCCTTGGAGACCCCGGAGCGCTCCGCCAGCTGCGCGATGGTCCACGCGCGCTGCACGCGCTCGTGTTTCAACCGTGCGGCCAGCAGCCCTGTGTCATGCGCGGTTTCGGGGGAGGGATGTTTCAAGGATGGGCCTGGCACCTGTCTTCTATAGTAGACAAAAATCTCCTATAGGCGATAGGAGCATTCGACCAAAGGGAATCGCCATGCCGCTCCTCTCCGATGCGACGGAGGATGACCTGCCCGGCATCCTCGCCATCTTCAACGACGTCATTGCCCATACGACCGCCGTGTACCGCGAGCAGCCGGTCACACTGGACGAGCGACGGACCTGGATGAAGTCCCGGTTGGCCCAGGGCTTCCCCGTCCTCGTCGCCCGCGATGCGGGCTCGGTGGTGGGGTTTGCCTCCTTCGGGGAGTTCCGTGCGTGGCCCTGCTACCGCAACACGGTGGAGCACACGGTGCACGTCCTCTCCGACGCGCGCGGGAGAGGCATCGGGCGCACCCTGGTCGAGGCATTGCTTCTCCGGGCGCAGGGCCTGGGAAAGCACGTCGTCGTCGCTGGCATCGACGGGGACAATGCGGTGTCCCTCAGGCTCCACCAGCGGCTTGGCTTTCAGGAGGTGGGACGCTTCTGCGAAGTCGGACGAAAGTTCGACCGGTGGCTCGACCTGGTCTTCCTGCAACGCCTGCTTGACGCTCCCTAGGCCCGCTCTGGCCCGGAAATGACGCTCAGCGTCGAGACGGATGACTCTCTTGCTCCCTGGCCAATGCGCCGTGGACTCCTTGTCCGGCGCATCCCTAGGATGCCGCCGGTTTAGCTCCTCTAGCGTTTAGGCGTCACGCAGGTGCGAGGCATCGCAGGGACATGGGCGGATGAGCGGTCAACTCGACACTTTCCCGCGCCTGCTGCTCGACCACGCCGCGCACCGCGGCACCCGGCCGGCCATGCGCGAAAAGGACCTCGGTATCTGGCAGACCTTCAGCTGGCAGCAAGTCGCAAACGAGGTGCGCGCTCTGGCCTGCGGACTCGCCTCGCTCGGATTCCGCCGCGGCGAGCACCTGGCCATCATCGGCGACAACCGCCCCCGGCTGTACTGGGCCATGTCCGCCGCCCAGGCGCTGGGGGGCATTCCTGTTCCGCTCTACCAGGACGCCGTCGCCGAGGAGATGGCCTTCGTCCTTTCAGAGACCGACGTCCGGTTCGCCATCGTCGAGGACCAGGAGCAAGTCGACAAGCTCCTCGAGTTGCACGCGCGCTTTCCGGCACTGAAGGTCATCATCTACGACGACCCGCGCGGTCTTCGAAACTACCCCAAGGAATTGCTGCGCCATTACGACGACGTCCAAGAAGAAGGGCGTGCCTTCGAGCGCGCCCACCCGGAATTCTTCGCCGAGGCGGTGTCGCAAGGACGCGCCAGCGACGTGGCCATCATGCTCTACACCTCCGGGACTACCGGACACGCCAAAGGGGTGATGCTCACCAACGACAACCTCATTCGCACCGGCCGGGGGGGAATCGAGCGCGAACACCTCACCGCGGATGAAGAAGTGCTGGCCTACCTTCCGATGGCCTGGGTGGGAGACAACCTCTTCAGCTACACGCAGGGGCAAATCGCCGGATTCTGCATGAGCTGTCCGGAGAGCTCGGACACCGTCCCGACCGACATGCGGGAAATCGGGCCCACCTACTTCTTCGCCCCGCCCCGGGTGTACGAGAACCTGCTCACGCAGGTCTCCATCCGCATGCAGGATGCCGGGTGGTTGAAGCGTTGGCTGTACGCGAAGTTCATGGACGTCGCCCGGCGCGTCGGGACCAAGCTTCTAGACCGCCAACCGGTGTCGCTGCTCGACCGCCTCCTCTATGCGACGGGCGACGTCTTCATCTACGCGCCCTTGCGCAACGTGCTCGGTCTGAGTCGCATCCGGGTGGCCTACACGGCGGGGGAGGCCATCGGACCGGACCTCTTTCGGTTCTACCGGTCGCTCGGCGTAAATCTCAAGCAGCTCTACGGCAGCACCGAAACCTCGGTCTTCGTCTGCATCCAGCCCGACGGCCAGGTGAAGCCAGACACGGTGGGGACCCGCGCCAAGGACGTCGAGATTCGCATCTCGGACCGGGGCGAGGTGCTGGTCCGGAGCCCGGGCGTGTTCCACAGCTACTTCAAGAACCCCGAGGCGACTCGCGAGGCCAAGACAGCCGAAGGCTGGTTCCAGACCGGCGATGCCGGTTATTTCGACGACGACGGGCATCTGAAAATCATCGACCGGGCTCAGGACGTCGGGCAGCTCGCTGACGGAACGCTGTTCGCGCCGAAGTACCTGGAGAACAAGCTCAAGTTCTTCCCCTGGATTAAGGAGGCGGTGGCCTTCGGCGACGGCCGGCCCTACGCCACGGCCTTCCTCAACATCGATTTTCAGGCGGTGGGCAACTGGGCCGAGCGGCGTGGCATCGCCTACTCCGGCTACACGGACCTCTCCAGCCGGGAGGAAGTCCACGCGCTCGCGCTGGGCTGCGTCGAGGCCGTCAACCGAGACCTCTCCAGAGACGCGAAGCTGAGCGGGTCGCAGATTCGGCGCTTCCTGCTCTTGCACAAGGAGCTGGACGCCGACGACGGTGAGCTCACCCGGACCCGGAAGGTGCGGCGCCGCTTCATCGCCGAGCGCTATGCCGCCCTGGTCGACGCCCTCTACTCGGACTGCAGCAGCCTGTCCGTCGAGGCGAAGGTCAAGTTCGAGGACGGCAGGATGGGCACCATCCGCGCCGACGTGAAAATTCGCGATGCACCGGTGTCCAATACGGGTTCCCCCCTCCGAGCGGCCTGAGGGACCAATGGCCCCAGCGAAGCCCGACCGCATCGGCGACATCCTGCTCGACGTGAGCGGAGTCAGCCTGGCCTTCGGCGGCGTGAAGGCGCTCCACCAGGTCAGCTTTCACGTTCGCGAACGAGAAGTCTGCGCCATCATCGGGCCCAACGGCGCCGGCAAGAGCAGCCTGTTGAACATCGTCAACGGGGTCTACCAGCCCAACGCCGGGACCATTTCCTTCGCCGGCATCCAGCGCCGGGCGATGAGTCCCCGTAAAGCCGCCGCCAGCGGCATCGCGCGTACCTTTCAGAACATCGCCCTCTTCAAGGGAATGAGTGTCCTCGACAACATCATGACCGGGCGGGACTTGAAGATGCATTCCTCGTTGCTCGCCCAGGCCCTCTACTGGGGTCCGGCGCAAAAGGAGGACACCGAGCAGCGTCGAAAGGTCGAGGCAATCATCGACTTCTTGCAGATAGAGGCCATCCGCAAGACTCCGGTGGGGCGACTTCCCTACGGTCTGCAGAAGCGGGTGGAACTGGCGCGGGCGCTCGCTGCCGAACCGCGCCTGTTGCTGCTGGATGAGCCCATGGCGGGCATGAACGTCGAGGAAAAGCAGGACATGTGCCGATTCATTCTCGACGTCAACGACGAGTTCGGCGTCACTGTGCTGCTCATCGAGCACGACATGGCCGTGGTGATGGACCTGGCGGACCGGGTGGTGGTGCTCGACTACGGCCGGAAGATTGCCGACGGCACCCCGGAGGAGGTCCGTGAAAACGCAGAAGTGATTGCGGCCTACCTCGGCGTCGCCACCGAGGCGGACCGTCAGGCACTCAGCGCGGAGGCAAACTAAACCGTGCACTTCTTCTTCGAGGTGCTCATCGGAGGCTTGCTCGCCGGCGTGATGTATTCGCTCGTGGCGCTGGGCTTCGTTCTCATCTTCAAGGCCTCCGGGGTCTTCAACTTCGCCCAGGGGGCGATGGTGCTCTTCGCGGCGCTGACCTTCGTCTCGCTCGAGGAGCGAGGACTCCCCCGCTGGGCCGCCCTGCTGGCCACCCTGGCGGTCATGGTGCTCCTGGCGCTGGTCATCGAGCGCGTCGTGCTGCGACCACTCGTCAACCAGCCGGCCATCAGCCTGTTGATGGCCACCATCGGGCTCACCTTCTGCATCGAGGGGCTGGCTCAGGGAGCCTGGGGCAGCGTGGTGAAGGGGCTCGACCTGGGCATTCCGGACAACACGTTCGAGGTCCAGGGAGTCCTCATCAGCCAGTTCGACCTCTTCGCCGCGACGGTGGCCGGCCTGCTGGTGGGCGTGCTCGCCCTCTTCTTCCAGTACACCCGGGTGGGCCGGGCACTCCGGGCCGTGGCCGATGACCACCAGGCGGCGCTCAGCGTCGGCATTCCGCTGCAGTACATCTGGGCCGTGGTGTGGGCCGTCGCCGGGGCGGTCGCGCTGGTGGCTGGCCTGCTGTGGGGCTCCCGGCTGGGCGTCCAGTTCGCGCTCTCGGTCATCGCCCTCAAGGCGCTTCCGGTCATCATCCTGGGGGGCTTCACCTCCATCGCCGGCGCCATCGTCGGCGGCCTCATCATCGGAGCCACCGAGAAGCTTGCCGAGGTCTACCTCGGCCCCATCTTGGGCGGAGGGATTGAAAACTGGTTCCCCTACGTCTTCGCCCTGCTCTTCCTGCTGGTCCGGCCCGAGGGCCTGTTCGGCGAGAAGCGCATCGAGCGGGTCTAACGCGAATGTTCTACCGAGAAGCAGGACAGTTTCGGACCAGCTACCACGCCGACCAGCGCATCTTCCCCATTCGCCAGGACCGTCTGGCGATGGGTGCCCTGCTGCTGGTCGCTTTCGTCGGGGTACCGCTCTTCGGGAACGAGTACCTCTTCAGCGCCTTGCTCATCCCCTGGCTCATCCTTTCGCTGGCCACCCTCGGATTGAATATCCTCACCGGTTACGCGGGCCAGCTCAGCCTGGGGACAGCCGGATTCATGGCCGTCGGCGGATTTGCCGCCTTCAACTTCCAGCTCAGGACGCCTCAAATCCCGCTGCTGGTGAACTTCATCCTGTCCGGACTGTGCGCCGCCGCCGTGGGTACAGCCTTCGGGCTTCCGTCCTTGCGCATCAAGGGTCTCTACCTGGCGGTGGCTACGCTGGCCTCGCAATTCTTCATCGAGTGGCTCTTCACGCGCTTCGGCTGGTTCAGCGATCACAGCTCGAGCGGCGTCATCACCGCACAGAAGATGGTCATCGCTGGCATTGGCGTCGACACCCCGGTGCGCCGCTATGTTTTCGTGCTCAGCATCGTCTCGGTCCTGGCGCTGGCCGCCAAGAATCTCGTTCGGAGCCGCGCCGGTCGAGCCTGGATGGCCGTGCGCGACATGGACGTGGCAGCGGAAGTGATTGGCATCCCGATGCTGCGGACGAAGCTGTCCGCCTTCGCAGTGAGCTCGTTCTACTGTGGAGTTGCTGGAGCGCTCTGGGTGTTCGCCTACCTGGGTTCGGTGGAACCGCAGGCCTTCGACCTGGACCGCTCGTTTCAGATTTTGACGATGGTCATCATCGGCGGGATGGGGAGCGTGCTGGGCAGCTTTCTGGGGGCCGGTTTCATCATCCTCTTGCCGCTCCTGCTGCAGAGCACGATGCAGCGAGTGTTTGGAAACGCACTGCGGCCGGGACTTGAGCCAAACATCGAGCAATTCGTGTTCGGCGCACTGATCATTTTCTTCCTCATCGTCGAACCGCTTGGCCTGGCGCGCTTGTGGAGTGTCGCCAAGGAGAAGTTGAGGCTCTGGCCGTTTCCCCATTGAAAGTCGTTCAGAGGAGGACACGCACATGCAACGTCCGATTCAAACAGCAAGCTGCGCACTCGTCGCGCTGGCCTTCGCCCTTCCGGCGATGGCCCAGGGCACCGCGTCAGTTCCCAACGAGCAGTTCATCCCGGTCGTCAGCTACCGAGTGGGGCCCTACGCAGCTGCGGGCACCAGCGTCTTCGGCGGTTTCATCGACTACTTGAATCTGGTCAACCTCCGGGACGGCGGCATCAACGGCGTCAAAATCACCTTTGAGGAGTGCGAGACCAGCTACACCGTCGACAAGGGTGTGCCCTGTTACGAGAAGCTGAAGAACCATCCGCCCACCGGCGCCTCGATGTTCACCTTCTACAGCACGGCCATCTCCTACGCCGTGCTCGACCGGGCCGGCGTCGACCACGTACCTCAGGTCACCATCGTCCACGGCCGGACCGACGCGTCGGACGGAAGTGTCTTCCCGTACATTTTCCCGCTGGTCACGAACTACTGGAGCGCGGACACCGACATCATCAAGTTCATCGGGATGCGCCTGGGAGGAATGGACAAGCTGAAGGGAAAGAAGATTGTCCATCTCTACCTGGACGTGGCCTACGGGAAGGAACCGAATGAAATCTTCATGAAGCAGGCCGCCATGTACGGCTTCGAGGGGAAGCTCATCCCCGTCCCGCCGCCAGGAACGGACCAGCAGTCCCAGTGGCTGGAGATTCGCGAGTTTGCCCCGGACTACGTCGTGGTCACCGGCTACGGGGTGATGAATCCCGCCATGCTGAAGGCTGCCGCACGGGCCAATTACCCACGCGACCACATCATCGGGAATTTCTGGACCGGCTCGGAGGAAGACACCGTTCCTGCCGGTGAGGCGGCAGTCAACTACATCAGCGCCCTCGTCAACCCGGCCGGAACCGACTTCAAGGTGGTCCAGGACATCGAGAAGTACCTGTACGCGAAGGGTCTGGGCAACATGACGGACAAGAGTCGAATTGGCAGCGTGCTTTACAACCGCGGCATCATGACCGGCATCATCAGCGTCGAGGCAATTCGAACGGCGCAGGGCAAGTATGGGAAGAAGCCGCTCACCGGCGAGCAGGTCCGCTGGGGCCTCGAGAATTTGAATCTCGACGACAAGCGCATCGCGGAGCTGGGCGCCACCGGCCTCATCCAGCCCCTGAAGGTCAGCTGCTCCGACCATGAGGGCGGAGGAGCCGTCAAGTTTCAACAGTGGGACGGCAAGAAGTGGAAAATCATCAGCGACTGGATTCAGCCCGACCGGAAGCTCGTCCGCGACATGGTGGAGGCCTCCGCCGCCAAGTACGCGAAGGAGAAGGGCATCACACCGCGCGACTGCACCAAGGGCGGGTAACGCCTTGGCACCGGGCCTGAGCGCAGCGGCTTCGCCCACGCCCGGGGCCCTGCTGAGCGTGAACAACATCGAGGTCATCTACGACCACGTCATTCTGGTGCTCAAGGGCGTCTCGCTGGACGTGCCCAAGGCCGGCATCGTGGCCCTCCTGGGCGGCAACGGCGCCGGGAAAACAACCACGCTGAAAGCCATCTCCAATCTCCTCCGTTCCGAGAGGGGGGAGGTGACGAAGGGCACCATCCACCTGGACGGGCAGCGCATCGATGCGCTCAACCCGTCCGAGCTGGTGCGCCGCGGCGTGGTGCAGGTGATGGAAGGACGGCGCTGCTTCGGCCACCTCACCGTGGAGGAGAATCTCCTCACCGGGGCCTACACCCAGCGTCGGGGGCGCTCGGCGCTCAAGTCGGACCTGGAGCGCGTCTACGGGTATTTCCCGCGCTTGCGAGAAAAGCGGAAGGCGCTCTCCGGTTTCACCTCGGGGGGTGAGCAGCAGATGACCGCCGTGGGCAGGGCACTGATGGCCCGGCCCCGGATAGTCCTGCTGGACGAGCCGTCGATGGGGCTCGCGCCGCAGATGGCGGAGGAGATTTTGACCATCGTCCGGCGCCTCAACGAGCAGGAGGCGGTCAGCTTCCTTCTCGCCGAGCAGAATGCGGTCGCCGCCCTGCGTTTCGCCCACCACGGCTACATCCTCGAAAATGGCCGCGTGGTGATGGAAGGGGACGCGGCCGAGCTGGCGAACAATGAGGACGTCCGCGAATTCTACCTGGGCCTTGGCAAGGGCGGCCGCAAGAGCTTCCGCGACGCGAAGCACTACCGGCGGCGCAAGCGCTGGCTGGCATGAAGGAAACGCCGACAAGCATGGCCTTCCCGGATGCGCTGGAGACCAGGGACCCGGAGCAGCGTGAGCGCGACCTCTTCCTTCTTCTTCCGGGACTTCTTGCGCACGCACGAAGGGCAGCGCCCGCCTTCGAGGCGCTTTATGGCAACTTCGAGCCGGCGGCTGTCGTCTCACGCCAGGCGCTGGCGGCACTCCCGGTGGTCCGCAAGAGCCGCCTGGCGGAATTGCAGAAGGCGGCGCCTCCCTTCGGCGGCCTCGCCACCGTCCGTGCCGGCGAGGCGGCCAGGCTCTTTGCCTCTCCGGGTGGAATTTACGAGCCAGAGGGACGCCGCCCCGACTACTGGCGCATCGCCCGCGCTTTGTTTGCAGCCGGCGTGCGGCGGGGCGACGTGGTGCACGTCGGCTTCAGCTACCACCTCACACCTGCCGGCTCGATGGTGGAAACAGCCGCGCACGCGCTGGGCTGCGCCGTCATCCCAGGGGGCACTGCACCCGTCGAGCACCAGCTCGCCGCGCTGGCACACTTCGGGGCCACCGCCTATGGCGGTACGCCCTCCTTCCTCAAAGTGCTGCTGGAGAAAGGGGACGAGCTCGGCATCAACGTCTCGAGCCTGAAGCGCGCCTCGGTGGCCGCCGAGCCCTACCCTACCTCCCTCCGCAGTCTCTTTGCCGCCCGCGGTGTACTCGGGCTCCAGTGGTACGGGACTGCGGATGCGGGCCTCATCGCCTATGAGTCCGCGGGTGGCGAGGGACTCATTGTGGAGGAGTCGGTCATCCTCGAAGTCGTCCGGCCGGGCACCAACGCGCCGGTGCCGGAGGGCGAGGTGGGCGAGGTGGTGGTGACGGTGCTCAACCCGGACTACCCGCTCGTGCGTTTCGGGACGGGCGACCTCTCCGCCATCCTTCCCGGGGTGAGCCCCTGTGGCCGTACGAATGTGAGGCTGCGCGGCTGGCTTGGCCGCGCTGACCAGCGCACCAAGGTGAAGGGCCTCTTCGTCGACCCGGGCCAGGTGGCCGAGGTGGTGAAGCGTCACAAGGAGGTGCAGCGCGCCAGGCTGGTGGTGACGCGGGCCGAGGAGGTGGACAAGATGACGCTCCGCTGCGAGGTGGCAACGCCTGGCTCGGCCGGGCTGCAGGAGGCCATCGTCCTGACGCTGCGCGAGGTGACGCAGCTCCGGGGGGAGGTGGAGCTTGTCGTCCCAGGGACGCTGCCCAATGACGGCAAGGTGGTGGAGGACACGCGGACGTACAGCTGATGGCAACCCCCAGGCCCAACTTCCCCCGGGCCCCTTTCAGGGCGCTGCGCGCGCCTGGCGCAGGGTGCGCCAGGCAAAGTAGCTCCACACCGCCGGTCCCACCGTGGCCAGCAGCGTGATGACAACAGCCGCGGTGAGCGCCCGCGGGGCCGGAAGCAACAACGCCAGGGGCAGTAGGACAAGTCCTCCGCCCACCATGAGGATGGCTGCCAGCCGGTGCGTGCGGCGCCAGACTTCGTCCGAGGCCAGCGTCCAGGGCGTCCGGATGCCCACGAACCAGTTGGGCCGGAGCCGGCCGATGAAGTTTCCCGGGAGCATCAGGAGAAGCGCGAGTCCGACGGCCATGAAGCGCACCGGGCCATTCAGGATGCCCGCGGCGGCGAGCAGGATGCCCGCGTGGAGCAGAGCCAGTGTCACCACCACCAGGTGGATGAAGGTCCAGTAGGAGCCGTCCGCCTCGGACGCTGGGGCGTCGGGCGTCACGCCAGGAGCGCGCTCGGCACGGCGTGGGTCGATGCGAGAGAGCACCAGCATGACTGCCCACAGGCCAGCCAGGGCCAACGGGCCAAAAAGCACGAGCTGCAGCTTGCTGCCATAGCGGTTTGCATGTCCGGAGATGTCCCAGTGGATGGGGACGCGTTCGGGCAGCAGGTGGAAGGCCGCTGCCGACAGGACTGCATCCCCGACCAGCGCGAGGAGGGCGAGTGTGCGGGTGGTCTTCATGGAGACTTCCTCTTTCCGCTGAGGTCCAGCAGCGCCCGGACAACGTCCTGCATCACGGTGGTGTCCAGCCCATAGACGACGTTCTGCCCTTCGCGGCGGGCGGTCACCAGGCCTGCGCTGCGCAGCACGGCCAGATGGCGGGAGATGGACGGCTGGGACATGGCGAACTTTTCCACAATCTCCCCCACCGACATTTCTCGGCGCCCGAGCAGCCGGAGGATTTCGCGGCGGGTGGGGTCCGAGAGCGCCTTGAACGCCGGGTCGCTCATCTACAGGCCAAGGGCTGGAAACACGGTGTGAAGCCAGAGGTCGGCGCTGGCATGAGCCAGCATCGCCGACTCGAGCCCCCGGCGCCGGAAGAGCCACCCACAGATGAGCCCGACCACGGCATTGCCCACGACGAGGTAGCCAACCACCAGCGGGCTGAGCGAGATGCCGAGTGCACGGGCCCCTGGAAGGTGAAGCAGCCCGAAGGCCAGTGCCGCGGTGACATTCGCCACCCAGAAGCCCGTCCCGCGATTCACTCCCAGGCGCTGCAGCACCAAGGCGAGGAGCGCCAGCAGTCCCCACCGGATGAGCAGCTCCTCGACCAAGCCTCCATACAAGGCCGCGGTGGCCGAAACCCAGGGCTTCATCGTCGGGAAGTCGCCGATACCCGGCGGGAGTCGAGACTTCATGGCCAAGGAGAGAAGCTGGACGAGCGCAACGCCCAGCGTGCCCGCCAGCACCGCGGTGGGGAGCAGGGCCAGCACCCTTCGGCCCACCCGTTGTCCGCCGAGCCGGGCTCGCAGCAGAGGAGCATCGAGCCCCACCTGCGGCGCGGCCCACACACCGATGGCTGCCGCGGGCGCCACGAGCAGCAGAAGTGCCTGGACGTCCTGAAGCGCAAGAAGGGCTCCCAGGGGCAGAGGGAGCTTGTGCCCGGCCATCATCTGCCGGACCACCGGAAGCATGAAGGGCGTGCTTCCCAGAAGGCCCACGACACCAAGGCCCACCAGCGCCACCCACAGCCGAAAGGGCGACACGGCAGCGGGCGACGCGGCCCTGCCGGCCTCGGACGGTGAAGCGAAGCTCGATGTCATGATATGCACATATAGCTAATAAGCTATATCATGCAAGCCACGTCACCAGGTCAGGGCTCGAAGGCCTCGGCTGCCCCTGTCGGCTCGGCCTCATCGTCCTGGCTGGCGGTCTCCCCGCAGCGGTCCAGTGCGGCCTTGAAGAGGACTGGACCCACCATCTCGTTCATCGCCACCGTGGCCACGGCCAGGGCACCCAGGCCCGCGCCAAAGGCCGGAAACTCGCTCTGGACGGTGCCGGCGATTCCGAGCGCCAGGCCAGCCTGAGAAACCATTCCCGCCCAGCCCCACTTGCGCAGTGCGGGCGGGTCCTCGGCAAACCGGCTCGCCACTCGAGCTGCCACCACCGAGGTGGCACCGCGGGCCACAGCAAAGAGCAAGGCCACAGGCCACAGGCCAGCCAGCAACGGGAGGTTGAGGTGGGCCCCGGCCAAGCCGAAGAAGACGACGTACACCACCTCGCCCATCGACTCGATGGCGCTCCCGAAGCGCTCGCCCTGCTTCGACAAATTCTGCACGACGAAGCCAGCAGCCATGAAGATGAGCAGCCAGTCAAAGCGCAGGTAGTCGAAGAGCTGGGTGAAGACCAGCCCCAGAGCAATGAGCAGGATGACCAGCCCCTTGCCACCTAAGAGTCGAAGGTAGGCGGCCAGGACGAGGCCGAGGGTCGTCCCGACCGAGATGCTGCCCAGCACCTCCACCCCCAGCTCTCGAAAGGCCGAGAGCGAAAAGCTTGTCCCAGGGTTGATGAGGGGCCGGGCGATGGTCATCGCCAGCGCCAGGAGCACCACCACCACCACGTCCGAGGTCATCACGAAGTTGAGGGTGAAGTTGGCCAGGGGGCCCTTGGCGCGGGTCTGGGAAAGAATTCCGAGTGTCGCCGAGGGACTTCGGGTGACTGCAATCACCCCCCAGAGCAATCCCACGCCCACCACCCCCATCGTCGGGAAACCAGCCAGAAAAGGGAGCAGCGGTCGCGCGGAAACGAAGACCGCGGCCAGCACCACCATCACCAACACGTTCTGCCAGAGCGTCGCCCAGGCCAGACTCCGAAGGCCACTCTTCAGCGTCGCAAGCTTCAGCTCCGCACCGCCCGCCAGCGCGATGAGCGAGAGCGCCAGCTGATTGACCGGGGTCAAGTCCGCCACCGACTGATGGTCGACCAGACCCAGCACGTAGGGCCCGGCGGCCACACCCGCCAGCAGGTACCCGGTCAGGTGGGGGAGTCCCACCAGCTCCAGCAGGTTGGCGAGCACCGTTCCACCCATCAGCAGAACGCCCACCGAGGCGATGGTCCCAGCACCGGCCCCGAGAATGGGAAACAGACGGCGGGCGGCGACCAGCAGGCCGAGCAGGACGAGCACCACCCCGGCCTCGACGAGCCGGTCGCCGAGCGGCCTCGGAGCATCTGCCGAGGCGCTCATGACGGAGACTCCTCAGCAACCAATGCTGGCTCCTCGGAGACGTCCTGTGCTTCCCCCGCCTTCTGGAGCGCGCGGCGCAGGCTCGCCGGTCCGACGAGCTCGCCCACCACCACACCCAGCGTCGAGGCCGCGAGGATGGTCGCTCCCACCACGCCCGGGAAGAGGAGGGCGAAGGACATTCCCGCCGCGATGCTCAACGCGCCCGAGGAAACCAGTCCCGTGCCGAGCAGCGGGCCGGCCGGTCGCGCTTCGCGCCATGCAGCCCACAACCCCATCCCGGCCAGCGTCTTCACCAGCAGCCGGGTGGCGACGGCAATGGCCGCCAACCAGGGAATGACGCCGTCGATGGACGTCATCGCCCCGGCCAAGAAGAGCACTGGAAGCAGGATGAAGCGCTCCGAGATTGCCCCTCGACGCACGCGCGCGCGGTGCCGGGAGACGGACGCCAGCCCCAGACCGAGGCCAAAGGGCACCACCAGCAGCGAGACCCCGAGCCGGACCGAAAAACCGATGGCCGTCAAGGTGACGCCCAGGAGAACCCCGCGGAAGACATTCAGCTGAAACCGACGACCCAGCATCAATGCTGCCGCCGCTCCGAGGAGCCATCCGAAGACAGGCTGGGCCGCAGCGCCGGCGAGCACGGGAAGCGGGCCGAATACGGAGGCGACCGGCGACAGCGCGATGGCCACCGCGGCAATCCCCACCGGGACAAGGTCATCTCCTGCTGCGAGGTCGGCCAGTCTTTCGAAGAGAGGCCCCTTGGCATTGCACCGCTGTGCCGCCCACCGGAAGACCGAACGCGTCGTCTCGGCCAGCGCCGCCCCGGACCCAAGAAGAAGGACCCAGCGCTCGCGGCCGGAAAGGCCCAAGGGGGAAAGACGCGGGACAAAGGCCAGCACCAGTGCCATCGCCCCGGCCACGCCGGCAGCGCAAAACGCCGCCATCACGATGCCCCACAGAGCGCTCGTGGGCCGCATCCGTCGGCCCAGCACCCGCCCGAAAACCAGTCCCGTATCCACCGCGAGCCATCCGACGCCGACCTGGGCCAGCGGGGTGAAGAGCTCGAGACTGTCGCGACTCACCAGACCGAGCACCGAGGGTCCGGCCACGAACCCCAGGAGCACCACCCCGGCGCCGGACGCCACGCCGCGTGCCCGCATCTTCTTCCCGCCGATGAGGAAGCCCCCGAGGTAGGAGGCAACCAGCAACAACCCGAGAAATGCAAAGCCGGTCACCGGCTCGCGCCCGCCTCTCGCAGTGCCGCGAGCTGGATGCCTCCGTCCTTCAAAGCACTCGCGACGCGCAAGCCCACATCCTCGTAGCCCGACGTGACGCGATAGAGCGCTCCATTCGCATCGAGCGCGCACAGCTCGACGCGCGCTCCGGAGGCATGCGAGCCGGCGGCCTCGGTGAGGAGCGCCTTCACCCGAGTCTGGTCCTCGGTTCCGCCGACGGTGACGTTCAGCGTCACCAGGGTGACGGGCCCCAGAACACGCGTCGGCTGGAAGAGTGAGACCAGATGGGGAACGCGGACTGGCCGCCCCCGGGTGTCCTCCAGCACCACCGACAGCAGGTCGACCTCTTTCACGGTCCCAACTTGCCCACCGATTTCAGCGACGTCCCCCACTCGCAGGCCTCTGCCATAGACGACGGGCAACCCGGCCACCACCGCCGCGAAGAGCGGTGCACAGGCAATCGCCAAGCCGATGAGCATCGCCTCCGCCATGCCTTGAAACGGACCCGACCCACCGCCACTGATGATGGGACCGGCAAAAACCACCGTCAGGATGAGCAGGGCCGCCTGGAGCAGGGTGCTCGTCGGTCGGGCAAGGTCCGCCGGTACCAAAGCGAGGCGCGTTTCTCCTCGCGCTACACTGCCAAAAAAAAGCTGGACGCTTCGGATGACGAGAAAGAGCAACAGTCCCAGGACTGCCAGCGCCAGGAGCTGCGGGATGGCACCGACGATTCGCTCCAGGACTCGACCAACCGGCGCGAACATCATGCCGTTGAGGCGTGCGCCAGCGCCCTTGGTCACATCGAACAGCGACAGGACGAGGAGCAGCCAGACGTACGCAATCAGGAGCTGGAAGGCTCGCTTGCTGAAGCGCAGCACGGCATGAAGGCCGCCCCTCACCGCGCGTTGACTGGCGAGCTCCACATTTCCGAGGCGCACAGCTGGAGCACCCTGTGGCCGCGCATCGAGCCAGCGCTCCACGGCAGCCTCGAGGTCACCCAGCTTGCGGATGAAGATGAAACTAATGAGCCCGGCGAAGACGGCAAACGAAACCAGGAGGACCAGACTGCTCAGCGCCTGCCGATGCGTCTCGGCACGCAGGCCGTCATCGAGACGAGCCGCTGCGAACGCCGCATGCAGGTGAGTGCTGTCGTCGCCGGCTGCGACCGCGTCCTCGGTCCCGAACTGGAGGATGGGCGTGGTGTCGACGAAGAGCGTGGCATCCTCTGCGTCCTCGTCCACGTGAACCAACTTCGGACCCGGGACCTCCAGGATGGAGGCCAGGGCCTGGGTGGCCTCTCGTGCTCGGTCCTCGGCCGATTTACTCCCCCGAGCCACCCGGATGGGGAACAGGCGATGGTCTCGTAGCCGTACCCAGGCCGGTGCTGGAGTGGCATTGGGCCCGGGCGGCGGCTCGGCCGCTCCGCTCGAAAGGCAGAGCGGCCCGAGGCAGCAGGTGGTGATGGCCAGCAAGCGAAGCATGCCGACGGCCCGGCGCAGGCGCATGTGGCCCGCGAGCGTCCGTCCTGCCTCGCACCAACGTCAAGGCGAGCTTTGGAGGTGGATGGCGATTTTTGCCCCAGGCCTCGGGGGAAGCCCCTCCGTCGAGCGGGGTCCCTACTGCGGGTGCACGAAGATGCTTTTCGGAACCATGCAGTGGACACCCTTCCGGACGTCGACCACCTGGCTCACCCGGCAATCGGCAGCGACGGCCGTCAGTGAATAGGCCTCGTAGGGGTCCATGCCCTTCTGCTTGACGAGGAAGTCCACCGTCTCGGCGACAGCGATGACCATCGCCTTGTCCAAGCTCTCGTCGAAACCCACCATGATGTAGTGCGTCGGGGTCTCGATGCGCGGCCAGGTGAGCTTCATGTCCTTGCGCACGATGGGCTGGAGCTCGATGTCTTGGAAAGAGCACTCCAGCGCCGTCAGGTTCACCTCGCCATTGCCCTGCGCGCAGTGCGAGTCGCCGGTCCAAATCAGGCCGCCCTTGAGGAACACCGGGATGAAGACGGTGCTCCCCGCGGTCATCTCGTTGATGTCCATGTTCGACCCATTCTTCCAGGGGCGCAGCGTGCTCACCGGCGCCAGCGGGTCCTTCGAGCCGCCCTTCCTCGGCGAGGGGTCGGCCGGGTCAATGCCCACGGCCAGCGTTCCGGGAAACGGACGGAGCGGCAGGACGATGCCTGGGCTGAACTGCGTCTGCATTTTCTTCACGTCGAGGTCGAAGTAGTGAACGTGCCCCTCGGGGAATTGCGACGCCAGAGCTCCAATGGTCGGGAATTCCTTGCCCGGCAGATTGAAATTCGTCCCCACCTTCTTCGGGACGATTTTCAAAATTCGAATCTCCATGACGTCTCCGGGCTCGGCGCCCTCCACGAAGATGGGGCCGGTGAGCGAATGCGGACCCCCGCCCGGGTTCGCCTTGCGCAACGCCACAATCTCGTCCATCGACGTGCCCTTCTGAATCTGGTCCTTGGCGTGCATCAGCGTCTCGATGGAGACGGTGTCGCCCGAGGCGATGGTGAGCCGGGGCGGCTCCTTCGGGTCGAGCCATCCCCAGTCCACCGTCTCCGGTGTCGCCTTGAGGACATGGTGCTTCGGGACCTTGGCGGCAGCGGGCTTGGGCCCGGGCGCCTCCTGTGCCGACACCGGCCCAACCAGAAGCAAGCTCGAGACAACCCCTGCCAGAGCGTTCAAATGCACCGCCATCGTGCGTCCCTCTTTCCTGGCTCACCTTATGAGCCACGGCCCCGAGCCGGCGCGCTGTTTCGACGGGCGTGAGCGGCGCCCATTAGTGCGTCCGTCCGAACGCATCACCGCGCCCGATGCGCGACGTCTCAATCCGGGGTGCGGGCGTTGGCCGGCGCATTCGGATGGTGGAGCAAGAGCGTCCGGAGTTGGGGCTGGTGCTTCACCACCGCCTGCTTGAGAAGGTGGGCCAGCACGCTGGGCGGCGTCGCGCTCCAGCGTGCCAGATTCTGCACCAGGAGCAGGGAGCTGAAGGTGCGCCCGCAGAGGAGGGCGGCCGTTTTCTGGTCGAGGGGAAGGCCGGTTAACTGGGCCAGCACGCGGCCCTCGCTGTGAAAGAGAAGCTCCACCTTCTCCTCTGGAGCGGCGGTGTTCGCGAACCTCTGTCGCAGCGCCTCGCGCGTCGCACGCAGATTCTTCTCCGGAAGCTCGTGACTAACGCTCAGCTTGAAGAGGTCGAGCAGGCGCCTCGGCCCCAGGAGCCGCTGCAGAATGGCGGGGGGAAGCTGCACGTTCCGCAAGAGCCGCCTCTGCACCTCGGCATCGCGTAGAAAAACGTCCCGGGCCCCGAGCGCCTGAAGCGCGGAGGGGTGCGGGTGGTGAGCGGCCAGAAGACGTGCCTGCTGCAACCCGAAGCGCGGATTGTTCAAGAGTTGCACCGCCACCGACGGCAGCGGGTCGAAGCACAGCGCCGACAGGACGGGCTCCTCGGCGTTGAGCGCAAATGAGACGCGGCTCTCGGCGGCAAGCGCATGCAACTTGCGCTCGAAGAGCTGTCGGAATCGCAAAGTCTCGACGTCTGGTGGCGGCGCTTCGTCCATGGCCCGTCGAAAAAAGAGGAATGCTAGTCCTGCCTACGTCCTCCGCATCCTAACGCAGTGCGGCAAGGCTCGCCCCGGCCAATTCGTCGTCATCGCTCACACGCTTTGAATGTCCCGCAACGCGTCCCGTCGGTTGCGTGTTCCAAGCGCCACCTCAACGGCGTGCCCCGAGGAGGGCTTAGGCACATGACGACTGGGTTGGCTTTGACTCCGAGGCGCACGGTGTCCAGACATGCAGCGTGTCGCGCCTCACCTCTGGCGCTGTTACTCGTGGCAGTGGTGGCGGGCTGTAGCGGCTCGACGTCTCCAACCCCGGGTCCCGTCCTCGCACCGGACGCCGTGCGCTTCCTCGAGCAAAGCACCTTCGGGCCCACCGAGGCCCTGGTGGCCTCGGTGCAGGACGCGGGGTTCCCCTCCTTTCTGCAGGCACAGTTCACCGCAGCGCCGAGCAGCCTCGGCACCTACCCCGTCATTCTCCTGTCCTCGACGGTGGTGTGCCCCACGACGGCGCCCTCCAACTGCTACCGCGACAACTTCACTTCCTTCCAGCCAGCGGTTCAGTTTTTTCACAACGCGCTCGTCGGCAATGACCAACTGCGGCAGCGCGTCGGCTTCGCCCTCAGCCAGATTTTCGTGGTCAGCGATGAAGAGGTCATGAGCACCTATGGCATGGCGGATTACCAGCAGCTGCTTCTCGCTGATGCCTTTGTGAACTTTCGCCAGATTCTTCAGGACGTGACGCTCAGTCCGGCCATGGGCCGGTACCTGAACATGGTGAACAACGACAAGGCCAACGCCACTGCCGGCACCCACCCCAACGAGAATTACGCCCGCGAGCTCCTCCAGCTGCTCTCCATCGGACTGGTGCAACTCAATGCCGACGGCTCGGTGGTGACGGATGCCACCGGGCAGCCCGTACCCACCTATGACCAGAGCGTCGTCGACGGCTTCGCCGCCGTCTTCACCGGCTGGACGTACCCCACAGTGGCCGGCGCCACGCAGGTGAAGCACAACCCGACCAACTACCGGGGCGTCATGGAGGCGGTGCAGAGCAACCACGACGTCACGGCGAAGAGTTTGCTTGGCGGGACGGTGCTTCCGGCGAACCAGACTGCCCCCCAGGACCTCGGGGGCGCTCTGGACCTCATCTTCAACCACCCCAACGTCGGGCCCTTCATCGGCAAGCAGCTGATTCAATTCCTCGTCACCAGCAACCCCAGCCCGGCCTACGTGGCACGGGTGAGCGCCGTCTTCGCCAACAACGGCGCCGGAGTTCGTGGCGACATGCAGGCGGTGGTCCAAACCATCCTCCTCGACCCGGAGGCCCGCGGCGTCGTCCAGACGGCGACGAGTTACGGGAAGCTTCGAGAGCCGGCGCTGCTCGCGGCGAATCTCGCTCGGGCGTTCGGAGTCCAGAGCGATGGCGTGTACCTGCGCAATGCGAGCTCGTCGATGGAGCAACCCGTCTACGAGGCCTCGAGCGTCTTCAACTTCTACTCGCCCAACTACCCGCTCGCCGGCACGCCCTTGCTCAGCCCACCTTCCACGCTTCTCGACACGGCCAGCGTCCTGGTCCGGTCCAACTTCGTCTACGCGCTGCTCTTCGACACCATCGCTCCGGACCCAACCATTCCGGGAGCAATCGGCACCACCGCACCGTTGACCAGCATGCTCACTTCGGCTGGCGACGCGGGTGCTCTTGCGGACCGCCTCAACGCACTGCTCATGCACGGAACCATGTCCGCCGGCATGCGACAGGCGGTGATGAACGCCGTGAATGCCATTCCCACATCCGACGCCATCGACCGCGTAAGGGCGGCGGCCTACGTCGTCGGGACTTCAGCCCAATACCAGGTGGAACAGTGAACATGCGCATCTCACGAAGAAGTTTCCTGGAAGCCCTGGGCGCTGTCGGCCTGGCCGCATCCTTCTCGCGGTTTGGCGAGGGACGGGCCTTTGCGCAGAGCGCGGACGACTACCGGGCCCTGGTGTGCGTCTTCCTCTTCGGGGGCAATGACGGCAACAACATGGTGGTGCCGGTGGACACCGCTGGCTACGCGGCCTACGCCACGGCTCGCGGCACGAGCGCGGGCGGTCTCGCCCTGCCCCAGGCGCAGCTGTTGCCACTCGCTCCGGCCTCGGGGACAGCGGCCTACGGACTGCACCCCAACCTCACGGACCTGCAAACCCTGTGGACCGACGGCGTCCTGGGCGTCGTCTTCAACGTCGGGACCCTGCTGGCGCCAACCACCAAGCAGGACTTCCTCCAGAACAGCGTTCCCGTCCCCATCAGCCTCTTGTCGCACCAGGACCAGCAGCACCAGTGGCAAACCGTCCTCTCCGACCAGTACTCGCAAACCGGCTGGGGCGGACGCATCGCCGACGGACTGCCGGCGGGCCCACTGCCCTCCGTCATCTCCATCAGCGGAAACCAGCTCTTCTCCGTGGGAGCGACGTCCAGCGCACTCGCGCTTCCTGCGGCCGGTGGGGGCTTCGGGTTGTCCGGCTTCAACGGCTCGGCTGCGGCCAATGCGCGTCTGCAGGCCATGGACGACGTTCGGATGCTCCAGGAGCAGAACCTCATCGTCCAGGCAACCCAGTCCGAGGCCTCGCTGGCCCTTTCTGCCAGCAAGCTCGTGGCGCCGGTGCTGGCCGGAACCGGGTCCACCGTGGATGGGCTCTTCACCGGCCTCACCTCGAGCATCGCGCTGCAGCTGCTCCAGGTCGCCCGGATGATTCAGGCGCGTCAGACCCTCGGTGTCGGGCGGCAGATTTTCTTCGTCAGCCAGAGCAGCTACGACACGCACAACACCCAGCTCGAACGCCAGGGCAGCCTCTTCGCCGACCTCTCGCCAGCGCTGATGGCCTTCTATGCCGCCACCGTGCAGCTGGGCGTGGCACAGCAAGTCACCTCCTTCACGCTCTCCGACTTCAGCCGGACGCTGCAGCCCGCCTCCGGCGACGGCTCGGACCACGCTTGGGGAAACCACCACCTCGTCCTGGGAGGAGCGGTGAAGGGTCGGCAAACCTACGGGACGTTCCCCTCGCTCGAACTCGGGGGACCCGATGACTTCACCAGCCAGGGCCGCTGGGTCCCGACGACGGCGGTGGACCAGTACGCCGCCACGCTGGCCACCTGGTTCGGGGTGAGCGCTGCGGACCTGCCAACCGTCCTTCCCTACGTGGGCCGTTACCCGACCGCCAACCTGGGCTTCCTCGGCTGACGTCAGGCAGGGGGGCGCACCTGTGCCCTGAGAGTACGGGGCCGGTGCTGAAACGCCAGCGCTGCGGAAGTCGTTACCGCTCCGGGACGTACTGGGCGATGCCGTTCCCGAAACTCCAGTCCTCGCGACCGGCCTCCACCAGGCTCACCACGAGCTCATTGGGGGAAACCCCGGCCTCCTGGACGAGCTCGCCCATCCGCCGGTAGAGCGCCTGTTTCTGCTCCGTGGTGCGGCCGCGGCTCAACGTCACCTGGACCAGGACGGGGTCCCGATGGGGGATGCCTAGGTAGCTCTGGGGGAAGACGAGCTCGCCTGCCGCGTGGGCCGTCACCACCTGAAACCGGTCATCCTTGGGGACGGCGATGGTGTCTACGAGGGCGCGGTGGATGGCGTCGGCGATGCGCGTCCGCACTTCGGGAGACCGAGCCGTGGAGAGGTCGATGCGCTGGAGGGGCATGCTGTCCGGGCTAATGCCGCCGCGCCCCCGGCGCAGCATTCGGGGCTTTCGGTGGAGGCACTGTGCTGCTCCTTGGTGCCCCGGGAAGGGCCTCCTGGCTGCCCCGAGACCTGTCGCCCTCCATGCCGCAGGGCGGCATTCTTGCGCCGGCACGCGGCAGGGCGGGTGGCGGGCGACCTTGGCACTGCCGCGGGTGGTGCCGGACGGCCGCCGTCCGCCTACCCTTTCGTGGCACTCGACCGCCTTGTGTTCAAAAGTACGACCCTTCTATGTTGAAGCTTTCAAATGCCCAGGGGAGGCTGCTTGAAATGAAGTCATCCGGAATCGTTGGCCGGACCCTACAGCTTGCTCCCTTGCTCCTGCTCGGAGCCGCCCCTCCGGAGCCCGTGTCCACCTGGCGTGTGCAGCGCGTCACGGAGGGAGGGGCCATGAAGTGCCGCATCGAGTCGGAGAAGGTCGCCATCAATGACGGCTACCAGAAGGTCACGGCACAAATTCTCGTGACCGCCAACAACGTGGTGCAAGTCGTCAGTGAGTCGGTGTTCGACGGTGGCTCAGGTGACATTGGCGTGCAGGTGGACAAGGACGCCTTCGTGAAGTCGGACAAGTTGGCGACGGAGAAGATGGTGGTTTTCGAAACGGGCGCAGCCATTCTCATCCCGCAATTCAAGGCCGGGCTCCGCGCCCGCGCCCAGCTGCGCTTTTGGCCGACGTGGCCGGTGACCGGTACGCACGACGCCGACTTCAGCCTCATCGGCTTTACCAAGGCCTACGAAGAAATGGCCGGGACCTGCAAATAGAGGGAGTGCGCAATGGGGCTGCGTCTCAAGTTCAATCTCGTGCTGGTCACTGTCTTTGCCGTCGGCATCGCGTGCTCGGCGTACATCTCCCAGCGAATCCTGGACAAGAACGCGCAAGACGAGGTCGAGCGGAACGCGAGCCTGATGATGGAGTCGGCGATGGCCGTTCGCGCCTACACCCAGACACAGATTGCACCCAACCTGGAGCTGCAGCTGATGCGGGGATTTCTCGCACAATCGGTGCCGGCGTATGCGGCAACCGAGGTCTTCAATAACCTCCGCAAGAGCCATCCCGAGTACAGTTACAAGGAGGCGACGCTCAATCCGACCAACCCCCGGGACAAGACGGTGGAGTGGGAAGCAGATATCGTGACGCAGTTTCGCAACAACAGCGAGCTCAAGGAGACCGGTGGAGTGCGGGACACGCCCAATGGCCAATCGCTCTACCGTGCGCGGCCCATCATCATCACCAACGAGAAGTGCCTGCGGTGTCACAGCACGGTGGATGCAGCGCCCAAGTCGATGATTCAGCAGTATGGCTCGGCCAATGGGTTTGGCTGGCAGCACAACGAAATCGTCGGGGCCCAGATAATTTCAGTTCCAATGACCGTCCCTTACGCCAGAGCCGCCGTCGCATTTAAGACCTTCATCACACTGCTCATCGCGGTGTTCGTCCTGGCCTTCGTGGTGCTCAACATCAGCCTGTCGGTGATGGTCATCCGACCCATCGTGCGCATGTCGCGAGCCGCGGACGAGGTGAGCACGGGCAACATGGAAATCCCAGAGTTCGCCATCACGAGCAAGGACGAGATTGGTGTACTCGCCACGTCCTTCAATCGCCTCCGGCGCAGCCTGGAGAAGGCGATGAAGCTGCTCGAATGAGACTTCGGGTAGTGGACGCGAGAGCGCTGGGATGAAGACCCACGGGAACAAGACCTTCATGGGCACGGTCGTGTTCCTAGACCTGGGGGAGGCGGCCAGCGCTTCCCCCGCACCCGAGTTGCACCAGCGCGTGCGTGAGGTCGTGTCTCGCACGGTCGGTCACCTTCCGGCCACCGAGCGCATCCTGTTGGATACCGGGAACGGCGCGGTGGTGTGCTTCCCGGGCGACCCCGAGGACGCGGTCTTCGTTGCCATCGGCATCCGTGACAGCCTGCAGCAGGAGACAGCGACCTTCCCGGACCTCCAGGTCCGGCTGGGCGTCAATCTCGGACCGGTGAAGGTGCTCGAGGAGAAGCCCGGCCACACCCAGTTGCTCGGCGAGGGGATGCATGGAGCAGAAGCACTCCTCAGCTTCGCCAGCCCCTCGCAAATTCTGGCTTCGCGTTCCTTCTTCGAGCTGGTCTCGAGTCTCTCGGATGAGTACCGGGAGCTCTTTCACCACCATGGTGCCCGCCGGCTACCGGGTGCCCGCGATGTGGACCTCTACGAGCTGGCTCCGGTGGGAGGCGCCCGCACGATGGCCGACTCGACGTGGCCGGCCGGAGCGACGCCTCCCGCCGCCGCCGGAGGCCTCGGTCCCGTCGTCCCAGTGAAATTCCCCGTCGCTGCAGCGCCTGCCCCCGCCCTGGGAGCAGCCGTGACGCCAAGCCCCGGCTGGCGGCCAGAAGCCCTCGCCGAGCTGTCCGCCGCGCTGGCCAAGGCCATGGGACCGCTGGCGCCCGTACTCGTCAAACGTTCCGCCGAGAAGACAGACGACCCGCGCGTCCTCTCCGAGCTGCTCAGCGAGGCGCTCACCGATGAGTCGGACCGAACGGCGTTCACCGCTTTCACTCGGCGCTGGGTGCCCTCGGCGCGAAGGAGCTCGCCACCCACTCAGGCGGGCGCGGTGGGTGCGAGCCCCGCCACTGCCCGCGCACCAGGCAATCTCAATCCTCAGGACCGAGCAAAGCTGGAAGCGGCGCTCGCGCCCCACGTCGGACCCATCGCGCGGGTGCTGGTGGAACGGGTGGCTCACGAGGCCACGGACCTCGCCGCCGCGTCGCACACCCTGGCCACCTCCCTGCCCGAGGGGGAACAGCGCCGGACATTTCTCCGGACCCTGACGCTGGTGCAACCCCCGGCGCGCGGCCCGGCCCCGAAAAAGGCACCGGCGTCAGCTGCAGCGACAGCGGCGGTTCCGCCTCCGGCGACGAAGGCCGCCGTCGCACAGCGCGCCCCAGCGCTGCCCACCCAGGGACTCGGCGGAACGCAGCCCCTGTTGGGCACCCTCTACCTCGGAGAAGACGTCCTGAAGCGAGCGGAGCAACGCCTGGCGCGGGCCCTCGGTCCGATGGCGCGCTCCTTCGTGCGCCGCGCGGCGAAGAACGCGCGCAACGCCGCCGAGTTGTATGCCGCGCTCGCCGAGGAGCTTCCCGAGGGGCCTGAACGCGACGGCTTCCTTGCCTCGCGCGACCAGGCCTGAGGCGCTGCTAGGCCTTAGGCGGGGCTGGTGCGCCGAGGGTCGCGCGGAGCTCGGTCCCGGCGCGCGAGGCCATCTCCTGGAGGTCGCCGACGGTTCCCTTCTCCGACCACCCGGCGACAACCTCCCCGGTGGAGGTGTCCTGCACCCGGATGGCCAGCCGCAGCGCGCTCGAGGATGTGTTGCCAAGGCCAAGGTAGGAGCCGAGGACGGCCAGCTGGGCACCTGTGCTGTCCCGGAGGCGTTCCAGGGTCTCCTTAGGCAGCGTGTCCTGGGCGCCGAGCGAAAGCGCGCGTTGGGCACGCGTCACTTCCTCTTCGGGCAGCGTGCGAAGCGTCTGGCTGGCGTCCTGAAACTCGCGGGTGAGCATCTCCACGAGCGCGGTGGACAGCCAGGCGCCGTCCGGCCGCCCGGCAAGGTTCCGAAACCCAAGCACCGCCACTGCCGTGCGCGGGTCGAGTGTCTGCTGGCCAACGGCGCGGACCACGTCCAGCACCGAACGAAAGCGCTTTTGCGGCTCGCGCTCCAGGCAGCGGAGAATCATCGCGTCCCAGCGGGAGTCGAGATTCTTCACCAATGCCGACGGAACGGGCGGAGCCTGGTGGAGGCGCTTCATCGCTGCCTCGAGCGCGGTCTCACCGGAGAAGGGCACCGTCCCCGTCAACGCCTCGTAGAGCACGACGCCGAGCGCGTAGATGTCCGTCGCCGGCGAGAGCGCTCCACCGGTGAGCTGCTCCGGCGCCATGTACGCGGGTGTCCCGATGAAACCCACGCGACTGGTAACGGAGGCGTCCTGGTCCTGGCGGCCGTTGGTGTGCAGGGCTCGGGCAATCCCGAAGTCCGTGATGACTGCGCGCATCGACACATTCCCCTGGTGGCCAGGAGCGTCGGTCGCGCGCTGCATGAGAAAGACGTTGGCCGGCTTGAAATCGCGATGGATGACGTCCTGGACGTGCATCGCCTCGAGCCCATCGGCCATCTGTCGCAGAAGAACGGAAAGTTCGTAGCTGGCCATCGGGCCAGTCCGGGTCAACCGCTGGGCGAGGGTCTCGCCCATGAGCAGCTCCATGGTGAGGAAGTTGAGACGCTCGCCCCGTGCGTCGACGGCTTCATAGAGCTCGAACATGCGGCAAATGTTCAGGTGGGTGACGCGACGGGCCAGCAGCACTTCACGTCGAAACCGCTCCATGGCCGTCGGGTCGGCGGCAAACTCTGGAAGAATGGTTTTCACGGCGACACGGGTACGCAGCACCGTGTCCTCCGCCTCGTACACCGCCCCCATGCCGCCCCGCGCGATGAAACGGACGATGGTGAAGCGGTTCGACAACCGCTCCCCGACCTCCAGGGTGGGGCCGGGGGCAATCGGCGGCTGTGTGATGGCAGAGGTCAAGGGAATGGGCTGGGTCGGCGCGGAAACGGGGGCCGGCGTCCGGCCAGCCTGTCCAGGGCGTGCTCCTTCCTTGGAGCCTCCCGGCCGACCAGCCTGTTTGTCCCAGTCCGCGGCCATCGAGGCACTACTCCCACCCGACTCAGGCGCCGCCCGAGCCCCGTCTCAAACAATTCAGTTTGCAACGCTTCGACGGGCTCAAGCAAGGAGCATTCGGGCGTACCATTCTCCCGGTACTCGACCTGCCCCAGGCTCCGGAAATGCCATGACCTGTCCTCACCTCGCAGCAATCAAGAGCGTCCGGCCCAACACCAAAGGATGCGAGGAGTGCCTGCGCATGGGCGACGTTTGGGTGCATCTGCGCCTGTGCTTGTCCTGTGGTCACGTCGGCTGCTGTGACTCATCAAAAAACAAGCACGCGACGAAGCACTTTCATGCCACCCACCACCCGGTGATGCGCTCCCTGGAGCCCGGAGAGACGTGGGGCTGGTGTTACGTCGACGAGCTGATGTTCGACCCGATGCCCGCGGCGACGCAGTGACGGCACTGAGAGTTGGTCAGCCGGGCAGTCCCACGCAAACCGTAGGTCAATGCTCACGGACTTCCATTGACTCTGGAGATTGTCATCCCGAGTGAGGGCATCGCGGCATTATGCTTTGACGTCCCCCACAAGAGTTTGCGCACGTTCTCATGTTGAATTGCCCCTTCCACCACGCCTTCGCTGTCAAGGACCTCGCCTCCACGCGCACCTTCTACGGGGAGTTACTCGGGTGTGGCGAGGGGCGTTCGGCCGAAACGTGGGTGGACTTCGACTTCTACGGAAACCAATTGTCCGCTCACCTGGGTAGCCCCCCGACCCCCGCCGCGGTGGGGCAGGTGGAGGGCGTCGCGGTACCCATCCCGCATTTTGGTGCACTCCTCGGATGGGAGGATTTTCACACCCTTGCGTCGCGGTTGACGGGAGCTGGCTTGGCCTTCGTCGTCCGGCCGTCCATTCGGTACAGGGGACAACTTGGCGAGCAAGCCACGATGTTCTTCCTCGACCCGAGCGGGAACGCCATCGAGCTCAAGGCGTTCCGGAACCCCTCCGCAGCGTTCGCCCGATGAGGGCCGACGTGGTCGTCGTCGGCGGCGGAGTCGTGGGCTGCAGCGTGGCCTACCACCTCGCCTTGGCCGGCGGGTGGCGAGTGACGGTGGTCGATCGCGGCGGCGGAAGCACCGAGCGCGCCACGGGCGGATTCCGTGTCCAGTTCGCCACGGAGGTGAACGTTCGACTGTCCCTGCTCTCGCTCGAGAAACTCCTCCGCTTCGAAGATGAGACTGGAGTCGACCCAGGCTATGCACCCTGGGGGTATCTCTTCGTCGCAGCGAATTCCTCACAGCTCGAGCGAATGCGTGCCGCCCTCGCCGTGCAGCGGGCTGCCGGCTCGGACGCGGCGCGAGAGCTGTCCGCCATCGAAGTGCTGACCTGCAATCCGCACCTTGCGCCAGGGGACATCGCCGGTGGAACCTTCTCTCCCACCGACGGCTTTCTCCGCCCCACCGAGATTCAGCGCGGCTACCGTGAGGCCGCCATCCGGCTCGGCGTCACCTTCCGGCAGTCGACAGTGCACGGACTGGGACGGCTTGGCACTCGAATCATCGAGGTCAATACCGACGCCGGAAGCCTGCCCTGCGGCGCGGTGGTCAATGCCGCCGGCCCCTGGGCCGCATCGGTGGCACGGCTGGCGACCCTCGAGGTGCCCATTGCGCCGCTGCGCCGCCAGGTGGCAGTGACGGCCCCCACCAACGTACTGCCCGAATCCATGCCGATGACAGTGTTTGCCGATGGGTTCCATTGCCGTGTTCGCGACAAGTGCGTCCTCTTGCTGCAGCCGAGCGCTCCGACTGCGGACCCGTTCGACGTCTCGGTTGATCCGTCCTGGGTGGAGGCGGTGTTAAGAACCGGCCACGCGCGCGTACCGTGTCTCCGCGACGTCCCACTCGCCTCGTCCTACGCGGGCCTTTATGAAATGTCGCCAGATGAACATGCGCTTCTGGGCCTGTCCGATGGCGTCGAGAACTTCTTGCTCGTGAATGGATCCTCCGGTCATGGCGTGATGCACGCACCAGCGCTGGGTCAACTCGCAGCAGAAGTCCTGACGCTGGGCAAGGCGCGCACCATCGACGTCTCCGCGCTCCGTCCTGGCCGTTTCAGCGAGGGCAAACCGAACCCCATCCGTTCTTTGCTGTAAGCGGTTGAGGGTGGCAGCGATTGCTTGCGCGGCGGCTTGTCCCGCGGGCGAAAACGCCATTGAGCATAACCGGCGAACTCGAGAGGAGGGGCGCTGACCGAAACGGCTTCGCCGTCCATCACCTGGTGATCGCCGACCCCTGAAGCCCTTTCAGCGTCGAGCGGCTCCGCCCGTCTACTGCTCGCCGTTTCACGCTCTCGGGCCGCCGCATTTATTTCTGAATTCGAGAGTAACGAGAGAGAGATACAGTCTCCAGACCGGACTTGCCGCCAGTGCAGAGCCCGACGAGATTTCCGTCGCTCAAGGCAATTCGGGGAAGGTGGATCGCTGTATTTTCTGGGCGCATCCCAAGAGTGGTGTTAATAGCTCCTCGATTTTCGCGCATTCTTGAGCCTGACCTGCTATTGAGCCGCCGAACCTCCAAGGAGAACCATGACTGTTCTTGATCTTTTGAAAGACCTGCTCCACCAGATGGAAGCCCTGGTCGAAAGCAATATTCACCTTGAACGGCGACTGGGCGCCTTTGGGGGCGGCGCGCCTTCAAAGGGTAAGCGCGGTCCGGGTCGGCCGCGCGGCTCCGGCAAGAAGTCCAAGGCAACCACCGGCAAGAAGCGAGGACGCAAGAGTCGCTTTACTGCCGAAATGATTGCCGACATCAAGAAGGCACGAGCGGGCGGTACTACCGTCGCGGAGCTGGCCAAGGCACACAAGGCAAGCGGCCCCACCATTTACGCGTTGCTGCGGAAGTAGGCATCGCCCCAGTGATGTTGCGCTCCCGTCAGACAACTCTGACGGTGAGCGCCGCTTGGGTTTCCACGCCGAACGCTTGACGAGAGAAGCGCGCCGAAGCGCTTTCGACGGCGAACCTTTCGCACGCGGTTCTGGATTTACACGTTTCCCGTTCGACTCAGCCAACGCCGTAGCATTCCGCGGGCATTTTCAAGGAAACGCCCAACGTCCGAGTCGAGCATGGTGGCTGGTTCCCACGACGCCGCCTCGCCGTCTCGTTCGGGGGACGAACGACCTCCGTTAGTTGAGCTCGACCATGACGGCGCTTGCCTTGCCTTGGACGAGTTCCTCGAAGTGAGTGCGCCCGCGCGGGCTAAACTTGGTAAACCCGAATGTATGCGGGTTCAAAACACTTTTCCCGTCTGGTGTGATGGACTTTAGAACGCCCTCGGCCAGGTAAACGACAACGACATCACGCGCGTGGAAATGCAGCGGCGTGCGTTTCCCAAACTCCCAGGTATATCGCCAGGCGGTCACCTCGTCGTTTTGGAACGCCTTTTCGATGCCGGGGCGGTCGAAGGCATCGCGAATGCCTGCCGTGTTCGCAAGCGCCGGGGGCGAGGCGCCTTCCAACTGAATGACGATGGTGCGGACACCCTCTTTGGAAGCACCTCGTCGCTGGCTCGTCGCTCCCTTGGATACAAATTCAACGTCTCCCACGTTATGCGAGTCGACGCGCGAAACTCCGTCGGGTCCTTTCGCCTCAAGTCTGCCGGCCGTCAAAAAAACGAGCACCGTGTCCCGGTCCCACGGGGCGTTCCCGTGTCCTTCGGCCCAGGTCGCATCCCAAACGGCGACCTGCTCATTCTGAAGGATGGGTTTCGCCTCCTCGAGGGGCGCCACGGTCAAGGCGAGCGCCACAACGCTGCCCAAGTTCATGAGAATCTCCTCGAAGTTTCGCGTCGAGAGTCGGCGAGCTGTCTGTCGGGGTTGATATCAGCCACGCGCCCGCGAAAGTGAGAGTTCTTGGCCATCATTCGCTAGCCGTTACCCAGACCGATTTCACCCAGGCAACTGCCTCTGAGCGCCCCCTTGGCCGCTTCCACCACCATCAAGCGATGTCACCTTGACGACGCACGTGGCCGCCCTTACTGTCCGCCCACTTTTTTCGGGGCCGTACCGCCGGGCCTCCTCGACTGCAGCGGTTCCTTCCAAGAGGCCGTGCGGTAAGCCTTTCCGGCCTTCCCTACATCGGAGCGCACATCCCATGCCGTCACGTCAAAGACTTGTGGCCTACCTCGCCACCCTCGCGCTTCTCGCACCTCGCCTGGCTCAGGCCGAGCAGAAAATCGGCATCGTCGACTACCAACGCGCTGTCCTGGAGGTAGATGAAGGAAAGGCCGCCCGGACACGCTTGGAGCAGTTGAAGGAGTCAAAGCAGAAGGAGTTCGACAAGGCCCAGGAGGCCCTAGCGAAAGAGGGAGACACTCTACAGAAGCAGGCGCCCACCATGACCGACGCCGTCCGCGCGCAGCGGGCGACCGAGTACCAGAAGAAGGTCGCTGAATTGCGTCAGGCGATGGCGAAAGGCGAGGCCGAACTGAGTCAGGGGCAGCGCGACTCATTCGGCCCCATCGAAGAAAGGATGCAGGCCATCGTCAATGGGGTCGCCCAGCAGGAGGGGTTCTCCATCATCCTCATCAAGCAGGCTGTCGCTTCCGGCGCGCCCAGCCTGGACGTGACGAACCAGGTCGTTCGTCTATACAACGAGAAATACCCGTCGAAGACGCCAGCCTCCACGCCATCGAAGAAATCTGACGCACCGAAGAAATAGCCTTTGCTGTGCATCGCTTCTGAGTCGGTCGAGGGCTTTCCGTCACCAAGGAGCCGGATGCGGTTGATGGCCGAGAGAGGTGACCGCAACGGATGACTTTGAATGAAAGCCGCGCCTGCGGACCCAACCGCCCGATTTTCGTTTGCAGCATAACCGGTCTGCCGAAGCATCCGCGCTAGACAGGCTCAGAGGCATGGCCTTATGAGAACCCAATGAGGACGCTCGTTCTCGTCGTCGCGAGCCTGGCGCTGGGGTGCGGAAACAGCGTCACCTCAACACAGCTGACACGGCCGCCTTCGAGCATACCGACGTACTCAGGCACAGCGGTACTGAGCGGCGCGATTACTGCAACGGTGCTGTTGTTCCCTTGGACAGTAGCCAAGAGGACAACAACTGGCGCTTCGACCTCTCCGACACCCTCTTTAACTTCGGCGTCAACGTCCCTGGCAACTCCCTGCAGACCGGAACATTCACCAGCGCCAACTCCAACATCGCCAAGAGCGAGGCGAGCGATGGCGACGGTGGCCCTTTCTGGGAGCAGACCTTCGACTTCAACGCCGAAAGCGACCAACGAGGCACCTTCGCCTTGACCATCATCTCGGTCGGTCCGCCCGTTCCGAGCTTTGCCGGCACGCAGTGGTGGAGTCCGCAAGGCAGCCTCACCGTTACCCTGCCGCCCAGTGTAGGGAACGCTTCGACCACCAACGTCAACGTCAACGTCACCTTCTGACCAGCCCGCCTCACTCACCTTCGGGTCTTCGCAGAAACGATGGGTTGGGATCCTGGCCAAATCGCCCTTCGGATTCCCCTCGCATCTTGGAGCTATACGCCCGGTCCGGTTCGAACGGACTACCTTCGGATTCGAAGTCCGACGCTCTATCCGATTGAGCTACGGGCGCGAGAGGCAATTCCTTACCATGTAAGAGCGTAGCCCGCAGCCAGCCGTCCGCTGCATCCCTAAGGGCGGGCATCTCCTTGAGGGTTGGGTAGGCGGCACTTCATTCACGAGTCCGCGCCGGTCCGGCCCGCTGCGCTGGCTGCTGCACCCGTTCCCCAGCTCCGCAGGGGCCGCGGTGCCTGATTGGGGGTGGCGACCCGTCCAAACGCGCGCCGTCCCTGCTTGGACTTTCCTTTTCGCGTGACGCGCCGACTCCTTGGCTGGCGATGCTGACATCGACTTGTCTCTGCAACGGGACGTCGGGGAAGGTGTCAACCGTTAAGAGCGCAACGTTCCGCTCGGCGTCTGTCCTTCTAGATTGAGATGAGCGCCTCAGAAAGAAGCTGGCACGGAAATCCCCGGAGAATCGGTCGCCAGCAGGTGAGTGCCCAACTGTCCGAACTGAGGGAGCAAGTCGAGGCGCTCTTGGCGTGGGCAGAAGCGACCCAGGCGGACAGGTGGCACATCGCGGACGAGGAGCGCGCCTTCATGGCGTCCGTCTCCGATCTCTTCGGCGTTCCCATTCCCCTGGGCACTTTCCAGTCGGCCGCGGGCGCGGCAAAGTTCCTTCGCGTCGTCGCGATCGCGCTCCAGGACTGACGGGCCCCCATTGGGCGAGGCCGGTGGGACACGGCGCGCGGCCGGCTTGCTCGAGGGTTGACGCCAGCTGTCTCCAAGCCGCGATGATCGCTTCGACGCCTGGTTGGACCTACTGCGCCACCTTGCGCACGCTCCTCGCGGCAAGGGAGACGAAAACGACACTCATCCCCACGAGCACCGCCACCTCGGGCCACAGGTCGATAGGGCTGGCGTCGCGCAGAATGATGCCCCGCATGATGCGAATCATGTAGGTCGTTGGAAAGAGCGAACCGACAAACTTGAGAAACAGTGGAAGTCCGTCGAAAGGAAAGATGTAGCCGGACAAAAAAATGGCCGGCAGCAAGAGCGACTGCGCCAACTGCTGCGCTTCCATCTGCGTGGACGCTCGCGTGGAGATCAGCAGCCCGAGCGCGAGCAGCGGCAACAAGTAGATGACGGACATCACAAGCAGGAAGAGCAAGTTCCCGCGGATGGGTACGTCGAACACGAAGCGCATCAGGACGAGCACGAGGGAGGCCTCCACCAGTCCGAAAGCGAGGTAGGGGAGCAATTTCCCAAGAACCAGCCCGATGGGGTCGATGGGGGTAACGAGGAGTTGCTCGAAAGTACCCTTCTCCCGCTCCCTGACGATGGAACTCGCGGAAAGCATCACACCGACCATCATGAGCAGCACCGCGACGAGGCCGGGGATGATGTAATTCGCGGTGCGCCCCTCGGGGTTGAAGAGGATGACTGGCTGCGCCGCCAGAGTGGAACCGGTCCTCTGCGCGTTGTTGAGGTTGTCCTGCGAAACCAATCCGTTGATGGACGCCAGGGCCTGCGCGCTTACGGTCGAATCCGAGCCGTCGATGAGGACCAGCACCTGCGCTTGATCCTTGCGGATGCGATTCTTGTGAAAGGTTGGAGGAATCACCACGCCCACGCGCGCCTTGCCCTCCCGGATCTGGGCGCGGGCTTCCTCAGGGTTGCTGGTGATGGTGACGATCTTGAAGGTTTTCGAGGCCCTCATCTCGTCCATGAACAGACGGCTCTCCTCCGAGCGATCCTGGTCAACCACAATGGTCGGCACGTCATGGACCGTCTGGTCGATGTACCCGAACAGAAAGAGCTGCATGATTGGGATTAAGAGAACGAGTCGCACCGTCCCCGTGTCGCGGGTGAGGTGCAAGAGTTCCTTGCGAAAGACGGCATAGAAGGAAAGCCACATGGTTAACTCCCGCTCGCTAGCCGACGTGCCGCATCCAGGGTGAGCTTGACGAAGACGTCTTCGAGCGACGCGTGGATCGGCCGGACTTCCGCCTTGGCGAAACCAGCCTGCACCAGCCCGGCGATGATTGCATCGTCGGGGACCGAGCTGGGGATGACCGCGTGGACCGACTCCCCGAAGATTGTCGCGTCCTCGCAATATGGCTGACTGCGAAGCCAGCTCAGGGTGCGGGCTGCATGAGCGGTCTGGATTTCGACGCGCCGCGCGTCGGGGGGATTAATTTCCGGAAGTTCTTTGAGCTCCTCGGGCGTGCCACTAATGAGCAGCTTGGAATTGAAGAGATATCCCACCTCGCCACAGCGCTCGGCTTCGTCCATGTAGTGCGTCGTGACGAAGAATGTCACTCCGTGCGCGGCCTGCGCGAACAGAAGATCCCAGAGCTCCCGCCTCGCGACCGGATCGATGCCGGCGGTTGGCTCGTCCAGGAAAAGAAGCTGCGGCTCGTGGATGAGCGCCGCACCCAACGCCAGCCTCTGCTTCCACCCACCGGAGAGAAAGCCGGCGCGCCGCTCGAGATAAGGCTCGATGTGAGTGAGCGCGACCACCGCCTCCAAGCGCTCCCGTAGTCGCTTGGATGGCAGCCGGTACACGCGTCCAAAGAACTCGAGGTTTTCACGTACAGTCAGGTCCTCGTAGAGGGAAAACTTCTGGCTCATGTAGCCAATGCGGCGACGGATCTCCTCCCCTTGTGTCACAACGTCGAGACCCAGCACGTGGGCAGAACCGCCGCTTGGGGCGAGCAAGCCGCAGAGGATCCGGATCAACGTCGACTTCCCCGAGCCGTTCGGGCCGAGCATTCCGTAAATCTCGCCAGGGCGGACTTCGAGCGAGACCTCGGTCAACGCCACGACGTCACCGAACCTCCGCGTCACGCCGTTCACCCGGATCGCTGCTTCTGCTGGCGAGTCGGTCATTTGGCGACTTGCGCGAAAGCTGCCATTCCCGCCCGCAGAATGTCCTTGCCGTCATCGAGGCGGAGGCGTGCTGAAAAGACCTGATCGGCGCGTTCGTCCGCGGTCTGGAGATTGCGAGGCGTGAACTCGCCCTCGCTGCTGACGTACTCGACCGTGGAGTGGAACGTTCGCGTGGGAAAGGAGTCGACGTGAATCGGCACCACCTGAGCCTGGTGGATGTAACCGAGCTGCGTCTCCGGCACGTAGATGCGCACGTAGAGCTGGTCCGCTTCGAGGAGCTTGGCCGCGACCGCGTCAGGCACCAGAATGTCGCCGGGCCGAAGGTCCAACGTTTCGACTCGTGCCGCCATTGGCGCGCGCACCGTGAGCTCATCGAGCATGGTCTCGATCTGCTGCAACCTTCCATGGGCGATGTCCAGCTGCCCATTCGCTGCGCGCACATCTTCGGGCGTGCCGCGCAACAGCTCGTCGAGCTGGGCCTGAAGCATCGAGCGCTGAGTTGTTGCATTGCGCAGCACGATGTCGGCGTCGTCCAGCTCTGCCTTCGTGGAAGCGCCGTCGCCAAACAGCTTCTTTGTGCGATTGAAGTCGAGTGCGGCCTTTTCCCCAGCGATTTCCTGTGCCTGCAACCGGGCCCGTGCGGCTGCGACCTCCTGTCGGCGCGAGCTGAACCCTCGGCCGCTGACCTTCGCGAAATTCGCCTCGGCCTGCTCCACCTGTCCCTGCGCCTGTAGTCTTTGAGCCTCAAGGTCTCCACTCTCCAGGCGCAGGAGGGGCTGGTTGGCGTTGACCTGTTCTCCCTCCCGCACGAGAACCTCCTTCACTCGACCGCCCTGCCGCGAGCCGACTTCGACCTTCCGAGCCTCAATGGTCCCGCTCCACTCCAGGGGCAGATTGGCGAGATGGCGCTTCCACGCCTGGTAGCCAACGACGCCGGCAATCGCCAGGACGGCAACGATGACAAGGGGTAAGGGTAAGCGCTTTCGAAGCATGATGACCTCATTCAGAAGCTTGAAGGAGCGACTCGCCCGCGGCCTTCTTCAGCCCCAGGAGCGCCGCGGCGAGGTTGGCAGTGGACTGTGCGCTGTTCGCTTCCGCCTGAAATGCATCGCGTTGCGCCTGAGAGAGATCCAGCGACGTAGCGGTGCCAGCGGCGAATTGTTCCCGTGTCAGTTTGAGGGCTTCCTGCGCGCTCTTCACCTCAGCGCTGGTTTCCTCCACGCGGGCTTTCTCGAGGGCGATGTCGAGAAAGCTCGTATGCACATCGTCTCGCACCGTCTCGAGCTCCTGCTTGAGTCGTGCCTCTTGCTCGACCAGGGCCGCGTCTGCCTTGCGGATTGAGGCTGGTGTACCCACCGGGTCAAGGAGCCAGGCCAGCCTCACCCCGAGCGACCAGTAGCCGTCGTGTGCGACAAAGCCCGGGGCGTTGGTAAGTGTCTCGGTGAAGTTACCCGTGAGCGAAGGGACAAGCTGGACCCATGCCTCATTGGAGCTTGCCGAAGCCTGCGCGACCACTTCGCGGGCCTGCAGCACCTCAGGGCGAAGTCGCTGTGCGTCCTCCACGTAGAGTTGCTCGGCACGGTCCGGGAGATCGGGCGCTTCCGAACCGGGGAGATCGGCCTGCACCGAGACACCGCTGAGCGTTTCGAGGTTGCGACGTGCCAGACCGAGCGTCCGTTCGGCTTCAGCGACGGTCTGTTTCGCGCGGGCCACCTCAACCAGAGCGCGGTCGACGG